>Ga0207701_10000759_pt1 | contig 33998 bp, 20 predicted proteins | sample KBSSwiSSwithPhiX_FD_184294 | JGI IMG/M metagenome (GOLD analysis project Ga0207701, IMG submission 184294) | Switchgrass rhizosphere bulk soil microbial communities from Kellogg Biological Station, Michigan, USA, with PhiX - S5 (SPAdes) (version 2) | ecosystem: Environmental > Terrestrial >... | reverse complement strand
ACAAGATTCGCTGGTTCGACGGCGTACCGCAGGCGCGAACTTGCAGAGCCCAGAAGAAACTTCGCAGAACCTAGAACGAACCCCGCAGGACCTAGAACGAACCCCGCAGAACCCAGTAGAACCTCGTAGAACCAAGTAGAACCTGATCAAGATTGGATATCGCCGACGATGGTGCGCTGGAGCGCGACGAGCTCGCGGATTCCCGCGTCGGCGAGTTCGAGCAGATCGTCGAGGGCGCGGCGCTCGAAGGGTGGACCTTCAGCGGTGCCCTGGACCTCGATGAACCGCCCGTCGCCGGTCTTCACCACGTTCATGTCGACTTCAGCGCGGGAGTCTTCGTCGTAGGCGAGGTCGAGAAGCGGAGTGCCCTCGACCACCCCGACGCTGGTGGCGGCGACGTGATCGACGATGGGCAGGGTTTTGATCTGGCCGGCAGCCCGCATCTTCTTGAGCGCAAGCGTGAGCGCGACGAACCCGCCGGTGATCGACGCGGTTCGAGTACCGCCATCGGCCTGAATGACGTCACAGTCGACCCAGATCGTGCGTTCGCCGAGCTCCGTCAACTTCGTGACCGAGCGGAGCGATCGTCCGATCAACCGTTGAATCTCCTGCGTCCGCCCTCCCACTTTCCCGGCCGACGCTTCGCGCTGCGTCCGCGTCGACGTGGCTCGTGGAAGCATGCCGTATTCGGCGGTCACCCAGCCTTTGCCGGTGTTGCGGAGAAACGGCGGCACGCGATCCTCGACGCTGGCGGTGCAGATCACCCGCGTTCGCCCGGCCTCCACGAGTACGGAGCCTTCAGCATGCATGGTGAAGTCGGGCGTCATGCGCGTCGGCCGAAGCTGGCCGGCCGCGCGTCCATCGAGTCGCGTCATGGTCATTTGTCGTTATCCGTCTGAAGCTCGGTCCACTTGAGGTTTTTTTGAAGCGGGTGGCGCAGATCGACGTGGCCGGCCAGCGTGTCCACTTCCTTGCCGTCGATTAGAATTTGCACGCGCGTGATTGCCGGCAGGTTCACGGTGAGCGCGTTGACGATCGCGTAGGTCGTGAAGATCTCTGCGAGCGATCCTCCGGAGTGTTTCGTCCGGATCTCGCCGCCGAGGTCAACGAACGCTTCGCCCCGCTCGCCGATGAAGAGTGCCCGAAGTGAGGTACCGGCAGGCACGGCGGACGCGTACGGCCGCGGCGCATCCGCGAGTTGAGCTTCGACGATTCGTCGAGCCTGTTCACCGATGCTGTCGCCAAAGGCCACCTCCCGCTGGACGCCAGGCAGCGACAGGCCATCTTCGGAAACGTAATAGAGCGTGGCCGTGATCCTTCGTTCGGCGCCCGGTGCCGCGGGGGCTGTCGCTGGAGACGCGGCTGCCGGCTGGCTTCGAACCGGCAGGCGCGGGGCAATCGCGGCAATCGCCCATATGAGGGCGACCACGACGAGGACGACCAGCGCGCCGATGGCCATGCGCCGAATCATCGGCCACCCGCCTGGTGACTGCCGCTGTGAGCGTCGCGGAATCGGGTGATGCTTTCGACCAGCGACTGGACGATCTGATTCTGAAATTCGTCGGACTGCAGCTGTTTCTCCTGGCCAGGGTTCGTGATGAACCCCATTTCGACCAGCACCGCAGGCATGTTCGCACCCACGAGCACGCGGAACGGTGCCTGTTGGATCGCCCGCGCGTTCATCGGGATGCGCTGGCGAAGCGAGGCCTCGACTGATTGCGCCAGCGCGGCCGACTCCTTGATGTAGCGGGCTTGCGCCATGTCCCAGAGGATCAGTTCGATGTCCCGCGAACCACCGCCGAACACCGGCAGCGATTCGCTCTCGGTGTGAGCGGCGCGCTCGGCAGCGTCGCCGTATTCGTCGAGGCTCAGATAAAACACCTGAGCGCCGGATATGGCCGCCCTGGGTGACGCGTTCGCGTGAAGGCTCACGAACAGGTCCGCCTTGTTGTTGTTTGCGACCGCGGCGCGTTCATCGAGGCCGATCGTCGTGTCGCCGTCGCGCGTCAAAATCACGCGAAGTCCGAGCCGGCTTTCGAGCGCGGCTTTCAGCCGGCGCGCAACGCTCAGCGTCACCTGTTTTTCGAGGGCGCCGCCCGGGCCTTTGGCGCCTTCCTCCGCGCCTCCGTGCCCAGCGTCGATCACGATTGCCCGCAGCGTCCCAGCCGGCGCGAGATCGATGAGCGGCGGGGTTTCGGGCACCTGAGGTGCCGTCGGCGTCGGCGTGGGCGTTGGTGTGGACGGCGACGGCTGGGGTTCCGTCGTTTGCGCGATGACGTCAATCACCAGCCGCGAGGTGCCGCGATCCCCCGGCGTGTCCACGGTACGGAACGATGAAAAGCGAGGACCGAGATCGATCGCAATCGTCGCCGGGCCGTCGCCGGGCCGGACGTTGGCGATGAAATCGGGCGAAGTCGTTGCCGGCAGCGCCGCATCGAGCCCATCAGCTTCGAAGCGTACCGTCAACCGCGTCCCTTCCTGTGTGACGGTGTGCGGCGTGGCCGGTGAAACATCGACCGTCAGCCGCGCGAGGTTGCCCAAGGGTTCGATGCGTCCGACGATGCGCGGAACGCGGATGTCACCGACGAGGATGAGGCGAGATGGCTTTCGCAGCTCGACTTTCCCGCCAACGGCGAGCGCCAGTGCGCGCGGGACGAAGTCGACCGGAACATACCACGTCCGTCCCTCTCGAACCGGTGGCGCGGGGAGCGATACCAGCCGGCCGCTGACCGACGCGAGGCTTTGACCCGCCGAGAGCACGATCGTCTGTGTGCCGGCGGTGACGGTGAGTCCGCCGGCGGCCGCGTCTTCACGGACCGTAACGTTGAAGAGCCGCGCCAAATCGTCAAGGGCGAACATCTCCTGCCCGGCCATAGTCCGGGCCGCGAGCGGTCGGCGTCCTTCGCGCGAGAGAACCGTATATGGCGCTGCCGTGGCGGGTTGTTGTGCAGCTGAGGCGTGCTGCAACAACGCGAGCAGCAGCGCCGCAGCAGCGGAGGTCAATCGGCGACGGGACACTCGATCATGATACTTGGTGAATTAGTGAATTAGTGAATTGGTGAATTGGTGAATTGGGCGCCGAACCGACGATGCGGCGCCTCAACTTCCCAAACCATCACCGGCAATAATTCACCTATTCACCAACCTCACGAATTCACCAACTCACGAATTCACGAATTACAAGCGTGGCAGCGATAGCCCCCCATCCAGATGAATCACACTCCCCGTTGCGTAGGGCAAGTCCCCTCTCAGGAGAGCACAAACCGTCCGGCCGACATCGTCGGGCTGACCCCAGCGCCCTTCGGGCACGAGGCCCTCGGCGATGCGACGGTCGTACGTTTCTTTGACGGCTGCGGTCATGTCGGTGGCGATAATCCCCGGCCGGACGTCGTAGACCGGAATGCCGGCGGATGCGAGGCGGACGGCGAACAGGCCGGCTGCCATCGCAAGCCCGGCCTTGCTGACGCAATACTCACCGCGGTTCGGCGAAATCATTGCGGCTGACACCGACGTCACGAAGACGATCGCCGCGCGAAACGTTGCATCCCGGCGACTGTGCTCGAGCATGTCGCGCGCGATCGCCTGCGTCAGAAAGTACGGCCCCTGAAGATTCGTGCGGAGCACTTCCTCGAAGCTGTCCTCGCTCGCGTCGATGATGTCGGCGCGCACCCGCGGCGCTCGGCCGGCGTTGTTGACCAGCGCGTTGACCGCGCCATGATTCGATCGCGTCCGCTCGACAATCGCAGCTCGTCCTCCGGGTTGAGAAATATCAGCCGCGATGTAGTCCACGCGTGCGCCGTCGCCACTGAGCTCATCAAGAACCGCCGAGACATCCGCGATCGAGCGTTGCCCGCTGAGCAGCAGGTCCCAACCGTCGCGCGCCAGCGCCCGCGCGATCCCCAGGCCAATTCCGCGCGTGCCACCAGTGATCAGCGCTACCCGTCGTCGTCCCCCGGGGAGAGGTCGTTGGCTGTGCGGATCGTCAGTCATGCGGTGCAGATGGACCGAAGAACGACAAGTACGGTTGATCCTGCGCGAGGCGTGCGAGATAGAGCGCAATCTCCCGCAGGTGGTAATCCCCCCATTGGCTGGACTCGCCGCGTGGCACGTGGGCGCCGCGAGGGACATAATCCCAGCCATTCGGCCAGTGATAGACCGAGTGGAGGAGCAGCCCCTGATGCGATGGGTCCTGACTCAGATAGGGACCTGCTGGGTCGAGCAGCGCGTCCACGACGCGCAGGCCCGCCTGCCAGTAGCGGGACCCATCGCCGCGCTCGTTCAGGAACCGGCCGAGCCGCAGCAGTCCTTGCGCCGCGATGGCCGCCGCAGAACTGTCGACCGGTTCGCGATCGTTGAAGGGATCGGCGGCGCGGTTTCCCCAGTCAGCGAGCGTCGACAGTCCCGGCGCGCCGGTATCCCAATAGGGCACGCCGTCGGCGCACGCCGCCGTGTCGATGTAGAAATCGCACGTCGCGCGTGCCGCCTCGACCATCGTTGTCACCGAGGTCTTGTCGCCGGCTTCGTCAAGCACGTCGCGCGGCAGCGTTGCCAGAAATTCCAGCTGCTCGGCGAAACCAAGCATGGCCCACGCCAGGCCTCGCGTCCATGTCGTGAAAGGAGAGTAGCCCTGTTGCGTGCTCGGTCCTCGATACGTCCCGTTTGCGGCGTTGAACAGGCTCTCGTGCGCAACCCGGCCGCGAACATCGAACGGGCCGCCGCCACGTCCGTAGAACACGTTGTGGGCAGCGGTGGCCTGTGCGTGCTGCAACAGTCGCGACAGCAGGTTGACCTGCGCGTCTTGTTCTTCGACCAGGCGATGGCCGAGCCTGTACGCGAGCGCAAGCGCGCGCAGCGAACGAATCGTGTCGACAAACAGCGAGTGCGCTCCGTTGAAGGAGTGAATGAATCCGCCACCGTGAATCGGCGTCCAGCGCCGTGCCTGCACGGCGCCGCTGACCTTGAGCGCGAGCTCGTAGAAGCGAACCTCCCAATCGGTAGCGTCGATGCGCTTCTCGCGAGCCATTCGCCACAAGGCACCATAGGTGCTCACGTTGTTGAACCCGTGATCGTGAACGCCGGTATGCGTCAGGTGCGGCGCCATTCGCGTCAACGTGCGATCGCGGCCGAGGTCGAGGAATTCGCGCGCGCCAGTGGCGTCGAATTGCAGCAGCGCGGAGCCGTACTGAAAACCCTCGGTCCACTCGGTCCACCCGCGTGCTGTATACCGGCCCTCCACCGTGAACACCGGCGCGCCATTCGCCGGATTCCAGGACTCCTCGAGCGAGTGAATCTTGGCCGCCGAGAGTTCGAAGAGCGTATTGAGCTTGCCGAGGAGGTCCTTCGGTCTCCGCGTTCGATCGATCTGAATCATTGCGGGGGAACATCATAGCTGATTGTCGATTGCTGATTGTCGATTGGTGATTGAAGCGGTCCAATCAACAATCAGCAATCAACCATCAGCAGTCGTCATCGATTTCCGCATGTACTCGATGCTCTTCGTGGTGATGGTCTCAGGATCCGGCGTATAGTCGAAGACTTCGACGGATACCCAGCGGTTGTAGCCGCTCTTCTTCAGGGCGTCGAAAATCGGCACGAAATCGACGTCGCCGAAGCCCGGTCCACGGCGGTTCGCATCGTTTGCGTGAAAGTGGTGGGCGATTGGTCCGAAGGTGCGAATCAGCTCGGTGATGGGCTTGTTTTCGCTGTACATCGCCTTGACGTCGAGATGCAGCGCGAAGTTGGCATGTCCGACCGCGTCAATCAGCTCCGACGCTTCCGCACACGTGTTGATGAAGTCGGTCTCGGCCGCGGACAGCGGTTCCATGCAGATGGTGATCCCGTAGTCGGCAACGCGAGCCATCACCTGCTTGAACAGCGCGACCGTCCAATCGAAAGCCTGCCGGCGCGACACGCCGGGCTGAAGCGAACGCTGCTTGGGAGACCCGAAGACCATCAGATCTCCGCCAAGGTCGCGCGCGGCCTCCGCGAGCTGGACGATGTACTCGGCAGTCGCAGACCGTACCGCAGCATCGGGAGAGGTCAGGTGCAGTCCCTGTGTTCCCGCGAGCAGCCAGTGCAATCCGATGATCTCGATCCCTGCGCCGGCGGCCTCCTTGCGCAGTTCCGATCGGCGACCGCGGCTGACATCGGTGATTCGTGGCGCGAGCGTGAATGGCGCGACCTCGACGCCGTCGTATCCCGATTGCTTCAAGAACCGGCATGTATCGCCGAACGACCAGTTCTCATAGAGCTCATTGCACATCGCAAACTGCATGGCAGGATTCTACAAAAGTTAAAAGTTAAAAGTGAGAAGTTAAAAGTAAGACAGCGGGTGCATCACTTTTAACTTTAAACCTTTAACTTGCAACTTTCTCTACGCCCCTGACCTCGTCGCCTTCAGGAAGGCCAGCAGATCCGCGAGTTCCTGACGTGTGAGCTGATCAACGAGTCCCGGCGGCATCAATGAAACAGTGCCGGGCTGCATCTCGGTGATGTCGCGTCGGAGAATGCGCGCCTCGTCGCGCTCGGTGGCGAGGACGATCTCGTCCGGCAAATCGTTGTTCCGCAGAACGCCCGTGTAGACCTGGCCGGAACGCGTCTTGACCACGACCGGTTCGTAGCCGCGGGCGAAGCTTGCGCTCGGATACGCGATCGCCTCGAGCAGATCCCGTTCGCTGCGGACCTGTCCGATTCGCGTCAGGTCGGGGCCAATCCGTCCGCCCATATAGCCAATTGCGTGGCACGAGTAACAGGCGACTTTCGGGTTGTTGAACACGGCTTGTCCGCGAACGACATCGCCGCCCTGAATCGTCGGCAGGAGCGCTTCGAGGCGGCGCAACTGATCCGCGGCATCCTGCGTGACCGAGGCGAGCAGCGTATTGGCCGCTTGCCGGACCGAGTCAGGATACTTCGCCACAATCGGACGCAACACGTCCGCGCGGACGGTGGAGCGGGCTGCCGATTGGTTCAACGCCGCGATCATCGCGAGCCCGGTTGCTTCGTCGGTCGCGCTGCCGAACGCGCGCAGCAGCCGCGGCAGCTCCAGCGGCCCGGCGGTCCGAAGCGATGAAGTCAGCGTGCTCAGCTGTGCCCGATCGAACGTCGCCTTCTCGACGATCGCCGCCGCCGTCGATCGAACCGAGATCGATTGACCGGGCTCGACGCCGGTGCGAAGCAGCGAGAACAGTGGCGGATCGACGCTCGTCAACGGCTCGGTCATCGCGGCGAGCGCGCCGAGGCGAATCTCGATCGGTCGCGACTCGTCACGGGCGACGCGAAGCAGCGAGGCGTTGAAGCCCGGAGCGGCATCCTTTGCCGCAGGCACCGCACGCACCACTGACATCGACGCGGACGCTGTCTCGGCATCGCCTGATGACAGCGCGCGGAGCAGGGGAGACATCCACAAGGTGGGTAGCGTCTTGATCCGCGTTCGTGCAATCGCGGCCATCGTCCGGAGTATCGATAGCGTGTCATGTTGCGACGACGCTCGCTCGAGGGTGCTGGCGAGCAGTTGTTGCACTGCGGCGCTGTCACCAAACAGGGTGAGCTTCTGTTCGAGCTCAACGCGCTCAGCCGGGCCGATGCTCGGCCGGGCGAGACGGCTCGAGAAGAATCCAGCCAGCGCCGAGCCCCAGTCAGGATGATGTCCGGCGATCCACCACGCGGTCTCCTTGAGCACCGGATCGCCGGAATCGAGCAAGGGGATGATCGGTTGTGCGGCCAGAGTGCTGTTGTCCATCTGATCGAGCGCGATCAACGCTGCGCGCTTCGAGCGCGAGGAGGTCGCTCTCGACGCGGCATCCGACGTCGCCGCGGGGTTGTTGATCTCGATGAGGGCGTAAGTGACGGAATGCTCGAGTACGCGATCGAGAGGCGAACCGGCCAGCGCAACCAGGTCCGGAACTGCCCGAGGATCGCCGGCGCGTCCGAGTGCCTCCGCGGCGACTCGTTGAATGGCTGGTGAGCCGGTCTTCAACGCCTGGCTGAGGCCGGGGACCGCGCCAATATCACGTGAGAGGCCGGCGGAATGGATGGCGGCGTGGCGGACGCTTTCGTCGCGATCGTTCAGGGCACGGCGCACCGACTCTCGCGCCTGCGCTGAGTCGATACGCGTGAGTGCCCAGACGGCGTTTCGTCGCGCGTCCGTAGACGCGGATTGCTTCAGGACACGATCGAGACTGACGACCGCTTCGGCTCCGCGCGCGCCCAGGGCACTCACCGCTCGCTTTTGCACTGCCGGTCGCTCGTCAGCGAGCAGCGCCGTGAGGTCAGCGACGCTCATCGTGTTCCACCGAAGGTCACGCCCGCGCGCATTCTGGACGGTCGGTGCGCCTGTGCGGCGAACCCGATAGATCGCGCCGAGCACGTCGGGCTTCGCCAGCTGTGATGTCGGGCAGCACAGCTTGTACCACGCGCCTGTATCCACCACGAGGAGGCTGCCGTCCGCATCTTCGATGACGTCGGTCGGATGGAAGTCGCGATCCTCGGAGACGACGAAGTCGGAGTCGCGGACGGTAAACGTGGCGCCGCTGGGTTCCAGCGCGTATCGCGACACTTTGCGCAGATTGAACATCGCGGCAAAGAAGTTGTCGCGAAATCCGTCGCCGAACGATGGTGACGCATAGCTCGTGAGTCCCGCCGGAACCGCGGGCCCGAGTTGACAGAGGATGGGCATCAAATCCCCGGTCCGTTTGTGACCGTCGATCACGGCGTGGACTTTTCCATACAGGCCGCCATAGACGGCGTGAAGGAATCCGTCACGACGTCCCAGTTGCGGCTGCTCCACGAAGGTCGAGGTGAGGAATGTCTCGCCGGACGAGGTGAACGCGACGTCCACAGGATTGTCCATCCCGCCGGTCATCACGACGTCCACGGCCGTTTCCCCAGGACGACGGCGGAGGATGTGTGAGGCCTTCGTGACGAATGGCGGCTTGCCGGGGCGCTCGTAGGTCTGTTCGGCGAACGCCCCCTTCGTCCAGTAGATCCAGCCGTCAGGGCCGAGATAGGGGCCGTGCAGATCGTTCGCACAGCCGGTGAGCGTTTTGCCCTGCCACCATTCCTCGCGCTGGTCCGCGACGCCGTCGCCGTCGGTGTCGGTCAACTTCCAGATGCTCGGCGGAGCGGCGACGTAGAGCGATCCCGCCAGCCACATTGCCCCTTCCGGGAACATCATCCGATCGGCGAAGACGACGCTCTTGTCGAATCGTCCGTCGCCGTCGGTATCCTCCAGCCGGACGATTCGATGCGGTCGATCGACGACCTGCTTGTCGGTCTTATCATTTGAGCCAGAGGAGTCCGCGACGTAGAGACGTCCCTGTTCGTCGAAGTCGGCGACGATCGGCCGATTGACCAGCGGCGGTCCGGCGACGCGTTCGATGGTGAAGCCTGCGGGCACGGTGATCGCCGGACCCGGAGGTGATGGCGTCTGCTCCGCGCGTGACGCGCCGTACGAAACGATGATGACGGTGAGTGCGGCGCTTACCAGCGAGAACGAGTTGGTCCGGTTCATAGGGCGCCTCGCGTCGTTCGCGACTCGCGGCTCGCGATTCGCGTTCACGCAATAAACACCGGCATCCTAACCTAGAACTGGCTCAGCGAGCCGCCGACGCAACGCCTTAGGGATTCGACGATGCGTGTCCGGCGAAGTACTCCTTGCGCGCCCGCACCTTCAGCTTGGAAGGCGTGACCTTGATCTCCAATTTGTGCATATGGTCGTCGAGCCGCGGCGGATCGAAGCCGAGCGCGTATTGATGGTGCAACTCGTCGGCGACGGCGGCAAAGGTTGTCGACAACTCCTCCGAGTGATTCAGCTCGAAATAGCCGCCGCCGGTTTCGTCGGCGATCCGCGCGAGGCCAGGATCCGGTCTGACCGACGTCATCGAGCCCATCGATCCCATACCGCCGCGGGGGTTGCGTCCGAGGAGCACCGTGGTCTGCAGGCCGATCGCGTAGACCATCACGTCGTCGCGCTGCGCGTCCTGCATGGCGTCCATGATGCTGCGATTGTTGACGGTGAAGTTCGCGGGTGCGTCGCCGCCGTCGCTGAAGACGAGCACCACCTTCCGCCCTTCACGTTCCTTCAGCGCGGCGATCGCGTCTTCGATCGCGTTCCAGAGGGGCGTCGGCCCGGTGACCGGCAGATCCGATCGCAGAATACGGAGCAGAGCGTTCTGGTCGCTCGTAAACGTTTCAGGCTGAATGACGATGCGATCGGCGAATGTGCCGATGCGGGCGGCGTCGCCGGGGCCGAGATTGCGAACGAACGCCTCGGCCGACTGTTCGACCAGCCGCGTGTTGCCTCGCATGCTGCCGCTGCGGTCGAGCATGACGACGACGCTGACGGGCTGGACGTCCGTCGAGAAGACGGTCAGCGGTTGCGGCTTGCCGTTATCGCGGATCTCGAAGGCGTCGCGCGTCAGATCGGTGATGAGCCGACCGTCCTTTTCAGCCACCGTGGCGTAGACGGCAACCGTTTTCGCGCCGCTTCGAAATGTCGGCTGTTGTGGTTGCTGCGCGCTAGTCGATGACTGGACAACGAGGCCGGTCACGAGCAGCGGAAGAACGAGCTTCATGGGTTTCCGTTGGGCGGCCGTCGGGGCCGCGAATCGGCAGGCATCTCTATCATCGCACAGGGAGTCGGTGAATTGGTGAATTGGTGAGTCGGTGAATTGGTAAATTGGCATCGCGCGGCTACCGCTGCGCTTCACAAGCACGCGCGGTAGCGCGTGCAAAGCTAAATTCACCAATTCACCAGTGCACCAATCCACCAATAAAAAAGGGGAAGCTTGTGGCTTCCCCCCAACCGAACCAGGTGATTTCTACCTAGAAAATGTACTTGATGCTGAACTGCCCCTGCGTTCCAGCCTGCCAGAGATCCGCCTGGCCGTAGCGCGGATCGAACGCGTTGGCGCCCGATGGCGAGGCCAGAATCAACGCTCTGTAGTCGTACCCCTTGGCGAGGTCGACGTGCGAGAGATCCATTCCGGAGTCCGCTCGAGCCAGGCCCGCGCCCTTGTTCAGAGAGTTGAAGGTGTGGGTCGCGGTCTTCTGGTTGAACAGGTTGATCACGTTCATCTCGAGGCGAACCTTCTGCGTGCCTCGCATCCGCACTTCGTGCGAGACCAGCAGGTCGGTGCGCGAGAGGAAGGGCGTGCGGCCCATGTCGCCGCGTCCTTCGACCATGACCGGAATCGTGTTCAGCGAATTGACGACGGTGGTCATGGGCGTACCGCTGCCGGTGTAGACGAAACCGCCGACCTGGGTGCCGAACGGCAGCGTGTAGGCGCCGTAGAATTTCGCGACCACCGGACGATCCGTCGCGAGACGGCCAACCACGTCGAGGTTGCCGTGCGAATCCCACACGAGCTCGTCGAGGTCCCACGCGCGTCCCGCTGCCGTCCCCGGACGAGCGATGCTGCCGGCCTGCTGCTGCGCAGTGGCCGACGATGTGCCAGTGGTGGGCGTCGAGATTTCGTCCGAGTTCGCCAATCCAGCGTAGTTGCCGTAGAGGCGGCTGATCGTGAGGTTGGCACTGCCGAACCAGTTGTTCGAGAAGCGACGGCTGAGCGTGATGTCCAGTGCGTCGTACTGCCGCAAGGGCTTCGGTGTACTGAACGGCGCCGTCAGCCCGGTCGTGAACATGGTCGTCGCCACGCCCTCGCCAGGGTTGGCGGCGAAGTAGACCTCGTTGCCGGTGGCATCCAGCGATCCGACGTCTTCGATCGCGCGGGTCAGCTTGTTGTGCACGTAGTTGACGCCAAGCGCGGTCGTCGGCGTCAGCTGATACTCGATGCCGAGGTTGGTCGAGTCCTGGTACATCGGCTTGAGATTCGGATCGATGGTGTCGAAGTTCGGCACGCGACGATCGCGGACACCACCCCACAGATCGCGCCCTGGCATGTTGGAGAGGCTCAGGTTGTAGACGTCGAGCGTGTCGAGCGAACGATAGTTCACCAGCCACGTGTCGCCGCCGAACGATCCGCGCGCCAGCTCGTACTTGACCCAGTCGAAGTACCGGCCCCAGCTGCCGTATGCCTTCAACCGCCCGTTGCCGAGCACGTCATACGTCGCACCGAGTCGCGGCGCGATCTTGTCGCCGAATCCGAACTCGAACGCGATGGGTGCCACGTCGGTCCGGAAGGACGGAATCGTTTCGCGCTCGGTTCTCACGCCGAGGTTGAGGGTGAGGCGGCTGCCGACGATCCAGGTGTCCTGTAGGTAGAGCTGCGGCATGTTGGCGTCAACGAGCCCGCGAGTGCCGCGATCGTTCACCTCGTAGTACCCGTAGGTGCCCGTTCCCGTTTGGCCGCTGTTGTTGACGAACGACGTGCCCCAGTTCAACAGCACGTATCCGCCCGGATATGCCGAATTCACTTCGTTCGTCGAATGCCGGACGCCGACGCCACCCTTGAGGAGATGTGACCCCGCCGCGTTGAACGCCTGGGTGTAATCAGCCTGGATGAAGCCGGTCTTCGTCTGATCCTTGTTGGTGATGAGCACCCGCGGCGTGTTCTGCGACGTCTTGGGCAACTGCAATTCGGCAGGCACGCCTGGAACCCCGATCGACGGAGTGTTCCAGATGACCGCCGTCGTCGTCGAGACGCCGGTGTCGTAGTAGTTGTCGGAGAACATGCCGCCGCGAACGCTGAGCGATGAGTGACCGCTCAGGATGAAGTCCACGTTGCCGCTGCCGTTGATCTGGTCCTGATTGAACCCGCGCGGGATCTGCGCGGCGTTGCCGGCAAGCGAGCTGCTGACGTAGTTCGGCCCGGTGCCATCGTACGCGGTCAGCGTGCCGGTCGATCGAATCGGCGTGTACAGGATGCTGCCGTTCGCGGTCATCCGCCGACTGGAGTAGGTGACTTTGCCGAACGACTGCGTCGCGGTCTGCGACTGCGGGATCGATCCCGGCTCGGTCCCATTCGAGAAGAGGTAGTTGTTCGTTCGATCGATGAAGCGCGGCGACACCGATGCGAAGAAGAACAGTTTGTCTCTCAGGATCGGGCCGCCGAGCGATCCGCCGACCTCGTTGCGATTGTTGTCCTGCTTCGTGTCCTGCAGGTGCAGCACGGTCGTGTCGTCGATCGGGCTGAGCTGCAACCGCTGCACGGGGCTCGCGGAGATGGAGTTGCCCGAGAAGTAATAGTGGCCTTCGCCAGTGAACTTGTTGCCACCTGACTTCGTGACGGCGCTGATCACGCCGCCGAGCGCTCCGCCATACTCGGCCTGAATGCCGCCAGTTTTCACCTGGACTTCCTGCAGATACTCGAAGACGGTGTCCTGCCGCGAGCTGCCGTACAGCAGGCTGTTGGTGTTCACGCCGTCGACGGTGAAACTGTTCTCCGCACCGCTGGCGCCGTTGACCTGGAAACCGCCTTCGATGTCACCTTGATTGACTCCGGGTGACGTCAAGGCGATGCCCTGAAAACTGCGCGTCTTGGGCATGCGGTCAAATTCCTCCGCCGTCACGTTGTGCGCGACGGTCGTGCTGTGAATGTCCACCTGGGTCCTGGTATCGCTGGTGACGGTCACGACTTCGGTAACGCCGCCAACCTTCAGCGTTGCGGGGAAATCGGCCGTCTTTCCAAGTAGCACGAGCACGTCGTCTGCCTGAACCTTCTGGAATCCCTGCAGCTCGGCGGTCACCGTGTAACGACCGGGATCCAGATCTGCAATGCGATACGCGCCGTCTGTACCGGTCACGGCAACCTTTTGTGCACCTGTCTGCTTGTTGGTTGCCGTGATTGTCACTCCCGGAACGGGAGCCTGACTCGCGTCGGTCACAATGCCGGCGATGCCGCCGAATCTTTCCTGTGCTGTGGCTGTACCTGCAGCCACGACTGCCAGCAGAAGTGCGAGGATGCTGACAGTAAAACGCAATCGCATGTCGACTACTCCTTGAATGAACCGCACGCTCATCGGTCCATCCTATGGATGGATCGGAGCTCGACACGCGTTATGTGACGGGCGGGTAACGGTTTGTGACGAGATGCGCTTCGCCGGTGGTGAGGATAGGGACGAATGACAGCTCATCGAATCACTCTCACTGATCACTAATCCTCGAATCCCTGGATCCTCGAATCCCCCATCCTTCGCATTCCTTATCTCCGAATCGCTGAATCACTTGCGCTGATTCAACGATTCCAAGGATTCACAGGATTCAAAGGATCAGAGACTCGAAGATTGGCGATTCAGGGATGAGTGATTCAGGAGCAGTGATCAGTGATGAGGGATTGAGCGGCTTGTGCTCTAATGCGGCATTCCAAGATGCGATTGGTCATCGTCTTCGGCTTCGCGATCGGTGTGGCCGCCATTGCTGCGGTCGTGGCGCAGCAGCCCGCGACTCAACCCACGTTTCGTACAGGCGTCGATGTCGTGCAGGTCGACGTCTCGGTGCTCGACAAGAATCGCAAGCCGGTCAAGGGCCTGACGAGCGCTGACTTCACGATCCTCGAAGATGGAAAGCCGCGGCCCATCGTGGCGTTTGTTCCCGTCGAACTCGGCGAGCCAGAGAAAGCGGCGGCGCCCGCGAGCTGGGTGCGCGACGTCGCATCCGATGTGGTCACCAATGCGGTGAAGCCCGAGGGACGGCTCGTCGTGATCATGTTCGACTGGTCGATCCGGTTCGAAGATCAGCTCCTGGCAAAGAAGATCGCTGCGGCGGCCGTCGATCAACTCGGTCCGAACGATCTCGCCGCCGTGATCTTCACCAGCCAATTTGCGAGCGGCGGTACGCCGCAGAGTTTCACCGCTGACCGTGGTCGACTGCTCGCCGCGATCGATCAGCCATTCGCTGTCGCGGCACACAATCCGCCGAAGGGCAATCCGTTCCACGATTCGCGCAACACGAACGAAGTGATGATCGACGATCCGGAAGGCTACGAGAGCGGCGACTGTTACTGCCGCATCTGCGTGCCGGAGGCGATCGCACGAGTAGCCGATGCGGTTCGCGACGTGCGGGGGCGGAAAAAGACTCTGTTGTTTATCGGCACCTACGTTCGTCTGTACGAGAGCCTGCAGGGGCCAACGACGCGACAAGGTCCCGAATTCCTCCGTCCCGGAGCCAACGGTCTTCCTGTGGTGCACCCCGGCGTCTGTGGGTCCTACTTGAAGGACGCCCGGGCCAAGATGGATCGAGCGACGTCGCTGGCGAATCTCACCATTCACGCCCTGGATCCGGTGGGCATGGAAAACGATGGCAACAGTCCGATGGGCGGTTCGATCGCCGGCCAGATGGATCGGCGCGACGATCTTATGGCGCTTGCCGAGACCACCGGCGGTCGTGCGGTGATGAACACCAACGCGCCGGAATCACTGGTGCTCTCGCTGTTCGCGGAAAGCCACTCGTATTACCTTCTGGCTTTTTCGCCCGCGGACCTGAACGCGAAGGGGAAGTTCCACAAGATCGAGGTGAAGGTGAACCATCCGGCCGTGAACGTGCGGACACGCGCCGGCTACTACACCGGCGAGACGCGTGTGAAAGAGGCCGCGCCGAACCTGCTGAACCCCGAAACCGCGACGGCGCTCGAGGGCGTGCTGCCGCGCACGGACGTCCCGCTCGCCGTGGGAGTGGCGCCGTTCGCCATGCAAAGCCGCGAGGAGTCTGCGGTGGCCGTCGTGCTCGGAGTACGGCAGCAAATGGTGGTGCGTCAGCCTGGATCGAACCAGCAGGTCAAGCTGCTGGCGGCAGCGTTCGACCGTCACGGGCGATCGGTTCAATCGGTGGAGCGAACGGTCGGCGTCGAGTTACCGTCGAACGCAGCCGGTGACGCTCCCTATGAAGTGCTCTTGCGCATGACGTTGAAGCCGGGCCGATACGAGCTTCGCGTCGCACTCGATGCGGGATCGGCCGAGCGCGCCAGCGTCTACACTGACGTCGACGTTCCGGACTTCTTGCAGCAGCCGTTGTCGCTTTCGGGCGTGGTTGTGGCGACGTCACCGGCGCTGCCGTCGGCGGCGCATGACATATTCAAGGATCTGTTGCCGATTGTTCCGACCGCGCGGCGCGAGTTCGCGCGGGCCAGCCGGGCCTCTGTGTTCCTCCGCGTTTACCAACGATCGAACGACGCTCCACAGCCGGTCAGCATGACGGCGCAAATCCAGGACCCGTCCGGCCGCGTACTAATGAAGGATGCGGTGGCGCTCGAAGCCGCGCAGTTTGCATCAGACCACGCGGCTGATTATCGAATCGCGCTGCCCGTCGAGCGCCTGACTGCCGGCGAGTATCTGTTGAGCATCGAGGCCGCTCAGGGTGAACACATTGCCTCCCGTGCCGTGCGGTTTGCCGTGCGATAGTTTTCGCCACGTAGTGCACCTTTTCTCACGCGATTACCGCCTATCAATCTGCGGAGGGACCCAACGAGAACGTTACGCTCGGTCAGGAGATGGAGCGCATCAGGGCGTCGCGGTCACGGATGGCGGATCGGCGGTGATCGACGGCAATACGATCGAACTTGCAGATCGCAACGGCGTCACGGTGTTCCGGAACAGTTCGGCAGACATCCTCAACAACTTCATCAAGAACAATCCACTGGCCGGGATTGCCGTCCAGTACAACTCCAGCGCCCGCATCGGATGGTTCGGTCCTCCCACCAACAGGATTAGCGCGCCTAACACCATCGAGAACAACGGCACCCACGGCGTGCAGATCTACCGGGGGTCGATCGCGCAGGTCTTTACCAACGTGATCCAGAACAACGCGAGCCACGGTGTCTTCCTCGATCGGAATGCCGAAGCCGAAATCGGCGCAAATAGTTTTCTCAACAATGGAGGGGACGCCATTCGGGCGATGAGAGGCTCGGTTCTGGACATCGGAACCGATGTGAACCACTCGACGCCCGCGTTCGACGATGACACCAATACGGGCACGAGCCGAGGGTTTGCCGTCAGCTGCATGATCGGCGGTGTGGTCGATGGACGGTTCGAAGCGCTGACGGGAGTGTCCGGGCTGAAGCTTTTCACCGAAGGCTGCATCGACAGTTCGCAGCAGTAGCCGCGCGTCAAAGGCAACGAGGTGGCTGCACACCCAGAAAAGGAGGCTGGCACTTTCCCACGAAAGTGCCAGCCTCCTTTTCGCGCGGCCTGCGAAGTGGCAAGCGAATTGACTGTCCCACTGCATGCCTAGACCAAATCGCTTGTGTCCCGACGGGGTCCCTCAACACGTATTCAATCGTGGCAATCGCAGGTCCCAGATCTTCCGCGATACCGCGGATTACCTCGGGTTTCTTGCGGCGTTGACCGATGCGGCGGAACGCACGGTGATGAGACTGCTCGCCTTCTGTCTTATGCCGAACCATTGGCATTTGGTGCTATGGCCGGTTCGCGGCTTGGAGGTTTCTGCGTACATGCAGCTCGTAATGAATGCTCATATCCCCGATCTGCAGCGTCGTCATGGCACGGCCGGCACTGGCCATGTTTATCAGGGTCGGTTCAAGAATTCCTCCATCCTGACAGGTCGACACTTCCTCAACGTCTGTCGGTATGTGGAGGCGAATGCACTGAGTGCGGGCCTTGTCGACCGTGCAGAACACTGGGAGTGGTCGAGCTTGGTGCGCACCGGCCCAGCTGATGGAATTGACATCCTATCGTCCTGGCCTGTCGCAAGACCCGCCACCTGGCTGGACGATGTCAATCGGCCACAATCAAATGTCTTGAGACGCGAGATCGAAAAACAGCTTCGCCGACAACGCTGCACTCAGAGCTAACGCGGGCGAAAAAAGGAGGCTGGCACTTTCTCGCGAAAGTGCCAGCCTCCTTTTCACACCCTCAGCCCACTTAAGCTACAATTTCGCAACTGTTTGCGTCGGTTTTGGTGACCTGACCGGGAGTGCCATGAAACGACTCGGGTTCTGCGTTGGACTGGTGTCTCTGGCCGCGGCGATCCTGTCGGCGCAGAGTAACCGTAGCATCCTTCCACTCGCGCGTACGGCCGCTCGCTCAGGGCAGGCTCCCGGCACTCCTGGCACTCAACGCACCCCCGACACATTTAAAAAGTACTGCTTCGAATGTCACGGCGGAGAAAAGCACCGCGGCGACGTCAGCATCGAAAAGCTGATTCAGCAGTCCGCGCAGACGACGATCGGCGACCACTGGGACGAGTGGGAGAAAGTCGCCGAGATGGTGGAAACGAGAGAGATGCCGCCGGAAGACAAGGCGGAGATCTTTCCTTCCGATGCGGAGCGCGCGGCGACGGTGGGGTGGATTCGATCGTCGCTCCGAAAGTATCAGGCGGCGCATGCGGGGGAGCCCGGCCACATTACCGTGCGTCGCCTCACCAGCGCCGAGTACGCTTACGCCATTCGCGACCTGACCGGCATCGACATCAAGGTCGGCGTCGATGCGTCCAGCGACTCGGTCGGCGGCGAAGGGTTCACGAACTTCGGCGACGTGCAATTCGTACAGGACACCAGCATCGAGCGTTATCTCGAAGCCGCGAAGCAGGTCGCCGATCACGCGATCCTTGGCGCAGGTCCGCTGGGCTTTTTTCCCGACACGGGCAAGACAGGCCTGGAGCTCTCCGCGCTGACGCGGATCGACGATCTTTACGCTGCGAAGGGCTTTCGCGTCGTCTCGGGCGAGGGCGGTCGTCCCTTTGGTCTTGAACGATACGGCAAGGCGCTCTACGTGGCGTGGTACTACAAGCATCGTGTCGCGCTTGGCGATCCGACCGCCACTATTCGCGGTCTCGCGGCGAAAGAGGACATCACCGGTCGATTCGCTGAACACATCTGGACCGTCGTCAACAAACCCAACACCGGATACCCGACGCGGACGACCGTCGACGGCTGGATGAAACTGCCCGCGCCGACGTCGGACATCAAGGCGTCGATCGCGAAGGCGCGCGCGGGCTGCGACGACCTCTACAAGGCGCTGACCACCTGGCCGAGCTGGTTCTTCGCGCGGGGCGACCTCGCAGCAGGAGGTGCCGGCGATGAGAGTCCGCTGACCTTCGACGACAAGACACTGAAGGCCGAGCCTACGCATCACTACACCTATCCCGTCGGCGTTCGGGGCGGACGTCGCGGAGGGCCGCCCACTGTCGGTCCAACCAAGGTGTTCCTGACGTTCGCCGACGTCAATCCACGATCGGGCGCGACGCCGGTGATCGTATGGCGGAATCCGCGGATTGTGACGCGCGCCGCTGTTGTCCCAGGACGTGGAGCGCCAGCCGGAGCGGCCGCGACTGCCGCCACCGGTGCTGGTCCAGGACGTGGTGCGGCCGGTCCTGTTCTCTCGACTCAATCGCTTCGGGCTGCGCTTCCGTCGGACGCCGCCGCTGCCCTCCGATTTGGCACGAGCGCTGACGGATCTGCTCTCGGCGCTGACGACTTCGCCACCGCCGGGCCGGTGTCGTTCACGATCGACGTTCCGCCGGGCGGCAACGTCATCGAGTTCCAGGCGGATGCGGAACTCGGCAAGGATCGCAACGCCGTCGTGCGCGTGACCATCTCCGATCGCGCCGAAGGCTCACCCCGCGACGCGGCGCAGCGCGTGATCTTCGGCGATCGGCAGAGCGTGGGCTACGAGACCTTCCGCGCTCACATCGCTGAATACGTGTCGCTCCTGCCGCCGAACTCGCACGGTGAAGCTAATCCGGCAGATAAGGATCCCGTTCCGCCTCCGTTCGACGACACTTACAACAGTCCAGAGCACGATGCCTTCGTGTTGAAGGTGAAGTACCAGCGCAACGACAAGTTCTTCACCGAAAACATGGTCGACGGCGCCGATCGCGCACGGCTGAATCAGGCCTGGGCCGATCTGTTTGGCTCGTGGCCGTACCACGACGCCTATCTCGGCATGCTGGCCGATCATTACAATCTCAAGTTGACGAGCAACAAGATCGAAGACTACGGTCCAGCGGAGATCGACGCACTCCCCGCAGACGTCCGGCCGTATGTGAAATCACTGCGCGCCAACTACGACGAGGTGGTCCGGACGCAGTCGCTCGCTCAGTCTCAGCATCTGACCGATGCGCTCACGTTCGCGAGCCATGCGTGGCGTCGCCCGCTTACGCTAGAGGAGAAAGCAAGCCTGCGCGCGTTCTATCAGAGGTCGCGCTCCGAGACTCACCTCGATCATGACGCCGCCATTCGTGCGCTGCTGGCTCGCATTCTCGTCTCTCCGCAGTTCCTGTATCGCGTCGAGGCTGTTGGAAGCGGTCCGGAACGCCCGTTGAACGGATGGGAAATGGCGAGTCGTCTCAGTTTCTTCCTCTGGTCGTCGATCCCCGACGAGGAGTTGCGACGCGCTGCGGCCGCTGGCGAGTTGAGCAATCCAGCGCTCCTCGCGAAGCAGGTGAAGCGCATGACCGCCGACGCCAAAGCCCGTCGCCTGGCGACGGAGTTCTTCGGTCAATGGCTTGGCTTCTATCACTTCGACGAATACCGCGGCGTCGATACCACGCGGTTCTCGGAGTTCAAAGACGAAGTGAGGTCGGCGATGTACGACGAGGCCGTCTCCACCTTCGAGTACATCGTCCGGCAAGGCCGTCCAGTAAGCGAGATTCTCGACGCCGACTACACGTTCCTGAACAAGCCGCTGGCAGCGTTCTACGGCGTCGGAAAGGATCTGAAGCTCACTGAAAAAATGGAACGAGTTGATGGCGCGAACGCGTTCAATCGTGGCGGGGCGCTTCGACTTGGATCGGTGTTGACGACGACGTCGGCGCCGCTGCGCACCAGCCCGGTCAAGCGCGGCGACTGGATTCTGAGGAGGATTCTCGGAACGCCGACGCCGCCGCCACCGGCAGACGCGGGCACGATCCCCGCCGACGACAAGACCTTCAACGGACTGACGGTGCGGGAGCGGCTCGCACAGCACAAGCGAAATGCCACCTGTGCCAACTGCCACTCGCGGATTGATCCGCTCGGCTTCCCACTCGAAGGATACGATGCCGTCGGCCGGACGCGAGCCACCTACGGCGACGGCAAGCCAGTCGACGTTATCGGCGAATTTGCCGACGATACGAAGATCAGTGGTGCAGCCGGCCTGCTGGAGTACCTGCGCGGCAAGGACAAGCAGGTGATGACCACGCTGTCGAAGAAGATGCTGGGCTATGCGCTCGGGCGGACCGTGAGGGGATCCGATCGGCCTCTCATTCAGGCGATGACCGCGCGCGGTGATGACGCATCGTTTTCAGATTTGGCGATCGTGATCGTGAACAGCCGTCAGTTCCGAAACCGCGCGGCAGAGGACGCCGTCACGAGCGTGCCGACGAGTGCACGAGCGGACGGTCATTCGAACTCCGCGCAACAAGGGGTAGGACACCAATGAGCAGCCAGCGCGAACAAAAAGCGAACAAAAGGAGGCTGGCACTTTCCCGCGAAAGTGCCAGCCTCCTTTCTGAGTCACGGCGCCATTTTCTCCGCGGCATGGGGGTCGCTCTCGCGCTGCCGTGGATGGAATCGCTGCCGGTGTTCGGACAAGCGGCCGAAGTGGTGAAAACGAACGCGCCGCCGCTGCGAATGGGGATCGTGTTCTTCTCGAACGGCGTCGAGCCGATTCACTGGTGGGCGAAGGGCACTGGCGGCAGCATGGAACTGGGCCCGGCGGCGCTCCCGATGATGCCGCACCGCGAAGACATGGTGTTCATCCAGGGCCTGTTCAACCAGACGGCCGCCGTTTCGACAAGCCCGCATCTGGGGCGGATGAACGTGCTCTCCGGTGCGTCCGTCAGCCTCGATCCGAGCGAGATCCGCGTCGGCACCTCGATGGATCAGGTGATCGCGTCGCAGATTGGCGGTCACACCGCGATCCCGAGCCTGGTCCTCGGCATCGAGCCGAACGAGCTCAGGCTCGAGGACGGCCTGTCGATGATCTACGGATCGAGCCTGTCGTGGGTCTCGCCAACCAAGCCGGCGACGAAGGAGATCTATCCGTCGCGCGTCTTCGACCGCCTGGTCGGCGACGGCACGAGCCGCAAGATCGATCGCAGCATCCTCGACGAGGTGCGGCGCGACTCGCAGAGCCTGCGGCCGAAGATCAGCCGCGGCGACAACGTGAAGCTGACGGAGTACTTCGAATCGATCCGCGACATCGAGACGCGCATCGAGAAGGCGTCGAAGGAGGAGCGCATCGAAGGCTGGCGCCCGACGCTGGCGCAGCCCGACATGCCGCGGCCGAAGAACGAGCTGCCGCAGAACGTGCCCGATCACATGAAGCTGATGCTCGACCTGATCGTGCTTGCGTTCCAGATGGACAAGACGCGAATCGCGACGGTGATGCTCAACAACGACCTCTCCCAGATGAACTTCAAGTTCCTCGAAGGCGTCCAGGGCGCGCTGCACCTCGACCTCACGCACAACGGCCACGCGCCGGACAAGGAAGCGATGTACCTGAAGACCAATCAGTTTCACATTGCGCAGTTCGCCTACCTCACGCAGCGCATGAAGGACATCAAGGAAGGGGAAACGTCGCTCCTCGACAACTCCATTCTGATGTGCGCCTCGAGCCTGTTCGATGGCGACGCGCACACCGCCAACCAGCTGCCCATCCTGCTGACCGGCAAGGGTGGCGGCACGCTCAAGGGCGGACGCATCCTCGACTACATGGGCAAGGGAGACGAGAATCGCAAAGCCTGTAGCCTGCACCTCTCGCTCATGGACCGCATGGGCGTGAAGATGGATCAATTCGGGGACGCGACGACGCGGCTGGTGGAGCTATAAAGGGAAAAGGCAAAAGGCAAAAGGGAGAAGAGGAACGGCGCACATGCGCTTGAGTCTCTCCACCGTCTCGGCACTCGTCCTTGGTGGACTGACGTTCGCGCAGGACGCGAGCACCCCGCAGCTGACCTACCGAACGGGCATCGATCTGGTGCAGGTCGATGTCTCCGTACTCGATAAGGACCGTCATCCTGTACTCGGGCTGAAGCCCGGCGACTTCGTCGTGAAAGAAGACGGCAAGGTCCGCGCGATCGCTGCGTTCAGTACTGTGACGTTACCGCAACCTCAACCGGAGCCTGCAGCGTCATGGCGGCACGACGTTGGTCCGGACGTCGTCACCAACCTGACCCCGAAGGAAGGACGCCTCGTCGTCATCCTGCTCGATTATTCGATTGGCAAGTCGAATCTGGACGAAGTGCGGCACACCGCTGAAGCCGCCATCGACCAGCTCGGGCCGAACGACATGGGAGCGGTCGTCTTCACGACGGTGGGCGTGCCGCAGAACTTCACTTCGGACCGCGGTCTGCTCCGCGCCGCGATTCACCAACCGTTCCTTGGGTTCGAGGTGGACCCCGACGATCCAATTGGCGCTCACCGCGGCGAGTGTCCATGCGGAGTGTGTTCGCTCGAGGCGATGACGCACGTGGCAGACGCACTGCGAGAGGTTCCTCACCGCCGGAAAATTCTCCTGTTCATTGGGACCGCCGTGTCGGTGAGCAGCACGGCGATTGGCTGCTTCGCCGAAGTGCGAGAGGCGAGGGAGAAACTCCTGCGCGCGGCCGGAGCGGCCAATCTGACGATTCACTCATTTGATTCGGCTCTGCTTCAGCCAGGCGGATACAGCACGATGCAGCCGTCCGCGCCGCCAGACGCGGACGCCAGTGCGCGATCGCCAAACCTCGTTCGTCAGAACGACCTGGCCTTCTATCCTGGCGAGACCGGCGGCCGTGCCATAAAGAACACCAACGCGCCATGGGAGCCGATTCCCGCTATCTTTGCCGAGACCGAGTCTTATTACGTGCTGGGAATCGCGCCGTCGTCACTGAAAGATGACGGCGCCTATCACAACATTTCCGTCGAGGTGAATCGTCCAGGAGTCCAGGTCCAGACGCGAAGGGGGTACTACGCAGCCGCACCGATGACGACTGCACCGGCACCTCTCCCGGACGCGCCGCCCGTGACGCTGACTGCGGCGGTGCGGAACATGTGGCCGGAGACGGGGATTCCGATGGGCGTGACGACCGCTGCATTCGCCACGCCCGGCAAGCCTGGAGCAACCGTTGCAGTGATCGCGCGCGCCCAAGAGTCGGGGGCACAGACTCGGGCGACTCAAGTGAACGTCCTGACCGGGGCATACGACCGGGATGGAAAGCCGCTCGCAACTCAGAACCAGACAGTCATGGTCGCGCCTTCGGCGGCTGGTCAAAGAGTGTTTCAGTACGAAGCGCAGTCGCGATTGCGGCTCGCCCCCGGCCGTCACGAGATTCGCGTTGCCGCGCAGGATCCGTCGCGTCATCTGGTCGGCAGCGTTTACACCTACGCCGAGGTTCCTGATTTCGCGAAGGCTCCAATCTCGTTGTCCGGCGTGGTGCTCGGCCTGCGTTCGTCGAGGCCTGACGGACCATTCCGTGACTTGTTTCCGCTGGAGCCGACGGCCAGACGGGAGTTCGCGTCGACCACTCACGTCACGGCCTTCGTCCGCGTCTATCAGGCCGAACGCGACGAGCTGGTTCCAGTCACGATCAGCGGCCGGATCGCCGACGCATCGAGTCGTCCTGTGCACGAATCGAAGAAGACTGTTTTCGATGGCGCCAAGAATGGCAGCCATTCGGCCGACTACCAGTTCGAGCTGCCACTCTCCGTCATGACGCCTGGGCAGTACTTGCTGACGATCGAGGCCACTCGCAAGGAGAATCAGAAGGCGCGTCGGGAAGTCATATTCGCGGTGCGGTGACGGTCTCGCGCAGAGACCGCAGAGAGTTTCGCGCAGAGAACGCAGAGGATCTCGCGCGAAACTCTTGCGATCTCCGCGCGAGATCCTCCGCGATCTCCGCGCGAAGTAATCAGAACGCGAACCGGAACGCCAGCTGCATGATCCTCGGGTCACCCGCCAGGCTGGTGATCGTCCCGATCGTCGTCGCATCCGATACATTCCGGTTGGGCAGACCAAAGTTGGTCGTGTTGAACAGGTTGAACACGTCCCACCGCAGCGTCGCCGTATAGCGGTCGCCGAACTTGATGAGCCGCTGCAGCGTCATGTCGTAGCTCTGGTAACTGGGACCCCGCAGCCGGTTTCTCAGCTCGTTGCCGAAGACGCCGGAGGCGACGGCCTGGAACGCGGCGGGGTTGAACCACTGATCGACGGTCTGCGGTCCATCAGGATCGCCAACGAGATTGGGAAGGCCCGTCATGTTGGTGCCGACGTTGTTGCCGCTCTGATTGACGGTAAACGGGCGGCCCGACCGCCACGCGTAGACCCCCGAGTACACCCAGTCGCGGGCGATGACGTTCTCGCCGAGCGGGAGGTTGACGACGAAGTTCGCCGCCAGCCGATGGCGGACGTCGTAGTCGCTCGGCCCGTACCAGGCGCTGAAGTCGCGCGCGTTCTGAGGGAACGCGTTCGACCCCTGGGTCGTCAGCTGCTCCGAGGTGTTGTCCTTCGAGTCGCCGAGCGTATACGCGAAGCCGAACGCATATCCTTTCGCGAATCGCCGCTCGAGTCCCATGTCGACGCCCTTGTACTCCGACTTGCCGTTCTGATCGCGCCACTCGATGAAACCAAAATTGGGATACGGCGCGGCGCCGAGCGCGTTTTGTGCGCCCGGCGCATTCGGCAGCGGCTGGTTCAAGTTCACCAGCGATGCCAGGTTGGATCCGCGGGTATAGACGAAGTCGGCGGTCGCGATCAGCCCCTGTGCGACCTCGCGCTGGAAGCCGAAGCTCGCCTGGTTGATGGTCGTCTTCGGCGCGTCGATGTTGACGGCGCGAATGCGCAGGCGGCGCAGCTGGCCGTTGGCCGGATTGAGGTCGGGTAGCGTAAGGAACGTGTCAGACGGCATCCCCTGCTTCAGGAAGAAGACCGGCGACCCGGACGTCTGTGTCACGGTGTTGTTGACGAGCCCTGGCACGTTCAGCGCGAGTTGATCCTCGCTGCCGACGCGATCGAACAGGTTGTAGAAGATGCCCCAGCCGCCACGCACGATTGTCTTGTCGTTCAGCCGATAGACGACACCGATACGCGGTGCGAAGTTGTTCCGATCGGGCTTCACGAGGCCGCGATCCTGCAGCGAGCCGTCGCCTGCGTAAATCAGCGACCCGGTCCCGGACGGATCGAAGTTCGTCTGATGGTTGTTCGCCTCGAGCGCGGGCGTGATGAAGTCATAGCGCAAGCCGAGATTCAATGTCAGGTGGCCGTTCACTTTCCAGTCATCCTGCACGAACGCCATGGTTGCCCAATGTCGCTGCTCGACCACCCACACATTCGACAACTGAAGGTCGGAGACATAGCCGAGGAGGAAGTCCGCCATCGGGTTGCCCGTGAACGCATTTCGGAATCGCAGAGCGCCGCGCGTCGCGGGGACGTCCATATACTGATTCTTCATCGGCGCGATGATGTCCGCGCCCGCCTTCAACGCGTGATTGCCGCGCAGCCATGACAGCGTGTCGAGATACTCGAGCTGATCGGTGTGCTGGAACTTCGGCAGGAAGTCCGGTGAGCCGATGCGGCCGAGGCCGGATCCACCGAAGAAACCATCGATGGTGATGCCTGGGAAGCCACCCGCGACCAACGGGTCGGTGATCATCCCGGGGATCTGCGCGTTGGCCGGCGGCGTCAGTCCGAACGCCTGGTGCACGGCGTCCGAGCGCGAACGGGACCACGACACGCGCGCTTCGTTCACCATCGTCGACGACAGCACTCGCGTCCAGCCGCCAACGAATGCGTTGGTATCGATCGTCTGGTTGCCGAACGCCGAGGTCCCGGTGCCGTCGATGACGCCGCCGAAAGCACCCGGAATCTGCCGATCGCGGGTTGAATAGATGTAGCGTCCAAAGACACTGTCCTTCGCATTGGGTCGCCAGTCGCTTCGCAGGAGCAGCCGGTCAGAGTTGTCGATCAGGTTGGCTGTGCGGAAGAAGTTGTTGGCGCCTGGCTGATTGGGCATCGGCACGAGCGCGATGATCGAGGCGGCATAGGGATCGATCCGGCTCGCCGGGATCGTGTTGTTGTCGAAGTTCACGCCAGTGGTCGGATCCTTGATCGGCGTGGTGAAGATCCCCGCGCGCTGATCGGCAGTCGGGACGGCGGTGATCCGGGTCACACCACGTGTGATGCGAGTGCCTTCGTAGTCGGCGAAGAAGAACGCGTGATCCTTGATGAGCGGACCGCCCAGGTTGCCGCCGTACTGGTTCTGTTTGTTGTCCGGCTTGGCAGCGTTAGCGCGTTTCGAAAAAAAGTCGATCGAATCCATCGCCTGGTTGCGGAAGTACTCGTAGCCGGTCCCGTGCACGCTGTTGGTGCCCGACTTCGTCGACACGCTGATCGCGGCACCGGGTGATCGACCGTACTCAGCCGCGTAGGGGCTGGTGACGACCTTGAATTCCTGTATTGCATCCACCGACGGGCGAGAGACCTGGGTGGTCAACTCCTGGACGTTCTCGGAGATGCTGTTGTTGTCCACGCCGTCGAGCAGGAAATTGTTCTGCAGCGCGCGGGCACCGTGAACGTTGATGCCGCCAGTGCGTCCGAACGAGGTGCCGCCTCCCTGCTCGGTGTAGCGATCGCCCTGCACGCCAGGCACGAGCGCGAGCAGGTCGTCCCAGTTGCGGATCGCGAGCGGAAGATTGGACACCTGGAACTGCGGGATCACGGCGCCGAGGGTGGCGTCGTTCGAGTTCAGCAGCTGCGTGGTTTCACCGACCGTGACGGTCTCGCTGACGGCACCGACCTCCAGGGCGGCGTCCACGCGGGCCCGCTGGCCGACTTCGAGCGTGACGACCTGCGATACCTTCTTGAACCCGGTCTGCTCCACGTCGACCTGATACTTTCCGGGAATCAGATTGACCAGGAGATAAGACCCCGTCTCCGTCGTCGGCTGGCGATACGCAACGTTGGTTGCGAGGTTGGTGATCGTCACTGTGGCGCCGGCGATCACCGCGCCGCCGCTATCGGTAACTGTGCCCGTGATCGTCGCCCGGTCGACCTGGGCGAACGCCACGCTCGAGAGCGCCACTGTCAACAGGGCCACGACAGTCAGAATTCTCTTCATGGGTTTCTCCCTCGCGCGGAAGTCGCACGTAACCATTCAAGCTATGGTGGCCGCGGCGACGATGTCAATCACCACGACGCAACAACTTTGGAAATTCGCGGAGCGCAGGGATCGCTGCGGATCTCGCGCAGAGAACGAAGAGAGTTTCGCGCAGAGAACGCAGAGACCGCAACGGACTGCGTTATTCTCTGCGATCTCCGCGCGAGATCCTCTGCGATCTCAGCGAGAGGCGAGCCGTTGTTCGGGCGCTAATCCGCGGCTCGCAGCGCTGACGCGGCGCTGATGCGGGTTGCGCGGCGCGCCGGTAAGTAGGATGCCGCGGCAGCCGCGACCGCGAGGATCATCGCGACCGAGGCGAACGTCGCGGCATCGAGCGCGGTGACGCCGTACAACAGTGAGGACAGCAAGCGGGTCGAGGCCAGCGCCAGCACGGCGCCGATGGCCAGCCCCGCGACGATCATCACGCTCGCGCTCGAGAACACGAGACGAAGAATGTCGCCCCGGGTGGCGCCGAGCGCTTGTCGCACGCCGAATTCCTGCGTGCGTTGACCGACGGCCTGGGCCATCACGCCGTAGATTCCCACCACGGCAAGAACGAGCGCCGTGACCCCAAAGGTCACAACCAGCCAGAGCGTCAGACGACGGGTTGCCGTTGCGGCGCCGGCGACGGTTTCGAGGGCGCTGACGGTCGCGAGTGGCACCTCCGGATCGATCTCGCGCAGCGCCCGCCGTACGGGTTCGACAATTGAGGAGGGTTCGACTGACGTCCGAACGACGAGGAACATCGGCTGTGCATACCAGACTTGCGCCTGCGGAAAATAGAGCGCAGGCGCGGCACGCTCGTGCCATGGCATGTCGCGCACATCGCCGATCACTCCGACGATGGTTCGTTCCGCGCCCCAGAGATTGACGCGCGTACCGACGGCTGCCTGTGGAGATCCCCAGTATTTGCGCGCCAGGCTCTCGTTGATGAGCAGCGCCAGTGGCGCGCTCTTCACGTCCGACATTGCGAGCTCGCGTCCCGCCACGATCGGAGTTCCCGTCGCGCGAGTGTAGCCGGGGGTGAGGAAGTGATACCGAGCCTCAGGACCGTCGTCTTGCGCGAACTTCTTGCCGGGAATCTCGAAACCGGTGTTCTCGTCGTAACCGGTCCATGGCAAGTCAGAGCTGAATGCGGCCTCCTCGATGCCAGGCAGCGCACGAACTCTATCGAGGGCGCGTGCGTAGAAAGCCGATGCTGCGTCGACGTCATAACGCGCGACCGGCAACTCGACGATGGCGGTCATCGCTCCCGTCGGGACGAAACCGGGATTGGTGTTCATCATCAGCACGAAGCTGCGAAGCAGCAGTCCGCTCGAGACGACCAGCACGAACGCGAGCGCAACCTGAACGGCGGCGAGCACGCGCCGAGCTCGCTGATGCGGCGAGCCTGCGACCGCGCGGCCCCCTTCACGTAACGTCTCAGCGGTGTGCACCCGCGCCAGCCGCAGCGCGGGAACCAAACCAAAGAGCAGCGCACTGACTAGCGTCGCGGTGACGGCCGCGAGCAGCACCGAGCGATCGACCGCGATCATCTGCAGTCGTGGAAGATCGGCCGCACCCATGGCGCTCAGCGCGCGGATTCCAAAGTACGCAAGGCCGACGCCGGCCAGGCCGCCGATGGATGCGATCAGAGTGCTCTCGACGAGGAGCTGGCGGGCAAGGCGCCACCCGGTCGCGCCAAGCGCGGCGCGCACGCCAATCTCCCGGAATCGCCCGGCCGAGCGTCCGAGGAGCAGCCCGGCGATGTTCACGCATGCGAGGAGGAGGACGACGGCGGCTGCAGCCGCCAGAGCGACGACCGTACTTTCGACCGAACCCACGATCTCTTGTTTCAGCGGCACCGCTTTCGCCTTCCACGGACTGTTCGGCGTGGGGTACCTCCGGGCGACGCTTTCGCCCGTCCGGCGAAGATCGTCCGCCATCGCGGCCGGCGTGACACCGCGTTTCCCGCGGCCGACGACGTTGTAGAAATGGGAAAAGCGAAGGCCGGGACGCTCCTCACGCGGCACCGGGAGGACCGACCACACATCAACCGGCTCGCCGTGACCGTAGGTTCGATAGGCACCGCCGACGTGCTGAAACCCTTCGGGCAACACGCCAACGATTTGAAACGCGCGTCCAGACAGTCGAACGGTGCGACCGATGACGCCGGCGTCGCCATCGAAACGGCGCATCCACAAGGAGTGGCTGAGGATGATGACGCCGGTGTTTCCCTCGACTTCATCGTCCCGCTGGAACTCGCGGCCGAGCACCGGCGGGCGTCCCAGCAGCGAGAAGAACCCGGCGGTGACCTGCATGCCGCGAAGCTGTTCGACCGTGCTTCCGGTGCCGATCTGTAGATCGCTTCTGAAATATGCGGCGAGCCCGTCGAAGGTCTGCAGCTCATTCCGGTAGTCGCGGAAGTCGGCCGGCGCCATCGGAAAATGGAGAGTCGTCTGGGTCTCTTCGAACAGGCGAACCAATCGCTCCGGATCGGAGTACGGAAGCGGCGCGATAAGGATGCCTTTGACCGCGCTGAAGATCGCCGTGTTGGCGCCAATCGCGAGCGCCAGCGTCAGGACGGTTGTGATGGCAAAGCCGGGCGAGCGCCGAAGCAACCTCGCCGCGTAGCGGATGTCCTGCAGGAGCGTGGACATAGTTAATCCACCGGATAAAGCAACACCTTCAAGGCGCTGCGCCCCTCGACCATGTCGAACGCGCGCCGCCATTCCGTAATCGGCACGGTAGTTGAGACGAGATCATCGAGGCGAAGGTTGGCATGTGCGAAGATATTCATCATCCGTGACCAGGTTGCGGCCGTATAGGTGATCGAACCGCGCACGGTGAGCTGCTTGTAGAACACCTGGTCCATTGGAAACTGGATCTCGCGGCCGCAGATGCCAACCTGCGTGTGGCGACCCATGGGACGGAGCGCGTCAAGGCAGCCGCGAATCGAGTCGGGATGACCCGAGCACTCGAACGCGACATCGGCTCCCACGCCCCGCGTCGCTTCACGAACGGCCTCTCCCAGTCCACGGTCCCCGACGTTGACAATGTGCGCTGCGCCGAAACGTTTCGCAGCGTCGAGCCGATCGGCGTCGGCAGGTGTGCCCGCCACGATGGTCTGGATCCCCTCAGCAGCCAGGAGCTTGACGCACAAGAGACCGATAGGTCCGGGGCCGGAGACCACCGCGGTCTCGCCGAGACGAACCTGGGTGATTTCCGTGACCGCTTGAACGACGGCGGCGAACGGTTCGCTGAGGGCGCCAGCCTGCAGCGACATGCCGTCGGGCAGGCGATAGAGCTGGTCTGGCCGGACGACGAGGTAGCGCGCGAACGCGCCGTCGACGCCATGGCCCATGCCGCGTCGTTGCGGGCAGAAGATGAAGTATCCCGAGCGGCAATAGGCGCATCGACCGCAGGTCACGGCGGTTGCACCGAGCACGGTGACCGGATCGCCGACCGCGATCCCAGTGACGCCGGCTCCCAACTCGGCGATCGTGCCCGCGCATTCGTGCCCGAGGATGACCGGTGGGTAGTTTCGAAACGTATCGTGCAGGACGTGCAGGTCGGTTCCGCAAACGCCGCAGAACGCGACCTGCACCTTGACACGCCCGGGACCGCACGCCGGCTCCTTGACCTCGCGGACATCGATGTTGCCGACCCCCGGCGCGTACTTGACGACAGCTTTCATGCAGCGGCCTGAGTCGTCTCGGTGCCGACCCGTGCCTTCGACTTGAAGAAGAACAGCACCAGCAGCGTGATCACGAACGACATCGCCGCAGAGCTCAACCAGAACGACTGCCAGTTACGCACCACAGCACCGGTCTCCGTCGTCGTCGAGAAGTAGTCGAGGATGCTGCCGGAGAGAAGCGAGCCGATCAGCATGCCGATGCCGTAGGTGACAAACGTGATGAATCCCTGGGCGGTGCTGCGGAGGTGGGCCGGCGCCGCCTGATCGGTATACAGCTGCCCGGCGACGAAGAAGAAGTCATAGCAGAGACCGTGCAGCAGAATAGCGATGTAGAACATCCACATTCCGGATCCGGGGTTGCCGAATGCCAGGAGCACGTATCGAATCGCCCACGCGGACAGGCCCAGCAGCAGGATGCCGCGCACGTTCAATATGCGGAATGCGATCGGCATCGCCAGCATCATCGCCACTTCCGACGCCTGCCCCAGCGTCATCTTGCCGGCGGCGTTCACGACGCCGACGTCGTTCAGGAACGGGTTGGTGAACGAGTAATAGAAGGTCAGCGGGATGCACGCCAGGATCGAGGCAATCACGAAGACGAGATACGACCGATCCTTGAGCATCGCGAGCGCGTCGAGGCCGACGATCCGGCTGAACGTGACCTGCTGGCCGCGAGCGGGAGGCGGCGTATGCGGCAGCGCGACGAGGCTGTAAAGGCACATCGCGATGCACGCGCCAGCGGCGATCAGGAACGGCGTGTTCTGCGCCTCAACGGCCATGAAACCGATGACCAGATTCACCGCGATCCAGCCCAGCGTGCCCATGACTCGAATCGGCGGGAAGTCCCGTCCCGGATTCTTCACCTGCTGCATCGCGATCGAGTTGGACAGCGCAATGGTCGGGAAGTAGCAGAGGCAGAACGCGAGCAAGAGAGCGAAGACCTGCGGGAACGTCGTGACGCGGCTCAGGACGATCATGCACACCGCGCCAAGCGCGTACAGGACGGCCATCACCCGCTCGGTAGAGAAGAAGCGATCGGCCACCAGGCCGACGAAGAACGGCGATACCAGACAGGCGATCGAGACCGTGGCGAACGCGGCGCCAGCTTCAGTGCCCGAGAAGTGCAATGTGCTTGTCAGATAAGTATTCAGCGTGACGTACCAGGAACCCCAGATGACGTACTGCAGAAACATCATTGCCCCGAGCCGAGTCTTGACGAATCCCATGAGGGCCAATCCTTTCAGAAGATGACGCTGGTGCGCGGTGAATCATGACACTAATGGTGCAATTGGTGAATTGGTGAATTGGTGGGTTGGTGAATTGGGCTTCGCACGCGCTACCGCGCGTGCTATTAAGGCGCGGCGGTAGCCGCGCGATGCAAATTCACCAATTCACCAATTCAGCGATTCACCAATTCACCAATTCACCAAATCACCGATTCACCAATTGACAGATTCTGTATATGCTCCGTGCCATGACCGACATCGGAGGGTTCTTTCGACTGGACGGCAAGGTGGCACTGGTAACGGGCGGATACGGGGGCATCGGCTCGGCGGTGTGCAGCGGCCTTGCCGCGGCAGGGGCGCGCGTCGCGGTCGCGGGACGCGACGCCGACAAGGCGCAGGCATGCGCAAGCGCGATTCGCAACGGAGGGGGCGAGGCGGAGGCGGCCGTATTCGATGCGCTCTCCGCGAAGGATACACGACGGATGGTGGACGAAGTGGCCTCCCGGTGGGGCCGCCTCGACATCCTCGTGAACACCGTCGGTGGCAATCAGCGCGCCGAGCTGGCCGACGAGGTGACCGAGGAAGGCTTCGCCCACGTGATGAACCTGAACCTGACGAGCGCGATGTTTCAGTCGCAGGCGTCAGCGCGCCACATGATCGCCGGCGGTCGCGGCGGCAAGCAGGTGCACATCGGCTCGGTGCGTAGCTTGCTGGCGCTGCGCGGCAAGGGATTTTCCGCCTACTGCGCCTCCAAGGGCGGCTTGTCGATCCTTTGCAAGCAGCTCGCGGCCGAGTGGGCGCCGCATAACATCACCGTGAACATGGTGTCGCCAACATTCGTTCGCACGCCACAGGGGGAGCGGTTTCTTACCGATCCCGCGTTCTACCAGAGCGTGGTCGGACGGATCCCTCTCGGTCGAATCGGCGAAACGGAGGATGTCGTCGGTGCTGTGCTGTTCTTCGTGTCCCCCGCGTCAGATTTCGTGACCGGACAGACGCTGTACCTCGATGGCGGGATCACGGCGACGCAGTAGAATGCTGACGCGTGACAAGGGACAAGGGACAAGCAAGCGCCCGCGGCCCGAGCGAGGCGCGAAGCCGCCGAGCGAGAGCGAGCGGGGGTGGGGCCCCG
>Ga0207701_10000758_pt1 | contig 33999 bp, 30 predicted proteins | sample KBSSwiSSwithPhiX_FD_184294 | JGI IMG/M metagenome (GOLD analysis project Ga0207701, IMG submission 184294) | Switchgrass rhizosphere bulk soil microbial communities from Kellogg Biological Station, Michigan, USA, with PhiX - S5 (SPAdes) (version 2) | ecosystem: Environmental > Terrestrial >... | reverse complement strand
CCGCGACCGCATCGTCGAGTTCGTGCGCGAGAACGTCGCGACCGGAACCGCGGCGGCGGTGCCGCTGGCGCGCCAGGTCGCGCATGTGCTGTTCCTCGTCGCGGCGAACATGCTGTTCGTCGTGCTGATTCCGATCCTCGCGTTCCTGATGATCAAGGACGGCGCGACGATGCGCGAGCGCTACCTGCAATGGGCCGGCGGCCGCGTGCACGCGCCGTTCTGGCGCCATCTGGTCGACGACCTCGACCTGATGCTCGGCCGTTACATGCGCTCGCTGCTGATCCTCTCGCTCGCAGCGAGCGTCGCCTACGCGATCGCGTTCAGCGTCGTCGGCATGCCGTACGGGCTGCTGCTGGCGGTGGTCGCGGGCTGCCTCGAGTTCATCCCGGTCGCCGGGCCGCTCGCCGCGGCGGTCTTCGCGATGGTCGTTGCCGCGCTCACCGGCTTCGACCACCTGTGGCTGCTGGCGCTGTTCCTGATCGTCTACCGGCTGTTCCAGGACTACGTGCTGAACCCGATCCTGATGAGCGGCGGCGTCGCGGTGCCGCCTCTGCTGGTGCTGTTCGGCCTGCTCGCGGGCGAGGAGGTCGGCGGCATCGTCGGCATCTTCCTGGCGATCCCGGTGCTCGCGATCGTGCGCATCGCCGTGATCCGCCTCGCGCACGAAGCGCGGGTGCGGCAAGCCGCTTCTTGAGGATCAGAGCGGGCCTTGATGCAGTCGATGCGCGCCGCGCCCCAACAACGGTCGATCGCCGACAGGTTATACGTGGTCAGCCGCTGCGCTACCCACTCGTTCACCGCAGAATGTGAAGCTTCGCGCACTCGCGCAACCCAACTTTTCTCACGGGGAACTGGATGATGTTTCACCCGATCCGAACCGCGATGGCCCTGCTTGCTGCGACGTGCCTCTGCAGCGTGGCGTTCGCCCAGGCCGCGGCCTCGTCGCCGTCGCGCGCGGAAGTGAAAGCGGAAACGCGCGCCGCCCAGAAAGCCGGGCAGCTCGCACCGGCAGGCCCAGGCGGAACCCAGGCCGAACGCATGGCTGCACCGCCGAAATCAACCAAGACGCGCGCTGAACGCAAAGCCGAGACGGTGGCGGCGCGCAAGGCCGGCGAGTTGAAACCGGCCGGATCGGCGCCTTCGAAGGCCGAGCGGATGGCCGCACCGCCCAAGTCGACGAAGACGCGCGCCGAACGCAAGGCCGAGACGAGTCAGGCCGTGCGCGACAAGCAGATGACGCCGGCCGGTGAAGGGCCGGGCGCGCCAACGAAGTGAGCGAGAGGCCCGCGGGACGCTTGCTCTGTTGCGCAGCGCCGTGATGCGCGCCGCATTCGTCGACGTCAACCCGGCGCTGGCCGCGATCGCCAGCCGCCTGCACGGCGCCGTGCCCACGGCCGGTCTCGAGATCGAGCTCGGCCGAGCCGACATCACGCCGGACGAACTGCCGGATGCGATCGCCGGCGCCGAGATCGCGGTCATCGACCACACCAACCTGCCGGAAGCGATCGCGCGCCGCTGCACCGGTCTGCGCCATGTGGTCTTCCTCGGCACCGGCGCGCGAAGCTACATGAACCCGGAAGCGCTGGCTGAGCTCGGCATCGAAGTGCACATCATCAAGGGCTACGGCGATACCGCGGTCGCCGAATGCGCGATGGGCCTGCTGTGGGCGGCGGCGCGTGGCTACGCAGCGATGGACCGCGCAATGCGTGCCGGGCAGTGGCTGCGCAGCGAAGGCGTCCAGCTCACCGGCAAGACGCTCGGCCTGATCGGCTTCGGCGGCATCGCCGCCGAGATGGCGCGCCTCGCGCTCGGCATCGGCATGAACGTGGTCGCCTGGAATCGCCAGCCGAAGACATTTCCCGGCGTGCGCTTCGTCGCGATCGAGGCGCTGCTAACCGAAAGCGACGCCGTCTCGATGCACCTGCTGCTCTGCGACGAGACGCGCGGCTTCCTGTCGCACGAGCGCATTGCGGCGATGCGGCCGGGCGCGATCCTCGTGAACACGGCGCGCGGCGCACTGGTCGACGAAACGGCGATGGTCGAAGCGTTGCGCACGGGCCACCTGGCGCACGCCGGCCTCGACGTGTTCGACATCGAGCCGCTGCCCGCCGGTCACGTGCTGATGACCTTGCCGAACGTCACCTTGTCGGCGCACTCGGCGTTCCGCACGCCGGAAGCGAACGTCAACCTGATCGAGGCGGCGTTCGTGCACTGTCGGCGCATCGTCGCGGCCTCTGCGGCTGGGCGCTGATCCATTGCGCTGACCTGACCCCTGGACTACGACCGCGTTGACCCGAGCCGGACGAACCGGTCTCTCAAAATCTACAGGCGCGCGAGCGCCTTGTCGCAGGCGTCGGCCAGCAGCGCGATATCGTCGGTCGTCGCGCAGAGCGGCGGATTGATCTTCAGCACGTTGTGATCGGCGCCGCACAAGCCGACGACGACACCCGCCTCGAGCAGGCTCTGTTGGATCCGCTCGGCCTCGGCCGCGGCGGGCTCGCGCGATGCGCGATCACGCACCAGCTCGACGCCGCGCAGCAGGCCGCGCCCGCGCACGTCGCCGATCAGCGGATGGCGTTCCTGCAGCGCCGCGAAGGCCAGCGTAAACGCTTCGCCGACAGCCGCCGCGTTCTGCTGCAAGCCGTCGTCGTCAACCGCGCGCAGCACCGCGCGCGCCGCGGCGCAGCTGACAGGGTTCGCGCCGTAGGTGTTGAAGAACATGCGCTTCGTCATCGACGCGGCGATCTCGCGCCGCGTCACCATTGCAGCGATCGGAAAGCCGTTGCCGATGCCCTTCGACATCACGATCACGTCGGGCACGACGCCGTGCGCCTCGAAGCCCCAGAAATGCGCGCCGCTGCGGCCGAAACCGGTCTGCACCTCGTCGACGACGAACAGGCCGCCGGCAGCGCGCACGCGCTCGACCGCGCCGGCGAGGTAGCCCGCCGGCATCTCGACGATGCCGCCGTAGCCCTGGATCGGCTCGACGATCATCGCGGCCAGCGCGCCCGAGGTCGCGCTGGCGATCGTGCGATCCAGCTCGCGCAGGTAGCCATCGGCGTCGGCACCGAACGGCCCGCGATACGGATGCGGCGCGATCACGCTGACAAAACCGGGCGCGCCGGCAATCGGCTGGCGCGCATGGCCGATGCCGGTCGCCGCCATCGCGGTGAAGTGCATGCCGTGGTACGCGTCGCGCAGGGTCAGCACCTCGTGGTGGCCTCTGTGCAGGCGCGCGACCAGCACCGCGAGATCGATCGCCTCGGCGCCGCTGTTGACGAGGTGGACGACCCAGTCGTGACCCGCCGGCAGGCGCGCGACCAGTTCCTCGGCGTAGTGGCCGGGCTGCGCGTGGTCGTAGACCGTCGTCACATGCTGGATCTCGTCGAGCTGCGCGCGCACCGCCGCGTCAATCCCCGGATGGCGGTAGCCGACGCTGATGCAGACGTTCTGCGCCATGCAATCGAGGTACTGGCGGCCGGCGACGTCGAACAGGTACTGGCCGCTGCCCCGCCGCCAGGCCTGTGGCGCCGCGTACGCGGTGAAGGTACCGAGCACCGGCGACAGGAAGCGCTGGCGGCGCGCCGCCATCCGGCCGACGTCCCAGTCGAGCGGCAGCGCGCCAGAGTCGCTCACAGCCGCGGCAAATCAGTAGGTCGCGGCGAGGCGCGACGACTTCTTGCCTTCGGCGTGCACGACCTGCAACGCGGCCTTCAGGTCGGCGAGGTACTCGTTCATCGACGGCGCCTGGATCATCGACATCATCCGGTGAATCGCCTTCGGCTTCTGCACCAGGCCGGGCAGCCAGCCGCGCTGCTCCATCACCTCAGCGACGCGGAAGATGTCGGCGTCGTGCGAGCCGAACGCGACGATCGACAGGTGCGGCTCGCCGAGTACGTAGAGGCCAGGGATCTCGGCCAAGCCGCGCTTGTAGGCGTCGACGAAGTCCATCAGCTTGCGTGCGATGTCGCAATAGCCTTCGACACCGAGGTACTGGAACGTGGCCCATGCGCCGGCCACGCCGCCGGCCGGCCGCGTGCCGACCAGGGTGCCGGTCACGAAGCGGCCGTTCGGCCACTCGTTGAAATCGAAGTGGTGGTGCTGCGCCTTGTCGGCATCGCGGTAGAACACGGTCGAGGCCGGCTTCGGGCAGAAGCCGAACTTGTGCAGGTCGGCCGACAGCGACGCGACCTGCGGCACCGTGAAATCGAAGTCCGGGATCTCGCGGCCGATCCGCTTCGCGAAGGGCGCGAGGTAGCCGCCGACGCACGCGTCGACGTGCAGCCAGACGTCGCGCCGCTCGGCGAGCTGGCCGAGCTCGGCGATCGGGTCGATGCCGCCGTACGGGAAGTTCGGCGCCGAGCCGACCAGCATGATCGTGTCGGCATCGATCGCGGCGTCGAGCGCCGCGACGTCGGCACGGAAGTCGGCCCCGACCGGCACGCGCCGGACCTCGAGGTCCATCAACTTCGCTGCCTTGTTGAACGCCGGATGCACCGATTCCGGCAGCACGAGGTTGCCGCGGTGCTTCTGATCGCCGCGGCGCTTGCGGTTCCAGTCGCGGCAGGTCTGCACCGCCTGGATGATGCTTTCGGTGCCGCCGGTCGACATGAAGCCCTGCGCCGCGTCGGGCGCGTGAAAGAGGTCGAGCGCCATCTCGACGACCTCGTCCTCCATCTTCTTGACGCTCGGGAACGCGCGCTTGCCGCCGAGCGCGTTTTCCGAGAAGAACTCGAGGAACGCATCGCGACCGACCTCGCCCAATTCGTCGGTCGCCTTGAACACGAAGAGCGGCACGCGGCCGTGCTGCCAGTCGGCGTCGCCCTCCTTCGACGCCCGCATCTCGGCGATCACGTCGGCCCGCGAACGGCCTTGCAACGGCAGTGTCCTGCGCATCGGAGAGATCCTTCAGGAGTGAAGAATCAGTATATTCTTCGCGCTCCATGGGACGGCGCATCCTCCTCACGTACGGCGTCCTCGGCTTCGCGTTCCTGTACCTCCCGATCGCCTTCCTGGTCCTGTTCTCGTTCAACGACTACATCATCCCGTCGTTGCCGTTCCGCGGCTTTACGCTGAAGTGGTATCGCGAGCTGGGCTACGACTTCGTGCTCCACGAAGCGCTCTACAACAGCCTGTTCATCGCCGCCTGGACCACCGTCGTCTCGACCGTGCTCGGCACGCTGGCCGCGTTTCCGCTCGTGCGCTGCACGTTCCGCTTCAAGCAGACCGGTCAGTTGCTGGTGATCCTGCCGATGATCATTCCGCACTTCCTGATGGGCGTCGCGCTGCTGCTGTTCTTCGCGTTCGTCAAGATGCCGCTGTCGCGCCTGACGATCATCCTCGGCCACGTCGTCTTCACGTTGCCGTTCGCGGTGCTGATCGTGTCGACACGGCTCTACGGCTTTGACCGCACGCTCGAACGCGCCGCCGGCGACCTCGGCGCGAATCCGGCGCGCACGTTCTGGCACGTCACCTTGCCGCTGATCCTGCCCGGCGTCGTCGGCGCCGCGCTGCTCGTCTTCACGTTGTCGATGGACGAGTTCCTGATCACCTACTTCGTCTCCGGCCAGAAGGGCACCCTGACGATGTACATCTGGAGCCTGCTGAAGGACGGCATCGCGCCGCGCGTCAACGCACTCGCCAGCGTGCTGCTCGGCGGCTCGTTCGTGCTGCTGCTGATCGGCGCTTGGGTGCTCGATCGCGGCAAGGGCGGCCAGTCGAAGCGGGCCGCCGCATCGTGACCGCTTCGCTGCCGGCCGACACCGCGACCGCCGCGACCGTCGTACAGCGCCGTGTCGCGGCGCCGAGCGCCGCCCGCGCCGGCGACCCGCCCGCCGTCGAGTTGCGCGGCGTCACCAAGCGGTTCGGCACGACAACCGCGCTCGAGAGCATCGACCTGACGATCGCAAAGGGCGAGTTCTTCTCGCTGCTCGGCCCGAGCGGCTGCGGCAAGACGACCACCTTGAATCTGATCGGCGGCTTCGAGAGCACATCGAGCGGCACCCTGCTGATCGACGGCCAGCCGGTGCAGGACATCCCCGCCCACGCGCGCCCGGTCAACACGGTGTTCCAAAGCTACGCCCTCTTTCCGCACATGAGCGTGGCCGACAACGTCGAGTTCGGGCTGCGCATGAAAGGGGTGCCGAAGGCCGAGCGCCGACGTGCCGCGCTCGAGATGCTGAAGATGGTCTCGCTCGCCGGCTATGAAGACCGCCGGCCGAGCCAGCTCAGCGGCGGCCAGCGCCAGCGCGTCGCGCTCGCACGCGCGCTCGTCAACCGGCCTGCGGTGCTGCTGCTCGACGAGCCGCTCGGCGCGCTCGATCTGAAGCTGAGGAAGCAGATGCAGCTGGAGCTCACGCGGCTGCAGCGGCAGGTCGGCATCACGTTCGTCTACGTCACGCACGACCAGGAAGAGGCGCTGGCGATGTCGGACCGGATCGCGGTGATGGACCACGGCCGCATCCTGCAGATCGGCACGCCGGCCGAGATCTACGGCGCGCCGGCGAACCGCGGGGTGATGGAATTCATCGGCTCGGTCAACGCGCTCGAAGGCCGCATCGCCAGCATCGGCGCAGGCCGCGCGACCGTCACGCTCGAGGGCGTCGGGCCGATGGCGGCGCACACCGAGGCGCCGGCCGCCGTCGGTGACGCGGTGGCGGTGCTGGTGCGGCCGGAGCGCATCCGGATGTCGGCGACGGCACCCGCCGCCAACGCACCGTCGCTCGCCGGCACGCTCGAGAAGATCGCGCCGCTCGGCTTCGTCACGCACTGCACCGTGCAGCTGTCGAACCAAGCCGAGGTGCTAGTATTTCGACTCAACAATCCCGACGGCAGCGGCTCGGAAATATTCGCGGAAGGCCAGCGCGTATTTCTGTGGTGGGATTACTCCGACGGGCGCATGTTTCCTGCGAACACGCGCATCGACTCCATTGGGACGCCGCAGGCCGCGTCCGCCCTCTCTGGAGACCGACATGACGGTGCACTCGGATCGACGTGACTTCTTGAAGCAGGCCGCGTGGGCGGCTGGAGCGGGTCTCAGCGCGACCGCGCTCGGCACCTGGCCGACGCGCGCCGCCGCGGCCGGCACGGTCAACTGGCTGGCCTGGGGCGGCCACGTCGAGCCGGAAGGGCTGAAGTCGTTCTTCGATACCTCCGGCATCCGCGTCAACCACATCGGCATGAGCGGCAACGCCGAGACGTTCGCCAAGCTGAAGCTGTCGGGCACCGCGCAGTACGACCTGTTCGAGGCCGACGGCCTCTGGCCGGTGCGCTACCAGCAGGAAGGGATGATCGAACCGATCGACCTTGAGTCGATCCCGAACGTCGCGAAGAACCTGCACCCAGAGTTCAAGCGCATCCCCGCGCTGCAGGCGGGCGGCGGCAAGATGCTGATCGTGCCGTGGGGCTGGAACCCCACGGTGCTGATCTACAACAAGGCCAAGGTCACGTCGCCGCCGGCGTCGTACGAGGTGCTGCTCGATCCGAAGTACAAGGGCCGGGTCGGCTTCAGCGACCAGCATGAGTTCATGTGGCCGGTCGCCGCGTTCCTGCTCGGCTACCAGGAGCCGTTCAAGATGAACAAGGCCCAACTCGACAAGGCCAAGGACATCCTAATCAAGATCAAGCGCAATGCGCCGACGATCTCGAAGGGCTGGAACGAGCAGCTTCGTCTGTATGTCGAGGAGACGGTCTGGATCGGCCTGTCGTCGCCAGGGCGCGCGATGACGATCCAGGCGGCGAGCGGGCCGACGATGGGCTGGGAGCGGCCGAAGGAAGGCTACTTCGGCTGGATCGACGGCGACATGCTGGTCAAGGGCTCGCCGAACCGCGACGCCGCACTGGCCTGGATCAACCACATCCACAGCCCCGAGTACGTCGCGATGAACTTCAAGCGGCTGCAGCGCGGTGCCGCCAACCGCGGCGGCGTCGAGCTGATGAAGCAGCAGGGCCTGACCGACATGGTCAAGGCCAACCTGATGGACCAGCCTGACGTCGCGCTGAAGATGCGCCTGATCGAGGCGCCCCCGAACCAGGACGAGTACGCCTCGGCCTGGAACGAGGTCCTCGCCGCCTGATCCGGCAGAGCGCGTGCGCGAAGCGATCGTGACGCGCTAGGCGCCGGAGGCGCCATGGAAGACATGCGCGCCGCCGACCGGTCCCTGCTGTGGGGACTGGTCCCGATGTTCGTCGTGCAGCTGGCACTCTTCGTGGTGCCGCTCGCGATCATGTTCGTCTACAGCTTCTGGACGACGAAGAACTTCCAGATCGTCACCGAGTGGACGCTGGTCAACTACCGGACGTTCTTCGACAGCTGGACCTACCCGAAGGTACTGCTGCGCACGCTGGTCTCGGCGATCGTCATCACGGTGCTGACGATCGCTGCGGCCTACCCGCTCGCCTACGTGATCGTGCGCTATGCGAAGCGCTGGCAGAAGGTGCTGCTCGCCGCGGTGATACTGTCGTTCTGGACCAGCGGCCTGCTTCGCGCCTACGCGTGGATGGCGCTGCTCGGCGACGCCGGCATCATCAACAAGGGGCTGCGCACGATCGGCCTGATCGACGCGCCGCTGCCGTTTTTGCTCTACAGCCCGTTCGCGGTCGTTCTCGTGATGACGTATTTCTCGCTGCCGTTCGCGGTCATCGCGATCTACGCGTCGCTCGAGAAGATGGACTGGTCGCTGGTCGATGCGGCGTCCGACCTCGGCGCCTCGCCGCTGCGCGCGTTTCGCCACGTCACGTTGCCGCAGACCTGGCCCGGCGTGATCTCGGCGACCGTGCTGACTTTCGTGCCGCTGACCGGCATGTTCTTCGTGCCGATGCTGGTCGGCGACGCCTCGAGCGTGATGATCGCGCCGCTGATCGCGAACCAGATGCAGGCATTCCAGCTCGGACTCGGCGCCGCGCTGTCGTTCATCGTCGCGGTCGTCGTGATGGGCGCGCTCGCACTGTCGTGGCGGCACATCCAGTTTGACGCGAAGGGCGTGTAGCGCCGGCACCGCCGGGTAGGCTCACGCGCGAAGCGCCCTTATGCCGGCGGCGCTGCCGCAAAGGCGAGCGCTGCCTTCAGCACGTCGAGCGCCGCTGCGTCGGACAGCAACGACTCCGGTCGAATCAGCATGCAGACGACGCGGCGCCGGGCATCGGCCAACACGAGGGGCCGGTCGGCCTCGTCGCGAACCCACACCTGCCAGCCGGAATCGCCATGGCCTTGGTCTTTCGGCCCCTCGACAAGGGCGAGCGTCGCATAGCACATCGCGACAAACGGACGTCCTCGCACTGCTGCGGGCGCGGTGGTCGTCGGCCGGCAATTCACCAGGCGGCCATGCTCGGGCCGAATCGAGCAGATCGCAAAGCCCGCGTTTCCGAGGGCACGCGCACCGGCATCGCCGATCGCCACGAAGCCGGTTTCGGACGCGTGTTCGGCGCCTGCGATCTCGCCGTCACCGCCGATCCGCACGACCGGCTTTGCCGACGAGTCGATCAAGACGCCGCACGCCCGCAGCGCGTCGATGACGGCGGCCGTGAACGGATCGCCGGCATCTCGCACTGCGACTGCGCGCGGCAACGCGCCCATCGATGCTGGCGTTGTCGTCGCCGCACCGAGCGCCTGAGAACCCGACCCGGCACCCGTCCCGCCGGCGATCGCCGACTGCAGCTCCGCCGCCACCGAAAGGCCGAGGGCGCGCCACAGCGAGACCGCCTTGACCCGCGACTCGTGTTCTTCGCGCGCCGGCTCGGAGTCGGCGAGCAGGTCGCCGCCGGTCCGCACTTCGGCGATGCCGTCGCGGATCGCCGCAGCACGCAGGATCGTGCCGACCAGCGCATCGCCGTTCGCAGCGACCTGAACGGCGAGGCCGCCGTACCAGCCGCGCGGTCCGGCTTCGAGCTCGGCGATCGCGGCGAGCGCGAGGCGGCGCGGCGTGCCGGTCACCATCACCGGCGCGGCGGTCGCGACGATGGCGTCCCACGCATCGGCGCCGTCGCGCAACCGCCCGCCGAAGCGGTCGACCGTGTGGACCACCGTCGCGAGCGCCATCGGCCGGCGCCGATCGTGCAGGCGCAGCGAGCCGGGCTCGCAGAGCGGCGCGAGGTCGTTTCGCAATGCGTCGGTACAGACCGCGAGCGAGGCCGCATCGACGTCCTCGTTGATGAGCTGCCGGAACGACTCGGCCTCGCCGACCGGGCCATGGCCGCGCGCGACCGTGCCGCAAACCGGAAACGATTCGACGTCGCGCCCTCGCACCTGCAGCTGCAGATCGGGCGAGGCGCCGAACAAGCGCTCGCCGTCTCCGGTGTTGACGAAGAACGTTGCCGGCGCCGGATTGGCGCGGCGCAAGGTCGCGAAGGCAGCGGCCGCCGACGCCGCGCCGACACGGCGCCGGAAGCTCTGGCTCAAGGTCAGCGACACGAGCGGCTGCGTGCAAAGCCGTTCGACCGCGCGTGCGACAACGGCGGCATAGCCGCCCGGCGGGAAGTCGTCGTGCGGCTCCGGACCCGGTGACGACGCCGCATCTTCGAAGGAATCGCTTGGCGCCGATCCCGATCGCCCCGACTTGTCGGCGATGGCAACGTCGCTCGACCGCACCCTCTGGCTGTCGCGCTCGAACTGGATTGCCGCCAGCGCCGGGGCCTCGAAGCGAAGAGCGACGTGCTGCCAGGTGCCGGTGCCGTCGCGCCTGAGCAGCTCCGGTGAAAAGAACAGCACTCCCAGCGACGACGAGCGCCGAGTACCCGCAACGGGCGACGCTGCAGCCAGCACATGCGCCTCGAAGCGGAAGGCACCGAGCAGCAGCGCCTCAGCAGCGGAGTCCCCGTCGCCAACCCGCTGATCGGCGGCGGGCTCGGCGGCATGCACTGGATGTGCGCGTTCCGATCTGCCTCCGGCACCGCTCTGCGATTCACGCCGGAACGGCGCGAGAAAGCGGCGCAGGCTGTCGACCGGTGCGCCCTCGCCGCGACGTCCCAGCGATTGACGAAACGAGTTCAGCGCCGGCTCCGCCAGCAGCGCTACACCGAACGCATCGAGCGCCGCGGCTTCGACACCGTCCTCGAACACCTCGAACCGGATCGCCGGCGCCACCACGAGCCTCGCCTGGAAGCGATGCAGTCCGGCGACGCCGGCATCGCAGCCGAAATAGAGCCCCGGCTCCGCATCGAGCCGGGCCAGCGCCGCCTCGACTTCAACCGGCGTCGCCGGCCGGCGCGCGACGGCGAAGCGCAGCAACGTGAGCCCTACTCGGCGGTCGCGCCGCTGCGCTTGATGATCGGCGTCATCAGGGTCAGCTCGCGCTGCATGAACTTCTTCAGATCGTCGGTCGAGCCGCCGACCGGCTCCATGAACTGCGCGGCCATCTTCTCGCGCACCTCGGGCAGCGCGAGGGCCGCGTTGATCTCCTGGTTCATGCGCTCGACGATGTCGTTCGGCGTCGAGGCCGGCGCCATCACCGCCATCCACGCCATGTTCTCGACGTCGGGCATGCCGGCTTCCCGCATCGTCGGAATCTCCGGCGTCAGCGCGCTGCGCTTCGCGGTCGAGACCGCGAGCGGACGCAGCTTGCCCGCCTTGACCTGCGGCATCACCGCGACCGCGGGCACGCAGGCGAACTGCACGTCGCCCTGCAGCAGCGCGAGGATCGCGAGCGGCGACGACGCATACGGAATGTGCACCGCGAACGTGTTGGTGCGCGCCTTCAGCAGCTCCACGCCGAGCTGCGACAGGCTGCCGACGCCGGTCGATGCGAAGTTGAACTTGCCCGGGTTCGCCTTCATTGCCTTGACGAGGTCGCCGAGGCTGTTGATGCCCGAGTCGCTGCGCACGGCGCAGATGTTGGCCTGCGAGCCCCCGAGGACGACCGGCCGCAGCTCGGTGAACGGGTCGTACGGCAGCTTCTTGTAGAGCACCGTGTTGTAGACCAGCGGTCCGTTGGTCGAGACCAGGAACGTGTAGCCGTCGCCTGCCGACTTCGCGATCGCGCCGGTGCCGTTGTTGCCGCCGGCGCCGGCGCGGTTGTCGACGACGACCGGCTGGCCAAGGCGCGGCGCGATCTTCTCGGCGACGATGCGCGCGAACACGTCGGGCGAGGAACCGGCCGCATACGGGATCAGGATGTGGATCGGCTTGTTCGGCCAACCCGGTGTCGCCTGCGCAAACGCGGCCGCGCCAGCGCACGCCAGCACCAGCAGCGCGGTCCAGCGAATCCGCGCGAGGCGGCCCAGCGGAAGGATCTTGGTGGTCATGCGTCGATCGGTTCGGTTTCTGCGAAGTAGCGCTCTTCGCAGGCGATGAAGCCGGCGACGAGCACGCGATAGGCCGCCTCGACGACGTCGGGCAGCGACGGGAATTGTCCGGCATGCGCCGCAGCCAGCTCGCGCACCCGTGCGAACACCTGGGCCTGGCGCTCGGGCGACGAAACCTCGAAGGAATTGCGCTTAAAGCGCGTCGCGTCACGCACGCAGTGCGCGCGAGCGACGAGCAGGTCGACGATCTGCTGATCGAGGCCGTCGATCTTCTGCCGCAACGCGCCGAGCGTCTCGGCCTGCGGCTGGATCGACGGATCGCGGAAGCGCCGCACCGGCGGCGTGTCGACCGGCGGCTCTTGAGGTGCTGGCATGGCAGGTTCTCCGTGGGTTCAAGCAGGCGGGGTCCGGGCGGCGCTGGTGCGCGCAGCGCCCGGCCGCGCTGTCAAGAATACCCGGCGACCAGCGCGTGCCCTCCCCCAGCGTTAACAGGCCCTAGTAGCCGAGCCGCTTGTCGACCACGTTGAGCAGCGCTTCGCCGCGCACCCAGCGCCCGAGGTTGTCGAGCAGCAGGCGTTCGTAGCGTTCGTAGGATCGCGGCGTGTTGCCCGACGAGTGCGCGGTGATGATGACGCCGGGCTCGCGCCAGAGCGGCGAGTCGGCCGGCAGCGGCTCGGGCTCGGTGACGTCGAGCCCGGCACCGGCCAGATGGCCGCTGCGCAGCGCATCGAGCAACGCTGCCGGATCGACGATGGCCCCGCGGCCGACGTTGTAGAGGTAGGCGCCCGGCTTCATCTTCGCGATCAGCGCGGTCGAGAACAGGCCGCGCGTCTCGGCGGTCAGCGGCAACGCGATCGCGACGTGGTCGGCGATGCCGAGCGCCTCGTCGATGCGATCGATCGTGACGATGCGCTCGATGCCGGCGGGCGGCGCGGCCGCGGCCGAGCGGCGCACGCCGATCACCGTCATGCCGAGCGCAGCGGCCCGCGGCGCCAGCGCACCGCCGATCGCGCCGGTGCCGACGATCGCGAGGGTCTGCTCGGACAGCTCGAACAGGCTGCCCGAGGCGGGCGGCTCCCACAGCGCGTTCTGCTGGCTGCGGATCAGCGCCGGCAGCTGGCGCGCGAACGCGAGCATCAGCGCGAGCAGATGCTCCGAGATGTTCGAGGCATGGTTGCCGCTGCCATTGGTGACGACGACATCGCTTTCGACCAGGCGCGGCGTCGCGATGCGATCGATACCGGCGCCGCGCTGGTGCAGCCAGCGCAGGCGCGGTGCGGCAGCGAGGATGTCGTCGATCGGCGGGCCGCCCCAGCTGATCGCCGCCGCGTCAGCGCGCTCGAGGCCGGCGGGCAGCGGCGTGTCGCCGGGCACCAGGAACTCGACGTCCGGTGCAGCGGCCTGGAACGGCTGCAGCCGCTCGGGTGTGATCGCGTGAATGAAGGCGAATGTTCTCGACGGCATCGGGGGCGGCCTCGGCAGTTCGACGTCATTGTCTTGCGCAGCCGGCGACGACACGGCGCGACAGCGTGTCTCCCCTTCAGCCGTAGCGCCTCAGCACGACGTAGCCGCCACCTCGACCCGGCCGCGATTCGACCAGCGCGTGGCTGCGAACCCGCCAGCGCAGGGGTTCCGGCTCGAAGCGCAATGCGGCGCCGGCGGCCTTGCGCGCGAAGGTCACGTGGGGGCGATATGGGCGCGCCTCGGTCGGCAGGTCGAGTGCGCGCAGCGCCTCGCCGAGCCGCCGATGCAGCGCGAGCAACGCATCCGAACCAGCAAGCGGTCGCAGCACCGCGATGCCGCCGGGCCACAACTCGGCGCGACCGAAGCCAAGCTCAAACGAGCCGGTCGCGAGCGCGAGACCTTCAGCGACCTCATCGATCCGCTCGCGCACGACCGGGCCGATGAAGTGCAGCGTCAGATGCAGCTTCTCCGGCGCGACGAGCGCGGAACCCGGCGGCCAGTCGAACGCATCGCGCCACGCGAGCAGCTTGCCGCGCACTGCGGGTGTCGGCCAGAGCGCGAGAAAGAGACGGGCGCGCGGAGGCGTGGGTGGCCGACCGGGATCGATCAAGTTCGAACCTCCGCCAAGCACCTGACTGTCATCCCGGCTCGCCTTCACGACGCCTGGCGCCTTCCCGCGAGGTCGTTCGCGCCGCTAGCGCTGCGGCATGTTCCTCGCGCCGTAGCCGAGGCTCACCGTCGCGTCGTCGGGAATCGGCGGCATCGTCGCGTTCCAGGCTTCCCAGTCAGCGCGCATCGTGTCGAGCCGCGCCGGCTCGCGCGGCGCGCGATTGGCTCGCTCGCGCTCGTCGGCCGGGATGTCGAACAGGTAGTCGTGGCCGTCGACCCGCAGGTATTTCCAGGGGCCCCGGCGCAACGCGCGCTGGCCGCGGTGGTTCATGCGCCAATAGAGCGGCCGCTCGAAGCTATGCGCCGGATCGCGCAGCACCGGCAGCAGCGAGACGCCGTCGAGGGGATAGGTCGGGTCCGCGCTCGCGCCGCCAGCCTCGAGCATCGTCGCCGACCAGTCCATCGTCATGCAGAGCTGCGCGCTGACGCCGCCCGCTGCAACTGCCGCTGGCCAGTGCGCGATCCACGGCACGCGGATGCCGCCTTCGGTCAGGTCCATCTTGCCGCCGACGAGCGGCCAGTTGTCGGAAAAGCGTTCGCCCCCGTTGTCGCTGGTGAAGACGACCAGCGTGTCGCGCGCGATGCCATGGCGCTCGAGCGCGGCCATGACCCAGCCGATGCCCTCGTCCATCTGCATGATCATGCGGCGGTAGGTGTGGATGCTGCCGCCGTGCAGGTGGAAGAGGCCGTCCTTGACGTCGGCCGAGACGGCAGCGTCCTCGCGCGTCTCCCACGGCCAGTGCGGCGCGGTGTAGTGCAGGCTGAGGAAGAACGGCTCGCCGCGCGGCGCGATGCGATCGATCCAGTCGACCGAGCGGCGCGAGATCAGGTCGGTGAGATAGCCGTCTTCGCGGTGCGGCTCTTCGCCCGCCCAGAGGTCGTGCCGGCCGCTCGAGTCGCAGTGGCTGAAGTAGTCGACGCCGCCCGACATCGGGCCGAAGAACTCCTCGTAGCCCGAACGCAGCGGGCTGAAGGCGGGCGGATAGCCGAGGTGCCACTTGCCGATCAGCGCGGTCCGATAGCCCGCCGCGCGCAACAACGACGGCAGGGTCGGATGCTCGGGCGGCAGGCCGAGCGTCGTGCTGCCGCGGCTCTTGCTGTTGATCGGCTCTTCAGCGGCGCCGCGCAGGCGGTACTGGTAGCGCGCCGTCATCAGCGCGAAGCGCGTCGGCGAGCAGACCGGCGAGTTGGCGTAGCCGTTCGTCAACCGCAGGCCGGCGGCGGCGAGGCGGTCGAGTACCGGCGACACGGGTTCGCGCCCGCCGCAGCAGCCGAGGTCGGCGAAGCCGAGGTCGTCGGCGACGATGAAGACGATGTTCGGGCGGCGGCTCATCGATGACCTAGTCGGTCGCGGTGAAGTTGGTCGCGCGCATGATGCGGCCCCAGCGCTCGGTGTCGTCGCGCATCGTCTTGACCAGCACATCGGGCCCGTCGCCGACCGGATACATGCCGGCGACGATCAACTGCTGGCGCACCTCGCGCGAGTTGACCGCCTTCAGGAATTCGCTGCGCAGCTTCTCGACCACTGCTGCCGGCGTCTTCGCCGGCGCGTAGTACGAGAACCAGGCGCTGGCGATCACATCCTTGTAGCCGAGCTCGACGAAGGTCGGCACCGACGGCATCGGCGGCGAGCGCTTCGCGCCGCTGGTCACGAGCACCTTGACGCGGCCGGTCGGCAGCATCGTCAGCGCGCCGCCGACGGTGTCGAAATAGAGCGGCACGGTGCCGCCCATCACGTCCTGGCGCGCCGGTGTCGAGCCGCGATACGGCACGTGCACCATCTGCAGCCCGGCAGCGCGGTTCAGCATCTCGCCGAGAAAGTGCGACGGCGTGCCGGCACCGTACGACGCGAAGCTGACCTTCTCGCCGTTCGGTCCCTGGGTCTTGGCCCACGCGACGAACTCCTTCAGGTTGGTCGCCGGCACCGCGCTGTGGACCACCATCGCGAGCTCGAAGCTGGCCGCGTTGACGATCGGCACGAAGTCCTTCATCGGATCGTAGCTGAGCTTCTTGTACGCGTTCGGGAACATCGTCATCATCCCGGCCGTCCCGAGAAGCAGGGTGTGGCCGTCGGGCTCTGCCCCCTTCACCGCATCGGCGGCAAGCCGGCCGGCCGCGCCGGAGCGGTTGTCGATGATCAGCGGACCGAGGCTGCCGCGCACCGCATCGGCGATCGCCCGCGTCAGCACGTCCTGGGTGCCGCCGGCCGGCACGCCGATCAGCACCTTGATCGGCTTGCTCGGAAAGGACTGCGCCCGGCTGGCCGGTGCGACGGCGAGCGCACCGAGCGCAACCAGCGCCCGGCGGCGGTCGGATCGAACGGATCGTGGCGGCACGGCGCTCCTCCTGGTGGGTCGAGACGATGATAGCCATCGGACCCCTGTGCCGCGGCGCATGGCCGCACGGGATCGACCAGTTGACAAGACCCGGCGCATCGGCCTAGAGTTCCAATAGACTGAATCGTGTTCCGATATTTGGAACGGATGTCTTCATTGAAAGGCCGATTGGACTCCACGCTCGCAAAAGGTCTCGGCGTGATCGAGTGGCTCGCCCGCCAACCCGGCGAGTCGCGCGTCACCGATGTCGCGCGCGCGCTCGGGCTCGCGCGCAGCAATGCGCATCGCACCTTGCAGACGCTGGTGGCCTGCGGCTGGGCGGTGCAGAACCCGGCGAGCAGCGCGTACCGGCCGAGCCTGCGCCTGTTCGAGCTCGGCTCGCAGCTCGGCGCGAGCGCCGACCTGATCGCCCTGGTCCGCCCGCACCTCGCCGCGCTGGCCGCATCGACCGGCGAGACGATCCACCTGGCGCGTCTCGACGGCGCCGAGATCGTCTACCTCGACAAGTTCGACAGCCCTCTGCCGGTCGCCGCGTACTCGCGGACCGGCGGGCGCGCACCGGCCTGCTGCGTCGCCTCGGGCAAGGCGCTGCTGGCCGCCGCACTGCCATCGCTCGCCGATCTGCGCGCACTGTTCGGCAGCCTGAAGGAGCACACGCCGAACAGCATCACCGACTTCGGGGCGCTGCGCAGCGAGCTCGAGCGCACCGCCGCGCGCGGTTTTGCCGAGAACCGCGAGGAGTGGCGGCTCGGCGTCTGCGGCCTCGGCGCGCCGATCTTCGATGCGCGCGGCGCACCGGTTCTCGCGGTCGGGATGAGCGTGCCGTCGATCCGCTTCGCGCGCAGCCAGGTCCGAACGTTTGCCGAGCGCCTGCTGGCCTGCGCGCGCGACGCGAGCGGCGCGCTCGGCTTCCATCTGCAGGGCAGCGCGACACCCGTGGTGCGGCACAAGTCCTGACCTCTCGACACAACGACCAGGAGACACGATGAACTTCATGACGAACCGGCCCGGCCTTCCCTCGCGATGGGCGGCCCTCGCCTTCAGCGCGCTCGCGCTCCTCGCCTCGCCCGCGCAGGCGCAGGGCACCTACCCCGACAAGCCGGTCAAGTTCGTCGTTCCATATCCGCCCGGCGGCGGCACCGACGTGATCGCGCGCATCGTGCAGGAGCGCTTTCAGCATGCGCTCGGCCAGCCGATCGTGATCGACAACCGCGGCGGCGCGGCCGGCTCGCTCGGCACCGACATCGTCGCAAAATCGCCGGCCGACGGCTACACGGTGCTGTTCACGTTGTCGTCGCACACGATCAATCCGTCGTTCTATACGAAGCTGCCGTTCGACACCGCGAAGGACTTCGAGCCGGTCGGCACGGTCGCCTCGCTGCCGCAGATCCTGGTCGCGAATCTGCAGTTCCCGGCCAACACGGTGGCCGAGCTGATCTCGGCGGCGAAGGCGAAGCCGAACACGATCTCGTTCGCGTCGGTCGGCAACGGCTCGCCCGGCCACCTCGCCGGCGAGCTGCTGAAGCTGCGCACCGGCACGCAGATGACGCACATCCCGTATCGCGGCGGCGGCCCCGCCGTGACCGACGTCATGGGCGGGCAGGTGCCGCTGCTGTGGGTCTCGATCCCGGCGGCGGCCGGCTTCGTCAAGCAGGGCAAGCTGAAGGCGCTCGCGGTGTCGACGGTCAAGCGCAGCGCCGCCTTCCCCGACGTGCCGACGATGCAGGAGGCGGGCGTTCCCGACTTCGAGGTCGACTCCTGGTACGCGATGTTCGTGCCGGCGAAGACGCCGAAGCCGGTGATCGAGCGCCTCAACAAGGCGCTGAACGCAGTCGTCGCCGACCCCGAGATCAAGGACAAGTTGCTCGCGCAGGGCAGCGAAGGTGTCGGCGGTGCGCCCGACGCGCTCGGCAAGACGGTCAGCCTCGAGCTGGTCAAGTGGGCCAAGCTCGCGAAGGAAGCCAACCTCAAGGCGGAGCAGTGATGTCGCCTCCTGCTCTCGAAGGATTCACATGAACCCATCCACCGCGGGCACGTCGAGCGACGTGCAGGCCCTCGTCGGCGAACTGGTGCAGCGCGCCCGCGCCGCACAACGCATCGCCGAAGGCTACGACCAGGCGCGCATCGACGAGCTGGTCGCCGCGGCCGGCTGGGCGATCATCGAGCCGGCACGCAACCGCGCGCTCGCCGAGCTTGCGGTCGACGTCACCGGCATCGGCAACGTGCCGGACAAGATTGCAAAGAACCACCGCAAGACGCTCGGCCTGCTACGCGACCTGAACGGCGCGAAGTCGGTCGGCGTGATCACCGAGCATGCGGCGACCGGCATCGTCGAGATCGCCAGGCCGGTCGGCGTGGTCTGTGCGATCACGCCGTCGACGAATCCGGGCGCGACGCCGGCCAACAAGATCATCAATGCGCTGAAGGGCCGCAACGCGGTGATCGTCGCGCCGTCGCCGAAGGGCTGGGCCATCGGCGCGAAATTGATCGAGTACATCCATGCGCAGTTCGATCGAATCGGCGCGCCGCGCGACCTGGTCCAGCTGCTGCCCTCGCCGGTCAGCAAGCAATCGACGCTCGAGCTGATGCGCCAGTGCGACCTCGTCGTCGCGACCGGCTCGCAGGCCAACGTGCGCGCTGCGTATGCCAGCGGCACGCCGGCGTTCGGGGTCGGCGCCGGCAACGTCGCCGGCATCGTCGACGAGAGCGCCGATGTCGAGCGCGCGGCCGACCTGATCGTGCGCTCGAAGACGTTCGACAACGCGACCAGCTGCTCGTCGGAGAACAGCCTGGTCGTCGTCGATGCGGTCTACGAGGCGCTCGTCGTGGCCTTGCAGCGGCGCGGCGCGGTGCGGGTCGATGCAACACAGAAAGCGACCTTGCAGCGCCTGCTGTGGCCCGACGGCAAGCTGTCGCCGGCGGCGATCGGCCAGTCGGCCGCGACGATCGCCGAACGCGCCGGTGCTCTCGCGGCGCCCGAGCAGCAGGACGCCTGGCAGGCGATCGCGCAACGAGCCCCGCGCATCCTGCTGGTCGAGGAGAGCGGCGTCGGCGCCGAGCATCCGTTCTCGGGCGAGAAGCTGAGCCCGGTGCTGACGCTCTACCGCGTCGCCGACTTCGAAGCGGCGGCCGAACACGTGCGGAGGATCTACGCGTTCGAAGGCGCGGGCCATTCGGTCGGCCTGCACAGCCGGCATGCCGAGCGCGCGCTGCAACTCGGGCTGAGCCTGCCGGTCGCGCGCGTGATCGTCGACCAGGCGCACTGCATTGCGACCGGCGGCAGCTTCGACAACGGCCTGCCGTTCTCGCTGTCAATGGGCTGCGGGACCTGGGGCCGCAACAACTTCTCCGACAACCTCAACTTCCGTCACTACCTGAACATCACGCGCATCTCGCGGCCGATCCCCGAGCGCGTGCCGACCGAGGCCGAGCTGTTCGGCCGCTACTTCGAGAAGTACGGCGCGGCATGACGACCGCCGACGTCGGCCGGCCGACCACCGTCCGCGCGCTGATCGATGGCCAGGCAGCGCAGCGGCCGGACGCCGTCTACGCCATCTCGACCGAATCGGACCAACGCCTCACGTTTGCCGAGCTGGCGCGCGCCTGCCGCGCGGTCGGCGCGCTGCTGCGCACGCACGGTGTCGGTCCGGGCGACACCGTCTCGCTGGTGCTGCCGAACGGCCTGCAGACCGTGCGCCTGCTGCTCGGTGCGATGCACGCGGGCTGCTGCGTCAACCCGGTCAACCTGCTGTCGCAGCCGGAGCAGATGCGCCATGTGCTCGCGCATTCCGACTGCAAGCTCGTCTTCGTCGCGAGCGAGTGGGAAGCGCGCGTGCGCGCGCTGCTCGCGACGATCGATCGGCCGGTGGCGGTCGTCGTCACGGACGCCGATGCGCCGCTCGACGATCGCCAGACCGACGCTGGCGCGTCCGACTCGGCGTCGGTGTCGCGGCCCGACGACCTCGCGCTGCTGATGTACACGTCAGGCACGACCGGCGTGCCGAAGGGCGTGATGCTGACGCAGGCCAACCTGGCCGCGAACGCGCAGGCGATCAGCGCCGAGCACGGCCTGGCGGCGGACGACCGCGTGCTCGCCGTGCTGCCGCTCTATCACATCAACGCGTTCGCGGTGACGATGCTGGCGCCGCTCGCGCACGGCGGCAGCCTCGCGATGCCGCCGCGCTTTTCGGCCGCCCGCTTCTGGCAACAGGCCGCCGATTCGCGCTGCACCTGGATCAACGTCGTGCCGACGATGATTTCGTACCTGCTCGAAGGGCCGGTGCCGCCACGCGAACAGGCGGCGCATCTGCGCTTCTGCCGCTCGGCCTCGGCAGCGCTGCCGCCCGAGCACCTGCTGGCGTTCGAGCAGCGCTTCGGCATCGGCATCGTCGAGACAATGGGGCTGACCGAGACGGTCGCGCCGGCGTTCTCGAACCCGCTCGATCCGGCCCGTCGCAAGGTCGGCTCGGTCGGCCGCGCGTCGGGCTGCGAAGCGCGCGTCATCGACGCGGCACTGCAGCCGGTCGCCGACGGCGCGACCGGCGAGATCGCGATCCGCGGGCCGAACGTGATGCGCGGCTACTACAAGGACCCGGCGGCGACCGCCGCGACGTTCGCGCCGGACGGGTGGCTCCGCAGCGGCGACCTCGGCCACCGCGACGCCGACGGCTTCTTCTTCGTCACCGGCCGCATCAAGGAGCTGATCATCAAGGGCGGCGAGAACATCGCGCCGCGCGAGATCGACGAGGTGCTGCTCGCCCATCCGGCGGTGCTCGAAGCCGCGGCGACCGGCCTGCCCGACCGCCACTATGGCCAGGACATCCTCGCCTGCGTCGTCCTGCGCGAGGGCCATGCCTGCACCGAGCAGGACCTGCGCGACTTCTGTGTGGCGCGGCTCGGCGCCTTCAAGACGCCCAAGGTGATCCGCCTCGTCAGCGAGCTGCCGCGCGGCCCGTCGGGCAAGGTTCAGCGCCTCAAACTGCTCGATCCTCCCGCGGCCTGACGCCGTTTTCTCCCCCTCTGTTGGGGAAAGGCACAGCCCTTGCTGACGCACTAAGATCGTGGACGGGCGGAACACAGAGTCAGTCATGCGACCAAACCTCGCGCGCGCCGACGCCGACTCCCACCTTTGGCCTTGTCCGCAATGCGGCAGCGCCAACGGTCTGAACGCGCACGCCTGCTGGAACTGCGACGCGGCGCTGCCCCCGCCGGACGACGCGCTCGCACCCATGCCGATCACCGCCGCGCTGGAAGCCCAGGGCGTGCCGATGGCCGAGTTCGAAGGCAACGTTCCGCACGCGTTGAGCATGGCGTCGATCGAACGGCCCCCGGCACCGTCGTCGAAGCGCCGCACCCTGTTCGAAGCCGCCGTGGCACGGATGAACGGCGAACCGGATGATCCGAGCGACGCCTGGGGCGACGTTTCGAGCGAGGCTTTCTCGAACTCGCAGATCGATGAAGCCGTTGTCGACATCGGGCTTGGTCCATCGGAACCCGGTGCAACCGAGGGTCCCGTGCCCTCGATGCTTGATCAGCCCGTCGGCCCGGCTCACGACATCGCTACGGCAATCCCGGCTGTGTGCGATGGCGCAACAGATGACGGCGCCCTTGAAGACGGTGTCCCTAGAGACAGCGCGACGGGCGACCGACCGCCCGGCCTGCGAACGGGCGACGACCCACTTGGCGGCGACCAAGCGATTGAGGACCAAGCGACTGCGGACACGGCGAATGGGGCCCGAGCGACGGACGTCTCATCTGGGACGGACCCGCTGTCGGCAGAACTTGCAATGCCGGAGCAGTCGGCCGTTGACGACGTGAAGCCAGACGCCACCGAGGAAATGCCCTCATTCGAAGCGGCGGGAGTCGGAGGAGTGCATGCCGGTGAACGCCGCGCTGACGCACCGGATGACGCTGTCGAGCCCAGAGAGATCGCACCGACCGACCTGCAGGGCACCGACCGATCGAACGACCCCTCGGCAAGCGCTGCGGCGGCGACACAAGAAGCGGGGTTCAAACAGCCTGCCGACGCGCCTGTGCCGCAACCCGATGTGCTGCCTGCTGCAGCGCCGATCGATGGTGCAGCCCCTGCCGACAGACCCGCCTTCCCTTCCTTCGCCGACGAACCGTTCGACGAGTCGCGCTTCGCGGTCAAGTCGTTCGATGCGTGGCCTTCCGACGATGGGTCGGCCGAGCCAGAAGCTCGGGCCGGGCGAGTCGCGTCGAATGAAGGGTCGTTCCCGACGAGCGCCGACGACACGGCTGAGTCCGCAGGGGCCGGTCCGGCGTCTTCGTCATCCTCGATTCCACCGAGTCCGCACACTGCCGAGCAGAAGCCGGTCGATGAACCCGGGTTGTTTCCATGGCGCGCGCCTTCACGGCCCGCCATGGAACCGCCGCATCATCCGCCGGCGGATCTCGGCGCGATCCTGAAGCCGATCGACGAGCCGTCCCCGCCTCGGTGGCAACCCTCCGGCGGAACCTTCCCGCACGCCGAGTTCCTGATGGCCGATCCGGCCGGTGGCGACCCGGCGCCGGCGTCGGGCGGAGCCGCCACCGAATCGCGCCCGTCGGAGCCGCCTTTCATCGTCGCGTCCGACCCGCCCTTTGCGGCGCCGCCGGTCGATCCCCATGCAGCAGGACGTGCGCCCCAGCGCGGCGAGATGCCGAGCGACCTGCCGCCAGCGGTGCTCGCCGAACTCGCGACGCCTGCCGCAAGCAAGGATCCGGCGCCTGTGCGGCGCCGTTCGCGGCCGAACCGATCGCCGGAGGCCGAGGCGATCCAGACCTTCGAGGACTCGTTCTTCGCGGCTGGCAGCCACCCGTCGCTCCACAGCGATGACGATGCGTCGTTCGACAGCGGGCGCTCCGGTCTCGGCAGCACCCAGCCGCCGATCCGCGGCGGTCGCGATGTCGATGCCTTCGGCGCGCTGCCGTCGGCGCGCGCCGGGCGCAACAGCGACTCGTTCCGCGACCCGGCCCTCGGCGAGAAATTCGCCGCGCTGTCCAACACCTCGGCGCAGGCGGCGCAGCGGCGCCGGCGCGTCACGATCGCCGCGCTCTGCCTTGTCGGCATTGCCGTCGTGCTGGCGGCGTACCCGTTCTTCGGCGACGGCGTGCGCGTCAACCTGTCGTCGGACGAACTGCGAAGCGCAGCGTCGACATCGACCACGCCGGCCGCACCAGCCGCGCCGGCACCAGGCACTCGCGTCGCCGAGCCTGTGCCGTCCTCGACCGGATCCGGCGTCGTCACGACCAGCCCGCCAATCGCTGCAGTGCCGACGCCGGCGCCCGTTGCAGCCCCGGTGCCCGCACCTGCGCCGAACGTGGCTCCCAGCGACGATCGGCCGGCGCCGACCGCCCGGGCCTCGGCCGGCGAGACGCGGCCAGCGCGCGTCCCGCGTGAGGTCGCCGAGCGCCTCGCGCGGCGCCAAACGCCGGCAAACCGAACTCAGGACAACGCCGCCGTCGCGCCGACCACCGAACAAACCCGCTCCGACACCGGCCGGCCGCGCGCCGAATCCTCCGGCCTGCCGGCGGGCGCCGAACGCACGAGCCCTGTCGCCGAGGCGCCAGCCGAAGCGCGCGCGAACCGGCGTAGCGGAACTGACGAGACCGCCGCCGAGGCTGGCGGCTCGATCACCTGCACCGAGCGGATCCTGGCGCTCAACCTGTGCGGTCCGAGGCCGCGAAAGGAATGAAGATGGCTGCCTTTGCTGCCCGAAGTGCCCGGCTGATCGCCGCCGCGTCGCTGCTCGGCGCGCTCGCGCTGGCCGCCGTGGCCGCGCCCGCTCCATACAAGATCGTCACCGCGTCGGAGCGCGGCACCTACATCCAGATAGGGCGCGACATCGCGAAGTTCGTCGCGCCTGCCGCCGACATCGAACTCGAGGTGCTGCCGTCTGCCGGCTCTGCCGAGAACGTGCAGCGCCTGCGCTACGAACCTGGCGTGAAGTTTGCGCTGGTCCAGTCGGACGTCTATCAGGCCTTCCTCGACCAGGCCGCCGGCGGCAACAACGAGGCCGGCACGATCATCCGGCCGCTGCGCGTGATCATGCCGCTCTACAACGAGGAGATCTACTTCATTGCGCGCTCCGACGCGCCGATCAACTTCGTGCACGAGATAAAGGACGCGAAGATCAACGTCGGCCCGCTGCGCAGCGGCACCGCGATGTCGGCGACGACGATCTACCGCCAACTGTTCGGCGCGGCGCTGCCCGATGCGAACGCGAGCTTTCTCAGCAATGAGGATGCGCTGGTCAAGCTGGTCAGCGACAAGTCGCTCGACGTCGTGGTCGCCGTCGCCGGCCAGCCGTTCAAGCTGCTGGTCGACATGAAGCCAGAGGCGCGCCAGCTCATCAAGCTGCTGAAGTTCGACCCGTCAAACCCGGCCAGCGCGACCGCGCTGAAGACGTACTTTCCGACCACGATCAAGGCCGCGAACTACCCGAACGTGATGACCGAAGACATCCCCGGCGCCGCGGTCAAGGCGTTCCTCGTCACCTACGACTACACGATGGGCGGCTCGGTCAGCCGGCTGCGCGGCTTAGCGCGCTCGCTGTGCCAGAACTTCCAAAAATTGCAGGCGGAAGGCCACCCGAAGTGGAAGGAAGTGCAGCTCGCGACCCCAGAGCTGCCGCGCGGCTGGCTCTACTACCCGCCGATGGAGCGTGAGCTGAGGAGTTGCATCAGCGGAGCGCAAGGCGCCGGCGGCGGGCGGGCCCCTCCGCCCGTGCTGGCCTGTACCCAGCAGGCCAAGGTGCTGGGGCTTTGCCAGTGATGTCGAGCAGCGGACGCTAGCGCGCCGCCGGCCCGCCGCCGACGACCTTCAGCAACAGCTCGATCAGCAGAGCACGTTCCGCCGCGGACAACACGCGCAGTGCCGAGTCCTCCATCGTCAGCGAGATCTTCTCGGCGCGCTGGACCACGTCGCGGCCCTTCGCCGTCAGGTGGATGTGCTGGGCGCGACGGTCCTTGTCGCTGCGCACGCGCTGGACCCAGCCGCGCTCCACCAGGCGATCGAGCGTGACCGCCATGTTCGGCGCGCTGATGTCGAGGGCCTGGCCGATCCGCTTCTGGTTGACCTCGGGATTCGCGGCAACCAGCATCAGGATGCTGAAGTCGACGATCTTCAGATCGAGCGCGGCCATGTGGTGCGTGAAGACCTTGCGCATCTCGATCGCGGCGCGGCTCGCCGCGTAGCCGACGAGGTGGGTCAGGCGCGAGGCGTCGAGCTCGCCGGTCGCCGGCTCGGTGGTTGTCGTCTGCACGTCCGGCAGCTCCGCCGGTCGTCGACCGGCGGCGCCTGCGCGAAGCCGTGGCGCAGTCTGTGCGGTCATCGCCGAGTGCCCAGCGGCCCCATCGCCATCGCCCTTACTGCATCCCGCATGCCTCGGCAGGCGGGTCGTGGCACCGCCGCGCTAGGCCGCCGCATTCTTCTTCTGGGCCGCGCCGAGGTAGGTCTCGATGACCCGCGGATCGCGCGCGAGCTCGGACGCGGGTCCCTCGAGCGCGATCTCGCCCATCTCGAGCACATAGCCGTGGTCAGCGACCTCGAGTGCGGCACGTGCGTTCTGCTCGACCAGCAGGATCGTCACGCCGGTCGCGCGCAGCCCGGCGATCGTCTTGAAGATGTCGCGCACGACGAGGGGCGCGAGACCGAGGCTCGGCTCGTCGAGCATCAGCAGCGCCGGCTTGCCCATCAGCGCGCGCGCCACCGCGAGCATCTGGCGCTCGCCGCCCGACAGCGTGCCGGCGAGCTGAGTGCGGCGCTCCTTCAGGCGCGGGAAGAGGCCATAGACCTCTTCGAGCGCGGCGCTGCTGTCCTTGCGGCCGAGACGGACCTGCCGATACCCGCCGAGCAACAGGTTGTCCTCGACCGGCATCGTGCCGAACAGCGCGCGCGTCTCGGGGACGAGCGCCATGCCTTGCATCACGCGCTCCTCGAGCGATAGCAGGCCAATCGGGCGGCCGTCGTAGTCGATCTTGCCTCTTGATGGCAGGACGCCCATCAGGGCGTTCAGCAACGTGGATTTGCCGGCGCCGTTCGGGCCGATGACGGTGATGACTTGCCCTGGGCGGGCTGCCAGGTTCAGTCCGTGCAGGACTTCGGCGCGGCCGTAGCCGGCATGGAGGTCGCGAACCTCGAGCAGGTGCTCAGCCACGGCTATGTCCTGGTTTGTGGTTCCCACCGGGGGTTGCCGGGTCCCGGCCCGGCGGCCGGGTGACTTTCATTTGCTGGCACAAATGAAAGTCACCAAAGCAAAGTGCCTCAATACCGATTTGGCCAGACATCTGTTGAGTAAGAGCCCGCGATTCAGCGAGACCGAGTTGTTCGGACGGTTTCCTCTTGGACTGGCGCCGCGTGCCGCGGCGCTTTTCTGGCGGCTCGAGTTGGCTTCGCTCGGCTGTTAGCGCGTCCGATCGAATGAGTTGACCAAACCGAACGGGCCGGCCGAGCCGATCGATTGCGCTTCGCCGATCCATCAACAGCGCCTTACGGTCTATGAAGTCGCGCAGCGACGAAGGGTCGGCGCGGCAACCGGTCGATGACCTCGCAGCTCCAAAGGCCGCGACAGGTTGCAGCCAAGCGCTCTTCACAAATCCGTTTCCAGGCCCTTTGCTTTGGTTACTTTCATTTGGGCCAGCAAATGAAAGTGACTCGGCCGCCGGGCCGAATACCCGGCGCGGCCTCGCAGAGGCAAACACCCTTGCAGGAAGCGCTCTTCGAACCAAAGGGATGCGACGCATCATCAATGCTCCGTCCCAAGATACGCCGCCCGGACCGCCGGGCTCGCCTGCACGACATCAGGCGTCCCCTCGATGAGCTTCGTCCCGAACTCCATCACGACCACCCGGTCAACAAGCCCCATCACCAGATCCATGTCGTGCTCGACCAGCAAGATCGACAGCCCTTCGCTGCGCAATTGCCGCAGCACGTCCGCAAGCCCCTGCTTCTCCTTGTGCCGCAACCCAGCCGCCGGCTCGTCGAGCAACAGCAACGTCGGGTCGGCGCACAGCGCACGCGCGATCTCCATCAACCGCTGAGGGCCGAGCGCCAGATTGCCGGCCAGCTCGTGTATCGAGGCGCCCATGCCGATGCGCACCAGCTGGGCTTCGGCCTCGCGCATCAGGCTGCGCTCCTCGGCGCGGTCGAGGCGCAGCAGCGCCGACGGGAAGCCGCGATGGCCGCGCAGGTGCGCGCCGAGCGCGACGTTCTCGAGCACCGTCATGCCGGCGATCATCTTCACGTGCTGGAAGGTGCGCGAGACGCCGCGCCGCGCGATCTCGCGCGAAGGCAGCCCGTCGATGCGCTGTCCCATCAGGCGGACTTCGCCGCGCGTCGCCGGCAGCACGCCGGTGACGAGGTTGAACGTCGTCGACTTGCCGGCGCCGTTCGGGCCGATCAGGCCCAGGATCTCGCCGGCCTTGACCTGGAAGCTGACGTCGTTGACGGCCACCAAGCCGCCGAACTCCTTGCGCACGGCATTGACGTCGAGCACCACCTCGCCGTGCGGCGGCCGCGGCCGGCTTGCGAGCGCGGGCGCATCGACCCAGTCGACCTTGCGGTGGACGCGCGGCAGGCGCGACTCGACGAACGCCCAGATGCCGTCGCGCGCGTACTGCAGCACCAGCACCAGCAGGATGCCGAAGACGATCATCTCGTAGTTGCCGCTGGTCCCCATCAGCTTCGGCAGCCAGACCTGCAACTGGTCCTTCAAAATCTGGACCGCACTCGCGCCGACCAATGCGCCCCAGACATGGCCGACGCCGCCGACGACCGCCATGAACAGGTACTCGATGCCCATGTTTAGGCCGAACGGCGACGGGTTCACGGTGCGCTGGAAGTGCGCGAACAGCCAGCCCGAGACGCTGGCGAGCAGCGCGGCCAGCACGAACGCGGTGACCTTGGTGCGGAAGGTGTTGACGCCCATCGCCTCGGCCATCGTCGTGCCGCCCTTCACCGCGCGCAACGCGCGCCCGGCGCGCGAATCGAGCAAATGGGTCAGCGCGATCGTCGCGCACAGCACCAAGGTCCAGAGCAGGTAGAAGTAGCTGCGGCCGGTATTCAATTCGATGCCAAAGAACTTCAGCGCCGGAATGCCGAGCAGGCCGTCGTACTTGCCGAGCGCGTCGATGTTGCCGAGCAGGTAGTACAGCGACAGCCCCCACGCGATCGTCGCGAGCGGCAGGTAGTGGCCGGACATCCGCAATGTGACCCACGCCAGCACGAGCGCGGCGAGCGCGGTCACGCCGAGGCCAATCCAAACCGTCAGCCACGGCGACACGCCATACGTCACGGTCAGGTACGCGGCGGTGTAGGCGCCGAGGCCGACGAACGCGGCCTGCCCGAACGACGTCAGGCCGGCGACGCCGGTCAGCAGCACGAGCCCAAGTGCGACCAGCGTGTAGAGGCCGATGTAGTTGGCCTGCGTGATCCAGAACTCGGGCACCGGCAGCTGCGGCATCAGCGCGAGCAGCACCGCAAAGGCGATCAGCACGTAACGACGCAACGCGCGCGGACTCATCGTCACTCTTCCTCGTCGTTGTGGCCGTGCTGGAACGAACGCCACAGCAGCACGGGAATGATCACGGTGAAGACGATCACCTCCTTGAAAGCGCTGGCCCAGAACGAGCCGAAGCTCTCGAGCAGGCCGACGAAGATCGCGCCGAGCGCGGCCGCCGGGTAGCTCGCGAGGCCGCCGAAGATCGCGGCGACGAAGCCTTTCAGGCCGATCAGGAAGCCGGAGTCGTAGAACATCGTCGTCGCCGGCCCGATCAGCAATCCCGACAGCGCACCGATGAATGCGGCGAGGCCGAAGCTCAAATGGCCGGCGCCCGAAGTCGAGATGCCCATCAGGCGCGCGCCGAGCCGATTCACCGCGGTCGCGCGCAGCGCCTTGCCGCGCAGGGTGCGCTCGAAGAACAGGTACAGCGCGACGATCAATGCGATCGAGACCAGAAAGATGATGATCGTCTGGCCCGACAGCGACAGCGCGCCGGCCGAGAAGCGCGCGTCCCAGAAGCTCGGGTTGCGAAAGCCCTCGGCGCCGAAGAAGACCAGGCCGAGGCCGGTCAACGCGAAGTGCACGCCGACCGAGACGATCAGCAGCACCAGCACGGTCGCGTCGGCCAGCTTCTCGTAGGCGAGGCGGTAAACCAGTGGGCCGAGCGGCGTGACGATCGCCAGGGTCAGCAGGCTCTGCACGACCAGCGGCAACTTGAGCGGCGCGGCCCACAGCGTGACTCCGACGATCAGCGCCGGGATCGCAAGCGATTTCAGCGCCGCAACGATGACCTGTGCCAATGGCACGCCGCGCCGCGCACGCTGCACCGCATCGAGCACGGCCGCCAGCAGCGCGAGGACGACCAGCAGCCAAACGGTGCCGGGCACCCGGCCGAGCTGCAGCAGCGCCAGGGTCAGCGCGCCGTACGCGACGAACTCGCCTTGCGGAATGAAGATGACGCGGGTGACCGCAAAGACGAGGACGATCGCGAGCGCCAGCAATGCGTAGACGGCGCCGTTGGTGGCGCCGTCCAGCATCAGGATTCCGACGATCGACGCGTCCATTCGCTCCCGCTAGGGCCTGTTAACGCTATGAGAGGGCCTGCTCGAGTCGCTGGCAGGCCCCGACGATGAGAGGCCGCGATTGTCTTCGAGACGAGACCGCGGTCCGGGCCGAACTCTCAGTTGGGGACGACTTCCCAGTCGCCCTTCGCGACCTTCAGCAACACGCCGGTTTCCGGCGTGTAGCCGAAGTGGTCGGTCGTGGTCCAGTTGAGGACGCCTTGCGAGACCGGCGTGCGACCCATCGTCTCGAACGCTTCCTTCAGGCCAGCGCGAAACTCCGCGGAGCCGGGCTTGCCCTTCTTCAGCGCGAGCGGCACCGCCTTCTGCAGCACGATGACGACGTCGAACGCATGGGCGCCGAACTGGTTCGCGCTGCCCTTGCCGTTGGCCTTCTCGAACTCGCTGATGTAGCGCATGCCGAGTTCCTTGCTCGCGTTGCTGGCCGGCAGCTTGTCGGCGACCACGGCCGGGCCGGACGACACGAACGAGCCTTCGACGTCGGCACCGCCGACACGGATCAGGTCCATCGTCGCGGCACCGTGCGTCTGGTAGATCTTGGCTTTCGGATAGCCGCGCTCGACCAGGCCCTTGTGCGGCATCGCGGCGCCGCTGCCGGAGGCGACGACGAGGATCGCGTCCGGGTTCGCCGCCATCAGCTTCAACGCTTGCCCCGTCACGCTGGTGTCGGGACGCGCGAAACGCTCTGTCGCGATCAGCTTGATGCCGGCCTTCTCGGCGAGCGGCTTGATGTCGGTGAGCCAGGCTTCGCCGTAGCCGTCGGAATAGCCGAGGAAGCCGTACGTCTTGACGCCGATCTTCTTCCAGTGCTCGACGATCGGGATCGCCATCACCGCGGTCGACTGCGGCATCCGGAACGACCACTCGCCCTTGCCCGGCGGCAGGTTGGCCGGCGAGAGCATCAGCTGCGGCGTCTTCGCCTCGGCGCAGACGTCGGCCATCGCGATCGCGACCGGCGTCGTCACCGAGCCGACGACGACGTCGACCTTGTCTTCGCTGGTCAGCTTGCGCGTGTTCTGCACGCCCTTCGTCGGGTCGGTCGCGTCGTCAAGCAGGATGACGTTGAGCTTCTCGCCGGCGATCTCCTTCGGCCACAGCGCGAGGCCGTTCTTGGTCGGAATGCCGAGCGCCGACGTCGGCCCGGTCAGCGAGATGCTGACGCCGATCGTGATGTCGGCGAGCGCCGAGGTCGTGGCGAACGCCGTCAGCACCGTTGCGACGGCGCCGGTCATCAGCGTGCGGATTTTCTTCATGGTGTCTCCTGGAAGGGCGGGGTGAAAAAGGAACCGGTTCAGCTGCACATGAGGCGGATGTCCTCGGGCACCGGCATCGCGCGCAGGCGGTCCGGGTCGTCGGCATCGCGGCGCACGAAGGCGCGGACTTCGCTGCCTTCGCAGATCAGGTCGTCGTCGGCGCCGGCGCGCGGCCGCGTCACGCGATGGACCTGCGTGAAGGTCTTCGCCCGCCATTCCGAGACGTGGGTCGCGACGACGATCTCCTCGCCGTAGGTCGCGGCCTTGATGAACTTCGTATGGATCTCGAGCAGCGGCGTGCCGACGATGCCGCGCGTCTTGACCAGCTCGCGCCACGGCGGCAGCCCGCACTGCATGAAGAACGCCAGCGACGCCGCATCCATCCAGCGCGAGAAATTCGGGAAGAAGACGATGCCCGCGGGATCGCAGTCGCCGAACTCGATCGACACGCGGTAGAGGGTGGTCTTCATCGGCGCACGAGCGTCGTCGTTCGAGCGCAGCTCAGCGCGGTGCCATGCGCAGCGCGCCATCGAGCCGGATCACTTCGCCGTTCAGTGCCATGTTCTCGATGATGCTGGCGGCGAGCTGCGCGAACTCTGCGGGTTTCCCCAGACGCTTCGGGAACGGGATGCTGGCGGCGAGCGAGTCCTGCACCGGCTGCGGCAGCTCGGCCATCAGCGGCGTCAGGAAAAGGCCGGGCGCGATCGTCACGACGCGCACGCCGAACTGCGAGAGGTCGCGCGCGAGCGGCAACGTCAGCGAGACCAGGCCGCCCTTCGACGCCGCATAGGCCTCCTGGCCGACCTGACCGTCGAACGCGGCGACCGACGCGGTGCAGACGATCACGCCGCGCTCGCCGTCCTCGAGCGGGTCAAGCTTGACGATCTCGGCGGTCGCGAGCCGGATCATGTTGAAGGTGCCGATCAGGTTGACCTCGATCACGCGGCGGAAGTCCTCGATCGGCATCGGCGTGCCGTCGCGGCCGATCAGGCGCTTGGCGGTGCCGATGCCGGCGATGTTCATCACCAGGCGGGCCGGGCCATGCGCCGCGCGCGACGCATCGAGCGCGGCGACGATGCTCTCGGTCGACGTGATGTCGCAGGCCACGCCGAGCCCGCCGATGTCGGCGGCAACCGCCTTCGCGCCCTCGCCGTTGCGGTCGAGCACGGTGACCTTCGCGCCGCGCCGCGCGAGCTCGCGCGCGGTCTCGGCGCCGAGCCCGGAGGCACCGCCGGTGACGAGCGCGACCTGTCCTTCGATCTTCATGGTGTCGGTGCCTTCCCGGTCAGGTCCGTCGACGTCGGATGCGCGCGAGCCGCTTGGCTCACCTGCGCGGCCGGATCACGTCCGGCGCGGCGTCGGCATAGAGACGCTCGACCGCCGCAGTGCGATGCGTCAGCACCGCGCGCTGGTTGATCGAGCCCTTGTCGGTCACTTCGCCGAGGTCGATCGACGGCGGCTGTTCCAGCACCAGCGCGCGCGCGACCCGGGTCGCGCTGCCGGTACCGGTCTGCCACAGGCCGTCGACGAGGTGCTGGAAGAACTCGCGCACCGCCGGCGCAGCGAGCACATCGCGGACCGGCGCGTCGTCGCCGAGGCCGGCGAAGGCGCGGCAGCTGTCGAGGCGCGGAAACAGCAGCACGCCGATGTCGTCGCGGTTGATGCCGGCGACGACGACGTCCTGCACGCACGGGTCGCCGGCCGCGATGACCTTGGCGCGCAGCGGGCCGACCGAGACGAAGGTGCCGGTCGACAGCTTGAAGTCCTCGGCGGTGCGGCCGTCGAACGCGAAGCCGCGCTCGGGCTGCGCCGGGTCCATCGGCTTGACCGCGTCGCCGCTGCGGTAGTAGCCCTCGTCGTCGAACGACTCGGCCGTCTGCCCCGGCGCTCGCCAGTAGAAGCGAGCGAACTCGTCGCGGCCCCGCTCAGGCACGCGCGAGCTCGTCACCGTCGACGAGCTCGGTGGGAGCGAGGACGAACACCTCGCAGATCATGTCGGGGTCCTGCTGGTTGCCGCTCATGAAGCCGATCACCTTGCGCCCTGTCGCGCGTTCGATGACCTCCTCGAATCGCGAGCGCATGACGTCCTGGAACTCCATGCGCTGCTGGATCACCGCCGCTCCGCGGCCCTCGTCCAGCAGCGTCTGCTCAACCCTCGAAAAGCCGCCCCGCAACACACAGACCACGAGATCGTCCTGGAAGTACGACTTGGCCTCCGTCGGCCCCCGGCCGTCGTACTCCTTCAAGAGCCCGACGAGCCCATCGGAGATCGCCGTCAGGATGTCGCCGTGCGCTGCTGTACCGGGGATCGGGCTCATGTCAGAACTCGAGGGCGCTACACGATTGTACCCCGACCCGCGGGCCGCGGTCGCGCGGTTCAGGTCAGGAGTGGTGCGCCTTGGCCGTCAGTTTGGCCAGCGCCCGGCGCAGCACGCGCGACACCTGCATCTGCGAG
>Ga0207701_10000757_pt1 | contig 34036 bp, 20 predicted proteins | sample KBSSwiSSwithPhiX_FD_184294 | JGI IMG/M metagenome (GOLD analysis project Ga0207701, IMG submission 184294) | Switchgrass rhizosphere bulk soil microbial communities from Kellogg Biological Station, Michigan, USA, with PhiX - S5 (SPAdes) (version 2) | ecosystem: Environmental > Terrestrial >... | reverse complement strand
CCAGTTCCTTGCCGCTGAATTCGGCGACCGCGCGGCCGTCGGCGGTCGGCGTCAGGAAGGCGTCGTGCTTCTCGGCGGTGATGCCGGTGAGCGGCTGGAACCAGTGCGTGTAGTGCGTCGCGCCGTGCTCAACCGCCCAGTCCTTCAAGGCGCTGGCGACGATGTCGGCGAGGGAGGGATCGAGGGGCTCGGACTGCGCGATCGATCGGCGAAGTGCGCGGTAGACGTCCTTCGGCAGCCGCGCGCGCTGCGCCTCCTCGCTGAACGTCAACGAGCCAAAATCATCGGTGGCCTTCCTGGTGCTGGCGGCGCCCGTCTTGGGATTGGCACTCCACTCGTTGATGTGACGAATGGCGTCGCCCGAAGCTGCGGAACCCATGCGCTGTTGTCCTTTCGATGAACGATCCGGCGTGCGTGACGCGGTGAATGTATGAGGCGGCATTATGCGCAACGGCGATCCGCTTCGGCAAGATCCCGATCATACAAAAAGGTATGAATGACGGTTCGCGCCAACAAAATCAGCACTGATCCGCCAGGCGATTTTGATATACATTGTTACTGATATGGGTGTCAGCCCGCCCGCTCCGGCGCTCGGCGAGTTCGAGCAGCTAGTGCTCTTCGCGTTGTTGCGGCTGGGCAACGGCGCCTTCGGCGCCGCGATCCATCGTGAGATCGTCAGCCGCGCGGGCCGGGATATCAGTCCCGCGGCGGTCTACGTCACGCTCGATCGCCTCGAGGCCAAGCGCATGGTGTGCTCCTACGTCGGCACGCCGTCGCAAGTGCGCGGCGGCCGCCGCCGCAAGCACTACCTGCTCGACACCGCCGGCCAACGCGCCCTGCTGCGCGCCTATCGCACCTTCCTGGCGATGGTCGGCGGCCTGCAGACGGAGCTCGACGCCCTGGCGCTCAGCGTGTCGCCGCCGGCGCAGACGGTCAGGACGGTGTATGGGAGGTGGTGAACCGACAGCGGACGAGGGCAGGTTCTACGGGTTCGAAACGTTCGGGGGTTCGACCGGTGCGCGTTCCACAGGTTCGTCGGGTTCGAGGGTTCGCCTCTTGGGGGTGGCCGACGACGCAGGCTGCCGCAGCTTCGACGAATTCCGCACGCCGGGTCCCGAGTCCCGGGTCCCGAGTCCCGAGTCCCGTCATTTGGTCACCCCGTGATACGCCTTTTCGCCCGCTTCGATCCGGACGGCCATCTGATTCTGGCGCGGCGGGAGCGGGCACGTTGCGAAGTCGGTGAACGCGCACGGCGGGTTGTAGGCCAGGTTGAAGTCGACGACGACGCGGCCGTTCTGAGGGAGCGGGGTGTGGAGGAAGCGCCCGGCCGGGTAGGTGGTGTCCTGGCTGGTGGCATCCTTGAAGATGAAGAACAGGTCCTTCTTCTCGCTCGTCTCGTACACCGGCTCGACGCGGATCTCCTTGCCGTTCAAGGTGAAGCTCACGACTCCCGGGCTGACCATCTCCGGATTCTGGCCGAGTACATTCGGGATCTTGATCGTGCGTGGTTCGGCGTAGGGGGTGAAGGTCGCGTCAACCCGATACGCTTCGTTGAGCGGATAGTAGGTCAGCCCCTTGAAGCCGCGCCGCATCGGGCTGTTCATGTCGCGCATCCGGATCGCGTAGCGATCCTCGCGGCGGATCAGGAACATCCGCAGATCGCCGATGCTCAGCGCCGTCTTGTCGCCGCCGCGCGGGTCGAGCGTCAGCTGACGCACCGGCGCGCCGTCAGACGTGACCGTCACCCCCGGTTCCGCCGTGAAGGTGACCTGCCCGCCGGCCAGCTCGAACACGCCCAGACGCTTCGGCGCCTTGGCCGGGAGCGCGATGTCACTGCCCGGAGCACTGCCCGCGACGTTGCGGCCGGGCTTCAGCCATAACAATCCGGTCACCGTCAGCCAGCCGTCGTCGGCCACGAGCTCCGCGAGTCGCGCCGCCCGGGCCTTCTCGATCTCCGCGCGATACGACGGCGCCTGTGCCCCGAGGACAATCGCCAGCGCCACGACCACCCACTGCTTCACGGTCCCGACCTCCACAGGGCGATTATCGCTCGGGACCCGGGACCGGGGACCCGGGACTCGGCGTTGGGCGTGAACAGTCACCGACATCGGGGTGGGCGCTGGGCGCTGTGATCGATTGTAGGCGTTCAGCCGCGATAGCGCGCGCCGCCTCCGGGCGCGGGGCGAACCTGTAGAACCTTGTCGAACCCGTTGAACGAGCACCCTGAGCACCCTGCGGAACCCTGAGAACCCTTAGAACTCTCTCCGTGGCGTACGATCCACATCCAAGTGTCTCGCCGCATCCTGCACATCGACATGGACGCCTTCTATGCGTCCGTGGAGCAGCGCGACGACGCGTCGTTGCGCGGCAAGCCGGTCGCGGTGGGCGGGAGCCCGGCGGGACGCGGCGTGGTCGCGGCAGCGAGCTACGAGGCGCGGCGCTTCGGCGTGCGATCGGCGATGCCGATGGCCCGCGCCGTCCGCCTCTGCCCGCACCTGTCCATCGTCCGGCCCGACTTCCAGAAGTATCGGAGCGCGTCGCAGGCGGTGTTCGAGATCTTCCGCTCGGTGACGCCGCGGGTGGAACCGCTCTCGCTCGACGAGGCGTATCTGGACGTGACGGAGAACGCCTGGGGGCTGACGCTGGGGCGCGAAGTCGCCGTCCGCATCAAGGCGGGGATCAAGGAACGCACCGGCCTGACCGCCTCCGCCGGCGTCGCGCCGAACAAGTTCCTCGCGAAGATCGCGTCCGCATGGAGGAAGCCGGATGGCCTGACGGTGATCGCGCCGCAACGCGTCGAGCGCTTCCTCCAGGCGCTACCGGTCGATGCCTTGTGGGGCGTCGGGCCAGTAACGGCGCAGCGGCTGCGCGAGCGCGGCATCGAACGGCTGACCGACGTGCGCGCCGCTGACGCCCAGATCCTGCGAGAAGCGGTCGGGAGCCACGTCGAGTGGCTGCGAAGACTGGCGGACGGGATCGACGAACGCCCGGTCGTCGCCGATCGCGCCGCCAAGTCGTGCGGCACCGAGAACACCTTCTCGACCGATCTGACCAGCCTCGACGAGATCCGCCGCGAGATCGACCAGATGGCCCGCGAAGATGCCGCCTGGCTGCTGCGCAAACGTCTGCTCTGCCGAACGGTCACCATCAAGGTGCGGTACGACGACTTTACGACCATCACCCGCAGCCAGTCGGCGGTCCCCGGCACCTGCGACGCGGATCTTCTGGCAAACCGGGCCGTCGCGCTGCTCGACCGGACGGAGGCCGGTGTGCGTCCAATCCGGCTGGTCGGGGTCAGCGTCCATAACCTCATCGATCCGGAGGAAGCGCCCAAGGGCCGGGAGCTGCCGCTCTTTGATGAGGCTTGAGGTTCCAGGGGGTGCTCAAAGTTCTTCAGTTCTCAGGGTGCTCGTTCACAGGTTCTACGGGGTTCTTTCGGCACGTCCCCATCGTTGCGGCGCGCGGGGGCGGAACCTGTGCAACCGGCGCTTGGTGGACGCAGAACTCCAGAACGGGCACCTTGAGAACCCTGTGGCACCTCCAGCACCGGAAGAATCCAGCACAGAACCTCTAGTGGCGCGATCCCTCCTGCTCCTGAGAGAATGCTCATTTGGCACCGGCTCACCGGTCGTGATCGGCTGGTGGGAGCCACCACCCTGGAGACATGATGCGTCGCGATCCCTCCGTGCCCCTCTCCCGCAATAATCATCTGCTGCGCTGGGTCGACAAGATGCGCGAGCTGACCAGTCCGGCCCGCGTCCACTGGGTCGACGGCTCACAGGAGGAGACCGACGAGCTCATCGCCGGGATGCTCGAGTCGGGCACGCTGCTGAAGTTGAACCAGGAGACCTGGCCGGGCTGCTACTACGCCCGTTCCGACGCCAGCGACGTCGCCCGCGTCGAGCAGCGTACCTTCGTCTGTTCGTTGTCGGAGGACGGCGCCGGCCCCACCAACAACTGGATGAACCCGTACGAGATGCGCCGCAAGCTGAAGGATCTCTTCCACGGGTCGATGCACGGCCGGACGATGTACGTCCTGCCGTTCAGCATGGGGATCGTCGGATCGGAGATGTCGCAGGTCGGCGTGCAGTTGACCGATTCCCCGTACGTCGTGGTCAGCATGCGGATCATGGCCCGGACGGGCCTGCCGGTGTTCGAGGAGATCGATCGTGACGTGAAGCGCGTCGTCCCCTGCATGCACAGTGTCGGGGCGCCGCTCGCGCCCGGGCAGCAGGATGTGCCCTGGCCGTGCAACGACGACAAGTACATCGTCCACTTCCCGGAGTCGCGCGAGATCTGGTCGTACGGCTCGGGCTATGGCGGCAACGCGTTGCTCGGCAAGAAGTGCTTCGGCCTGCGCATCGCGTCGGCGATGGCTCGCGACAACCGCTGGATGGCCGAGCACATGCTGATCCTCGGGATCGAGGATCCGCGCGGCGAAAAGACTTACATCGCCGCGGCGTTCCCCAGCGCCTGCGGCAAGACCAATCTCGCCATGCTGATCCCGCCCGACGGCATGCGCGACTGGAAGGTCACGATCGTCGGCGACGACATCGCCTGGATCAAGCCGGACGCGGCCGGACGCCTGCACGCGATCAACCCGGAGGCGGGAGTCTTCGGGGTCGCGCCTGGGACATCGGCCTACACCAACCCGAACGCGATGGCGACGATCGCCCGCAACTCGATCTTCACCAACGTCGCGCTGACGCCTGACGGCGGCGTGTGGTGGGAGGGCATGACCGACCAGCCGCCGGCCGAGTGCCTCGACTGGCAGGGCCACACCTGGACGCCGGAGATCGGCAAAGCGACAGGGAAGCCGGCGGCGCATCCGAACGCGCGCTTTACAGCGCCGCTCACCCAGTGCCCGATCATCGATCCCGGATTCGACAATCCGGACGGAGTGCCGATCAGCGCCTTCGTGTTCGGCGGCCGCCGTGCCGCGACGATGCCGCTGGTGTACCAGGCGTTCAACTGGACCGCCGGCGTCTACGTGGGCGCGACGATGGGATCGGAAACGACGGCCGCGGCGGTGGGCAAGGTCGGGACCGTGCGGCGCGATCCGATGGCCATGCGGCCGTTTTGCGGCTACCACATGGGGGACTACTTCCGGCACTGGATCAAGATGCAGCGGTCGCTGCACGAGACGCCGAAGATCTTCCACGTCAACTGGTTCCGCAAGGACGCCAACGGCAAGTTCCTGTGGCCGGGCTTCCGCGAGAACATGCGCGTGCTGCGGTGGATCGTCGATCGCGTGCACGGCCGCACGCTGGCCAAGGAAACGCGTATCGGATGGATGCCGCGCTACGAGGACATCGACTGGACCGGCCTCGACTTTTCACGCGAGGCGTTCACGGATCTCCAATCGGTGGATACGGCTGCATGGAAGCGCGAGGTGATGGATCACGAGGAGCTCTTCATCGAGCTCCACAATCACCTGCCGCCGGAGATGGTCTACGAGCGGGAGCTCCTGATCTGCCGGCTGTAGCGCGGGGATCGATCGAAGTGCCGCCCGGCGTGGTCCCTGTGTGAGACGACGCCGGGCGACGAGGATGAAGGTTTACTCGCCCGGCGTGTCCTTACGGGGACGGCTGCGTCCGGTGCGCGGCCGCGACGGCGTCTTGCGGGCGCGCGGCGCGGTGTTGGCCTCGGCGGTCTTGCGCGCCGCGGCCGGCCGCGCGGTCGTTCGCGGCTTGCGCCGGCGGGAGGGCGCGCGGCGCGGCGTCTGCTCGATCGGCTCCGCCTCGCCGTCCATGACCGGCTGGGGAGCATCGAGTTCCTGGAGCACGTCCCCGTCGACGACCTCGGGCTCGGCGACATTGCCGGGTTCGGGCTGCCAGGGTTCGTCCACCGCCTCCTGGGCCGGCGTCGGATCCGGCCCCATGTCCAGAAACGCCTGCTGACCGTCGTCTTCAGTGGCCTCCGGCTCGATCGTCACCGGCTCGGCCACGGACTGCATGACATTGCCGGGGAAGATCCGCATCACGCCCTGACGGTCGCGTTCGATGCGGAACAGCCCGTCACGCTGGCAGGCGCGCATCAGATCGACCAGGCTGGCGAAGCCGAACTTGCGCTCATCGAACGACGCGTCGACGTTGCGCAGGAACTGCTTGGCCTGGCGGATGTACATCGGCCAGCGGGGAGGATTCTGCGCTGACTGGAACAGCCGACGCACCTCGCGGATGCCGTCAGCGACGCGCGGCTCGGCCGCCGGGGCTTGAGGCGCCGCCGCCGGGGCCGCCGCTCCCTGAGACGCCGCGGGTCCGGATGGAGGGCTGGCGGCAACCGGCCCGTCGTCTTGCCCGTCCCGCCCGGCCGGACGGCTGCCGGTGTCTTCGGCGCGGGCGCCGACTCCCTCGGTCAGCTCCACCAGCACGTTGCGTCCGGCTTCCTTGAGCGTGACGTGGCCGGCGGAGGCGAGCTTCTGGGCGAAGTCGCGGAAGCTCCCGGCTCCGTAGGTGCGCTCGGAGAAGGTCGAGTCCAGCTGCAGCAGCGTGCTCTTGAGCAGCCCGAGCTGCGGCGAGACTTCGCGATCCGACAGCACCTTCAGCGCCCGGCGCACAAGCGGCACCGCCTGCTCGAGCGACGCGGTCTGCGCCGCGGCGGCGGACGGGCCGCTCTGGCGGCCGCGGTCCTGCGACCGGCGCGACCCGACCAGGTTCTCGTAGGCGATGAATTCGTGGCAGTTGCGCTGCATCACGAGGCTCGTGAAGGCGCGCCCCCCGACCACGAAAATCTGCTTGTCGTACTGCTTCAGCTTCTCGACGAGGGTGATGAAGTCGCTGTCGCCGCCGACGATCACGTAGGCGTTGATGTGACTGTGGGTGAAGGCCATCTCCAGCGCGTCGAGCGCGAGGTTGATGTCCGCCCCGTTCTTATCACCGCCCGGCGTGAGGTTGCGCTGGACCAGCTTGGTCGCATGCTGAGTGAGCGATCGGCTGTAGTCCCCGGCGCGGGTCCAGTCGCCGTAGGCGATCTTGGACACCACGTCACCACGCTCCTTGAGCGCCTCGAGGACAACCCCGACGTCGAACATCACCCCCAGCGTGCTCTTGACCCCGATCTCGATGTTGTCGAAATCGATGAATACCGCAATCTTCAGTCGTGTGTCTGCCAAAACGTTGCTTACTTTCCTTCCTGGCCTCCCGAGGCCCACGGGCATTATGGATCGAACCGAGAGCCCTCGGGGTTCATGGGTTCATGGGGTTCAGGGGTTCAAGGTTGGGTTCAACGGTTCAGGGTTCGGTTCAAGGTTCAGGGATTCGGCGTCGCTGAAACCGCGATCTGTTCGCTGGGTCGGCAGGCAAAATTCTGCGGCACATTGAGCCGGGCTGACGCGTTCTGGCCCGTTTACCCTAAGAGCTCCCTTTGACATCGTACGCATATACCGTGTCCTGATCCCTGATGAAGAGTTTCCCTCCCGACACCACCGGATGGCTCCACGTCGGGAGGTTGCCGGTGCGCAGCTCGAAGCGGCCGTGCTCGCGGTAGCCGGCGGGGTTGGCTTCGGCCAGGCCCATGACGCCGTTCTCGCTGAACAGATACAAGCGGTCGTCGGCGAAGACCACCGACCCCTTGCCGACGCTGCGGTCGCGCCACGCGACCTTCCCGGTATCGAACTGCATCGCCGTCAGGATCGCATCGGAAAACCCGTACAGGTAGTCGCCGATCAGCACCGAACTGGCGTGGTGGTTGCGCATCTCGCGCGAGAAGTAGACCTCCTTCGCGGAGATGCCGGCGGGAGCGGGCGACATCTCGAGCAGCGCCGCCCCGGTGCCGTAGCCGGACGACAGGAACACGCGGTTGTCGCGGACGATCGGGGTCGCGATGTTGGCGGTGTTGTTGGCGACCTTGTTGTAGCTCCAAAGCAGCTTCCCGGTGTCGACGTCGATGCCGAGCGCGCGCTGACCGGTGAAATAGATCGCTTGACGCACGCCGCCGATCTCCTGCAGCACCGCCGACGAGTACCCGGCTTCGTCTCGTTGGCTCTTCCAGATCAGCGATCCGTCGGTCTTCTTCAGCGCGACGATCGAGGCGCCCGGCGCTCCGGCATTGATCAGAATGCGATCGCTCAGCACCAGCGGCGACTCACTGAGCCCCCACGTGATGTTCGACCCGCCGAACTGCTTGAGCACGTTCACCCGCCACTGGATCTTGCCGGTGGCCGCGTCCATCGCGCTCAAGTCCCCGCTCGCGCCGAACGCGTAGAGCAGGTTGCCTTCGATCGTCGGCGTCGCACGGGGGCCGTCGCCGCGATCGTTGCTGAAGCGCTGCCCGTGCGCCGCCTCCCACAACTTCTTGCCGCTCGCGGCGTCGTAGGCGATCACGTATTCCGTGCCGCCACGGGCGCCCAGCGTGTAGAGCCGGCCGTTGGCGGTCGCGAACGAGGAGTAGCCCTCCCCTGCTCCGGACGCCTTCCACGCCAGCTTGGGTCCTCCAGCCGGCCAGTCCTTGAGCAGGCCACGCTCGGCGGACACGCCGTCGCGCTTCGGGCCGCGCCATTGGGGCCAGTCGTCGAGCCCGCGATTCGACACCACAGCCGGCATCGACAGAAGGACGACGAGGAGGGCGGGGGAGAGACGGCGGCGCAGGATTGCGGACATGAAACCTCCGTGCATGTAGACGTGCCGGAGAAAAGGATAGCCGGGTTGCGGGCGGGCGAAGGCCGAAACAGAGTCTGTGGCGCACGAGCCCACAGGCTGGTTCAGCGCATCTTACTTGACGATCGTGACGGTCTTGAGCTCGACCCGCTGGACAGGCGTCTCGCCGTTGACGGGCGCCTGCTCGATCGCCTCCACCGTCGCCAGGCCGTCGACCACGCGGCCGAAGGCCGTGTACTTACCGTCGAGCGACGGCGCGTCGCCGGTCACGATGAAGAACGAGGTGGTCGCACTGGCGGGATCGTCGCCGCGGGCCATCGACACGATCCCCTTCACGTGCTTCGTGTCGTTGAACTCGGGCTGGAGGTGGTGCACCAATCCCTGTTGCTTCTCGGCGAGCGGACCGCGGCTGGTCAGGGCGCCGGTCTGAATCGCGAAGCCCTTGACGACCCGATGAAAGGCGGTGCCGTCGTAGACGCCGGCAGACGCCAGGCGGAGGAAGTTGCGGACGTGCTCCGGCGCCTTGGTCCCGAACAGCTCGACGGTGATCGGCCCGGCGCTGGTGTCGAGTACGGCGCGATATTGTGCGAGCTGCTCCGGCGTGTCCGCGGCGAAGGGCACCGGCGCCGGCGGCGGGGTGTCGCGAATCGTCATCGACGTGATCGCGACGCGTTCGGTCGCCAGACCGTCCGCGGTCGCCGGGGTCTCGGAGATCTTCTGCACCACGTCCAGGCCTTCCGATACATGGCCGAACACCGTGTACTTGCCATCGAGCGCCGGTTGATCGGTCACGCAGACGAAGAACTGGGATCCCGCGCTATCCGGCTTGCCCGGCTGGAGGACCGCCGCCACCGCGCCGCGGCTCATCTTCGCGCCGCTCATCTCCGCCTTCAGCACGCCGAGGCCGCCGGTGCCATAGAGTTTGGCCTTCGCCGGATCCTTCGACAACGGATCGCCGCCCTGGATGATCCCGTATTTGATCAGACGGTGAAAAATCGTCCCGACGTACGTGCCGTCGTTCGCCAGCTTCATGAAGTAGCCGACGTGATTGGGGGCGAGGTCGGGGTCGAGATCGATCACGAACGTGCCGGCGCTCGTCTGCACGACCGCCTGCTTGTGGGCCATCTCCGCGGCGGTCAGCGGGGTCTTGAAAAACACCGCCGGCTTCGCCGTCGCCGACTGCAGCCAGAGCGCGAGGAGCAGCGTGAGCACCACGCGTCAAACATACCGGCAGACACGAGGAGAGTGCAATCTTGGGTTGGGCCTTCGGCTTCCGGCTCCAGGCTTCAGGCTCCCGGCCTTCAGGCTTCAGGCTTCAGGCTTCAGGCTTCAGGCTTCAGGCTTCAGGCGTGTGACCATCCGAGCGCAAGAACCAGTCGAACCCTTGAACCGGTTGAACACGCACCTGTCGAACCCCCGAACCCGTCGAACCTGTAGAACCTTTTCCACGCTCATGCTACCGTCGTCCATACAGGCACAGAGCGTGTCTGTAACGGTGACCCGGCACGGCGTCCGGGAAGGAGCTCACGTGCGGTCACATCCATCACTGCGTTTCATCGAAGCCTCTGACGCCGCGGCGCGCTTGACCGAAGCCCGCGCCTGGGTCGCCGCGCGCGCGGACGGGCCTGGTGTCCTGATCGTCTCGGCCTCGCGTGGTGCGGCCGACGACCTGGCCCGCGCCGTCGCGGCCGCGCGCGGCGGGGCGATCGGTCTGCATCGCTTCAGCCTGGCGCAGCTCGCGGCACGGCTGGCGGCGCCGGTCCTGGCGGCGCGGGGGATCGCGCCGGTGTCGTTCATCGGCGGCGAAGCGGTGGCGGCGCGCGCCACGTTCGAAGCCTGTCGAGATGAAGAGCTCGCTTACTTTGGACCGGTGGCCCGCACGCCGGGCTTTCCGCGTGCCCTCGCCCGCACCCTGCACGAGCTGCTGCTGGCCCGCGTCGGGACCGCCGCCTTGCAGGCCTTGCCGCTCGGCGGTCCGGATCTCGCGCGGCTGCTCGAACGATTCGAGGACCAGTTCGCCGCCGCATCGGCCACCGATCGCGCGACGCTGTTCGAGGCGGCCGAGGAGTCCACTGACGAGTACCGCGAGCTGCCCTTGCTCCTGCTCGACGTGCCGATGGATTCTGCCGTCGAGTTCGCGCTGGTGCGCAAGCTGATCGAGGCCTCGCCAGATGTCCTCGTCACGATGCCGTTCGGCGATTTGGCAGCACTCCGGCACTTCAAAGCGGCGGGCGTCGGTCCCACCATCCTCGAACCCGCCGGGCAGTCGGACCTGGCGGCGTTGAAGCGGTATGTCTTTGCGACCAGCCAGCCACCCAACCGCACGCCGGCCGGAGACGTGCGTCTGTTCTCGGCCCCTGGCGAAGGACGCGAGTGCGTGGAGATCGCCCGGCGCATCCTGGACGAAGCGGCGGCGGGCGTGCCGTTCGACGAGATGGCCGTGCTGGTGCGATCGCCGCGCGACTACGTCGGCCTCCTCGAGCACGCCTTCGCGCGGGCGGGCATCCCGGCCTGGATCGATCGCGGCGCCGGCCGCCCCCATCCGTCCGGCCGCGCGTTCCTGGCTTTGATCGCGTGCGCCGTCGAGCGGCTGTCGGCGGCGCGCTTTGCCGAATATCTGTCCCTCTCGCAGGTGCCGGATGGCGCCCGTTCCGCGAACACGAATCCGACGGTCCCCCCGCCGGTGGACGATCTCTTCTCCGGTTTCACGGGCATCGAGCCCGCCGGCGACGAGCCCGATGCAGCCACAGGTACCGAACCCGCACCGGAGAGCCCAGAGGAGCAGGAGCACGTGCCGGTCGTGGACGGCACGCTGCGCGCGCCATGGAAGTGGGAGAAGCTGATCGTCGAATCGGCGGTGATCGGCGGCGACCCGGATCGCTGGCACCGGCGTCTCGGCGGCCTCGCCCAGCAGTATCGCCAGCAGTGGACGGAAGAGGCCCGCGAAGACCCCGACTCACCGCGGCTCCTCCGTATCGAGCGCGACGCGCGCAATCTGGCCCACCTGCGCGCCTTCGCGTTACCGGTGATCGACGCGATCGCCTCGTGGCCGGCGGCGGCGACATGGGGCGAGTGGCTGACCCACTTCGAATCACTCGCGCCGCGGGTGCTGCGGCGGCCGGCGCGCGTCCTGCGCGTGCTCGGCGAACTGAAGCCGATGGCCGCGATCGGCCCGGTCTTGCTCGAAGAAGTCCAGGACGTCCTCAGCGAACGCCTGCGTACCCTCGACGAGCAGCCGCCGGCCAATCGCTACGGGTCGGTGTTCGTGGGCGGCCCACACCAGGCACGCGGGCGATCGTTCCGCGTCGTGTTCGTGCCAGGGCTGGCGGAACGGATGTTCCCGCAGAAGCCGCGTGAAGATCCGATGCTGCTCGACGAGGAGATGCGGGCGCCGCTGAACGCCGGCCTCCCGATGCAGGGGGATCGCGCCGGCACGGAACGGCTGCTGCTGCGGCTCGCCATCGGCGCCGCGACCGGCAGGTTGTGGCTGTCGTACCCGCGCCTCGACGTCGCCGGCGCGCGGCCGCGTGTGCCCTCGTTCTACGTCCTGGACGTGATGCGCGCGATCACCGGGCACATCCCGGAGCACGAATCACTGCAGCGTCAGGCACTCGCCGCAGGTGGGGCGCGCCTCGAGTGGCCGGCGCCGCAGCGCCCGTCCGACGCGATCGACGACGTGGAGCACGACCTCGCGACGCTCCGGGATCTGTTCGAGGCGCCGGACCGCGATCGGGTTCGCGGCCACGCGCATTATCTGCTTCGGCTCAACGAAGCGTTGCGCCGCTCCGTCACCCAGCGGTGGGCCCGCGCTCGAGGCCGTTGGATGCCGCAGGACGGCCTGGTCCGGGTCACGCCAGCGGTGCAACCAATGCTGGACTCGCAGCGTCTCGGCGCGCGCCCGTACTCGCTCTCGGCGCTCCAGAAGTTCGCGACCTGCCCCTATCAGTTCCTGCTCTCGGCGATCTACCGGCTGCAGCCGAACGATGAGCCGGAGCCGCTGCAGCGGCTCGACCCGCTGACCCGGGGCGCGCTCTTTCACGAAGTGCAGGCGGAGTTCTTCCGCTCGATGCAGGCGCATGGACGATTGCCGCTCGAGGCGGCCGGCGTACCGGAGGCGATCCGCCGGGTCAATCGGACGCTGGCCGACGTCGCGGCGGCCTACCGCGAGCGGCTGGCGCCGGCGATCGAACGGGTCTGGCGGGAGGAGATCGCCGCGATCGGCCGCGACCTCCGCGTGTGGGTGCGGCGGCTGCCGGACGCTGGCGAGTGGCGCCCGTCGTATTTCGAGTTCAGCTTCGGCCTGTCGGATGAAGGCCGGGATCCGCGCAGCGTCAGCGAACCGGTGACGATCGACGGCCGCTTTCGCCTGCGCGGTTCCGTCGACCTGGTCGAGGTGCGTCATAACGCGCAGGTGCGGGTCACGGATCACAAGACCGGCAAGAATCGATCGACTCCTCGCATGGTGATCGGCGGCGGCGGCACGCTGCAGCCGGTGCTGTACGGCATGGCGATGGAGGAGGTCCTCGGCAAGCCGGTGGTATCGGGTCGGCTGTTCTACTGCACCGCGGCAGGCGCGTTCACCGAGCACGAGATTCCGCTCACCGAGGCCAACCGCCGCGCCGGCCTCGAGGCGCTCGAGATCGTCGATCGCGCGATCGAGTTGGGATTCCTTCCGCCCGCCCCGGCCGCCCGCGCCTGCACTTGGTGCGACTTCCGCGCGGTGTGCGGGCCGGATGAAGCGCGGCGTGTCGCGCGCAAGCCGCCGGAGCCGCTGGGCGATCTGCAGGCACTGAGGGCCCGGCCATGAGCACATCGCTGTCGGACGCCGAAGCCCGTCACGCGATCGCCTCCCGGCTCGATGACACCCTGATCGTGGAGGCCGCGGCCGGGACCGGGAAAACGACCGAGCTGGTCGGGCGAATCGTCACGATCCTCGCCGAAGGACGAGCCACGGTCGGACAGATCGTCGCGGTGACGTTCACCGAGAAGGCCGCCGGCGAGCTGAAGCTGCGGCTGCGCGCCCGGCTCGATCGCGCCCGCAGCGCCGCGGCCCCGCTCTCGGAGACGCGCACGCGGCTCAATCTCGCGCTGACCGGTCTCGAGGAGGCGCACGTCAGCACCATCCACGGGTTCTGCGCCGATCTGTTGCGAGAACGTCCGGTCGAAGCTGGCGTCGATCCCCTCTTCGAAGTGCTGACCGAGCCCGCCTCGGCCCGCCTGTTCGACGATGCGTTCGGCCGCTGGTTGCAGGAGCAGCTCGCCAATCCGCCGGAAGGCGTGCGCCGCGCCCTGCGGCGGTCCGCCTTCGGTGGAGACGATGGTCCGATCGATCGGCTGCGCCGGGCAGCCTGGGATCTCTCGCAGTGGCGCGACTTCACAGGACCGTGGACCCGGCCGGACTTCGATCGCCAGCGCGAGATCGAGGCCGCGCTCGTGGATCTGCACGAGTTCGCGGACCTGACACGCCGCGTCTCCTCTCCCGGCGATCCGCTGTTCGCCGGAACGGAGCCGGCCCGCCGCGTCAGCGACGAAGTCATGCTGCAGCGCTCCTCCGAGGACGACGGCGAGCCGGACTACGACGGCTGGGAAGCGGCGCTGATCGATCTCTCGAGGGATCGCACGCTGGCGAACGCCAGGACCGGGCGGGGCAGCGCGTATGGCGACGGCGTTCCGCGCGAGCGGGTGATTCAGGCCCGGACCGCACTCAAAGCCCGCCTGGATCAGTTCCGCATGCTCGCGGACGCGGACCTGGCGGCGTTGCTGCAGCGGGATCTGCGCGGGGCCATCGACCGCTACCATCAGCTGAAGGCTCGCGCCGGCGCGCTCGACTTCCTCGATCTCCTCCTCCTCGCGCGCGATCTGGTGCGCGACAGCGCCAGCGTGCGGCTCGGGTTTCAGACGCGCTTCAAGCGCATCTTCGTCGACGAATTCCAGGACACGGATCCGCTGCAGGCCGAGATCCTGCTGCTGCTTGCCGCCGACGACAACGACGAGACGGATTGGCGTAAGGTCCGGCCGCGCCCGGGGACGTTGTTCCTGGTCGGTGATCCGAAACAGTCGATCTACCGTTTCCGGCGGGCCGACGTCGGCATCTATCGCGAGGTCTGCGCTCGCCTCACGGCGCTCGGCGCGACGCAGCTGCACCTCAACACCAGTTTCCGCAGCGTGCCGGGGATCCAGGTGTGCGTGAACCGCGCCTTCGAGCGGGTCATGACAGGCGACCCGTTGACGCTGCAGGCGCCCTACGTTCCGCTCGCGCCTCACCGTGCCGCGTTGCCGAATCAGCCGTCGGTCATCGCGCTGCCGGTGCCGGAGCCGTACAAGTGGCGCTACCTGAGTGCGGCCGCGATCGAACAATCGCTCCCGGTCGCCGTGGCGGCGATGACGGAGTGGATCCTGCGGCATAGCGGGTGGAAGGTCACCGAACGCAGCGGCGAGCCGCCGGTCGCCGTCTCCGCGAAGCATGTCTGCCTGCTTTTTCGCCGCTTCGTCAGCTGGCAGAACGACGTCACGCGCCCATACGTCGAGGCGCTCGAAGCGCGGGGGATCCCTCACGTGCTGGTCGGCGGACGCGCGTTCCACGAGCGCGAGGAAATCGAGGCCATCCGCGCCGCGCTGGCGGCGATTGAATGGCCGGACGACGAGCTGTCGGTGTTTGCGACGTTGCGCGGGCCCCTGTTCGCGATCGGCGACGAAGCGCTGCTCCAGTGGGTGCATCACTTCGGCACGAGTGGGGACACTGGGTTCAGGCGCTACGTCCTGCATCCGTTCCGCGTTCCGGCAGTGTTCGCCGAAGACGACACGGCGGACGATCTTTCCCCCCTGCGTCCGATCGCCGATGCGCTGCTGCTCATCAAGCGGCTCCATCGCCGGCGCAACTACGTCCCCGTGTCGCAAACGCTGCACGAGCTGCTCGGCGCGACCCGCGCGCACGTCGGCTTCGCGCTGCGCACCGGCGGCGAGCAGGCGCTGGCCAACGCCTTCCATGTCGCGGAGCTGGCACGCCAGTTCGAAGCCGGCGGCGGGATCTCGTTTCGCGGCTTCGTCGAGGAACTGCGCGTGGCCGCTGCCAACGCGGTCGCTGCCGAGGCGCCAATTCTCGAAGAGGACAGCGACGGCGTGCGCATGATGACGGTGCACAAGGCCAAGGGGCTGGAGTTCCCGATCGTGATCCTGGCCGACCTGACGTGCAAGCTGGCCCGCGCGGAAGCGGGGCGATGGATCGATCCGGAGAGCGGCACGTGCGCGTTGAAGCTCGGTGGCTGGGCGCCCACGGAGCTGCTGCTGCACGACGCCGAGGAGTCGGCCCGCGATCGCGCGGAAGGCGAGCGGCTCGCCTACGTTGCGGCCACGCGGGCGCGCGACATCCTCATCGTGCCCGCGGTCGGCGACGAGGTCTACGACGGCGGCTGGCTCGATCCGCTGATGCCGGCGATCTATCCGCCGCCCGAATCGCGCCGGCACCCGGCGGCCGCACCCGGCTGCCCGCCCTTCCCATCCAAGGACACCGTGCTCACACGCGGCGACGGCGATCCCGCGAAGACCAGCACGGTGGCGCCGGGGATGTTCACGTTAGGCGCGCCGCGTTCGGACGGTGCGCACGCCGGGATCGGGGACCGGGGACCAGGGACCGGGGAGTCACGCGACGACGCCCGCACCGTCACATCCGACCAGGCGCGAGTGCTCGCTTTTCCTTCCTCGCGCAACGCGGGTGGAAGCCAGCGATCCGAGAGCCTCCAGCGCCCGGCGCCCGGCGCCGGCGAACCGACCGCCGACGATCCGAGTGCCGGGTCCCGGATCCCGGATCCCGGCGAGTATCAAGTCGTGTGGTGGGACCCGCACGCCCTCGAGCTCGGCTCGCCGCAGGTCGGCGGGCTGCGCCGCGATGATCTGATCGCGAAGGACGGCGATCCCGCTGGCGTCGAGCGGCGCATGGGCGAATACCGCGCCTGGCAATCCGACCGTGCCGCTGCGGTCAGCCAGGCCCGCGCGGCCACCATCGTCGCCCACACCGCGACCGATCTGGCGCGTGAGACGCTCGGTCGGTCAGCCGACACGGTCCGGATCGAGGTGATCGATTTGCCCCGCACGGCGGGGCGGCCGTTCGGCCCGCGGTTCGGTTCGTTGGTGCACGCGACCATTGCCACCGTCGCGCTCGACGCCAATTCCGAGGCCGTCCTGAACACGGCGCGCACGCACGCGCGGGTGCTGCTGGCTGACGAACACGAGGCGAGTGCGGCCGCCGACGCGGTGAGCCAGGCGTTGACCAGTCCCCTGTTCGACGAGGTCAGGCAGGCGCAGGCATCGGGGGCGTGCCTGCGTGAATGCCCGGTCCTCTGGCGCCTGCCTGACGGCACCCTCCTGGAAGGCACCGTGGACGTCGTCTACGAACAGAGCGGCGGTCTGACGATTCTCGACTTCAAGACCGACCGCGAGCCATCGGAGCTGAAGGATCAATACGAGCGGCAGCTGCGGCTCTATTGCCAAGCGTTCGCGGCGTTGCGACGGAAGCCGGTGCGAGGTGTGCTCGTACGGATCTGAGGGAGGCGGGATCGTAGAACCCTTTGACCTTCACGTCGCAAGCGCGTGGTCGATCGCGAACTCCTGCCCCGACCAGGCGCGCTGGGCCGTCCAGGGCTGTGCGGGCGTGGACCAGAACTCGTCGGACGGGGGCAGGCCCAGCGGCAGGAGGCCCACCGAGCACAAATACAGGCTGCCAGTCGAGATGTAGTTCTCCCCGGCGCCGGGCTGGTGACCGCAGAATCCGATGCGCAGCCAGCCGTCGGCGTCGAACGTGCCGGGCGCGTTGATGCACCGCGTGATCACGCTCGTGAGCGCGCCCCGGACCTGTGCGGGCGTGACCCCTTCCGGCAAGGCGCGCCGCAGCGCAGTCTGCGCCAACAGATGGAACGCGCCGAAGCGGTAAGCGATCGAGCGGCCAACCGGCGGGAACGTTCCCTCGGGTGAGATCAATCGCTCCTGGATAGCGGCATACCTCGCCGCGCGTTCGCGAACGCGCGCGTCGAGCTCCTTCCAGGCCGGCATCTCCTCCCGGCACACAGCCAGAACGTCGACCAGCATCGGGTGAATGACGAAGCTGTTGTAGTAATCGAAGTGGAAGGATGGCCCGTCACCATACAGGCCGTCTCCCTTGTACCACTGGTCGTGTTGACGGAGCGCGTAGTCGACGCGCATGCGATCCCACGGTGCGCCCAGCGCGGCCAGTGCCGCTTCGACCGTCGCGGCGAACAGCAGCCAGTTGTTGAACGGTGGCGCGATGACGCGCGTGGACTCGAGCGCCGCAATTACCTGCGCCTTCACCGCCGGATCGAGCGAATCGCGTAACGCGCTCTTGGCCCGCAGCAGTCCCTGCGCCAGGAACGCCGCGTCGACCAGCGGCTGACGCTCACGGGTGAAGTTCAGGTAGTCCGGCGACTTCGGGTCAACGGCGCGGGCGATCGCCCGCCGCGCCAGTGCCGCGTACTCGCCTCGCGCTTTCCCTTCGGGCGTGGCGTCCGGCGGAAGCTCGATCCACGGCGCCAGACCCGCCAGCAGCCGCCCGATCGCTTCGAGGTGCGAGACGCCGCGACGGTCGCTGTTGGCCGCCTGCTCCACCGGCATCTTCGCCTTGAGCGTGCCCGCTGCGAGATTCTTCAGCACCGGGTCGGCGAGCCGCTGCATCACTGCGACCCAGGCGGCGCGATCGGCGGCGCCGCCGGTGGCGGGGGCTGTCTGCGTCTCGCCCGGCGCGACGCTGAGCGCGGGAATAGCGGCAGTGGTGGTCAGGAACTCGCGTCTGTTCACGATCCGCTCCTCGATGCTGCGCCGCACCCGGCGCGGTCAGGCAGTGTATTACGGTTCCCCGCGCGACCGTCCGCTCTCCGGCTGCGGACCGCTCGGAAAGTCAGCGCACGTCATGACGGGAACACGAGAATTCTGCGGAGGCGCCGGCGACTACTGTGACCACGGGCCCGTTGGCTGCGAGGTTCACACCGCTCGCGACGAACCTCGCTCGCGACCCACTGCGTTCCGGCTCGAGAGGCGCGCTGCGGAGGATGAAACAGACAGAAGCTACGAGGTGGTCGAGCGCGCCGTCACACCGGCGGTGGATTCGGCGTCGTCTGCAGCAAACGGCGGGGGCGTCAACGGGGACGGAAGGTGTATGCCGTCCTGTGTCAGCAGGGCGTGATAGATCGGCTCGGGCTGGAAGCGGCGGGAGATCACGAAACTCAGCAGGTTGGCGACCATCAGCGGCACGAGGATCTGATAGTCCTGGGTAATCTCGAAGATCATGAACACCGACGTCATCGGGGCGCGAACGATCCCGGCGAACAGCGCGCCCATGCCGACGAGCGCGTAGGCGCCAGGTTCAGCCGTCGGGAAGGGCGCCCAGCGGTGGACGAGCGTGCCGATCGCGCCGCCGGCCATCGCTCCGATGTACAAACTCGGGGCGAAGATGCCGCCGGCATTTCCCGACGAATAGGACACGACCGTCGCAACCAGTTTCAGCGCGCACAGCAGGACGAGCGTCGGCAGGACGATCCCGCCGTTCAGCGCGCGGTCGACGTGCTCGTAGCCGACGCCCATGACGGCCGGCACGGCGATAATCACCAAGCCAATCACCGCACCGCCGATCGCCGGTTGATACGGCCGCGTGCCCTCCGGCAGGCGGAGAAACCATCCGCGGAGTCCCAGCAGGCTGCGCGTAAACAGCAGCGAGACGAACCCGCCGACGATTCCCAGGCCGGCGTAGGCGAGGAGCTCGGCGGGATGCTCGAGGTGATACGTCGGTACCCTGAACAACGGCTCGTTGCCGAGGATCGAGCGCTCGACGACGACCGAGGCGACCGATGCCACGACTGCGGACCCGAGCAGCGGCGCGTTGAGATCGCCAATGATCTCCTCGAGCGCGAACAGCACCGCGGCGATCGGCGTGTTGAATGCCGCGGCGAGCGCCCCTGCTGCTCCGACCGGCACCAGGTCGCGCAGCCGGGCCGGCGACAGCCGCAGCCACTGACCGACGGACGACGCCAGGCCCGCGCCGATTTGCGCCGACGGCCCCTCGCGACCCAGCGAGTGCCCCGAGCCCACGCACAACACGCCAATCAGGAACTTGCCGAGCGGCACGCGGGCCGGGATGACGCCACCTTGCAACTGCACCGCCATCTTCGTCTGCGGCACGCCACTGCCCCGCACGTCAGGAAAGACCTTGACGATGAGGAAACCGGTCGCGAGGCTGACCGTGACGGGCACGAGGAAAAGCCGCACCGACGAAGGGTCCAGGCCGAAGAGGAGATGGGTGGTCCAATCGATCGCGACGGTGAAGAGCACAGCGGACAATCCCGCCAGGATGCCGACCACGATCGACAGCGCGAGGAAGAGCTGGTGTTCCCGCAGCCGCAGCTGCCGGAGCGAAGCAAGGCTTGGCCGGGTGATCAACTCGAGCCCTCGTGGCGGCTCCCGACAACCATCAGCGCGCGATCCGTCGTCGTCACCGGCGCGCACGCGGCCGTCTCACGTTCGATCTTCAGCACCAGCTCGACCCCATCGTCCGCCACGTCGCTCACCGGCGGCCGTCGTGTCCCCGTCGCCGATAAGGCCGCCGCGAAGGCGTTCAACGCATCCGCGGACGGTGGCGGGCTCGCGCATGCGCTGGCGCGGTCCGTAGCGCGGGCAATCGCCAGCCGCAGCCGCCGTTCCCGTTCGGCAGCGGTGAGCCGCGGGGCGAGCGGATCGCTCGACAGCACGGTCGTGATGAGCGCCGAGAGGTCACGTGCCGCGTCGAGCGACGATGTTCCACGTAGATACGCCAGCGCCCGGCGGTCGTCGCCCAGAGAGAACGCCGCCTGTGCGCCCGCCAGACGCACCGTTTGATTGGCTGGTTCGAGCGTCAGCGCGCGATCGAACTCTGCCAGTGCTCGAGCCGCGTCGCCACAGTCGACGAATAGCCGGCCGACCGCCGCCCGGGCGATCGCGGTGTCGGGGGCCTCGGCGCTCAGGATCAGTACCTCTGACAGAGCACGGCTCCGCTGGCCACGGGAGATCAGGTAACGCGCCAGCTCGCTCCGCACTTCGTATCTCCTCGACGCCTGGCCGGACATCCACATCTCGTCGATCGCAGTCTGGTAGTACCGCACGACACGATCGACGTCACCGCGCGGGGCTTCGAGGCGGCCCAAGGCCAGATTGACATCGATATGACGCGAGTCGGTCGCGAGGACGTCCAGCAAGATCTGGCGGGCGGCGGCATCGGATCCCTGAGCGGTGAGGGAGCGCGCGAGCTCGATGCGGTACGAGACGTTCGCGGGGTCCAGGACGGTGGCACGCTGCAGCGCCGCCGACGCCGGCGCCGGCTGGCCCGCCTGGAGCGCCCCGGCCCCGCGCCTCGCCCACTCCCGGGCATCGGCACGGCGCCGTTCCCGGTTGGCGTGCGCCACGGACCTGGTCAGGAAGAAGGCAGCCACAGCCACGAGCGTCAACAGGACGAGCGCCTGGACTTCGCGGTGCACGAACGTCGACTCGCGGCCAGAGTCCACGCCGCCATTATGTCAGAAGATTCGCGCTATCTGTTTGTACACCAACTGCTTACCGATATAGTGGGAGGCATGCGAACAGGGCCTGGCGCGGAGCAGCGCGCCGACGATCTGGACGACGTGTTGCAGTTCATGCGGGTGCTGTGGGCGCTGGTGCACGCGCTGCAGCGGTCGTCGAAGCGGATGTTCCTGGCAGTCGGCGTAACCGGGCCCCAACGGCTGGTGATCCGCGCCGTCGGACTGTTTCCAGGCGTGTCGCCCGGCGAGTTGGCGCGCCTGCTCCACGTCCACCCGAGCACCTTGACCGGCGTGCTGCGACGGCTGGTCGACCAGCGCCTGTTGGAACGGACGCCGCACGGTGAAGACCGCCGGGCCGCCGTGCTCCGGCTGACAACCGCTGGCGTACGCGTCAACGCACGCCGCCGGGGAACGGTCGAACAGGCGGTGCGCGACGTGCTCGGCACGCTGAGCGCCGGCGATCGGAAGGTAACCGCGGGGGCACTCGCCGCGATCACCGCGATGCTCGAGCCGGCCGTAACGAATGTCTCGCGACCTGGAGCACGCACCACGAAGCGGACGGTCAGAGCTCGAGGCGGCGCAGGCGCAGCGCGTTCACGATCACGGACACGGAGCTGAACGTCATCGCCGCGCTGGCCCAGATCGGGCTGACCAGCACCCCGATCAGCGGGTAGAGCACACCGGCGGCGACTGGTACGCCGACCGCGTTGTAGGCGAATGCCAGGAACAGATTCTGCCGGATGTTCTTCATCGTCGCGCGGCTCAGGCGACGGGCGCGGACGATCGCGCGGAGGTCGCCTTTGACGAGCGTGACCGCGGCGCTCTCGATGGCGACGTCGGTCCCGGTGCCCATCGCGATGCCGACCGCCGCCTCGGCCAGCGCGGGCGCGTCGTTCACTCCGTCACCGGCCATGGCCACGCGGTGACCCTGCGCCTGGAGCCGTCTCACCACGTCGCGCTTCTCATCGGGTAGCACGCCGGCGATCACCTGATCGATGCCCAGGGTCCGGGCCACCGCCTGCGCGGTAATGTCGTTGTCCCCCGTCAACATGACGAGCGTCAGGCCATCGGCGTGCAGCTGGGCGATCGCTTCGCGAGTCGTCGATTTGACCGGATCGGCCACAGCGACGAGCCCGGCGAGCTGGCCGTCGATCGAGACGAACATGACGGTCTGGCCTTGCTGGCGCCGCGCATCCGCATCGGCGCGCAAACCCGTCACGTCGATGCCATGACGTTCGAGCAGCGAGGCCGTCCCGACCGCGACCCGGCGCGCCTCGACGGTGCCGTCGACGCCGCCGCCTGTCGTGGACTCGAACTCGGTAGCGGCTGGAATGCTCAGACTGCGGGCGCGTGCCCCGGCCACGATCGCCGCCGCGAGGGGATGCTCGCTCGCCTGCTCGAGACCGGCGGCGAGGCGGAGCACGTCGTTCTCGGCGAATGACCCCGCGGCCTGCACGCCGGAGAGTGCGGGCCGGCCCTCGGTCAACGTGCCGGTCTTATCGACAACCAGCGTGTCGACCTGCTCGAGGCGCTCGAGCGCCTCCGCGTTCCTGATCAGCACGCCGGCGCCGGCGCCGCGCCCCATGCCGACCATGACGGCCATCGGGGTCGCGAGTCCGAGGGCGCACGGGCACGCGATGATCAGGACCGCCACCGCGCTGACCAGGCCGTGCGCGAGCGCGGGCGCGGGACCCCACACGGTCCATGCGATGAACGCCAGCACCGCGATGGCAATCACCGCGGGGACGAACCACGCGGCTATCCGATCCGCGAGATGCTGGATCGGGGCGCGCGTCCGCTGCGCCTCGCTGACCATCTTCACGATGCGCGCGAGCAGGGTCTCGCTGCCGACGCGTTCCGCCCGCATGGTGAAGCTGCCGGTGCCGTTCAGCGTGGCGCCGGTGACCTGGCTGCCGGCAACTTTCTCCACCGGGATCGGCTCGCCGGTGACGACCGCTTCGTCGACGGCGCTGCGGCCCTCGATGACGACTCCGTCGACCGGTACCTGCTCGCCCGGTCGCACCCGCAGCACGTCGCCGACGCGCACCTCCGCGATCGGCACGTCCACCTCGTCGCCGCCGCGTATCACTCGCGCGCTCTTCGCGGCCATGCCGAGCAACGCGCGGATGGCGGCGCCGGTCCGGCCGCGAGCGCGCAACTCCAGGACCTGGCCGAGGAGCACCAGCGCGGTGACGACCACCGCGGTGTCGAAGTACGGCTCGACGATGCCGTGAACGCGGAAGCCTTCCGGGAAGATCCCGGGGATCAGCACCGCCGCCACGCTGTACGCGTAGGCCGCACCGACGCCGAGCGCGATCAGCGTGAACATGTTCGTGTGCCGGTTCACGATCGACGCCCAGCCGCGTTCGAAGAACGGCCGGCCGGCCCAGACCACGACGGGAGTGGCGCAAACCAGGCTGATCCATCCCACCAGGCGCATGCCGATGCGGCCGCCAAGGCCCATGCCGAGCAGCATGTCGCCCATCGCCAGCACGAACACCGGCATCCCGAACACGAGAGCAACCCGGAAGCGCCGCGTCATGTCCAGCAGTTCGGGGTTGGGCGCGTCGGTGACCTCGACGGTCCGCGGCTCGAGCGCCATGCCGCAGATCGGGCACGACCCCGGCATGTCGCGAACGACCTCTGGATGCATCGGGCACGTGTACTCGACGCGGGTCAGCGCGGCGGGGACGTCCGGCTCCAGGGCCATGCCGCACTTCGGGCACGCGCCAGGGTGATCCTGCTCGACCTCGGGATCCATCGGGCAGACGTACCGTGTGCCGGGTGGCGGAGGCGTGGCCGGCTCCTTCTGGGCGCCGGCAGGCGCCAGGAACGACTCGGGCGCTTCTTTGAATCGCGTCAAGCAGGAGGGATGGCAGAAATAGTAGGTCTCACCCTTGTACTCCCAGCTCCCGGCCGCCTCGGCCGGGTCGATCGTCATCCCGCACACCGGGTCGAGGACGCCGGCGGTCGTCTCTGCGCTCATTGGTCGCGTCCCCCGTTACGGGCGGCGCGTTTCACAGGGACCGCCCCGGCCTCGTCGCTACTCCCGGCGAGATCCTCGAGAATCGGGCACTCAGGCCGCTGATCGCCGTGGCAGCGATGGACCAGTGCCTCGAGCGTCTGCTTCATCCCCTGGAGCTCGTCGATCTTCTGTTCGAGATCGCTGATGTGACGCTGCGCGACTCGGCGTACATCACCGCTGCTGCGGCGCCGGTTCTGCCACAGGCCCAGCAACTGCGCGACCTCCCGCATCGAGAAGCCGAGCCCCCGCGCCCGGCGCACGAACTGCAGGGTATGAACGTCCGCGGTGTCGTAGAGGCGGTAACCGGCATCAGTACGTCGGGCGTTCCGGATCAACCCCTGTGACTCGTAGTGGCGGATCATCTTGGGCGACACGCCTGACCGGCGCGCCGCCTCGCCGATGTTCAGGAAGCCGGCCCGGCGGGCGTCGGCCATCTCCAGCGTCGTTTCTATATGGGGCATCGTCGAGCTCCTGCCATCCAGTGTCGACCTTACCATGGTGGTAAAGTCAATCATCCGGACGCGCGGTGGCTTTCGGTATGCTTGAGGAGTGGCACGGCCGGCACCCGGCTTCGTGCCTGTCCGCCGCGAGACTGTCCAACCTGATGAATACGCTTGCGAAGTGGCTGCCCTGGCCGCTGCTGGCCGCGACGCTGGCGCTGGCGCCGGCGCAGCGTCCGGTGCCCGCCGCGCCTGCCCCGGCCGCGGCGCACGCCCGGCAGATCGCCATCACCATCGACGACCTCCCGGTCGCGTCGGTGCTGCCAGCCGAGTTCGGGAAGCAGCTCCAGGTCACGGTCGCGCTGGTCGGGGCGCTGCAGGCCCACCGCGTTCCAGCGATTGGCTTCGTCAACGAGAGCAAGCTGCTCGACAACGGGATGTCAGAGGCGCAAGGAACGCGGCTCCTGCGAACCTGGGTCACCGCGGGGATGGAGCTGGGGAATCACACCTACTCACACGCCGATCTGCACAAGACACCGCTGCCGGAGATGCAGACGCAAGTGATTCAGGGTGAGCGGGTCACCAAAGCGGTGCTCGAAGGCGCCGGCAAGAAGCTGCAGTTCTTCCGTCACCCCTACCTGCACACCGGCTTGACGCCTGATATCCGGCGGCAGTTCGAAGCCTTTCTCACGTCTCGCGGCTATCGCGTCGCGCCAGTCACGGTCGACAACTACGACTACGTGTTCGCCGCCGCGCTCGATCGGGCCGTCAGCAAAGGCGACAGCGCGCTCCAGGCGAAGCTTCTCGCCGAGTATCCGCTGTACATGGAGCGGGTCGTGGCGTACTACGAGCAGCAGGCCACGGCGCTCTTCGGCCGTGATATCCGGCAGACCCTCCTCATCCACGCCAGCGCGCTCAATGCCCGGGCGTTCAACGCGTTGGCCACGATGCTGGAACGGCGTGGCTACAGTTTCATCTCGTTGGAGCAGGCACTGGGGGACGCGGCGTACAAGACGCCCGACACGTACGCTGGCGCCGGCGGGATCAGCTGGATCCACCGGTGGGCGCTGACCGCCGGGCGGACGAAACCGTTCTTCGACGGCGAGCCCGTGGTGCCGGAGTGGGTGACGGCGGCGAGTCAGGTCACGCCGGCCGCAAAGTAGCGCCGCTACTCGTAGTGGAGCGCCTTGACCGGATCCAGGCCGGCGGCGCGCGCCGCGGGGTAGAGACCGAAGACCAGGCCGATGCCGACTGACACCACGAACGCCAGCACGATCGACGTCGTCGTCACGATCGTCGACCAGCCCGCCAGATAGCCGATCAGCTGCGACAGCCCGACGCCGACGATCACGCCGACGACGCCGCCGGTGAGCGAGATGATCGTGGTCTCGATCAGGAACTGGCGGATCACGTCGCGCTTCTTGGCGCCGATCGCCCGCCGGACGCCGATCTCGCGGGTCCGCTCCATTACGCTGGCGAGCATGATGTTCATGATCCCGATGCCGCCGACCAGCAGCGAGATGGAGGCGATCGCCACCATCACCATCTCGAAGATCCGCTGGGTCCGGCGCTGCTCGGCGAGCAGTTCGGCCGGTGAGACGATCGCGAAGTCCGGCGTCTCGCGGTGGGCGACCGTCAGCAGGCCGCGCAGCAGTGCCGCGGCGGCCGGGACGTCGTCGCTGGCGCGCATCTGCAGGTAGATGCCGTCGATCTCGTCCTTGTACTGCGACTGGCTGTCTTCGAGGCGGAAGATCGCTGAGTAGAGCGGCACGTAAATCAGGTTGTTGCGATCCTGGGCAGGGATGCCGGCAACGTCGCTCTGCACCGTCAGCTGCGGTCCGGCCACACCGATCACCTGGAACCACTGATCGTTGACCTTGACGTAGCGCCCGACCGGATCGTCGGCGCCGAACAGAGAGGCGGCCGCGCCCTCGCCGAGCACCGCGATGGGCTGGGCGGCCACATCCTCTGCCTGGTCGAAGAATCGTCCCGAGACCAGGCGAAGGTTGGCGATCGGCACATACCCGGCACTGACGCCGTAGACGACCGGCGTGTCACCTTGCGGCTTGGGCAAGAGCTTCGTCGGCGTGAAGCGCTTGCGCGCGGTGGAGGTGGTGATCCCGGCGAGATTGGCCTGGATGACGCGGTAATCCTGGAAGGTCAGGCCGGGTGACGTCTTGCGCACTTTCTGGAGCGTCTGATAGTCCGACGCTTCGCGAGCCTCCACAATCAGGTTGCGGACGCCGAGCTGCTCGATGAAGGCCATCACCTCCTGCTGGGCGCCGGCGCCGATCGACAGCATCGCGACCACTGCCGCGACGCCGAAGATCATCCCCAGCATCGTCAGCAGCGAGCGCAGCTTGTGGGCGCGCAGGTTCTCGAATCCAAGCCGCAGCTCGGGCAGGAAGTCCGTGGCCGGACGCACGCGGCTGGCGGGCAGGACGTCATCTCCGGTGACGCCGACCGGCGGGATCCCGCTCATCGCGTGCCCCCAGCGGCGGCCAGCGGCGAGGCGCTCGACGACCCGGGCGTTCTGGCGATTGTCGGGTCGACGAGCGCGATCTCCGTGCCGTCCGGCAGGCCTTCGATCGCGGCGCGGCTCTCGGTCCGGTTGACGATCTTGACCTCACGCGGCTCGAAGCGATCGCCGGTCTTGACGAAGACGTGCGTCTTCCCGTTCTTCTGGAAGACGGCCTGACGCGGAACCGTCAGGGCATCGTCCACCACCTTGCCCTCGATCGTCACCTTGGCCGAGGCGCCGGCCTTCATCCGCGGGTCCGGATTGAGGAACTGGAAGGTCACGTCGAACTGGCGGGTGACGCCGGCGGACTCGAAGAAACCGGCGCGGCTGGCGAGACCCGAGAGCGCGCCCACCTTGGCCGGGAACTTCTCTCCGGGAATCGAATCGACTTCGACCGCCGACGGCTGCCCCTCGGTCAGGTTCGCGCGATCGTTCTCGTCCACCTTGGCGCGCATTTCCATCCGGCCGGCCTCGATGACATCGGCGATCGGACGGCCGGGCCACACCGAGTCGCCCTCGCGGTACTCCGGCAGCGACATGCCCCAGATCATCATCCCGCCCATCGCGTCGCGGTTGTCCTTCACCGCCACCACGCCGGTGATGGGTGCCTTGATCGTGAGGCTGTCGATCACCTGCTCGGCGCGCTGCATCGCGAGCATTGCCTTGTTGCGCTTCTCGAGCAGGACCGCGAGCGACGCCGTGCTGGTTTCGGCACGCGACTTGACGTCCTGTTCCAGCTGCTCCAGCGCCCGCTTCGCCTCGTCCAACGTGAGCACGTTCTTCTGCGCCTCGATTGCCGGAATCAGTTCGTTCGCCGAGGCGTCGAGCTCGGCGCGCCGGACGGCGAATCGGGCCGTCAATAGCCCGACGTCGTCCTGGGCCGACTGGGCGGCGGTGTCGGCCTTCATCTTGGCAATCTCCTGCTCGGCCTCCTGCACTTCCGACTTCGACTGCTCGAGCGTGAACTGCTGATCGGCGGGATCGAACTCGATAACGACCTCGCCTTCCTTGACCGCCGCCCCGGTCGGGACCATCTTCACCAGCCGCAGCATCCCGCCGACGGGCGGCGCCACCAGCGTCATCGTCCGGCCGGCGCGCAGGTCGCCGGTCGCGTGCACGGTGAGGCGCAGCGGACCCGTGGAGAGCCTGGCGGTCGGCACGGCGGCGCCGCGGTCGGTCAGTCGCGGCATGGCCGCTCTGGTCGCGGCCATTGCGGCGACAACGCCGGCGATCACGAGCACCAGCAGCGCGATCCGAAGCCGCGGCCGTTTCATCGCTTTCTCCTGATCATCTCGGCCGCCGGCTTGCGGGTGGCGACCTTCTCGCCGGGAGCGACGCCGGATTCCACGATCGCCGACTCCTTCCCGCGCCGTGTGATCTGAACCGGCTGCTCGACGAAATCGCTGCCATCGAGCTTGTAGACGATCGGGCGTCCGTCATGTTGGAAGATCGACTCTGACGGGACCAGCACGACGTCGGGGATGCGATCGGTGGCAATCCGCGCCACCGCGCTCATGCCGGGGCGGATCTTCGGATCGATCTCGGCGAGCAGCAGCCCCAGCTCGAAGTTGCGCGCCGGTGGCCAGCCCGACGAATAATCCACCTTGGCCAGGACGGAGATCCGCTCGATGGTTGCCTTGAACTCGCGCCCGGGAATCGCTTCGATCCGGATCGTCGCCTCCTGGCCGACCTTGAGCCGGCCGCGATCCGCTTCATCGAGCCGTGCTTCCAGGTGCACGGACGTGAGGTCGGGCAGTTCCATGATGGCGGCCCCTGGCCACGCGCGGTCACCCTCGTGGAACTCGACCTCCTGCCCGCCCCATGGACCGCTCGCCCGATAGTTGGTCAGCACGTTGACCATCCCGGCCGCCGGCGCGCGCAGCTGCAGGTTCTGAATGCCGCGCTCCGCGCGCTGCAGATCGAACAGCGCCTTCTCGCGCTTCCGCTTTTTGCCGGCCAGATCCGCCTCGTTCGCAGTGACGTCCGACGTGACCTTGGCCTCGAGCTCCTGCAGCTTCTGCTCGGTGTCGTTCAGCGTCAGCCTGGCCTGCTCGTTCTCGATCCGCGACACCGTGTCGCCCTTGTTCAGATCGAGCCTGGCGCGCTGGATGTTGAACTTCGAGCGCATCAGCTCGGTCGCGTTCTGCTCACGGGTGATGCGGGCCTGGGCGGTCGCCTGCTCGATCTCGGCATCCGCCTGCTTCAACTCCGACTGCTTCTCCTGCATCGTGCGCTGCAGGGTGGAGGCGTCGAAGACCACGACCACGTCGCCGGCCTTGACCATCGAGCCGTTGGCCGCGAGCTTGACAATCTGAAGGTCGCCGGATTGCATCGGCGCCGAGAGCACGATCGACTTGAGCGGCCGGATGTCGCCGCGGATCTCCATCGCATCGACGAACTGGCCGCGCGTCACCTCGGTCGTCGGCAGGTCGGGAGCGGCGTTACTGCGGACGCGCACGAAGGCGGCGGTCACGGCGAGCGCGATGAGCAGCAGCACGGCAATCGCGCTTTTTGGGCGGGTTCGGACCTTGGCCGCCAAACGGCCGGGGACGGTCATCGCGGGCTCCGCGCCGTGGCGGCACGATTGCGCTCGATGACCGCACCGTCGGTGAGGCCGGAGGTGATGACCGCCTCGTGCGCGTTCATCGACCCGACCGTCACCGTCTGATCGGCGACGTCGTTGCCTTTCCGCACGCGGACGAGCACCTGTTCGCCGTCGAACCGCAATGCATCGCGCGGCACGATGAGTGCGCGCGGCTGGCGCTCGATCTCGACGTCGAGCGACGCGGTCAGATCCGGCATCAGGTTGGGATGAGCGCCGTCGACCGCAATCAGGGCGATGAAGTTGCGCACCTTGGGCGACAGCGCCGACGTGACCGCGAGCGGGGAGATCTGGCTGACCCGGCCGGTGAACGAGAGGTCGGGATACGCGTCGAGGCCGATCCGTACCGAGAGTCCAGGTTTCAGCACGCCAATGTCCGCCTGGTTCACTTTCGCGCGCACGCGCATCGACGCGGGATTCACGACGTCGACGATCGGCATGCCGCTCCGGACCTCCTCCCCTTCCTGCACCTCCGCCATGTTGTTCGACTTCCAAATCGAGCGGAGGACGGCCATGCCGCCAATCGGCGACTTGATCGCCATGCGATCGGCGTTGCTCTCAGCCTGGCGCATCGCGTTCTCGGCCCGGTCGCGGCGAATCTGGAGGATCCGCAGGTCGGCGTCTGCCGCGGCCCGTTTCAGGTCGTACGTCGTCTTCAGCTGCCTGACCTTGGCCTGTGCCTCTTCGAGCGCCTGGGTATTCTTCTCGGCCTGGATCTTCGGCAGCATCTCGTTCTTGAGGATCTCGAGTTGGGCGCGGCCGAGCGAGCTCTGGGCCTGCATCAACTCGCTGTCGTCCCTGGCCCGCGCGGCGTTGCCCTCCGCCTGTTTCTTGCGAATCTGCTGTTCGAGATCGTTCAGCTCGACGCGGCGATCGAGCGCATTCTTCAGCTGGTCCTGCCGATCGAACTCGACCACGAGATCACCGGCGCGGACCATGGTCCCGGGGCGGACGAGGGAGGTAATGACGAGGGACTGGTTGTTCTGCCCGGCCAGCCGAGGGGTCGAAATCGTCGTCGCTTCGACCGCTTCGACGCTGCCGGACAGACGGACCGATTTCACGAAATCGCGACGCGCGACGGTCGAGCTGGCCTCGCGTTGGTGGCCGGGCACGTCCTGCGGCGCACGCGCGAGCAGCGTGGCGGCGACAGCACCGCTCACGACACACACGCCGGCCACGATTAGTCCGAGTCGCACCCGGGAGATGGACATACGAACTCCGGATATCAGACGGCGGGATGGGTGCGGTGGTTGGTTACCGCGCGTGCACTCTATCGCAGCCAGCGGAGTTTGACACCGGATGGGGGGAAATGGCGCGAATAAGAGCGCCTAATCGGCGGTCGGGGATCGGCGATCGGCGCTCGGCGGCTTCAGGCTTCAGGCTTCAGGCTTCAGACCGCGGAGCCGAGCGCGGCGAGTGGCAGTCGGAAGAACCTCGCGATCGCCGACCGCCGGTCCCCGACCGCCAACAGCTCTTAGACCGCGGCCGCGATAGCGGCCGGCTCATACGCGAGATTTGGCGCCAGCCAGCGCTCGACCTCCTCGATCGGGACACCCTTGCGCTTGGCGTAGGCTTCGGCCTGATCGCGGCCGACGCGGCCGATGTTGAAGTACTTCGCCTGCGTATGGGAGAAGTACAGGCCGCTGACGCTGGCCGCCGGCAGCATCGCGCCATGTTCGGTCAGCGTGATGCCCTGGCTCGGGGCATCGAGAATCTCGAACAGCTTGAACTTCTCGCTGTGATCCGGGCAGGCCGGATAGCCGTAGGCCGGCCGGATGCCTTGGAACTTCTCGGCGACGAGATCCTCGACCGCCAGCGGCTCGCGCTCGTAGCCCCAGTCCTTGCGGGCCTGGGCATGCAGGTACTCGGCGAAGGCTTCGGCCAGCCGATCCGCCAGCGCCTTCACCATGATCGCGTCGTAGTCATCCTGCGCCTGCTCGAATTGCCGCGCGAGCTCCTCGGCGCCGAGACCCGCCGTCACCGCGAACATGCCGATGTAATCAGGCACGCCGCTCTCGCGCGGGGCAATGAAATCGGCCAGCGATCGATTCGGCTTGTCGTCGGCGATGATCTCCTGCTGGCGCAGCATCGGCAGCGTCGCCAGGACCGCGCGCCGCGAATCGTCCTTGTAGACGACGATGTCGTCCCCTTCGCTGTTGGCGGGCCAGAACCCGTACACCCCGCGCGCGGTGAGCAACCCCTCCTTCACGATGCGGTCGAGTAGCGCCCGCGCGTTCTCATACAGCTCGCGCGCCGCGGCCCCGTACTCCGGGTGATCGAGGATCGCCGGAAAGCGCCCCTTCAGTTCCCAGGCGCTGAAGAAGAAGGTCCAGTCGATGTACGGGACCAGCGACGCGAGCGGGACATCCGCCGTGCGCCGGCCGAGAAACCACGGCGAGTTGATCACCTGATCGTCCCAGTCGATTCGCAACCGGTTGGCTCGTGCCTTCTCATACGAGAGCAGCGGCTTCTCGCGCCGCGTGGCGTACTGCTGCCGAAGCGTCTCCTGCGCCTCGCGGTTGGCGGCCTCGAATGCCGGCCGATTGTTACCGAGCAGGCTGGACACGACGTCCACCGCGCGCGAGGCGTCGAGCACGTGGACAACCGGTCCGCCGTACTCCGGCGACACCTTCACCGCCGTGTGCTGTTTGCTCGTCGTGGCGCCGCCGATGAGCAGCGGCAGCGTGAAGCCGCGCCGCGTCATCTCCTTTGCGACGAACACCATCTCGTCGAGCGACGGCGTGATCAGTCCGCTCAGCCCGACGATGTGGGCCTGGTGCTCGATGGCGGCGTCGAGGATCTTCGCGGCCGGGACCATCACCCCGAGGTCGATCACCTCGTAGTTGTTGCACCCGAGCACGACGCCGACGATGTTCTTGCCGATGTCGTGGACGTCCCCCTTGACGGTCGCCATCAGGATGCGGCCCTGCGTCGAGCGGGTCTCCCCCTTTTCGCGCTCCATGTAAGGCTCCAGCACCGCGACCGCGCGCTTCATCGCCCGTGCGCTCTTGACCACCTGCGGCAGGAACATCTTGCCGGCGCCGAACAGGTCGCCGACGATCTTCATCCCGTCCATCAGCGGCCCCTCGATGATCTGCAAGGGCCGCGGATACTTCAGGCGTGCCTCTTCGACGTCCGCGTCGATGAAATCGACCATCCCGTGCACGAGCGCATGCGAGAGCCGCTGCTCGACGGTGCCCTGGCGCCACGTGTCGTCGGTCTCGCGCTTCCTCCCGGCCCCTTTCACCCTGTCGGCGAACTGCACCATCCGCTCGGTCGCATCCGGGCGGCGGTTGAAGATGATGTCCTCCACGTGCTCGAGCAGATCCTTTGGGATGTCCTCGTAGACCACGAGCTGGCCGGCGTTCACGATCCCCATGTCCATGCCTGCCTTGATGGCGTGGTAGAGGAACGCCGAGTGGATCGCTTCGCGCACGAGATCGTTGCCGCGGAACGAGAACGACAGGTTGCTCACCCCGCCGCTGACCTTCACGCCCGGGCAGGTCGCCTTGATGATCCGCGTCGCCTCTATGAAGTTGACGGCGTAGTCGTTGTGTTCCTCCAGGCCGGTCGCGATCGCCAGGATGTTCGGGTCGAAGATGATGTCGCTCGGATCGAAGCCGGCCGTTTCTGTCAGCAGCTTGTAGGCCCGCTGGCAGATCGACACCTTCCGCTCGATGGTGTCGGCCTGACCGGTCTCGTCGAACGCCATCACCACCACGCCGGCGCCGAACCGCCGGACGATCTTGGCCTTGTGCAGGAAGTCCGCCTCCCCTTCCTTCAGACTGATCGAGTTGACGATGCTCTTGCCCTGGACACACTTGAGCCCGGCCTCGATGACCGACCAGCGGGAGCTGTCGATCATCACCGGCACGCGGGCAATCTCGGGCTCCGTCGCGATGTAGTTCAGGAACGTCGTCATGGCCCGCTCGGAATCGAGCATGCCTTCGTCCATGTTGACGTCGATGATGTTGGCGCCGCTGCGGACCTGCTCGGTCGCGACCGACACCGCCTCGGTGTAGTTGTCGGCCTTGATCAGCCGCGCGAAACGGGCGGAGCCGGTGACGTTGGTCCGCTCGCCGATCATCTGGAAGTTGCTTTCCGGGCGGATGGTCAGCGTCTCGAGGCCGGAGAAGCGCGTGTAGCCGGAACCGTCAGGCGCGGCGGTGCCATCCGTGCCCGGCACGACGCGCGGCTTCACTCCGTCGACCGCCTTGACGATCGCGGCGATGTGATCCGGGGTCGTGCCGCAGCAGCCGCCGATGATGTTGGCGAAGCCGCTGGCGACAAAGTCGAGCAG
>Ga0207701_10000756_pt1 | contig 34055 bp, 30 predicted proteins | sample KBSSwiSSwithPhiX_FD_184294 | JGI IMG/M metagenome (GOLD analysis project Ga0207701, IMG submission 184294) | Switchgrass rhizosphere bulk soil microbial communities from Kellogg Biological Station, Michigan, USA, with PhiX - S5 (SPAdes) (version 2) | ecosystem: Environmental > Terrestrial >... | reverse complement strand
CGAAAGCCGCTCTTGATTCGATCACGCTTCAGCTCGCCAAAGAATATCCTACTGAAAACGAAGGTCGTGGTATCACCCTTTCACCACCGGGATTGTTCATTCCAAGCATTCGCGACGCATCGATCACGTTTGCCACCGTGCTGATGGTGATCGTCGGACTGGTCTTGCTGCTCGCGTGTGTGAACTTGGCGAACCTTCAGCTGGCACGTGTTACCGGCCGCCGCAAAGAGATCGCCATTAGATTAGCCGTCGGTGCAAGTCGCGGTCGGCTGGTGCGTCAATTACTAACCGAAGGGGTCTTGCTTGCGGTCGCCGGCGGAGTGCTCGGTCTGCTGTTGGCCGCGTGGATCACCAGTTTGGTCGGCGGAATCAAGCTCCCGATGGACATTGCGCTGGTGTTCGATCTGAAGCTGGATTGGCGAGTAATGTTCTTTGCCCTTGGTTTGTCGATTCTAACCGGGATTGTTTTCAGCCTTTTGCCTGCGCTCCAATCTTCCAAGCCGGCACTGGTGCCCAGTTTGAAAGATGATGCCTCATTGGCCGGGTTTCGGCGTTCACGGTTGCGCAATTCGCTGGTCGTCGCACAAGTTTCGCTATCGCTGATTCTTCTCGTTTGCGCAGGTTTGATTGTGCGCAGTCTGAAGGCCGCGCAGCAAATGCGCCCGGGGTTCGATCCGGAAAACGCGGTGGCATTGTCGTTCGATGTCGGACTTCAAGGTTATGAAGAAGCCAGGGGCCGCGCGTTTCATCGACAAGTCCTTGAGCGCGCGCGTGCGCTACCGGGAGTGCGCTCGGCCGCGCTCACGAGCAATGTCCCACTCAGTCTTAATTATAATTACTCCAGCATCTATCTCGAGGGTCAGTCAGAGACAAACATGAGCAAACTTCCGGTCGCTATCCCGATATCGGTCAGTCCCGGTTTCTTCGAAACGATGCGAATCTCTCTACGGGGCCGTGATTTCGCCGAGAATGAAGATAAGAAAGAGTCCCGTGTCGCTGTTGTGAACGAAACATTCGCGAAAAAATTCTTTCCGAATCAGGACCCAATCGGCAAGCGTTTCAATTTCACCGGACCTAAGGATCCGTTGTGGCAGGTCATTGGCGTGTGCGGTGATGGCAAATACAACAGCCTCGGCGAAGCTCCGATGCCTGCCGTGTTTCGACCGCAGTTTCGTGATTACGATACCGTATGCACATTAGTCGTGCGGACGAAGGGTGATCCGCGTTCCTTGATTCCGACACTTCGGAATGAGATCCAAAATATGGACGCAACGCTCCCTGTGTACGACGTCAAAACGCTGACGGAACATATGAACATTCCGCTCTTCCCCGCTCGTATGGCTGCGAATGTTTTGGGAAGTTTCGGTCTGCTTGCACTTGTTCTGGCCGCGATCGGCATTTACGGCGTGATGTCGTACGTTGTGGCTGGGCGTACGCGCGAAATCGGATTGCGTATGGCTCTCGGCGCGCAATTGCATCAGGTTCGTCAGCTCATTCTTCGACAAGGAATGATGCTCGCCGGGATCGGACTCATTCTCGGCCTTGCTGTCGTCTTGGTCCTGGCTCGATTCCTGACCAGCATGCTTTACGGTGTGAGTCCGAGTGATCCAGTCACGTTCCTCGGCATCAGCTTCCTTCTTGCCATGGTGGCGCTGCTCGCGTGCTACCTCCCCGCGCGTCGCGCGGCCCGTATCGATCCTATGATTGCGATTCGCGAAGAATGATCTTTCCGGGGGGATGCGGGTAAACGATCAGGTCATCCAAGCTTTTAGAGAGAAGTCACAGCCGACTCAGGTTGGTGCCGCTCCGATCAGTTCGCAAAATTTATTCAGATCGATGTTGCCACCCGAGACGACCGCGACGATTGGACCTTTGCCGGCTTTTCCACTCAAAGCTGCAGCGAGCGGCAGCGCGCCCGCACCTTCGGAGATTACCCGTGTCTTTTCTGCCATGAGCCGCATCGCTTTCCTGGTCTCCTCCAGGGTGACCACGAAGTAATCATCGACGATCGGTTTCATTCGTTCCCACATGCGAGGGAACGTGCTTTGGCCACCGGCCCCATCGACAAAAGAAGCTTTCCAATCTTTGAATATCTGCGGTGATCCCATCTTGAACGAGAGCGCGGAAGGTGCCGCCGTCTCGGGCTCAACCCCGAAAATTTTTGTTTCCGGCTTGAGCGCCTTGATGGCAGCACCGACGCCAGTGATGAGTCCGCCGCCACCGATGCTGGCGATGACAGCTGCCGTATCTGGAGCGTCCTCCAGAATTTCCAATCCCATTGTACCATGGCCGGCGATGAAAGTGTCGTCGTCGAACGGATGAATGAATGTTCCGTCGGCGCCGGGAAATGAGCGCTCCTCCAGTGTTTTCCATGCGACGTCGTACGATACCGGAATGAGTTTTGCACCGAGCGCTCGCATCCGATCCAGCTTCGATTTTGGCGCGGTCTCGATTACTACGACGGCGCATGGCACACCCGCTTGTCGGGCCGCGTAGGCGACACCCTGGCCGGCGTTTCCCGCGCTGATTGTCCATACTCCGCGTTTGCGCTCCGAATCGGGAAGCAGTGCCACGGCATTCGCTGCTCCGCGCAACTTGTAGGCATTGATCGGCTGCAGATTTTCCAGCTTGAGCCGAATGTCCGGAAAATCCGGACCCAGATCCAGACGGATGAGGGGCGTGCGAACGATGGTGCGTGCAATTCGTTTGCGCGCTTCTTGTATGTCTGACAGGCAGATCGGACGCACCGGCTCGAGTGTTGCGGACATGCACCTTTAGTTTAGAGACCGTTCAGATAGTCGCAATCAAACGCGTTGTAGGGCAACCGCTTCGGTTGCCAAGCTAGGCAGGCGCTGCGCCTGCCCTACAATCTTCACCACGAGAATACTTTGAGAAAAATTTGAACGGTTGCGCCATCGCGACTATCTCAGGCTTCACCATGATTAAAATTACCACTACGGCTCTTTTTGCGGTTGCGATGTTGACTGCGTCAAGCGTGTTTGCAGGAGATAAAGCATGTTGCGCCAAGGGCGTCTCGAAAGCGGATGCGATGGCGTGCGTTAATCTTGCAATGCTCAATCTCACTCCCGACCAAAAGGCAAAAATCGAAACGTGGCAGGCCGAATGCATGAAGGCAGGCTGCACAAAGGAAAGCCGGCACACATTCCTTAAACAGGCCAGAGGAATTCTTTCTGCACAGCAATTCGCTCAGTTGAAAGAGCAATGTCAGAAGTCCGCTAAGGCCACAAAGAAAACAGAAGCCTGATTTGCACCGATAGTTTTCAAACGGAATCGCGCCGTGGAAAAATCCCGGCGCGATTTTTTTCGATGAGTTCTGAAGCATGTCGCACGGAAGTGCTTTAGGAGTGCAATGCGTCCACGCACCGTTTTATTGCCCCGCTGTTTCCAGTTAGTGCACACCCAGAAAACGATGGCTACTTTCAAAAGCTATGCGAAGACGCGTGCGCGCTCCTAAAGCTTCGCGAAACTTTGCGTCACAACGGGATTCTTAACCGCCTCGCTTCTCGGTTATGCAAGACCCGGCAGCAATCTACGCCGCGGTTTAAGCGCCGCTGCCTAGAACGTCTTGTCCGAATCGAGAAGGATTGTGACCGGGCCTTCATTCACCAATTCTACTGACATCATTGCCTGGAAAACTCCTGTGGCCACAGTAATTCCGAACTTGCGCAACGCTTCGCCGAACTCTTCGTAGAGCTGCTTCGCCTGTTCCGGTGGTGCGGCAGCAATAAAGCTGGGCCTGCGTTGACCGCGCGCATCGCCGTAAAGCGTAAACTGCGAGACAACCAGCGCGCTACCTCTTATGTCCAGTAGAGAGCGATTCATTTTTCCCTGATCGTCCTCAAAAATCCTAAGGTTGGCGATTTTCTCGGCCATGCTGACAGCGACGACGGATAGATCGTTGCGCCCGATGCCGAGTAATATCACGAGGCCGGCCGCGATCTCTCCCGTGACTGCGCCTTCCACAGTTACACGCGCGCGACTGACACGCTGGACAACGGCTCGCATTTCTTAGCACAAAATTTTCTGCAGCAAATCGGCAAGACGCCAACCGGCTTTGTGTAATTCTTGTCGGACAACGTCTGTTGCCCACGCGCGATAGTTCGTTTGAGTCGCAGTCGGTTTTTCGACTGCTTCACCGGCAGCAACGATACGGTCTTCCTCTGTTTGCGCGCGCACATTTTTGAAATCCAGCCTCGCATACGCCTCGCGCGCAACTGGCAAAATTTCGTTCGCCCATATCTCGGAATAATTATCGACGGGAACATTCGGTGGCATTCTCCAATTGTTGGGTTCATGCGTCGCCATTTCGTAGACCAGTTCCCTTTTGTGCGGCTCGATGATCGCCTGCATTTCGCTTTTTCGCGGGGCAACGGGCCACTGGAGGAAAAGCGCGTTTACTGCGTCTTTGTCCCAAAAGCCGTGCAATTTCTTCCTATGAATTCCGCGCCTTCGTGGCGGTTCGTCGCTGAGCTCAAGTGTAAACGTATTTCCGCCCTCGTTTCCAAGTGCCGACTGATCTTCATTAGGATCCACCGCTCGCCCCTGCCGATCAAAATATTCCGCGCCTACATGCAACGGCTGATGAATGTCGGCAACGTAGAGCAAGCAAGATGAGTGCCACGGGCTTTGTAATTCGGCGCTCATTTTGTTCAGGCACTCGTCCCTGCAAGACCTGAATGCAAAATGGAATCATGTGAACTACATCCCATTTGCTGCGGCCGGCCGAACCGTCCCGGTACCTTTGGGCCGGCACGACTGGAACGTCTGTATAGTGGAACCAATGATGCGAAGGCGCGCCTGGATTTACGCCGGGCGTCGGCGGATTTGCTCGCCAGAAATCGCGCAACTGACTGTCGATATTCCGATGCGCCGAATAATGAAATGACCTCGGATCATCAACACCGTTTTTGTCCCAGCCTTTGATTTCATCGGCAATGACGGCAGCTTTTTCCAAAGTAAATCCGTCCAGCAATGCGCGGATCTTTGTGGACGTGGGCGTATTGGCCAATCGTTCGTCCGCAACCGCGCCGACGATTTCATGTCCGAGGGGGCCATACGCCTGCACCACGGTTGCGAAGCGGACCGTAAGAAGAATCGTCAGCAGACTGCGCCGAAGCCCAAATTTCATTTTCAGAAGGGCGAGGATACAATTGAATCGCGCCTTTCCCAGAAAGTTCCAGCGCGTCTCTCAGCTCAGCTGTTAGAATCCAGACGGATTTTCTCGAGACGTTCTTGTAGTTTCGAGAAATGCGACCCAGGCCAATAAATCTGTTCGCAATCCGCGCAACGCTGGAATTGCTCGTAGTAGATATTAGTAAGCGGTTCGAGCCGCTCAACTATTTCGGCCTTGGAAACATTTCGCAGCGGCCCGTTGCAGCGAATGCATCGTGTGAATGGAGCAATGGAATCGAGAAGATTAAAGCGGCGGGTTACTTCGACGGTTTGTTCGTCAGCGTTTTGTGAACGCGGGTAGTAACCGGTCTTTACTACCGCGTGCATGAGCAAGCGACGATCACGTGTCAGGAGCGCCCGATTTTCGCGCTCCATAACGCGCAGCAATTGCGGATCATCCGCCTGAGGATCATAGGCGACATCGAAGCCGAACAGGCGCAAATTCCGCACAAGTTTTCCCAGATGTCCATCTGCGACAAAGCAGCTAACGACAGCAGCTTGTAATCGTTGGTCCTTAAATTCCGGAATTTCTGCTCCTACCGGATAAAGTTCGATATCCGCGTCGGTCCCAAGCGTGTAATGAAAATCAACGGGCTGCCCACTAATGAGGATCAAATCGACTTCCGGATGTGGCACGCCGCACGATTCGATCACATCCTTGACCGATGTTTTTTCGCGTAGACTGCGTTCGATCCTTTGACCACGCGATTCCGAGCGGACAAAGAAATCAAGATCCCCGTGTAAATTGAGCCGAACCGTAAATGGGCTCACGTCAATTCGTGATTCGTGCATTGGCGTACGCGTACTCGAAGGTGGTCGCGCGCGGCCGGCCCATCAACTTGCCCGGCCCGAGAGGTTCGTCTTCTCCGTAATAACAGTCGATCTGCCAGCGGCGCAGACCGCCGCCAGTATCCATAATCTTCCATCGATTACTGCGAAATACATTCTGCAAATCCGGGGATTCGGTCTCGACGATCGCACCACGACGGAGGACGCCACGAGCAAACTTCATTGCAGCGGAAAAGCGTGGAACCAAAACCCCGCCTCCGCCTGTAGGGGCCGAACCGAATGCATATGAGTCTCCGTCGTTGTAATGAATGTAATTGCGCCCGTTGACCGGTGTAACAATCCGGCCAAAGCCTTCCTTCTTCACCGAGCGAAGAAAATCGCGCGGATATTTTCGTCCGCGCAAACCACGTTTTGTGACCGGGGTCGCGTCAAATCCGCGTTCGAATGTGAAGCCAGATTCTTTCGGAGTGTAATAGAGAGTGCAGACTACGAAGTATTCACCGTTATGTCCTTGAGGACGCCGCGCCAACTTTTCGTTCTCATACGCAAGCCGCCGGACAACTTCCGGCCACGGAATGTCCGCTCGGAGGTCGGAACAAGCGAGAATGCCGAAGGCCGCAATCCCGCTGATCAGTCGCCAAAAAGCGATTCGATCGGACCGCCGATCAAAACTTCGATGGGGAGTCGTTTCCATTCGTATTCGTAAGGCGGTTGCTTCCACTCGAACTGTTCTAATTTTCGGAGCATCCGAACGATTTCAATGCCTGTTCGAAACGGTTGGAACGCATTACGATCGGTTATGTGCAACTGCGCGCCGCTACAAAGTTCGCCTGCGAACTTGTGAAAGGTCGGCTGAAAATAATTTTCGCGGAAGAAAACTCCGGGCAATTTTGATGCGTTGAGCTCGCGGCAGAGTCTTTCGGCTTCGATGAATGGGGCGCCGAAAATCTCGAATGGACGTGTTGTGCCGCGGCCTTCCGAAATATTTGTTCCTTCCAGAAGACACATCCCTGGATAAACCGTCGCAGTATCGAGCGTGGGCATATTGGGTGACGGCATCACCCAGGGCAGACCGGTTTGATCCAACCACATCTGGCGCTCCCAGCTTTTCATCGGCAGGATCGACACTCCACATTGCGGGAAGGCCTCGTCTCGAAATTGCCGCGCAAGTTCACCGATGGTTTTTGCATGGCGCACTGGAATCGGATGGAGACCCACGAACGATTTGTAATTGGGATCGAGCAGCGGCCCTTCGTTCGTCACGCCATTGATCGGATTCGGCCGATCGAGAACGACAACCTCGATGCCCGCTTTCTCGCAGGCGCGCATGCAGAGATACATCGTCCAGATAAAAGTATAATAGCGCGCCCCGATGTCCTGGAGATCTACGAGCAAAACGTCGACGTCTTTCAGCATGTCCGCAGTCGGCTCGCGATGTTCGCCGTACAGACTGTAAACAGGGATGCGGAACCGGGGATGCTCGTAACTTTTCCATTCCACCATGTTGTCCTGCGTCTGGCCGAGGAACCCGTGTTGCGGACCAAAGAATACCGAGAGACGAAAAAGATTGCCATCGTGTCGCTCAAGAATCCGCGATGCGTGCTCGAGCTTCGCAGACACCGAGGCGGGATGCAGCAGCGCACCGATGCGCGCGCCGCGAAATTTCTCTGGCCAGAGTTCGCTCAAATGATCGAGTGAAAGTTCGACGGTCATGGACGTAATTCGTGGAAAGCCTCTACAACTTTCTGCGCAATGCGAGCGCTGCCAGGGTGGCTAGCGCAGTGAGAACTGCGCACAACTTGGCGAACAATTCACCATGGCGCGTGTAAAAGGTTAGTTCATTCTCGGTCGGGATCTTTACCTCGCCTGTGAGCACGCCTTCGGTAAATGTGGTGCCGGTATCATCCTGCAATTTTTGGGTGACACGTCCGAATTCGTTTACAAAACAAGTTACCCCGGTGTTCGCGGCGCGAACCATTGGACGGCGTGTTTCTACACAGCGAAAAATGGCGTTTGCCAGGTGCTGGTGCGAACCGGCGGAACGCAAAAACCATCCGTCGTTTGTTATGTCTGCCAGTAGATTCGCGCCGGGATTCGTCTCGCTTGGAAGCACAAAGCGTCGGGTCAGCTCGCCGAGTGTGTCTTCGAAACAGATCAACGGCGCTACTTTCACATCCCTATTTGTGAGCTCAAATACTGTGTGGTTCTTGCCCGCTTTGAAATCGCCAGGCACCTGGTCGCCAACAATTCGCGCAAGCAGGGGAACGGAGTGCCGCGCTGGAACATATTCGCCAAACGGGACGAGATGCAGCTTTCGATAAACCTGGACTTGCTCACCTCCATCGGAAACAAGCAGCGCGGCGTTAAACACATCACCGTTTTCTTCGTCGATTGTGCCCAAAAGAATGTCGCTCTCGGCCGATGCCGCCAGATCCATCACGAATCGATAACTTTCGCGGTCGGCAAGAACCGGCCCTGGCATGGAGCTCTCCGGCCAGATCAATAAATCCGCTGGAGGAGTGGAGCGGAGCGCAATTTCGCTCAGGCGCCTGAATTGATCGAAAATCTTGCGTGTAAACTGCGGGTCGAACTTTTGATTTTGGGGCACATTCGATTGCACGGCAGCAACCCGGAGCGGCTTGGTAGCTGGAGAAACCTGGGTAGCGCGCAGGCCGAAAGTGAGAATGCCCACGATTGTTGCCAATGTTAGCGTGAGGTCAAAGTGTGGGCGCACGGTGCGTGTGCTAACCTCAAGAGCCAAACGGCGCACGGTTGTGACCGCAATGACGTTCGCAAACGCGACCAGGAATGATAAACCGGCAACGCCGGTAAACTCCGCGATCTGGATCAGCGGCCAGTTGTCATGCAGCGCGACGCCCAGGCCGTTCCAACCGAAACCGGAGAACACCCAGCCACGGAACCATTCCTGCGTTACCCACGCAGCAGCGACAAGAAAGGCGAGGGACAGATTATTTGTTGATTTTATCCACGGTGATCGCGAAGGAGCGGCGCCGCTGCGAGCCTGAGCCAGCATTCGGTCCCATTTCGTCGAACGTGATTCGCTCCTTTTTTCTCGTGGCTGGAGCAGCCCGCAGAACCACGCCCAAATGGCGAAATAAATCGCCATGTAGAATGAAAGAAAAAACCAACCGGGAACAGTGACAGTTGTCAGCCAGGAAAAAGCCGTCCAAAAAAATGTCAATCCAGCAACGTAACCGAGCAGAAGATTACGAAGCCAGCGATGCCGCGACCCTGCTTCTGAAAACCAAATTGCGGCGATGAGCGGTGTGAGAGCAATCCAGCACAGCCACGTAAAATTAAACGGCGCAAAACAGCCCGTGTAGAGAAGCCCGCTGCAAATCGCTGCCAGCCATGGCCAAATCCGTAGCAATCTTGATAAAGGCTTAACCTCCATTATCAGGTCACGCGTGATTGCGCGTCCCTCTGCAGCCACTCCCAGAGACGATCGAGTTTCTCTTTGCCTTCAATTTTGATTTGATTGAGCTCCGCGGAATTGAATTTTCCGCTCTCTGGCCGGCGCTGAGCAAAAAGGTAATACTTGATCTTTGGTTCCGTCCCCGACGGACGCACTGCTATGCGCGTTCCATCTTGTAACTCGAACATCAACATTTTTTCCTTTGGAATTTGGTCGCCTTCCACATCCTTAATTTCGTCGGTCTCGAAGTTTCTAATGTTGCCGACTTTTGAGCCGAGCACCTCCTGGAACGGATTGGTGGCGTAGGATGTGATCAGGCGCGCGATTTTTGTTGCGCCTTCTGCACCCTCGAAAACGAGGGAGCCGTTTTTCTCGACGAAATAGCCAAACTCGGAATAAATGTCATCGAGTAATTGATCGACGTTTTTGCCGTTCGCCTTTGCGTAAGCGGCCACTTCGCAAAACATGATCACGGCGCCGTTGCCATCTTTGTCGCGAACAAAATCCGCACCGCTATAGCCATAACTTTCTTCGCCACCGAACACATAAAACGAAGAGAGTTCCAGACGTAGCTTCCGCGTTTCGTCTTCGGAAAGATCGACATAGTTGCGTCGCAGCTGTCCCGGAATTGCGAGTTCATAATGGCCAAGCTTCGCACCAATATATTTGAAGCCAGTCAACGTTTCGACGCAGCGGAGGCCGTAGTGTGCAGCGATCGCTTTTTGCAGATCGGTAGTAACAAAGGTTTTAATGATGACTCCGCGGGAAGCGTTCTGTTTATTCAGCACGCCTTTCTCAAATAGCGTTTTAGTTCGATACCAGGCAATCAACGACCCGATTTGATTCCCGGTAAGCAATTTCATTTTTCCGTCACTTGAGCGAACTGCCGCGCCCACGCGGTCACAATCTGGATCAGTCGCGACCACCACGTCCGCGTCTTCCTTTTCTGCCATATTGATTGCCATTGTTAATGCTTCGGAATTTTCCGGATTTGGCGATTTCACCGTTGGAAATCGTCCATCGAAATAGTCCTGTTCCGGCACGACTTTGAAATTGAAACCCAGCCGTTTGAGCATCGGCTTGATGATGACGCTGCCGGTTCCATGCAGAGGGGTGTAGATAATCTTCAGCGATTTCGCCCCGTGAACGACCCGTGGATCCAGAACGAGCGTTTCCAGTCGATGCATGTATGCATTGTCGATGTTCTTGCCAATGAGAGTTATCTTGCCCTGTCGATCTTTTGCTACTGGCTGGTACGCTTCGGAGACGATCGCGTTCACTTTTGCAATAATCCCACTCGCGTGGGGATCGATCACCTGTGCGCCGTCTCCGAAGTAAACTTTGTAACCGTTATCGTGCGGTGGGTTATGACTCGCCGTGATCACAACGCCGGCATTTGCCCTGAGATAACGAACCGCGAACGAAAGCTCCGGAACGGATCGCGGCCCGTCGAATACAAATGCGTCGCAACCGTTTCCGGATGCAACTTTGCCAGCAAGTTCCGCAAACTCCTTAGAGAAAAATCGCGGGTCATGCGCGATCACAATTGTGGGTTTCGCTGAGGTTCTTTGGTCTCGGTCGCAATCGTGAAGGTATGCAACCAGTCCCCGCGTTGCGCGACTGATGTTGAAGAAGTTCATCGCGTTTGTTCCAACGCATGGGAATTCTGGTCGTTCGCCTTCGCGCGCGTTACCTCGCTCGGCGTCGGTGACAATTTTGCCAATGGTGCGGCCCCTCAGACCGCCTGTTCCAAATGCCAGCGTCTGATAGAAGCGGTCGTTGAGTTCGGACCATTCACCGGCATCAACAAGTTCGCTGACAGAGCGCAAATAGAGATCAGACGGCGCGCCGCCTAGCAACGCGTGAATGTTTTTCGCCGCCGGCTCCATCAATTGTCCATCAGCAACCGCGCGCGAGATTTTCGAATCGAGGTGTTCAGAATGGCCAGGCATCGCAGCGAACTGTTCCGCTATCTGCGGTGGTAGGGCAAGCGCTTCGCTCGCCGGTGCACTGGACAACCGAAACGGCCGTTCTGCAATCTACGGGATTGAAGACCGAGGCCCTATTGCAACCGCTCGATAGACCAGCATTGCAGCGGCAATATCTTCCACAGCCATACCTAACGACTTAAAGATTGTCGTTTCATTTGAACGCGCCGGAATTTTGCCAGCGAATGCTTCGCCGAGTTCCGCATAGATCTTTGCTCCGGAAAGAATGACATCGCCGGATTCCTTCATTGCGCCTTCGCGCGAATCGACAAAGACGATATTGGTCATTGCTTCATCATCCAGTTCGTGCCAGTCGGGGCGGCACGCGCCAATTGCGTTCACGTGGCAACCGGATTTTAGCCATGATCCCTTTAAGACCGGCGTTTTCGAATTTGTTACTGTGACCACAACGTCCGCGCCGCGCACTGCTTCTTCAGCGGAAACCGCTGTTGCGCCAATCTCTTTGGCGAATTGCTTTGCGTGTTCCCTCGTTGGGCTCCAGACACGAATTTCCTCAAAGTTTCGAACCAGTCGCAGAGCTTCCGCATGACTGCGCGCCTGCACACCGCTTCCGAGAATCGCGAGAACTTTTGACTTTGGCGCCGCGAGAAGCTTTGTCGCGGCCGCCGAGACTGCGGCTGTTCTCATTTCAGTAATCAACCGGCCATCCATTATTGCCAGGGGCGCACCGGTCTCGGAATCGACAAGAAAAATCGTCGCCATGTGCGTTGGGATTCCACGCTCGGCGTTGGATGGATAGAAGGTCACAGCCTTTAAGCCAAGTCCCTCAGGAGTGGATGCCGGCATCAGGCCGAGAAATCCACCTGGAGGATCCACTTTGATGACCGAGCGCACTGGCTGAGTTACCCTGCCTGCAGAAAAATCGATTAACGCTCTTTCCATGACTGGAATCAAATCCGCTATCCGCAGATGCTGACGCACCTGGTGTTCGCTTAAGAAGATTGGCCCGTCGCTCTTCATTGGTCGTTTACGCGGTAGCTAGCGTGCAATCGCCCTGACTCAACCAGGCTTTGTTGCGAGCGCATAAAGGACGTTCGTCTCAACGGCGGAAATCTTTTCGTTGCGAATGAAAGCGAAATTGGCTTCTTTGACTCTTTCAAGCTCCGACGGGCTTAACTGTTCGATCGTTCCCCGGTAGCCCGAACCTAAGACGATCGTCCACCAATCCTCAACCGAGCTAATCGGGTGAAAGCGATTTTCATCGGCTATTTTCGCCGATTCGACGCCACCTTCTCTCATGATCGTCATAAGGCTTGCCGGATCGCTGATCCGGTCCCATGGATTGAAGCCCTTGTACAGATCAGCCCGCACATGCTTAATTGACGCCCAAAATGCGCTATTTCCCGGCTCGAACAGGTTTGGTCCCCACGTCGTGACAGCCAACTGGCCGCCCGGTCGTACGCAACGCCAAAGTTCCTGCACTCCCGCGGCCATATCGGGAACGAAGAAAATTCCGAACACGCATACTGCAGCATCGAAGCTTTCATTTGGAAATCTGAGAGAGAGCAAGTCGCCCAGCTCGAACTGCGTGTTGCCGAAACGTCGTTGCGCTGCTTTCGCCTGTGCCAATTCCAAAAGCGCCTGAGCGACATCAACTCCTATTACCTTTCCTTCAGGTCCGACGAATTCAGCAGCTGAAAGCGCAGAAGCTCCCGCCCCGCAGCAAGCGTCCAGTACTCGCGATCCATTTTGTAATGAGAGGCGCTCAATTGTTTTGCGTCCGAAATAGTTCCAAAAGCCGAGTGGGGATGCGTCGTAGAAATCAGCAGCTGCGTTGTATGTGAAAGCAGCGCGACGTTGTGCATCGTTTCCCATGTCTGTTGTCGATTTGGTTCGAAGCCTGGCGTTAATTCTGTTTAGCTCTATTCAAAATCTTTTCCATCCTTCTTCGATCTTTTCGCATTCGGACGTCGATATGACAGGACAGACGATTGAATCCAAACTGCGTTCAGGTGAGCGGATCTGAGAACTTACAAACACGTTGCGTAATCGTGGGTGGCGGACCGGCGGGGATGATGGCTGGCTATTTGCTCGCGCGAGCGGGCGTGCCGGTGGTTGTGCTCGAAAAACACGCCGATTTCAACCGCGATTTTCGCGGCGATACCATTCATCCATCAACCTTGGAACTCATGTATGAGCTTGGGCTGCTGGATGAATTCCTCAAATTGCCGCACCAGGAACTGCGTGAATTGCGTGCTGTGGTTAACGGCAAGGTCGTGCCGGCGGCTGATTTCACGAAGCTTCCCACCCATTGCAAGTTCATCGCGTTCATGCCGCAGTGGGATTTTCTAAACTTCCTTTCAAGTCGCGCCAAACGGTTTCCGGCGTTCCAGTTGTACATGCAAGCGGAAGTCGTTGACTTGTTAATGGAGGATTCACGTGTAGTCGGCGTGCGCGCAAAAACAGCCAGGGGCGAGCTGGAAATTCATGCGGACCTTGTTATCGGCGCTGATGGGCGACATTCGACTGTTCACACTCGTGCCGGTCTTGAGCTGCGCGAGTTCGGTGTGCCGATTGACGTTCTTTGGATGCGGATTCCTAAGAAAGATGAAGATCCGAAACAAACGCTCGGCTTTTTTCAACACGGCAAGCTACTCGTGTTACTCGACCGCGATGATTATTGGCAGTGCGGTTTTGTCATCCCCAAGGGGGAGTTCGAGGACATCAAAGCGCGCGGGCTGGCACAATTTCAAAACGACATCGCCAGCTTCGCCGATTTTTTACGCGACAGAGTGGCCGAACTGGATGACTGGTCGAAGGTCAAATTGCTCACGGTGCAAGTGAATCGCCTGCGCGATTGGTGCTGCGAAGGATTGCTTTGCATCGGCGACTCTGCACACGCAATGTCACCAGCAGGCGGTGTCGGAATCAACCTCGCTATTCAGGACGCGGTGGCGACTGCAAACTTGCTCGCGGAAAAACTCCAACACGGCCCCGTGCACCTTGACGACTTGCGAACGGTGCAGGCGCGCCGTGAATGGCCGACACGTCTGATCCAGGGAATGCAAATCTTCATTCACCGCCGTGTTGTTACCGGCCGAGCGCCGGACGAGAAGAAGGCTAGCCTTCCGTTCGTGCTGCGTTTGCTGAAATGGTTTCCAATTCTGCGACAACTGCCCGCACGTTTCATCGGCCTCGGGCCGCGCCCTGAACATGTCCGCAGTCCGACCGTAGTCTAAAGGCCGGTAATTTTTCAAATTCTCGAATCCATTCTGGACAGACCGCACATCGAACGAACAAGGTCGAGGTCTGTTCGATGCCACTCGAAACAAAGACTCCATTTCCTTCTACTAATCCGGTTGTCTCACGAACACTCAGCGCGTTCGAGCTGCTGTTCGGCGCATTCATCGTGATCGGTCACAACGTTTTTCACATCGTGCCCAATGAAGTGATTATTTTGTCTATCTTAGGCTTGGTGTCGATCAAGCTCCGGGATGGCCGATGGTCTTCAATGGGATTTGCGCGGCCTCCGTCATGGCGGCGGATCTTCCTGATCGCACTGATCGCGGCTGGCGTGCGCATCGTCCTTGGGCAATTCGTCATCGAACCGATTACTGGGTTTTTCTGGCCGGCGGCGAACGCGCCCGGGTTGGCAAATGAAATCGCCGGCAATGCGAAAATAGCGTTGTTGGCTCTGTTATTAGTCTGGACGTTTGCCGCGTTCGGTGAAGAAATCGCGTATCGAGGATATCTCCTTACGCGTGCAGCGGACATTGGAGGGAGATCGACAACGGCTTATTGGATTGGGATTGTGTTTATCTCCATTTTGTTTGGCTACGGCCATTATTATAAAGGGCCATCAGGAATTGTTGATTCTGGGATTGCCGGCGTAATCCTGGGAGCGACTTACATGCTGGGGGGCCGAAATCTTTGGGCCTGCATCTTGACTCACGGATTTATTGACACATTTGCCGTCATCGACGCCTTTTTCGGATGGTCGACGTAGATATGACCCTCGATTTTCCGACTATCCTTTCAGCCCGCGGTCGGATTCAACCACATATTCATCGTACGCTTGTGCTGACGAGCTCGCGACTGGACGAGGCCAGTGGAGCCTCACTATTCTTTAAGTGCGAAAATTTTCAGAAGATTGGCGCGTTCAAGGCACGTGGAGCGACAAATGCCGTTTTTTCGCTTGACGATGCGACGGCCCGGCGCGGTGTGGCCACGCATTCGTCGGGAAACCATGGAGCTGCGGTGGCGCGAGCGGCGAAGCTTCGCGGTATTACCGCGCACATCGTCATGCCGTCGAACTCGGCGAAGGTGAAGATTCGCGCAGTAGAAAGCTACGGAGCGCGCGTTGTGTTTTGCGAGCCCACGGAAGAGGCGCGTGAGACCGTCTGCGCGGATGTGATCGCCAAGACCGGGGCAACACTGATTCACTCTTTCGAAAATCCAGACGTCATAGCTGGGCAGGGGACAGCGGTGGTGGAACTACTGGAAGACGTTCCTGATCTCGATCTTGTGATGTGTCCAGTCGGCGGAGGAGGATTGCTATCCGGGACAGCTATCGCTGCAAAATCGATGCGACCAGGCATCAGCGTGATTGCGGCTGAACCGGAAAATGCGGACGATGCAGCGCAATCATTTCGCGCGGGGCGAGTGATTCAAAGCGAAAAGAAATTCACCATTGCCGATGGTCTAAGGACAAATGTCGGCGAACCAAACTTTGCGATCATCAAGAAGTACGTGGACGACATTGTGACCGTCGGTGAGAAAGCAATTATCTCGGCGATGCGCACGATTTGGGAGACGATGAAAATCATTGTCGAGCCATCAGCAGCTGTACCGTTTGCTGCAATTCAGGAGCGGAAGATCGACGTCGCTGAGAAACGTGTCGGCATTATTCTCACCGGAGGAAATGTCGATCTCGATGGGCTGCCGTGGAACCTGTAGTGGTCCGACTCGGGGGCGGTATCGACTCCGGGATACAAATTACGGTACAGGCAGTACGCCTGCCTACTGCAAAGAGATCTGCCCCTATGGGGTCCGCGGGATGAACGGAATAGGCGGTATGAGCCATGGCATGCGGAGGATGGGCCATGGCGGTCGTGGCCGGTAACAATCGCTAAATCAAAACGCGCCTGGATTACTTAAGAGTAATCTCGCGCATGGTTTTTGTGCCCAGGATTTCGCGGATATCGAGCCGCTTCGTAGCTGTGGTAAGGCGTTGCTCCTCGGTGCCCATGACTTTCTCGACGATAGGATCCATCTTGGCGCGCAGATTATCGAATGCCGCCCAGTTCGCGTATTCAACCAGAATCAGGATATTGAAATCCTGAGGACTGGTGGCCTCGCCGTTCAGAATTTTGTAGTCGAGGATGATTTTTTGCTTTTTTTCCTCTTCGTAGACAGGTTTCACGGTTTGGGTGATCTGTTTAAGGTATTCATCGCCCAGACCGGTCTTGGTTTTAATCATTGTTAGAGTCCACACTGGACCTTCGTTATAAGGCGCGCTGCTGCCTTTCGTGTCCGCAGCCTTTGTCTCTGCGAAGCAAGCAAAAGCAACAGTCAGCGATGCGATTGTGATTGTGCAAATCTTTGTGGTCGTCATGGGGGCACCTTGGTTCGGACACGTTAAAGGGGCGAGAAGAATTTGCCGAAGATGTCTCGATTCTGCAGATGGCCCCATGTAGTAGTTGCCTGCGAGAAAGTGAAACCCTGGCGTCCGATTGCCACTGCAAGGCGGGGGTGCTGACCGATATGGATCGGAGCCGTCTTCCTCTCCGCAGTAATTCAACCGTCGTTTATACGTCGGTCGTATCCCAGAATTTGCGAAACGCGTTTGGCCAGCTCCGATCGACGACGCTCTTTCTTGCGGCTGTGCCCATGCGTTCTCGCAACCCACTATCTGTAGCCAGCGAACGGATCGCTCGCATGAAATCGTCCACATCACGAGATCGAGTGATCAAACCGTTCGTTCTGTCCTCTACCAATTCCTTGGGCCCGCCAGAATCGGAAACAATGACCGGCATGCCGCAAGCTTGCGCTTCCAGAATGACGTTGCCGAAAGTGTCGGTGGTGCTCGGGAACACAAAAATATCCGCCGAAGCGTAGGCGGTCGCCAATTCCTTTCCCGTGAGGTAGCCGGTAAAAACGGCCTCTGGTAGTGACTGCGCAAGCTTCTTGGAGTACGGACCATGACCGACAACAAAAAGCTGCAGCGGAAGGCCGTCGTTGCGCAATTGGCGATAGGCGTCTGCCAAGACATCGAGATCTTTCTCCCTGGATATGCGCCCGACATAGAGCAAACGGATCTGGCCGTTATTAGCATTAAACTTTTCCCAAAACGCCGCCTCGCGTCGTGCTGGTGTGAAAAGCTCGATATCGAGGCCGCGGGGAAGAATTTTGAGTTTAGTGGGATCGAAGCCACGCTTGATCCAGCTTTGCCGATATTCTTCGGAGTTAACGAAAACGGTGTCGAGCTGCCCATAGAACCAATGCATGTAACGCCATGCGACGCTTTCCAGGAAGCTATCCTCGGTAAGAATCCGGACGTACTGAGGGAAATCCGTATGATAAATGCCGCTCGTTTGCAGATTGAGCATTTTGGCCGCAAGCAGCGCGGTAAGTCCGACCGGTCCGGGCGTGCTGATGATGATCTCAGTAAATTTTTCCCGCTGAATGTAATCGAGCATCTGGAGAATCGGCGGGAAACTCAACTTTTGGAGTTCATACTCGGGCAATTCAAATTGGCCGATTGGCGGGAAATTCTTGATTGGAATATTATCGACGTGCAATTCGCTGCTGGAGACAACCACCACCAATTCCTTTCCGGCTTCAGCGCCGGCTGCCGTCATTTTGCGGATGGTAGTGGCGACGCCGTTGACATCATCCAGGGTGTCTGTGAACCAGGCGCGTTTGCGGTTTTGTAACGCGGCTGGGATCTCATCCGTCAAGTCCAGGAAGATAGCGCGCAGCCATTTTCGGGACGGCGCCTGACTGTGAAAGCCGTAGATGTACGGCGTAAGAATGACCAGGATCGGCGCAATCGCACTGAGAGCTTGCATGCTTTCGACCATGTTTCCGCCACGGATTTGCTGAACGAATTTTTGGAAAAACCGAAACGTAAGTTGCTCTGCCACCATGTTCGCCATGAGAAATGTGCGGCGCTCCGGTTCGATAACTCCGTTTAGTTGCTCGGACAGTTTCGCTTTTACTTCCGGCTGCGCGAAATAACCGGACAGTTCGTTCCACAGCGACACGTTCGCCGGCTTGACGAAGTCGAAAATTTTTCCCGACAAAACGCCCTGCACGATGAATTCCATTTTTTCTTTGAGAGTGAATTCAGTCGGGGCGCGGCCTTCCATGAACCGCGAAAACATTTTCTCCAACAGGGCTGCGCCCGGTCCCAGCTTTTCATTGAAACGATCCTGAATGAAACAGGCGACGGTGTTATAGAAACCGTGCGAAAGGACCAGTGGGGTGCCGCCGTGGCCGTGCGCGCTGCAGTGACCGTTGCGGACGCATTCGAGAAATTTTTCCACGGAGTCCGCCCGAGGAGTTTCCGTAAAAACCGACGCTGCGAATTGCCCGCCGTGATCGTCCGACCCGCCGACAAAAATCTTCCTCCACGGCTCGGTGTGTGTAGGCGCCAGGTTATGGCGATTTGCGAGCGCCTCGATTTTTTCCGGAGTCAGTTGTTTGAACAGTGTCTGGGCCAGATCGCTTAGAAGCGCATCGCGCAAACCGTTGATGCCCTCGAAATGCTTGAAGAGAAGAATGAGCAACTCCAGATGCTGTGAGTCGAGTTTGCCGTTGATACTGTAAAGGGGATGGGCTACCGCGTGCGCGATCTGCGCAGCCTGCAGGTAGCGTTGCAGCTCGAAAATGTTGCCGCGTATTCCATCGATCTCGCGATGCTGGTTTTCTGAAATTCCCCAAACGAGAATATGCAGCTTGCACGGATCGTTGGGGAAATAGGTGGTGACTTGTTCGCTGATAAAGGTGCGAGGCCGATCACTGATTTGCAGGCAACCCTCGATCGTATCGTGGTCGGTAATGGTGACGTAGTCCATTCCGCGGCCCAGCAATTTTTCATACAGGTGCTTCGGATCGGAATAGCTGTCAGGGAAATCCAAACGACGAAAGAGCCATTCTTCAGAGCGCGCGCTGCAGCGCGAATGAATATGAAGGTCGCACTTGGTCACATCTACATTCCCCGTCTCAATCTTTGTTGCACGATCCAGTCCTGGTAGGTCGTGGCTGTCCGCGACCCAATCGCTCTTTCGATCATACCCGTGACCTGTTGCCAAATCGTCGGGTGCGAATAATCGGGCGGATGAATGCTAATGCGTAACAGTGGCTTTCCCTCTAGATATCGAAACAACGTGGCATTGCAGATTCGGCTAATCCCGCGGCGCCAGTTCCGTCGAACACTGTAAACAATCGATCGCGCGACGAATTCATCGCCGGCCCGGAGATCGCACACTTTGTGTAACCGAGTGGTGTATTCCATCCCGGCATCGCGCGCAGCGCGTTCAGCTTCTTTGCCGAGCAGCCATGCCGGGGCTACAAAACCTCGCGATTTAAGACCGGACCCACGGAATTCGTCTCGTGCTTTCGTGATGCGAGACAGGGCCTCGTCGTAGCCCAGGTCGTAGAACTCACCTTCCTGTTCTGTGTAGAATCTTGTCAGGAATTTGTCGTGGAAACTCTCTTTCGCGCGCCGAGGTCGTTCGTGAAAATACCCGTGAATAACGATTTCATGACCGTCCGCTTCCAAGCCTCGCAGCCACGACACAAATTGGTGGTTTCTCGTGAACAGCCCCTGATGATGATAATCCGGGACCACGAGAAGAGAACAAACGCTTACCCCCCTCCGAGCCAATTCCGAAACGATTGTGTTCGCGATCTGTTGATTGGAGGGAGCGACGTCGTGCAGCGAGACGACCATAAAATCTCTCGTGGCAGCGCCAGTTGCGACCAGCGGGAGGAATTCCGTTGCCGCAATCGTACTCATTCCGGAATTTTCGGCCCCGACACAGCTTTGAACAAGGTAAAACGTGGAACGCGTTATCTCGCGCTTCTGTCGACTGTTTGCCATCGATCCGAGCCTGAGCGGCATTTTCAGGAGAAGCCGATCCACTATATTCCCATCTTCACAATCTCCCGAAATTCCGACTCCGCCAATGGCATGACTGACAAACGCGACTGGCGGACCAGCGGTATTCCTTTCAGCGGGGAGTGGCTTTTGATTTCGCGAAGCGTGACCGTCCGGCGCAGCGGTTTGACGGGAACCAGATCAACAGTGGACCAATCGCCTTCCTTTGCAGTTGAATCTGGGTATGCCGTCCGAATTACTTTGGCGATCCCGACAACAGCTTTGTCCTCGCCGCTATGATAGAAAAGGACTTCATCATTCTTCTCCATTCTGCGCAGATTATTGCGTGCGGTGTAATTGCGCACGCCAGTCCAACTGGTTTGTCCCTCGGCGACAAAGTCCGACCACGAATACGACGACGGTTCCTGTTTCACGAGCCAGAAATTTTTCATCTAGGAAGCTAATCCAACCAACTCGCGCAGGGCAAACGTAGCCTTTACTGTAGCGTGCGCTCTCCTCAGCGCATCGTCTCGTGTGTGGCGACGCATCGCATTATCCGCTGAGGACAGCGCACACTACAGCATGGCGTTCGACAATCATGCCGGCTTGTTTCACAATCGACATCATGCGTCGGCTGCCATTCATCACGTTTGAAGGATCAGAGGGTAGTGGAAAATCGACGCAGGTGCAGAGATTGGCCGCGCGACTGGAGCGCTCCGGTGTGCAATATCTGGTCACCCGGGAACCCGGCGGCACGCCGATCGGCGAAACCATTCGTGAACTTCTGCAATTCGCTTCGCACAATTCCGGTATGACTGCGGAAACCGAGCTGCTTCTCTTTGAGGCCAGCCGCAGCCAGCTCGTGCGCGAGATCATCAAGCCCGCGCTTGAACGTGGCTTGTGCGTGATTGCCGATCGTTTCTTTGATTCTACCACTGCCTATCAAGGGGCGGCACGGGCGTTAGATCGCGATGCAGTCGACCGTTTGAATGCGTTTGCGGCCGGCGATTGCATTCCGGACGTCACCTTTGTTCTCGATATCGATGCAGCCAGTGCGAAGTCGCGAATGCAGGAACCGCGTCGACAAGATCGGATGGAGCAAGAACCCGAGGAGTTTTACCAGCGCGTTCGCGAGGCGTATCGCGACCTTGCCGCGCGTGAGTCAATTCGCGTTGTCTTGATCAATGGCGCGCGTGACGCGGATGAAATCGAGAATGAGGTCTGGAAGGTGATTTGCTCGCGTTTTCCAGACATTACAAGGAGCGGTTGAGCACCATGAACGAAACGGCGAAACGGCGAGGAAGCCAATTCGTGCATCGGCCAGCTCGTAAAGATGATCGACGAGCCCGAAAAGTAGCTGATCAAGAATGCGCGACACCGTCGATGAATTGCGATGAACTAGAAAAGTGGCGAAACACGGAGCGAGCGACTTCGCCGATTCGCCCATCCGCTGTTTCGCCGATTCTTTCCGATTAACATGCCCTTCTCCCGCACAGCAGCTTTTGAATATTTACGTCGTGCCCATGAGCAAAATCGACTGGCGCATGCCTATTTGATTTCCGGGCCACCAGACAGTGGGAAGCATGAGCTGGCCGCCGATTTGGCCAGTCTTGTGAATGGCACACCTTCCGGTGATGTTTTTTCAGCCAAGGCCCGTGAGATTTTCGTTGCCCGTCCGGAATCGAAATCGCGCCGTATCGTTATCGAGCAAATTCGCGACCTTGAGCACGCGTTGCAAATGCGTGCAAGTAATGCGGGGCGCAAAGTGGCCATCGTTTCCGATGCAGATCGGCTACAACCTCAGGCCGCAAACGCGTTTCTGAAGACCTTGGAAGAACCGCCCAAGGATTCTTTGCTGCTCCTGCTGAGTGCTTTGCCAGAAGCGCTACCGGAAACAATTCTTTCGCGCTGCATTGCGATCCCCCTTGCACGAGCCGGCCAGTTACAGACGAGCGACAAAGAAAAGAACCTGGTAAACTTGCTGCAACAAGCGTCCCATGAACGAAGCTGGTCTATTCAGTTTGCCTATCGGCTGGCTCAGGAATTTCAACGTTTGCTCCGCTCAGTTCGTGAAGAAGTTAAGCGTGAAACCGATGAAGTATTGAAGCAGGAGCAAACGCGTTACAAAGATACGACCGATGGAGCGTGGCTGGAAGAACGCGAACAGTACTACAAAGCCCGTGCTGAAAGTCTTTACCTGCAACGACGCGCTGGATTAATCGAGACATTATTCGCGTGGTGGTCGGATGTTCTGCGGTCCAGGAATGGTGTAGCGCAACGTAGTTTGTCTCGTGCAGGAGAAGAAACCGCCGCACTGGCAAGCCGATTCAGCACAGCTGAAATCTTGAAACGCATCCGGTGTCTCGAAGAATTGCGCGATCATTTGAATCGCAATATTCACGAAGCGCTGGCGATCGAAGTCGCTTTCCTGACAGTCTTTACGGCGACTAACAAGGAGTGATCGCTGCCGCCAGCTGGAGGGAAAGGCGGATCTGGCACACCATACCTTTAGCGAAGGCGGGTTGACAAAAAGCCGTCTAATCTTATCCAGTATGCTCGTATGCGACATATCTCCCGATTACTCTTGCTGTGTGCTGGCGGTTCACTCCTGCTGCTGACTGGTTGTCAAACAGGACATGTGGCCAGCGGATCCTATCACGTAACGGCATATCGCCCGCACGATCCATCCAAGGTTAAAGTGAAACTCTCCACCTCGACGCAAAACCTTTTTGTGATGGAAGGAGACCGGGTGTTAATGGCTGTTCAGGCTAACGTGGGCAAGCCTGGTGCTCCAACCCCGCATGGCCACTTCACGATTTACAGTAAACAAAAAGAACGCCGCCGGCAGAGCGAGCCGGACCGAGGTTATCCGATGGCTTACTGGTGCGAATTCGCGCCCGCCTATGGATTTCACGAAGGGTTTGTCTGGCCCGTGCCCCATACCCATGGCTGCGTTCGTCTCCATCGCGAAGCCGCTGCTCGACTCTTCGCCTTGACCCGGATCGGCACGCCGGTGGAAATCGCAAGCTCGCTTCCCGAGGACAAGGAATACGGGAAACTGGTTCGCCGGCTCGATCAGAGCCGCGACCCGGATCCGCCGCGGTCGCAATTGATGTCCGCCAGCTGGTTTAACGATCCTCCCGGTCCGCTGCTGGTCGATCAGTGATCGTCTGCAGTTGAGATTTGGCCGATGACCGGCCATTGGAAAACGGCCGGTTAGGGTTACATTGGCCGAAGCCATGAGCACGAATCTGATTTCCAGCGGCACAACGGCGCGGGAGAAGGTAAACCTGCGTACGCCCGACGTAATGGCTGTTGTGCAGCAACAGGTTGAGTCACATTACCGCAGCGATATTGTCGAGAAGGTGCGCCGCGCGGGTGGGACCATTTCCGTGGGCGACACTACCGTGCGCCTGGCGAAACAGTTTGGTTTTTGCTACGGTGTCGAGCGGGCGATCGATCTGGCGTACGCGGCTCGCAAAGTCTTCGAGGATCGCCGGCTTTTTATTGTCGGCGAGATCATTCATAACCCCGAGGTCAATCATCAAATCGCGTCGTTGGGCATAAAGAACCTGACCGGCAAGAACAAGGAGGCAGATATTTCCGATCTCGGCCCCGAAGACGTGGTGATCGTCCCCGCGTTTGGAACGGAATTATCGATCCAGCAACAAATCAAGGATCGTGGCTGCCAGATTGTCGATACCACGTGTGGAGATGTGATGAGCGTCTGGAAACGAGTGCGCAAATACGCGAGCGAGTCGGCCACTTCCATTATTCACGGCAAAGCCGAACACGAAGAAACCAAGGCAACCAGCTCGCGCGCGCTTGGCGATGGAAGCGGGCATTATGTCGTGGTTCTAACACTCGAAGATACCGATTATGTTTGCGACTATATCAGGCACGGCGGCGACAAGAACGCGTTCCTCGACAAGTTCAAGGGCGCACATTCACCGGGGTTCGATCCGGACGTGCATCTGCAAACCGTTGGTGTAGCAAATCAAACCACCATGCTGCGCGGCGAGACGGAAGAAGTGCAGCGTCGCGTTCGGCGAGCCATTGTCGATCGAGATGGTCCCGAGCTCGCAGAGAAAAATTTTCGTTTTTTCGACACGATATGCGGGGCCACACAGGAGCGGCAGGATGCGTTACGCGAACTGCTCGACGTGCCAATGGATCTGCTTTTGGTCGTAGGCGGTTATAACAGTTCGAACACATCCCACCTCGCAGAGATGGGCGAGGAAAAATTGCCCACATACTTTGTGCTGAATGCTTCGCGGCTGGTTTCGGCCACCGAAATCAAGCACTATAACCTGCACGAGAAACGCGAAGTGGTTTCCCATTTTTGGTTGCCGAACGGACCGGCTGTCATTGGTATCACTGCCGGGGCGTCATGTCCGAACAATTTGATCGAAGAAACGTTGATCCGCCTTTTCGAATTACGCGGCATTTCGCGCCGGGAGCTAGAGCTGGCCGCGTAGCTTGCTTGGAAGCGCACCTGTACGGAAGACTCGGCGGTCATAGACCGCCGCTACAGTCCCGACATGCGAAATAACTGGGTATGGCACGGGCAATCTGGAAGGGCAGCATCAGCTTCGGTCTCGTTAATATTCCGATCGCTCTCTATCCCGCCACGCGACGGGAAGAGCTCAAGTTTCGTTTGCTGCGCAAAGTCGATTTGAGTCCCGTGAATTACAAGCGCGTTGCCGAAAAGGATGGCAAGGAGGTTTCCTGGGATCAGATCGTCAAGGGTTATGAGTATGAGAAGGGAAAATATGTCGTGCTCAAGGACGAAGATTTTGAGCGCGTTGATCTGGAGGCCACCCAGACAGTGGATATTCAAGACTTCGTCGATCTGGAGGAGATCGATCCAATGTTTTTTTATAAGCCGTACTATTTGGAACCTCAAAAAGGCGGCGACAAAGCATACGCTCTGCTGCGTGACGCGCTAAAGGACAGCAACAAGGTCGGCATCGCCAAGGTGGTGATCAAAACGCGTCAATATCTCGCTGGCGTAAAACCGGAAGATGGTGCGCTTGTTCTAGAGTTAATGCATTTCGCCGATGAACTTGCAGACCCTGGAAAATTGCATGTCCCAAAAAAGACCGAAGTCGGCAAACGCGAGATGACCATGGCCAAGTCACTCATCGACAGCATGAGCTCAAAATGGAACCCTGAAAAATACAAGGACGACTATCGCGAAGCGCTTATGGAAGTGATCGAAGAGAAAGTGGAAGCTGGCGGAAAAGAAATTGAAGAAAAACCAAAGAAAATGCCCAAGCCAACGAAAATAATCGATCTGGTTTCAGTGTTGCAGAAGAGCTTGGAGCAAACCGGCGGTAAGAAAAAAGCGACGGCCAAATCGCGTGGGAAACGGAAGCGGCCTTCAAAGAAAGCGGCTTGAGATGAATGACGAATTTTTGTCATTCGTGCTTAGTCATTTTAATTGACACAGAAGCTCGGCATCGTTCAGCCTGAACCGCTATGAACGCTCTTAATCGATTTGCAGATCCGTTTTATTGCATCATGCGTTTGGTTGTCGGATTGATGTTTGCCTGTCATGGGCTCGACAAGATATTTGGTACCTTTACCTCGAAAGGCGAAGCGCTTCCGACCTTGATGGTGGTCGGCGGCTGGGTGGAGATCGTTTGCGGATTTCTCGTTGCGTTTGGTCTCCTGACGCGAGTCGCAGCGTTCATCGCCTCTGGTGAAATGGCGGCGGCGTTTTTTATGATGCATGCGCCGAAGGGTCTGATTCCTTACGTGAACAAGGGCGAACTGGCGGTGGTTTACTGTTTCGTGTTTTTCTACATCTTTCTACGTGGTTCCGGCGGTTGGAGCGTCGATGCGATGATGGGAAAAGGGAAAGCCTCGGCAACGACGGTCACCTAGCCGGTGCGAAACACCGGCATCCATCTTACCGGCGATGAATTGGTTTAATCGTTATCCCGATCTGGCTTACTGGCCGTTGCGATTGATCGTGGGACTCATTTTTGCCTGCCAGGGGGGACCATTGCTTTTCGCACAGGAGTACAAAGATTTCGGCAAGGACCGCCTGAATAATTCGCCACGCCACGGCGAATGGGTCGATATCAAGTCAGGCGACCGTACAATTAAAGCGTTCGTCGTTTATCCCGAGCGTAAAGACAAAGCCCCTGTCGTGCTGGTCATTCAGGAAATTTTTGGCCTGACTGATTGGCTGCGTAGCATGTGCGATGAGCTGGCAGAAAATGGAGTGATTGCGATTGCCCCCGATTTTCTCAATGGTCAAAAGTTTGAAGATGCCGACGGCGCGAGCAAAGCGGTTTCGGCCGTGACACAAGATCAGGTCAGAGCGGTTCTTGACGCGACGGCCGATTACGCGCTCAAAATTCCGGCATGCAACGGCACGCTTGCTGTCTGCGGATTTTGTCGGGGCGGCGGATGGGCGTTTTCGTACGCGAATGAAAATCCAAAACTGAAAGCGGTCTATTCGTTTTACGGGACCGCGCCTGATGAAGCTTCCAAGGTCGCGAATGTTGGTTGTCCGGTTTACGGCTTTTACGGTGAGAACGACGAGCGGGTGAACGCGACTACCCCAAAGGCTGAAGAGCTAATGAAAGCCGCTGGTAAAAAGTACGAGCCAGTGATTTACAAAGGCGCCGGACACGGGTTCATGCGTTCCGGTGAACCATCCAATCCCGCCGTTCGCGAAGGCGACAAGAAAGCACGCGACGAAGCCTGGGCACGCTGGAAGACGCTGTTGAAGCAACTCCCATAAGTCGGTGGTAGGATCCTCTGCAGGCTATCTCTAGAAATTCGTCAGACGTGTGCCGACAAAATTTGCGGCGTGCCGTGATCCTCGTCGCATTCGCAGCTACTTTGGTTCCGGTCTATGAAAATCCTTAAGTTTGGTGGTTCTTCGCTTGCTACAACCGATTGCATCCGGGGTGTCGCCGGGATCGTTCTTAAGGAAGCGCGGCGGGGACCAGTCATCGTAGTGCTTTCCGCTTTTCAGGGCGTGACCAACCAGCTTCTCGATTGTGCGCGGCTGGCTGAGAAGAATGATCGTCGCTACAACGCGGCGTGGAAAAAAATAGCCGACCGACACCGCTCGGCGGTCGACAGTCTGCTCGATCGCCGTCGAGCTATCCGGATCCGATCGCAAGTCGATATACTTCTCGGCGATTTGCATGACGCGCTTCATGGCGTCCAGCTTTTAGGTCACAGTCCACCACGTGCGCTCGATCTAATCGCGAGTTTCGGCGAACGACTGTGCGCGCTAATCGTCGCGGCATATCTTGCGCGAGTTCATCCCGCCCGGTTTGTTGACGCGCGACAACTCGTGGTTACGGACAACCAGTTCACGAACGCGAACGTGATTTTTAGCAAAACGAATCGCGCGGCGCGACGATACTTTACAGACCTGTTCCAACTTCGCCGCCGCTGGCCGATACCTGTCGTGACCGGATTTATTGGATCGACCAGCGACGGCCAAACGACAACAATCGGCCGCAATGGATCCGATTACACGGCCGCCATTCTGGGAGCCGCTCTTGGGGCGTCAGTGATTGAGATCTGGACGGATGTCGACGGCGTCCTGAGCGCCGATCCGAAGGCGGTCGCCCCTGCGTTTGTTTTGCCGCGGATCACATACGAAGAAGCGATGGAGCTATCGTATTTCGGCGCGAAGGTGCTTCACCCCGCCACGATTGCTCCGGCCGTATCCAGGCGAATTCCGCTTCTGATCAAGAATACTTTCCATCCGGAGGCGCCGGGTACGTTGATTTCGGGTGATCGCAGCGATGGCGATCAACTCGCGAAGGGGATCAGCTCAATCGCGGGACTGACGCTCCTCACCATTCGGGGCCTGAGCATGGTTGGAGTTCCCGGAATCGCCGAGCGATTATTTCGTGCGCTGGCATCTCGCGGCGTCAACGTCATCCTCATCTCCCAAGCCTCATCCGAGCACACGATTTGTTTCGCTGTCCGCGAGGTCGACACGGCTTTAGCGATTGCGGCGGTGCGTCACGAATTTCGGTTCGAATTCCAGAACCATTTGACATCGCTCGATGAAAAACCAAATCAAGCGATCGTCGCGGTCGTCGGCGATGAGATGAAAGGGCACCCCGGTGTCTCTGGCAAAGTGTTCGGAGCGCTTGGCCGGCATAACATTAATATCAGCGCGATTGCGCAGGGCGCGTCAGAGCGCAACATCTCTTGCGTCATCGACGTGGCGCAGCAAGCGCGTGCCCTGAATATCATCCATCAGGCGTTCTTCGAAGTCCGCAAACGCCTCGCGCTTGTGGTGATCGGCGTCGGAAATATCGGTGGAACGCTACTGCGACAAATGCACGAGCAGCGCGCGTATCTGCTTGCCCGTGGATTCGATGTCACGGTGGTTGGCGTTGCCAATAGCAAGTGGTTTGCGCTCGATGGTAAAGGCATCAACCTCGCACGCTGGCGCGAGAGATTATCCGCTTCGCGAAGACGGATGGATCCGCAGGTCCTGGCAAGGGAAATCGCAAAACTTGAGTTGACCGACGCAGCGGTAGTTGATTGCACGGCCGCCGATTCAATCGTGAAGGCGTATCCCGAGTTTGTCAGAGCGAATCTGCACATCATCACGCCGAACAAGCGCGCGAACGTGTTGCCGTGGCGACAATACGCGGCCCTCATGGAGCTTTTGCGAAAGCGGCAGAAGTACTTTCTAGATGAAGCCAACGTTGGCGCGGGACTGCCTATCATGTCGACGCTGCGCGACCTGATCGCCAGCGGCGACGTTATCAGAAAGGTGGAAGGCATTTTCTCGGGCACGCTGAGCTATCTGTTCAATAGTTTTGATGGGAGCACGCCATTTAGCACTCTCGTGCGAACAGCTTACCAGACCGGGCTAACCGAGCCGGATCCGCGCGATGATCTCTCGGGTCAGGACGTCGCTAGAAAGTTGCTTATTCTCGCGCGTCAAAGTGGATTGAAATTGGAAATCGGGGACGTCGATGTTGAGAGCCTGGTTCCCCGAAGTTTGGCGCTGAAGCCATTCTCGCACCGATTTTTCAGCTCATTGGCTAAGCACGATTGCGAAATGGGAGAACGATTGAAGCGCGCGCAATCGCGCGGCGCAGTGCTGCGATACGTCGGCACGCTAGAAGGCGGTCGCGCCCGCGCCGGAATCAGAGAGTTTCCGCGCGATCATCCAATCGCCGCTACCAAGGGCAGCGACAACATCATTGCATTTACGACGAAGCGTTATTCGCGTACCCCACTCGTTGTTCAGGGGCCGGGGGCGGGCGCGGATGTTACGGCGATGGGCGTTTTCTCCGATATCCTCAAGTTGCTCAATTACCTGCCGCACTAGGATCCGAAACTATTTCCTTACGCCTTCCAATTCATCGGCCAGCGCGCCAGCATCGTAAACCTTGCGTAGCGCCTCGATAATCGCCGCGGAATCGACTGAGACCGCGCGGGCTTGCGTGTCGGTGTAAATGCCATCGAGGACTAACGACTGGATGTTGCCGTCGAAAATAATACCTACGAATTCGTTTTCCTTATTTACCACGGGGCTGCCGCTATTGCCGCCAATGATGTCTGCGTCGGAAACAAAGTTGAAATGGGTCGCCAGATTCAAACTGGATTTCTTGTCGATCCAACGCTTCGGCAAATCGAAAGGCGGTTTGTCGTCGTGCTCGGCAGAACGCTGGTATAAGCCTGCAAAATCGGTGAACGCGGGAATTTGCTTTCCGTCCTGCTCATAGCCGCGCACGGTTCCGTAGGAAAGACGGAGAGTGAAAGTGGCATCGGGATAACTGGCCGTTCCTTCGATTGCAAATCGTGCTTTCGCAATTTCGGCATAGGCCTGTTTTTTGATTTCATCTTGCGCGTCGACAATTTTCTTCGCTTCTCTCGCCGGGCCGTCGACCAGGCGCGCGAGATCGATCATTGGATCATGGGCTGCTTGCAATGCGACGGCATCCTTCCCGTAGAGATCTTTGCGCACAGCGACATCTTTCAGCTTGGTGCCCGAAACGACCTCGACGGCGCGATCGTGGGGCGATTTTCCCGCGAGTACCTTTTTTACGAGCGGATCGTTGGCGCCAAATTGCGAAGCGAAATCGGTCAACGAATCCGTCAGGCGTAGAATTTCATAATCGTCGTAAACGGGCTCGCCCGAAAAAAGCTCGAGTTCCAATGAATCGCGTGCACTGTCCCGAAACTGGGGAATCCGTTCACCATTCGGTTTCCCCCGCTCGTCCACTGCACGAACCAGCAGGCGCGCGTATTTGAAAAGATTTCCGAACAGCGCGCGCGGGCCGCGATAACCGACCGGGCTCGGTCGTTCCTGTTCGAGATAATTGTAAAGCGGGGCGTTTTTGGCGATCTCGGCCTGGGCATCTTTGATTCGATCGTATGCAGCGATCGTCGATTTCAAGTTCGGATCGCGGGTGATCGCGTCGCGCAGTTTTTGTTCCCGTGCCTGGAGCGCCGACCAAATTTGTGGATTCAGCAAACCCGCAAGATAACCGTTATAACGTTTCCGGTTGTTCTGGTCGCCGAAAAGATCGTCCCTCGCCTTTCTGGCGTTTTCGAATGAGCGCGCACCGTACGCCAGTCCCAGCACTTCGCGCCGATTAAACATGCGCAGGACATAAGGCAAATAGCGATCCCGCATATCCGCCAGCTCATCCAGCGTAAGTTGCCGATCGGTCTTGCCAGGACTGCCGCTCACGAAGGTCAGTTCGCCATCGCTTGGCCCACGTGAATTCCATTTGAGAAAATTTTCGATCCTCGCGGGCTTTCCGTTTTCGTAAACCCGAAAAATGCAGATATCGAGATCGTAACGGGGATACTCGAAATTATCCGGGTCGCCGCCATAAAATGCGATCTGCTGCTCCGGTGCGAAGACCAGCCGCACATCATCATAGCGTTTGTAGCGATAAAGATTGTACGCCCCGCCTTGATAGAGGGTAACGACATCCGAACGCAGGCCGGTCTTATCCTTGCTTTCCTTCTCAATCGTCGCGATGACTGAATTGCGCGCACTGGAAGCCTGGTCGTTCGTCATTCCTGGTTTGACCGCGCCGTTTACAAGGGATGTTACGTCTTCAATTGATATCAGCACGTTGAGCTCGAGATCGGTCGATTTGATTTCGTTCGCCTGGGTTCTCGCGTAGAAGCCGTCCTTTAAATAGTTGTGCTGCGGATCGCTGATCTTTTGCAGCGTATCAGCGCCGACATGGTGATTTGTAATCACAAGACCATTTGCAGATACGAATGAGCCGCTGCCACCAGAGTTGAAACGGACGCTCGCTTTTTGCAGATGCTCCAACCACTGCTGCGTCGGTTCGAACTGATATTTCTCTTTGAGCTGCTTGAGCGGTGGCGCATTGAAAAGCCACATTCCTTCATCGGCGGCAGCGGATGCAACGAAGATCATTGCGCACAGGACGGCAAGCGGTCTTAGGTTTCGCGAGATTTCAGAACCGGTGAACATCGAGCAGCATAAAATGCTGATCAGCGCGCGACAACCCTGGTTCTATCACCGGGCGATCAAGCCGCATTGCGTGCCGGGATTCAATTGATCAAAAAGCACGCCTGAAACTTCGGGCGGACGATTCCGTTTGCGTACCCCAATGCAACCAAGGGCGGCCAATGCAGCAAATGATGCAATGAAGAGAACGACGATTGAGATCTCGAAGAAAGTCAATGTTCCGCGCGTGAACACCTTCAAGGCACCTGCCATTGCTACTTAAGACAGGGAACCGAACTTCGGCGTTACAAAAAAGATCGGCAATATCAGTGTGGCCGTTTTTCTGGGAAGATCGATTGCGTAACATGGTTAGCGGTTCTTGATTTATTACGATGTTCAGGCCCAAGCCGAGAAAGATCGAGCGGCTGGAGTTCATTCTCGCCGGCGCGCAAAAATCCGGTACGACAGCGCTGCATTATTTTTTAAGCAAGCACCCCAACATCACGATGGGTGATCAGCAGGAAATACATTTTTTTGATAACGACGCTCTGTTTGTTTCCGCGGTCGATTACGAGGAATTACACAAACATTATCCGCCCGTTGGTCCTTCAACCATCGCTGGTGATTGCACGCCAAGTTACATTTATCACAAATCGGCAGCGGAAAGGATTTGGAAATACAATCCGAAAAGCAAACTGCTGATCCTGCTGCGGAATCCGGTCGACCGGGCCTTTGCTCACTGGAACATGCAACGCTTCAGAGGTCGCGAGCCGCTGGATTTCTTCGATGCCGTGCGAGAAGAGAAAACACGCATCGCCGGCGCGCCGCCTGCTGAAGCGCGTCGTTTTGCTTATGTAGATCGAGGATTTTACGGGCAGCAACTCGAGCGTCTGCTCAAACTCTTCCCGCGCGACCAGGTGAAGGCGGTAAAGTTTGAAGCCTTTAAGGAGAAACAGCGCGAAACGCTCACTTCCATCTTTTCATTTCTCGGTCTGGAACCACTCCGTTCGGTTCGTAGTAAAGATAGAAATATTGTGCCCTACGAGCGGGCGATGAATTGGGAGGAAAAAGTTTTCCTCTACAATCTCTTCCAGAAAGACATCGCAAAGCTCGAGCAGCTGTTAGGCTGGGATTGCGCAGATTGGAAATTGTAAGATTCGCTACTGTAGGGCAACCCCTTCAGTTGCCAACGCTGGCAGGCGATGCGCCTGCCCTACAATTTCTGAATCTGCTTGAATCGTGGGCGTTGACTTGGGTCGGCACCCAGCAGCGCTTTCCAACGGAAAATGCGCGCACCTTGCGATTCAAAGAAGGCGCGCAATTCATCCGTGAAAAATGAGGACCCATCCTGACGCCGATTAAACTCAAGCAAGAGGCGCCCCTTGGGTTTGAGAAATCGTGTCCGGACGTCCTTGATGAAAAATTTCCAATCGTCGGGTGTCCATTCAAGCCATTCTCCGCTCTCGGTACGTGCGAGCCGGTGAAAACAAACGCGATGTCCGGTCACGAGATCGAATTTTCTTCCGAGATCGGGCAATGGCGTTTGCGGTTCGATGCGCCCGATCACGCGTCGGACCTTGAAGAACTCGGTTGTTCCGCGAAAGAACGGCTCCTCATCTTGGTCAAACCCCAATCCTTCGTGACCCAGTAATCGGCAGAGGTAGAGAAAGTAACCCGCACCACAGCCAAGATCGAGAATCTGCAGTGGCGGAGAACGATCGAGCCATAGGTCCTGTGCGCGCTTGACGTTCACCCCAATCCAGTACTTTGCATCCTCGTAAGCATTGATCTTTCGCGCGTTAGGCCTGTAAGGATAGCACTCTCGTAGCCTCTCTAATTCGGCCCGATCGATCGTGCCGAGAATTCGTCCAGCGTTCACTGGGTGAGTGGAACGGCAAACGTGCTCCCACAGGCTTTGGCCTGCGTCGAGTGAAAGAAGTTTTTGAAGTTTCTGCGAAAGTCGCACGCAATAATGATGCAACGAAGTGTGTGACAGACAAGGCTGCAAGGAAGCAGCAGTTTTCAGGCATCCGCGATACGGAATCGCCAGACCTGTCACTCCTTAATAGCAACTTGGATAAGGCCGGTTGAGCCTGCGCGCGTCATGAATCCGCTCGCCCAGCCGTTTGCTGGATAGAAGTA
>Ga0207701_10000754_pt1 | contig 34093 bp, 22 predicted proteins | sample KBSSwiSSwithPhiX_FD_184294 | JGI IMG/M metagenome (GOLD analysis project Ga0207701, IMG submission 184294) | Switchgrass rhizosphere bulk soil microbial communities from Kellogg Biological Station, Michigan, USA, with PhiX - S5 (SPAdes) (version 2) | ecosystem: Environmental > Terrestrial >... | reverse complement strand
GTAGCGCGATCAACGGATCGCGCTTCGTGGCCCGGCGCGCAGGCACGTAGCAGGCAATGAGCGCGACAAGGATGAGCAGCAGCGATACCGACGCGTAAGTGACGACGTCGGTTGGCGCGACAGCAAACAGCATGGCGCTCATGAGCCGCGCCAGAAACGCCGCCGTGACGATGCCGGCGGCGACGCCGACGGCGGCAAGCATGAGACCCGGACGTACCATCAGCCGCTCGATGTCGCGCCGTTGCGCGCCGAGCGCCATACGAATTCCGATCTCGCGAACACGCTGATGTGCCGCGACGCTCATCACCCCATAGGTGCCAACGGCCGCGAGCAACAGCGCGACGGCTGCGAACGCGCTCATCAATGACAACACGATTCTGCGGCGCACCATCGAGTCCGCAAGCAGCGCCTGCATCGTGCGCTGTCCGAACACCGGCAGCGTCGGATCGATCTCGTGAATGGCGCGTTCAACCGTCGTGTTCAGCGACGCGGGATCCTCCGACGATCGGTAGAACACCGTCAGCGCGTTGTTTGAACGCTGCAGCAGCGGGAAATACACCCTCGCAGACACCGGAAGGTCGACGCCGTCGTCGTGAATGTCGGCGACGACGCCGACGATCCGGGCCGGCTGCCGGCCAACGGAGATGCTGCGGCCGACGGGATCTTTGCCCGGAGACTGCGTCTTCGCGAGTTTTTCGTTGACGATCACAACCGGCTCCGCGCCGTCGACGTCGGCGGCCGTGAATGCGCGGCCGCTGAGAATCGGCGACCTCAGCGTCGCGAAATACTCCGGGCTGGCCGGCTGGAACTGCGCCCGTCGAACATCCGCGGGCGCGGTCGATTCACCGACGAACGTGAACCGCAGAGTCCCGCCGGATCCGCTGAACGGTGTCCGGTTGCTCGCGCTCATTCCGACTGACTCGACGCCCGGCAACGCGCCGACACGGTGCAGCACCTCGTTGATGTACGCGCTGCGCTGCGCGAGTGTGGCGTACGGATTCTTCGACGGGTCGTTCGGGACGGGAATCCAGATCTGGGCAAATCCGACGCCGTCCGGATTGAGTCCGGGATTCACCTGGAGGGTGCTCCAGAAGCTGCGGATCAGGAGGCCGGCACCGGCGAGAAGCACGAGGGAGATCGCGATCTCGGCTGCCACCAGCACACCCCGGAAACGACGCTCGCCGCGACCTTCGCCTAGTCCACGGCCGGCATCCTTCAAGTTACCGCCGGGATTCACGCCCGACACCTGAATCGCCGGGACGATGCCAAACACCACGCCGGCGGCAAGTGAAAGCACCAGCGCAATGGCGACCATGGTGCTGTCGAAATGCACTTCCGTCAGGCGAGGCAGATCGGCAGGCATCATGGCGATCATCCAGTCCTTCAGCCACGCGAGCGCGGCAAGTGCCGCGGCGCCACCGGCCATCGCGACGACGAGGCTCTCGACGAGCAGCTGCCGGACGATCTGACTGCGCGTGGCTCCGAGGGCGCGCCGCACCGCCACTTCGCGTATCCTGCTCGACGCGCGCGCCAGCGTGAGGTTCGCGATGTTCACGCACGCGATCAGGAGCAGCAGCACGACCGCTCCCATCAGCACGTTGAGCGTCGGCCGGACGCGATCGGTCAGCTCGCTCTGCACACCATCGAGCCGCAGTGCCCATTGCGTGTTCGCCGGATAGTTCGTCGGATACGCGGCGCGCAGTTCAGCCGCCAGCGCGTCAAGACGATCCTGGCCCTGGTGTAGCGAGATGCCGGGCTTCAAGCGCCCGATCACACCGGGAATGAAGTTCTGCTGACGCTGCGGCGGACTGACAAACGGTGCCGCCGCGAAGCCGCATGCGCTCCACATGTCCACATCGGCACGGACCGTTTCGCCGGGGTGACGGAAATCGCGGGGCATGACGCCGACGACCGTGTAGGTGTCGGTGTCCATCACGACCTTGCGTCCGATGACGTCTGTCGCGGCGCCGAACGCGCGGTGCCACAGGCCATCGCTGATCACCACGGCGTCGGAAAACCCCGGCGCGGCGTCCTCGAGGCCGTAGACGCGTCCGAGCGCCGCGCCTGCGCCGAGCAGTTGAAAATAATTCGCGCTGGTCACAAGCACCTCGACGCGCTCGGGGCGCTCGCCGCCGAGAAACGACGCGCTGACCGGCCATATTGCCGTGACGCCTTCGAAGACGCCGGCGCGGACAGCGAGATCGTCGAGCTCGGGCTGAGAGATGCCGATGTTTCGGCCGCCAGTTGCTTTGGCGTCCGCCGCGATACGAACGAGACGGTCGGGATTCGGAAATGGCAGCGGCCGAATGAGCACCGCGTGGACCACGGTGAAAATTGCGACGTTCGCGCCAATCCCGAGTGCGAGGGTCACCGTCGCGACGATCGTGAACCCGGGTGTCGAGACAAGTCGTCGCAAGGCATGGCGCAGGTCGCGAATCAATGAATCCATATTTGATGAAGGGGCTTCGCCGACGCCAACGCCAACGACATTGGCCGGTTCCCATCACGCCGTCAGTCCCACCGCGAAGTTCGTACTGCCGGCAAGCGAACCCCTCGGCCGAGGCATACCGCATGCCACCACTGACGGGCTAAACATTGGGCTACTTGAGCGAATCCACGCCGCATCACCTGAAACTGTTCGCAATTGGCACGCGCGCGTCCGGTGGCGCACACTCGCCCCGATCGGCGTTCGGCATAGGTCGCGCACCATGAGAGACAGGGGCGCGCTAGGAATCAGAGCAGCTGCACCGAGTGCAAGGCATGACCGCGTCGATGATCTATTCTGCTCGAAGCGCTATCACCGGATCGATGCACGCGACGATTCGCCGAAACCTGGCAGAGGCGGCGCAGGCGATGCCGCCAGACGAGTACTCGTTTCGCCCGACGCCTGAAGTCCGCACATTCGCTCAGCTCGTTGGCCATGTCATCAACGCCATCGCTCGCCTATTGCGACACGGCCTATTCAGAGACGACCGATGCAAACTTCAATCAACCGGTTCAAATCCAGTCGGGCGCCGGGATGGGTCCGGCAAACACGGTCCGCGGTGCCATCCTGGTGTTCAACACCACCCACAACAATGAGCACTACGGCAACATCGTCGTCTACATGCGTTTGAAAGGACATGTGCCGCCCTCGACGGCGGGCGCCAAACAACCGGGAAAATAGAACAGTGTTCCAACCGGCCAACGTTCACGGCTGCCAGATCGTCAAAGGCAACATGTTCATCGCCACCCTGGTTCAGGATCTCCGCTATGCCATCCGCACGTTGCGACGCGATACTGGATTTGCGATCTTCGCGATCGCGATAGCCGGCCTCGGTATTGGCGCCAGCGCTACGGTATTCAGCGTCCTCAACGCGCTCCTCCTGCGGCCGCTCCCGTTTGACGACCCGGAACGCCTGGCGTGGATCACGAACCACGACACGAGCGGCCTCTCCGGACAAACCACGCAGGTGGGCTACATGCTGGACCTGCGTGAACGCACGCAGGCATTGTCCGAGCTGGCCGGATACTTCGCGTTCTACGGGGTCGGCGACACTGTCCTGACCGGCCGTGGTGAGCCGGAGCGACTGAACGGCGTGCCGGTCTCCGACAACTTCTTCCAGGTCCTTGGGGTGCGACCTCAGCTCGGACGCACGTTTACGGCGCAGGAGTGTCAATGGAACGGACCGAAGGCGGTTCTCCTCAGCCATGATTTGTGGATGCGGCGTTTCGCTGCCGATCCTGGCATTGTCGGCACGTCGGTGACGCTCAACGATGAACCGCACACAATCGTTGGAGTACTGCCTTCGTCATTCGATTTCGCCTCGGTCTTTGCCCCGGGCAGTCGATTCGATCTGTATTTTCCGTTTCCGTTGAGTCCGGAAACGAATCGCTGGGGCAACACGATGGCGATGATCGGCCGCCTGAAGCCAGGAATTTCGACCGCGCAGGCGCAGTCCGAACTCAGGACCCTCGGCGCTCAAATCTCCCGGGAGCATCCGGAACGGAACACGTTCGAAGGTTTTGTGGCGCCGCTGGCCGCGCACGTCAACGGCCGCATGCGGCTCGCGCTCTGGGTGCTCGCTGGCGCCGTTGGCGTCGTCATGCTGATCGTCTGTGCGAACCTGTCGAACCTGCTGCTGGCACGGACCGCGGCACGCCAGAAGGAAATCGCGATTCGCACGGCGCTGGGTGCAGGCCGGCGCCGGCTTGTCGCGCAGATGCTCACCGAAGGCGTGGTGCTGTCCTTCAGTGGAGGCGTACTCGGCTTGCTGCTTGCGATCGTCGGAACACGCGCGCTGGCGCGGCTCGACGCCATGAGCGTCCCGCTCCTTACAACGGTTCATGTCGACATGACGACACTCGCCTTCGCGTTCGGGATCGCGATCGTCACCGGCATCGTGTTTGGCCTTGCCCCGGCATTCCAGACGCCGGAAGCGATGCTGCACGACGCATTGAAGGATACGGGCCGCGGCTCGACGGGCAGCCGGCGGCGCACGTGGACGCGCAACGTGCTCGTCGTGGTGGAGATCGCGTTTGCCTGTGTGCTGGTCGTCGGCGCCGGCCTGCTGCTGCGGAGCTTCATCCGCGTGCTCGACGTGAGCCTGGGATTTCGACCGTCGCACGCGATGACGATCCGCGTCGATCCGGACAAGTCCTATTCGACCCGCGAGCAGCGGACCGCCTATCTCGACGAAGTCTTGCGCCGCGTTCGCGCGATTCCCGGAGTCGAGGGCGCGGCCATCACAGATGCGCTACCGCTCGGACGCAACCGTACGTGGGGCCCTCGTGCGAAAGGCGTGGTCTACGAGCGCGGGAAGAACCCGTCGGCGTTCCCACGTATCGTGAGCGACGGCTATGCGGCCGCGATGGGGATTCCCGTCCTTGCCGGACGTGACATCTCGGAGAGTGACACAGCGTCGAGCGACCCCGTCATCGTGATCAATCAGACGATGGCGCGAGCGCTGTGGCCCGGACAGGATCCACTCGGAAAAATCGTGCTGAACGCCTGCAGTCCCGAACGTCGCGTCGTCGGGGTCATCGGCGACGTGCGTCATCTCGCGCTCGAGCAGGCCTCAGGCAACGAAATGTACATGCCGTTACGCCAGTGCGGTGATCAGCCATCGTCGGATCTGGTCATCCGATCCACGCTGACTGACGCGCAGACGGCAGCAGCGGTTCGCGCGGCACTGAAATCGCTGGCGCCCAATCTCGCCGCCAACGAGGTCAGAACGCTGCAGCAACTCGTCGACAAGTCCGTCTCCTCGCGCCGTTTCGTCGTGCTGATGCTCGGCGGGTTTGCGCTGTTCGCCTTGGTCCTCGCCTCGCTCGGCATCTACGGGCTGATCTCATATTCGGTGACGCAGCGGACGCAGGAGATTGGCATTCGCATGGCGCTCGGTGCCTCCGCGCGGGATGTCCAGACGCGAATCGTGATTCAAACGCTGGGATTGGCAGCCATCGGCATGGCGATCGGCGTCGTGGGTTCGCTGGCGCTCACGCGATCACTGACCGGGCTGCTTTTTGGCATCACTCCAACGGATCCGGCGACCTTCGCGGCGATGCTCCTCGTTCTTGGGGTTGTGGCGGCACTGGCTGGCTACGTCCCGGCCCGCCGCGCGTCACGCATCGACCCTCTCGTCGCTCTGCGGACGGAATAGAGAACGCCTGTCGACTGCTCTCGATCAAGTCGATGAGATCAGCCGTTAGACGAGCTCGATCTCGTAATCGAGGACTCGAGCGAGGCGCTCCCGCAGGCCGGTCGATATCTCTTCGTGGGCGCGAGATTCGTAGTCGATAAAGATCTTTTCGTGGTCAGGCTCGAGCATGAATGACAGATACGCGAGATCCGTGTTGGGGTCGTCGGCAACGACCACATAAGTGGCGCGACCAACCAAATGCCGCTCGCGCTCGATGTCTTCCGCTTTGAAATGCGGCCACCCGGTACGCGCCATGTAGCGCGCGCGCTCATTCAGTTCCTGAGCGGCGCGCCCCTCATCCAGCTCGATGTGGGCGAACGAATCACGTAGCCGCCGAACAACCTCATCGAACGGCAAAGGCGGATTCTGAGGTTTCGGTGTCAGCTCGTGCGCCATTATCGTGGTGTTATCGGTCGCAGCAGCGGATACTCCCACCTCAGCGCGTCCGTGAGCCGCTTCGCGAGAGCAACTGCGAGGTCATTGGGCTGATATTAGCCCTGGGGAGAAAGGTTTGGCCCCGACTACCGCGCGCGCGGGCACCCGTGAGGGCGACTTTTGGGCGCGCAGAGATAGACTGCGGACCTGGATCCGCGAGAAAACGCCAGGAAGTTGCAACCTCGGTCCGGGGTGCTGTTCTTGCACAACGCGGATTACTCTGCGACTGCTCCTTCTGATCACGCTGACCGTATTGACGGGCGCGGCCCCGGCAGCCGCCGGCGTTGGCAAAGACGACGACGTGGGCGCACTGGCGCGCAAGGGCACCGCCGCCATCGAGCAGCGACGGTTCGGCGAAGCGCTGGACGCATTCACCAAGGCGCTGGCGCTGCAGCCGGAGAACCCGACTTTCTGCTTTGGCGCCGGCGTCGCCGCCTTCATGCTCGGCCAGGATGAAACGGCGCAGACCCGTTTCGAACGCGCCCTCGCGCTGAATCCAGACTATCTCGACGCAGCGGTGTGGCTCGGAGATCTGCACTATCGCGCCGGGCGCCTCTCCGAGGCGATCGCGATCTACAAGATGACGCTGCGGCGCTCCGCGAGACGGAGCGACCTCGAAGCGCAGCTCGCGACGTGGAGCAAGGAACAGGAGCTCCACGATCGGTCGCGCGAAGTACGCACGGAACATTTCAGCACGTTCTTCGAGTCGCTTTCCGACGAGCCGCTGGCTCGTGAGGCCGCCGATCGACTCGAGACCGCCTACTCGCGAGTCGGCCGGACGCTCGGCGTCTACCCGTCTGAGCGAATCACGGTGGTGCTCTACACGCGGGAACAATTCAGCACGATTACGCGGCTCGCCTCATGGTCGGCGGCTGCCTACGACGGTCGCATTCGAGTACCGATTGCCGGTACCTGGCCGGAGCGCGACGAGCTCGATCGAATCCTGTCGCACGAATTCGTCCATGCCCTGGTGGCCACCGTGGCGGGACGTACTGTCCCGGCCTGGCTGAATGAGGGCCTCGCGACGGCGCTCGAACCGGCCAGCTCGGAGAACGGGGAAACAACGGCGGCGCGAACCCGTGCGAGTCCAAACCTCTCGAAGATGGATCAACCCTTCGTCGACCTCTCCAGAGAGGATGCCGAAGCCGCGTACGCGTCGGCTACCCGGGCTGTCCGGCGTCTAATCGAGCAGCGCGGCATCGATGCCATCGTTGCGCTCCTGAAAGACTTGGGAGGGGGGACGCCCTTCAACAGCGCGTTCGAACGCCGCCTCGAGATGCGGCACGAAGATTTCGCCGCGCGTTAGGCCGAACAGTCTCTGCCGGCGGCCAACTCCAGGTGTGGCCTTCGCGATCAATCACGCTCCAGCACTGGTCACAATAGCGCGCCTTCTCTCCGCTTGATGCGACGCAACTCGGCAGCGCGTCCCACCGGTGCCTTCCCTCTTCAACGCATTGCCGGATGCGGCCGCGTCTGTCTTGGTACGGAAGCTTCGCCGACTCAATCAGCACGTCGTTCAACGTCATGCGGTTACCACCCTGTTCGCGACGATTCTAAACCTAACCGAGGGGCACGCTCTGCTCCGCGAGCGACTGCCTCAGAACGACGCCTGTTTGGTGATTGACTGTGACCGCTCCCGGACTGGAAACACGTGTTCAATGAACGCCGGGCTCCAATACCCAGACTGGCCGCCGTGGCCAACATCGAGCGTGATCGTTGCGCGGACGGCGTACACGCGATTCAGCGAGAATGCGGGGAACTGCTTCCTGATGTCAGCCTGAGGAACGTAGACTCGCATGTTCGCGTTCTCGCCGACGTAGTACCCCAACGTGTGCAGCAGCGCGGGCGCGCCAGAGGGGGCAGGAAGGATCTCGAAGGTGAGCGTGTATCCGTGACCGTACGTCCCGACGAAGGTGGGGACGATATCCACATCACGGCCGTTGCCATTTCGCTCGACGCGGAAATCGCGCAGTTTCATTCCCCCGGAGACGTACGCTGCTTTCGTTCGCTCAAGTTCGGCGCGATCGACGGCTGTGCCTTCGTCCACGAGCTGACGGCACCGCGCGGACGTATAGCCCCAGCTCGATGACAGCAGCGACCACCGCCGTCTCACTTGTCTGCAAAGGTCGAGATCGCGAAACCGCACCGCGGCTTCCTGGAAGCACTTCGATCGGACGTAGTACGACCGATAGCCTTCGGGGTTGAAGTACAACCCGCTCTGGTAATCCGACCGGGCGATGGCTTCGCACGCCCGGGTGGCCTTCGAGCGTTCCCCGGAATAATCGAACGCCATGAGGACCGACGCGCCGAACAGGCAGACGGCCCACAGACAACCGACGCGAAACACTCGAGGTGTGAGCGGATTCACCAATTGCTGGCTCTGAACCTATGGAGTCGTCGCCATGCTAACATCCGCGCACCGGAGAACATCCAATTGGGCAATCCTCCCAATGTGATGTGGCAACGGAGTGATTATGAATGGCTCACATCGCACGTCGGTGCCGTTCGCAGTCGTCGTCGCGGTCGCTCTCGCGTATTCCCTTCTGGAGACCGACCCCACGCGCGCTCAGGCCGCGTCCCCTTGTGAAAGCCTGAAATCGACTCAGCTATCCAACACGACGATCACGGCGTCCGACCTGATTGCGGCAGGCGCATTCGGCGGCCCAGCCGGAGGGAGCGCCGACTACAAGACGCTGCCGGCCTTCTGCCGGGTGCAGGGCGTGATCGCGCCATCAACTGATTCACACATCGAGTTCGAAGTCTGGATGCCTGCCACCGGCTGGAACGGCAAATACCAAGGTGTCGGCAATGGCGGGTTCGCCGGCGCGATCACTTACTCCCAGTTGGCCGCCGCGTTGAGCGTGGGGTATGCAACAGCGTCCACGGATACCGGTCACAAGGCCGGCGGCACGGACGCGCAGTGGGCGCTTGGCCATCCGGAGAAAATTGTCGATTACGGATACCGCGCCATCCATGAGACCGCTGACAAAGCCAAGACGCTCATTCGCACCTTCTATGGACAGCCGGCGAAGTATGCCTATTTCACCGGCTGCTCGAATGGAGGACGTCAAGCGCTGATGGAAGCGCAGCGCTTTCCAGAGGACTATGACGGCATCATTGCGGGGGCGCCCGCTGCCGACTTCACTCGCACCGCGGCGCTGTTCGCCTCGAATCTCCTCGCCACCGGCGACCGGTCGACGTTCATCCCCGCAGCGAAGTTCTCCGCGGTTGATGCCGCGGTCGTCGCCGCGTGCGATGCTCGCGATGGCCTCAAGGACGGCCTGGTGACCGAACCGGCCAGGTGCGCGTTCGATCCGACGGTGTTGCTCTGTCGCAACGAGGAGAGCGACGCATGCCTGACGCCGCCGCAAATCGCCACGCTGAAGAAGTTGTATGCAGGATTGCGCACAGGACAGGGCCAAGGGATCTTTCCAGGGTTCATCCCGGGCGCGGAGTCAGGGCCCGGAGGATGGGGCACGTGGCTGTCGGGAACCGCACCCGACGCGAGCCTCGAGTATGCGTTTGCGACTCAGTTCTTCAAGAACATGGTCTACAAGAATCCATCGTGGGACTATCGCACCTTCGATGTGGATCGCGATTTCAAGGCCGCCGACGCGGCGTTGGGTCAGACGCTCAATGCGACCAATCCGGATCTCGGCGCGTTTCAGAAGCGCGGGGGCAAGCTGATTTTGTTTCACGGCTGGAGCGATGCGGCGCTTCCTCCGGCTGCCACGATCGACTACTACAAGAATGTCGTCGCCAGGCTTGGGCAGCAGCAGACCGAGTCGTTCATTCGAACCTACATGATGCCCGGCGTACAGCACTGTTCCGGCGGGCCTGGGGCGGATAGTTTCGGCATCCTGCCAGGATTTCCGCCGGCGGAGCCGGACCCCGCACGCAACATGAGCGCGGCGATGGTGCGATGGGTCGAGCAGGGAACCGCGCCATCCACTATCGTTGCGACGAAATACAAGGGGAGAACGCCAGCAGACGGCGTCGCGTTCACGCGTCCGCTTTGTCCCTATCCAACGGTCGCGCGACATACGGGATCAGGCAGCAGCGACGACGCAGCAAACTTCGTCTGTGCCTCACCCGCCGCAGCCACGGCGAAGAGCGGAAAGAAGCCATGACTCGATATCTCTACTGGGGAAGCACGGCGCTCGTGGCGCTGGCGCTGCTTGGCTCTCTGAGTTACCTCACGGGAAGCGAACAGGTCGTGTCCGGGTTCACGAAGGCCGGATACCCTCAGCATCTTCGGATTGTGCTCGGTGTCGCGAAGCCTGCAGCCGCGATCGTACTGCTGCTTCCAGGGTTGCCGCTGCTGAAGGAGTGGGCGTACGCTGGCGCCACGTTCGCGTGGGTGATGGCATCGATCTCGGCCTACCTGTCCGAACCGGGACAAATATGGTTAATGCCGCTTGTGCTCCTCGGGCTTCTGGCCGCTTCCTATTTCACCAGGCCCGTCGGTCGTCGCGTCGCTATGTAGCCACCACGACGACGTGTCGTCGAATCAACGCTCGTTCTGACTGCGAGGTATCGCATGACTCTGGTGGTCGGCGCAACAGGCTTGCTGGGAAGTCACATCTGCGCGCTGCTGGCTGATCGCGGCACGCCGCTGAAAGCGCTCACAAGAAACTCGTCGAACGCGGATAAGGTCGCTGACCTGCGCAAGGGAGGCGCAGAGATCGTCCGCGGCGACCTGAAAGATCTGCAATCGCTGCAGGCCGCCTGTCGCGGTGTACACACCGTGATTTCAACCGCCTCCTCGACGTTGTCACGACAGGAAGGGGATTCAATCGACAGCGTCGATCGGCAGGGCCAATTGAATCTGATCGAGGCCGCGGAAACCGCGGGGGTCAAACATTTCGTTTTGATTTCATTTCCCAATGCGTCGATCGAGTTTCCTCTCCAGTCCGCCAAACGCGTCGTCGAAGACCGGCTGCGGCGAAGCGCGATGACCCACACGATTCTGCAGCCCACATTCTTTATGGAGGTGTGGCTCAGCCCGGCACTGGGCTTTGACCCGGCGAATGGCACGGCTCAGATCTATGGCAATGGCCAGAACAGAATCAGCTGGATCTCGTTCCAGGATGTCGCGCGGTTCGCTGTGGCTGCCGTGGACAACCAGCGGGCGGTCAACGCGACTGTGAAACTCGGCGGTCCAGAGGCGCTGAGTCCGCTGGAAGTCGTACGCGTCGTGGAGACGACTATCGGCAAGCCAGTGAGCGTGCAGCACGTACCGGTGGAGGCACTTCGAGCGCAACATGGTGCCGCGACCGACTCTCTGCAGCAGTCGTTTGCCGGATTGATGCTCTACTACGCGAGCGGAGACGTCATTGACATGACGGAAGCGACCCGCCTACTCCCGGTGGACCGTTTGAAGTCAGTTCGTGACCACTTTCAGGCGACGGCATCCACGGTCGGCGGCACGCTCAATCGGCATTCTTGAAACTGTCCTTCCCGCTCGGTTGGTTCGGGTTCAGCGGTGGCAGATTCGTCGTCCACCACTGTCGAGCTCGCTCCTCCGTCCAGGGGTGCTCGAGCACGACGGCGTCGAGTCGCCGTAGCAGATCACGTGCAGACCTTGGGCGATGCTCACGATCCTTGGCAAGGCACGCCAGCACCAACGCATCTAGGTCTGGCGGAATCGGTGCCGTCGTCCTGGCGGACGGCGGTTCCGGAGGAGACTGCGCATGCGCCAGCAACGTTTTCATCGTGGTATCCGCGCTGAAGACGTGTTGCCCTGTCAGCAGCCAATAAGCCACGCAGCCAGTCGAGTAAATGTCAGCGCGTCCGTCAACGTCGCCGTCACCCAGCACCTGCTCGGGCGCGATGAAGGCTGGCGTGCCTTGGATCACGTTGCGGACCGTAATCGCCGTCTGGGTATCGGAAGTGGCCTTGTGGGCGGCCTTCGCGAGGCCAAAATCGAGAACCTTCACGAAGTCGCAGTCTTCGCCATACCGGCAGAGGAAGATGTTTGCCGGCTTGATGTCGCGATGGACGAGCCCCCGCGATTCCGCCTCAGACAACGAATGGCAGATCTGCCGAAGGAGATGGACGACGCGTTCAGGCGGTATCGCGCCGAAGCGCTTGATCAGTGCATCGGTATCGACGCCGTCGAGCAGCTCCATCACGTAATAGAACGCTCCGTCGTCAGCGATTCCAAAGTCGAACAGCGTCACTGTATGCGGCGATCGGAGCTGGGCGATGACCTGCGCCTCGCGTTCGAACCGCCGCCGCATATCGTCTGAAGTGCCGTGCGCGTTTCCCGCCAGCGACGCTCGAATCAGTTTGATCGCCGCCGGCCTCGCAAGCAGCCGATGACTAGCCTTCCAGACTTCCCCCATCCCTCCTTCACCGAGCCGATGCTCGAGCCGGTAGCTTCCCAACTCACGCGCGCGAGCCACCTCGGTGCCCAGGCTGTAGACGACCCGGGCGCCAACATAGGCCATGATCACGACCAACGCGTTTGGAAAAACAAAGGCCCAGAAGATCATGGATCCGGTAAGGGGTGCCGCCGCCGGAAACAGCGCGATCGAAAGCCGCACCATCAGGGGAACTGACGTGACGGATGCGAGTGCCGCCATCACCGCATAACGAGGCGCGGTGGGCACGACTACGTTGAAGAGCAGCACCCATATCGAAACCCACGATAGCCCGACCCAGGACACACCGGCGTTCAATCCTCGCGGCTGGAGAAACTCGGCCGCCGCGATGCCATAACTACTCACCACTTCGAATACCAGGGCGAGCACGGTTACCGCCGCCGGCCGCAGCCGGGCCAAGCGAATGGTCAGCGCCACTGCCACCGCCATCGCGATCGAAACTGACCCGGGGACCCAGTTCGCCGGGTGTTCGACCAGGATCGTGCGCTGGCCCTCACTGACCATCGAGGGAAAGAACGCTGCCATGAAAAACGTAAAGGCATAGAGCCAGGCGAGCGCCTGGAAGCGAGCGGCGGCGCGATTCAACAGGTCCGGCGGAAACCCCGTGGTCGCGCGATCGAAGAGTGAGACGCTGCGATAGGCGGGGACGAAGAGGGTGGGTTCCGGATCTGCTGAGGGCATGTGATAGGCCGCTCTAAGCGTTGCGACTCATGCTACCCGAACAACTGATCGCGTGCCGCCGTCGTCATGGCGACGACTCCGGGATGCTTCAGGCGCCGCTCGGCTGAAATCACGTAATACCGCTCGCGGACGGCCTCGGTTCGTCCGACCACGCGGACTCCGTAGAGACGACTGACGTCCCGTTCGATCGCGACCGGCGCCGGGAAGACGCACCCCACAACCTGACCGAAGACCGTCATCAGCGCCGAGTCCTCGAACTCTCCCTGCACGCGAGGTCGCACTCCTTCGCGCTCGAACCAGTCTTCCAGCGCGCGCCGCAGCGGATTATTGGTCGTCGGCAGGACCATCGGCGCGTCGTCCAGCGATTTGGGAAAGCGTCGTCGGATCCGAGCGGCCAGCGATGCCGGGGCAAAGAACGCCATCGCGCTTTCGCCGACGGCGTGATTGAAGACCTTCACCGGGAGATACCCTGGAGCCGGCGTATTGGCGACGACGACGTCCAGCGCGTAGGTGGCCAGTTGGCCAATGAGCTGCTCGGGATTGTCCTCGCGGCACACCAGGCGAATCGACTCCGGCTGCTGAATCGCCGGGCGCAGCAGCCGATACACCAGCAGCTTCGGCACCGCGTTGGCGACGCCGACGGTCAACTGAAGACCGCGGCCGGGCGCCCGACCGTCGAGGGTTTCGAGCAGCTCACGGCCGACGCTGAAAATCTCGTCGGCATACCGGTAGACGACGCGTCCGACGTCGGTGAGAACCTGCGCGCGGCCTTTCCGCACAAACAGCGGTTGGCCGAGCGCGTGTTCCAGCATTCGCACCTGCGCACTGATTGTTGGCTGCGACAGCCGCAGCTTCGTCGCCGCTCTCGACACGCTGCCTTCCTGAACCGCGGTCCAGAAGTACAGCAGGTGATGGTAATTGAGCCACTGCACGATGATGCAAACATACTATAGAAAAACTCGATGAATGCCACGCAAAGTATCTATTTGCCTATGAACACTCCGAGGCGTACGGTTGACTCATGATCGCCCTGGACCTTGATCGCCGCCTCGGGGCGCTCGCACGGCTCACGGCCGAATACCGCGACCTTCCCGGCTTGCGCCTGACGATGGCTCAGGCTGGCCGGCTGTGTGGGCTTTCGCTGGGCGAAGCCGACACCGTGCTCACCGCCCTCGTGGCGAGCGGATATTTGTGCTGCGATCGCTCGGGCCGGTATCTCCGCGTCGATGTGGACGCGCAACGGTGTGACGCCGAAAGCGTCGCGGCGGCGATCGCATAAACACCGACGCGAATGGCTGTCGACACCGAGCGACAAACCGACTGGCACCGTCACGACGTCGAGGCTGTCCTCGCGGATCTGGATGCACCCTCGACCGGGCTCAGCACGGCTGATGCGCGCCAGCGTCTCGACCGATACGGGCCGAACGAGCTGCAGGCGCTTGCTCGCAGCTCCGCCTGGCATACGCTCGCCGCCCAGTTCAAGAATCTGCTCGTCATCATTCTGCTCGCAGCGACCGCGCTGTCAGGGATACTCGGCCACGGGCTCGAAGCCGTGGTCATCGCCGTCATCGTGCTGTTCGCGGTGGTGCTCGGCTTCGTGCAGGAGTTCCGCGCCGAGCGCGCGCTCGAGGCGCTGCGACAGATGGCCGCGCCCATCGCGCACGCGGTCCGGGACGGGGTGGAAACGACGGTGCCAGCACGCGAGCTCGTGCCTGGCGACGTCATTCTCCTGCGCGCGGGCGACAGAGTCCCGGCCGACGCCCGTGTTACCGTTGCGGTCAATCTCGCGATCGATGAATCGGCATTGACCGGCGAGTCCGCGGCGGTCGAAAAGGGCTCCGGTGCGCTCGAGTCGTCTGACCTGCCGATTGGCGATCGCCACAATATGACGTACGCCGGCACGCTGGTCGCGCGCGGCCGCGGTCACGCGGTCGTGGTTGCGACCGGCATGTCGACGGAGTTCGGCCACATCAGCGGGCTGGTTCAGACCGTTCAATCAGGCCGGACGCCGCTCCAGGAAAACCTCGATCGACTCGGTGCCACGCTGGGCAAAGCAGCGCTGGTCGTCGTGGCGTTGATCGTCGCACTGGGCATGTGGCGCGGGATGCCGCCGCTCGACATGTTCGTCTTCGGCATCGCGCTCGCCGTCGCCGTGGTGCCTGAAGCGCTGCCGGCGGTCGTGACGATCTCGCTGGCCATGGGCGTCCGCCGCATGGTCAAGCGGCAGGCGCTCGTTCGCCGGCTCCCGGTGGTTGAAACTCTCGGCAGCACCTCGGTTGTCTGCTCGGACAAGACCGGGACGCTGACTCGAAACGAAATGACGGTTCGGCGGATCACGACGGCCGAGGCTCTCGTCGAAGTCAGCGGCGTCGGCTACGACCCGGTCGGCGAGTTCAGCACTGATGGCGTCCCCGTCGAACCGTCGCCAGTTGTCCGCGAGCTGCTGCGCGCCGCAGTGCTCGCCTCGGACGCGCGCGTGTCCCTCGGCCAGCAAGGACGATGGCGAGTCGAAGGCGATCCGACCGAGGGGGCGCTCATCGTCGCATCGGAGAAGGCCAACCTCGATCAGGCCACACTCAATCGACTTCACCCGCGCGTTCATGAAATCACGTTCACGTCCGAACGGCGACGGATGACGACACTGCACGCGGCCGGTGCGGGGGCGCTTGTGGCCTATTCGAAGGGCGCCGTCGATGCGATCCTTCCGGACTGCGTCGCGTGGGCGCGCGAGGCGGGCGACGCGCCGCTCGATGCTCGGAGCCGCGATACGGTGATGCAGCACGAGCGTGACATGGCGTCGGCTGGACTGCGGGTACTCGCGATCGCGCGCAAGCAGCCGGCTGACGTCGCGGATGCCGAACAGCAGATGACATTCGTCGGGTTGGTCGGCATGATGGACCCGCCTCGCGCCGAGGCCCGTTCGTCGGTCGAGACCTGCCGGGACGCCGGCATCACGCCGGTGATGATCACCGGCGACCATCCACTTACCGCTGCGGCGATCGGGTCGGAAATCGGATTGCTTGACGGCAGGCGCGTGCTCTCAGGGCATGCGTTGTCGAAGATGAGCGACGCCGAGCTCGCCCGCGACGTCGCCGAGATTGGCGTGTATGCGCGCGTGTCGCCGGCCGACAAGCTTCGCGTGATTGCCGCGTGGCAGAAACGCGGCGACGTCGTGGCGATGACAGGAGACGGCGTCAACGACGCGCCGGCCTTGAAGAAAGCGGACGTCGGCATCGCCATGGGTGTCACCGGCACGGACGTGAGCAAGGAAGCCGCCGCAATCACCCTCCTCGACGACAATTTCGCCACGATTGTCGCCGCGGTCGAAGAGGGGCGCATCGTCTTCGACAACATTCGCAAGTACCTTTCGTTTCTGCTGTCCTCGAACATCGGCGAGATTCTGCTCATGGCGGGCGCCGCGCTCGCTGGGCTGCCGTTGCCGTTGAGTGCGGTGCAGATTCTCTACGTCAACCTCGCGACCGATGGTCTGCCGGCGCTTGCGCTCGCGGTGGATCCACCCGATACGGATCTGATGCGGCGCAGGCCGCGCGACCCGCGAGCGGGCGTCTTCACGCGTCCGCTGGTGCTGCTGCTGATGGCTGGCGGCCTCTGGTCGGCGGCGGTGAATCTCGGCCTGTTCACGTGGTTGCTGAGGAGCGGACGACCGCTCCGCGAAGCCATGGCGATGACGTTCGTGTCGCTGGTGCTGATTCAGTTCTTCAAGGCGTTCAACTTTCGATCGGATCGCTTCTCCGTCTTACGGCGACCCTTTGCCAACCGCTGGTTGAACCTCGCCGTCGCCTGGGAACTGGCGGTGCTCGCGCTCATTCTCTATATCCCGTTTTTCGAGGGACCATTCGGGACGTTCGCGTTTACGTGGAAGGACTGGGCGCTGACCGCGGGGCTGGCATCGACCGTCGTGCCGGTGCTCGAAGCGGTCAAATGGCTCGAACGGCGCGGCTATGCTGGCGCGTTGACCTGACGTGGGCTTGCCCTCCGGAGCTGCGTAGCAGCGAAGGAAGGCGACGTTCGCGTTACTATCCAGCATGCTGAAAACGCTCGCCGCCGCGGTTGCCGTCGGGCTGACGTTTCCCTGCGCAGCAGCCGGTCAGTCTCCGGCGCCGGTGCAGGGAGATTTCACTCTTAAGAACTTCAGATTCCGGTCTGGTGAGTCGCTTCCCGAACTCCGGATTCACTATCGGACCCTGGGAAAGCCCGAACGCGATGCAGGCGGCATCGTACGCAACGCCGTGCTCATCATGCACGGCACCGGCGGAACCGGCGCGCAATTCATGCGCGCGGAATTTGCCGGCACGCTCTTCGGCACCGGAGCGCTGCTCGACGCCACCCGCTACTTCATCATTCTTCCGGACGACATCGGTCACGGTCAGTCGAGCAAACCAAGCGACGCGCTGCGCGCAAAGTTTCCGCGTTACGGGTACCTCGACATGGTTGAAGCGGAGTACCGCCTGGTCACGGAAGGGCTCGGCGTCAATCACCTCCGCCTGGTGATGGGGACGTCAATGGGAGGCATGCACACGTGGCTGTGGGGTGAGCAGTATCCGGACTTCATGGACGCGCTGATGCCGCTCGCCAGCCTGCCCACCCAGATCTCGGGTCGCAATCGCGTGTGGAGGAGGACCATCATCGATGCGATACGGAACGATCCGGCGTGGCGTGACGGCAACTACTCGACGCAGCCCCCAAGCCTGCGGACGGCCCAACAGATCCTGTATTTGATGTCGAGCAACCCGGTGGTTCGCCAGCGCGAAATGCCGACGCGAGCGGCGAGCGATGCGCAGCTCGATCAAGCGATGGCGTCCGCGGTGAAAACAGCCGACGCCAATGATGTCCTCTACCAGCTCGAGTCATCGTTCGATTACGACCCCGGGCCTGGTCTCGAAAACATTCGCGCACCGCTACTCGCCGTCAATTCCGCCGACGATCTCATCAACCCTCCGGAGCTGGGTATCCTCGACGGTGAGATCAAGCGGGTCGCCAGAGGTCGCGCGATCGTCCTCCCCTTCAGCGCCGAGACCCGCGGTCACGGCACCCACACAATCGCCGCGATTTGGAAATCGTACCTTGAAGAACTGCTGAAGCTGTCGAGCCACTGAACCGCGGACACACACGGAGGAATAGGCCACGGAATAACACGGAAGTCTTTCGTCGCCCTAGTCGACTTTCCACACCTTGATAATGACGTCGTGCGGCTGCCGTTCGCCGGTGCCGATGAAGATGGCCCGCGTCAGCCACTGCAGATCGGGCGCGGACGTCTCGAATATCGGAACTGTCTTGAAGTACACCTGCGAGTGATCGACCGCCTCGCCGGCCAGCAGCTTCTTCGTGATTTCAGCCGGCGCGTGACGGATGCCGGCGTTCTGAATGTAAATGAGGCCGCCGCTGTCGGCCTGCAGCGTGTACCGCGTGTCGAGCTCGGCGAGACCATCGTCGCGGACAATCTGCCAGTCAGCGCCGCCTGGCAATACCGTGCCGCGAATCTTCGGCCCTCCGAAAGTACCGCCAAGAATCGGAATCACTCGACGCCGGCCACGCGGCACCTGGCCGAAGTCCACTGGATCGCCCACGTGCACGCGCAGGGTCATCACGTAAGTCAGCGTCGGGGGCGTCACTGCTTTTTCTCCCCGTCACCGGCCGGTGCGGTGATGACGATGTGAGTGACACTGTCCCAGGCATTGTGAATGCCGATGAGCAGCAGTGCGAGCGCAGTTGAAGCGATGACGAACTCGGAGTCCTGTGGATCGCCGCGGAAAAACACTCCGGCAATCGTCAGCACCGCGTAGACGCTGCAAGGCAGCAGCACGTACCAGATCCAGTCCTGCAGTACCGGCGTGTATGAGGTTTGGCGACGCGCGCGGAGGATCACAACGATACCGTAGGTGAGCCCGCCGATCCCGCACGCCATCAGCACGAGTGACACACTCAGGAACGAACGCCACGGCGCGCTCATGATCGCCGAGACAATCAGCGCAACGGTCAGATGCACCACCGTCGGTGTGCCGAATGCGCTAAGCGAGTCGCTCGTGGCCAGCGCCCGCCGGTCCGCAATCAGCGTGATCACCACGAACTGCAGACCAATCAACGCTCCGCCCGACGATCCGACGATGACGTAAAAGCTCTCCCACTCGGACATGGTTGCCTTTCCTCACGCGGTCGATCTCGACGAGGTTTTGGCAGTTCGATCGAGGCCGCGCCGTTATTCTCTCCGCAATCGGCATTCTTGACTTCACTCTTCAAAGGCCCGAAGATGGCCGCTCCCCGGTTCACTTCTTTGCGGAGGTTGCGAATGAGGAAGCTGATAGTGCTCCTCGCATGCCTTGGTGCGCTCACGTTCGAAGCTCGCCCGGGTGGGACGGCGACGTCGGTTGTCCAGAAAGCCCCAACGACTCAGAAGCCGGTGGCCGGCAAGGTTCGCAACTACTACATCGCAGCGGACGACGTGACCTGGGACTACGTGCCGGGTAATAGAGATGGGATCACCGGTGAACCTGCAAATGCGACAGGGTTCTTCAAGGGCTCCAAGCCTGACGAACTCGTTCCCAAACCCGTCAGCACGAAATACCTGAAGACCCTCTATCGCGAGTACACCGACGGCACATTCCAGACGCTCAAGCCGCGCCCTGCCGAGTGGGAGCACCTCGGCTTTCTCGGCCCGGTTATCCACGCCGAGGTCGGGGATACGATCAAGATCGTATTCCGCAACAACGGTGACCATCCTTACTCGATCCATCCCCACGGCGTCTTCTACAATAAGGACTCGGAGGGCGCTCTGTACCAGGACGGCACGTCGGGAAAAGACAAGGCCGACGATGGCGTGCCGCCGGGCGGCACACATACCTACACGTGGGAAGTACCAGAGCGAAGCGGTCCAGGTCCGATGGACTCCAGTTCGGTGATGTGGATGTACCACTCCCACGTGAACGAGGTGAAGGATCCGAACACCGGCTTGATGGGAGCGATGATCGTGACGGCGCGCGGAAAAGCGAAGCCGGATGGATCGCCGAAGGACGTCGACCGCGAACTGATCGTGATGTTCTCGCAGATACATGAAGAAGATAATTGGTACTTCCTGAAGAACGTGAAAGTCGCGGACAAGCCAATGCCGCCGCCTCCGGGGCTGTCACAGAACTTCTACCCGTACTTCGTGACCTTCTCGATCAACGGGTTCGCACATGGCAGCATGCCGCTCGACGCGTTGACCGTGCGCAAGAGCGAACGGGTCCGCTGGTACGCGATGAGCTCCACCAACGATTTCGATTTCCACACGCCGCACTGGCACGGCAATGTCGTCACCGTGAACGGGATGCGCACCGATGTGGCGTTCATGGGGCCGATGCAGATGGTCACCGCGGACATGACGCCGGATAACGAAGGCACGTGGCTGCTCCACTGTCACGTGTCGTTTCACAACACCGCCGGCATGACCGGGCGCTATGTCGTGGTTGGCAAGAAGAAATCTACCAACTGACGAGGTCGGCGGATCCTCTCTGGGGGCAGGCCATGAAGCAAATACAGGTGCAGGGCGTTCATCACATCACGATCGTCGGGTCGACGAAGCAGAGCGCGGTGGATTTCTGGCAGGGCGTGCTTGGCATGCCTTTCGTCTTCGAGCAGCCGAATCTCGGAAAGCCGGACGAGAACCACTTGTATTTCGATCCTGGCGACGGCAGGCTCCTCACCGTGTTCACCAACGAATCACGCGAGGACGCCAGACGTCACGCGCCTCGTGAGATCGGATGCGTCGAGCACATCGCGTTCAACGTGTCACGCGCGACGTTCACGCTGGCCACGGCTCGCCTCCGCGACCGCGGCATCGACTTCATCGAGCGTGATCGCGGCTTCATGAACTCCATTTATCTGCACGACCCGAACGGCCTGAAGATCGAGCTGGCGTGCTACAAGTTCGAAGCGCCCGAGGGCTTCCGCGCCGTCGACGTCCTGATGAAGGCTCATGAGCTCCGGGTCGAACGCGGCGATCACCACATCGCTGACGAGCACGTCGCCGACGCGATCGAGGCGCTGCTGGCGACGCGGCCGCGCTTGCCGGTCGGCGAGAAAGCGGCTGCGCTGAAGGCGTGAATCGTCACGTCGTGAGGGCCGTATCAGCTGAACCGGTTACCGTCCGGCACCGCATTTGCGAGTACGCCCGGATGCCGGCGATCGAGTCGGGATACGGCCGCGCTCGTCGCCTTTAATATCAAGCGCCTTTCGGCTGGCGCACAACCGGAACAGGACCATGTCTCAAAACTACGGGCGATTGATCGAGGACGTGTACATTGCCGAGCTCTACCCCGCTACGGATCTATCTTCTGACCAGGCAATGGTGCGGAGCGGTGCACCGATGGACACTAGTGGAGAACCGACGAAGAGTTCACGAGTAACGCGAACGATTGAGAAAGCGGCGCACGTGACCGGCCGCGCGATCTACGGCGGGTACTTCCTCTACAATGGCATCAACCATCTGCTCAAACGGAAGATGATGACGGAGTACGCGCGATCGAAGGGCGTGCCGGCCCCGGAAGCCGCGGTCGTGGCATCAGGCCTGATGATTATTGCCGGAGGCGCCAGCGTCGTCCTCGGCCTGCGGCCGAAACTTGGTGCCGGACTGATTACCGGATTCCTGCTCGGCGTCTCTCCACAGATGCACGCGTTCTGGAAGGAAGAGGAACCGCAACAGCGGATGCAGGAGATGGTCAACTTCACGAAGAACATGGCGCTCGTCGGCGCCAGCCTGTTCGCCGCGGCACAGCCCGAGCCGTGGCCGATGCGTGTGGGTGGGATGTAGACTCGCTTCGCTGCGCTCGCTCGCGTTTGACTTCGACCGTCAAATCGCCTGAGGATGGCGATCCTCAGTCACGAACGACTCCGATCGGCACTGCACGCATGATGGCCACTCAAGAAGACAAGGCGGCGAGTTTTCGAGCTCTGCATGACGGGCCAGGCGTCTTCGTGATTCCCAACCCATGGGACGTTGGATCGTCGAAGATGCTCGCGGGCCTTGGCTTTCACGCGCTCGCGACGTCGAGCGCCGCCTCCGCCTGCGCGATGGGTTACAGAGATGGTGGGTTAACCCGCGACCAGGCACTGGATCACGCGCGGCTGATTGTGGACGCCACAGAGTTGCCGGTCTCGGCGGATCTCGAAAAAGGATTTGGTGACGAGCCTGCCGTGGTGGCAGAGACGGTGCGATTGGCCGCGGCGGCCGGACTCGTTGGGTGCACGATCGAGGACACGACGGGAAATCCGGAACGCCCTCTTTACGATGAAGGGCTCGCCGTCGAGCGCATCGCCGCAGCGGTCGAGGCCGCACGCGCGCTTCCCTTTCCGTTCATGCTGACGGCGCGAGCCCACAACCTGCTCTACGCCAACCCGAGCCTCGACGACACCATCCGCCGACTTCAGTCCTTCGAAAAAGTGGGAGCGGACGTGTTGTTCGCGCCTGGGCTGTCAGACCTCGCCGCAGTGAAGACGGTCTGCACATCCGTATCGAAGCCGTTCAACTTCATGGTCGGCATCAAAGGAAAGTCGTTTTCCGTAGCTGACCTTGGCGCTGCGGGCGTCAAGCGCATCAGCCTGGCGACGTCGTTGTATCGTGCGGCAATGACCGCATTCCTCAACGCTGCGCGTGAGGTGAAAGACTCCGGTCAGTTCACTTTCGTCGATCAATCTGTCATTACAGCAGAGTTAGTCGCGCTGATGCACATCTGACGTCCACGTCCACGGGTCGTGTCGCGACTGATCCCGTCCCGCTGGCCGACCCATGATTCTTGCGCATTCAACCCGCGCGGCACAGATCGTGCGAACTCCGCGGCTGGCTCTTGCGTCAGAGCAACAACAAGAGTAAGTATTCATAGCGATTTCTCGGAGAGTCGGCACTTCGGCTGACGGAAACCACGACAATTCGTGGATGAACATCAGTCGTCCCTCGTCGGCTTCCTCCACCTTTAGGACTTCGGAACACCACCGGGGGGTGAATCCAAATGTCCGTCAGCTGTTCGACGTCTGCATTCGCACACTATCTCGATCAGTACTCAGCTGATTCCTGCGTACCTATCGCTCTCATCCGTCACAGCTACTTGGTCGGCTAACTGCCAACGGGGAGGTGTAACCGTGACACTGACGAGTCGGCGTTCTCAAACAATGGCCGTTCTGTGGTGTGTGGCCATTGGCTTCATCGTGCTGGCGTATTCAGCACGTCCAGCTTCAGCGCAGGTTCTGTACGGCTCGATCGTCGGAACCTTGACCGATCAGACGGGCGCCGTCGTGCCGAAGGCGACCGTCACCGCGACGAACGCGGCAACCGGGTTGACACGGCAAGTCGTCGCGGACGAATCCGGCTACTTCTCCATTCTCAACCTGCTCGAGGGGACATACGACCTCTCGGTCAGCCCGCAGGGATTCAGGCCCTACGCACAAAAGGGCGTCATTGTCTCCGTCAACAAGGTGACGCGCGTCGATATCACGATTCAGGTTGGCGCCCTGTCTGAACAAGTCACCGTTGAAGCCAGCAGTGCGCTGCTGCAGACGACGAAGTCGGACGTGAGTGTGAGCCTGGATACCCAGGCGATCGAGAACCTTCCGCTTTCCGGCTATCGCAATTTTCAAAGCCTCATCAACCTGGTGCCGGGCGCGACACCGGGACGCTATCAGAATGCGGTGACGGATACGCCGGGCCGCGCATTGACCAACAACGTGAACGGGCAGGAGCGCGGCGCCAACAATACCCGCGTCGATGGCTCCGCCGATATTCTCGTGACGATGCCGCATCACGCGGTGTATGTGCCGCCGGCGGAAAGCATCCAGGAAGTCAATATCGCCACCAACAACTTCGATGCGGAACAGGGTATGACCGGCGGCGCGGCGGTCACGGTGATCACCAAGTCCGGGACGAATTCCCTACGCGGCACTGGCTTCGCCATGCACGACGACAGCGCGCTGCGCGCGTTCACCTGGGACGAGAATCGCGCTGGCGTGAAGGAGAAGCCGGACGGCAAGCGAAATATCGTCGGCACCAGCCTTGGCGGCCCGATCAAGAAGGACAAGTGGTTCTTCTTCGGAAACTGGGAAGGCACGTTCGAACGCGTGAGCAACTCCGTGCTCTCGTCGGTCCCCACCGCTGACTTCCGAAGCGGAGACTTCAGCCGCATGCTCGGCGATCCCATCCTGAGCGCAGCAGGCAATCAGATCATGGTGCCGACAACGGAAGGCGGGACGACGCCACTCCGCGAAGGCATGATCTTCGATCCCTTCACGGGCAATCGCGACGGCACCGGCCGCTCCGTGTTGTCGAGCGGCGGGCGCATTAACGTCATCCCTGCCGCGCGCCTGAACACCCCGATGATGAAGTTAATGGCGCTCGTGCCCATGCCGAACCAGAGCGGCGACACGGCCAACTATTTCAACACCGGCACTCAGAAGCTCAATCGGAACAACTTCGACGGCAAGGTCAACTGGAACCGTAATGAACACAACCAGCTGTGGTTCAAGTACAGCGCGATGGACGCGCTCGTGCAGGGCCAACCCAGCCTTGGGGAGGCCGTAGGAAACTGTCTCTGCGCCGGCGGCGGACTCGGCACGGGCTCGACGCTCGTGCAGATCGCCGGCATGGGCACCACCTACACGGTCTCGCCGACATTCCTGATCGATGGCACCTTCGGCTGGACGCGATTTGGCCAGAACGTCGCACCGCCTGATCTCGGCACGAACTTCGGATCGGACGTGCTCGGGATCCCTGGAACCAATGGCCCCGACCCGCGCGAGAGCGGCCTGCCGGGATTCTATATGTCCGGCTACTCGCAGCTCGGCAATCCTGAGGGCTGGAACCCGCTCTACCGCAACGACCAGTCGTACACGTTCAACACCAACGCCAGTAAATCGCATGGCACGCACGACATCCGGTTCGGGTTCGATTTCGTCCATCACTTGATGAATCACTGGCAGCCGGAACTGGGCGAGGGCCCGCGCGGCGCGTTCTACTTCGATCCAGGGGTGACCGCGCTCAATCCGGATGCGCTCGACGGGACGGTCGGTTTCAAGGGAGACACGCCGTCGTTCGAGAACGACTGGAACTCGGTCGCCGCGTTCATGCTCGGCACACCAGACGTGTCCGGCAAGAGCAGCCAGTTCATCAAAATGGACAGCATGGAGAACCAGTACGCCTTGTACGGGCGCGACCGCTGGCGAGCAACACCAGCGCTCACCGTGGATTTGGGACTCCGATGGGAGCTCTACCCGAATCGACGGCGCTCGGGCGGCCTGGGTATCGAGTCGTATGATCCGACCACGAACGAGGCGCTGATTGGTGGCAGGGGCGGCATCCCGCAGGACAACGGCGTCGGCTTCAGCAAGAAGCTGTTCGCGCCGCGCCTCGGCTTCGCCTATCAACTGGATGACAAGACCGTCCTTCGCAGCGGGTACGGGATCACCTACGCCTCGCATCCGTGGGGCGCGCAGGCACTCCGCGGCTGGTATCCGCTAACGGTCGTGGCCGTGTTCTCGGGCGTCAACGGCTTCCAGCCGGTCACGACGGATCCGGGCTACGTGGCAGCGGGAATCCCCAACGCTCCACTCGGACCCACCGTCGGGATTCCTTCGATCTGCTGCCCTGACATCAGCACCGGCCGGGTCCCGCTGCCCGAGGCCGCGGAGGACGGGTATCCCAGGGCCAACGAGATGCTGCATCGCGGCTACATCCAGTCGTGGAACCTCGTCGCCGAACGCAAATTCCCGGCCCAGATCGTCGCGTCACTTGGATACGTCGGGTCCGCGTCGGTCAGAGGGTTTGCGTTCCTCGACATCAATGCCTCGCAAATCCCTGGCTCCGGCAACGAGGGACGACCGCTCTTCGCCAAGTTCGGACGAACCTCGACCACGAGAGAATGGGACGGCAGGACGCACAGCAACTACCACTCGCTGCAGGCCACGCTCAATCGTCGTTTCACCCAAGGCCTGATGATTAAGAGCGCGTACACGTTCTCGAAGGCCATCGATGAGGCCACGTACTCTGATTGGACGGAGTTCACCTGGAACGCCGCGAGTCAGATGCACCGAAACCGCGCCCTGGCGTCGCACGACGTCCCTCAGAACTTCCAGCTTGGGGTGTTGTACGAGCTGCCATTCGGCGAGGGGAAGAAATGGGCGACAAGCGGAGCGAGTGCCACGATCCTCGGCGGCTGGCAGTTGAACGGGCTGTACGCCGCGTACTCCGGACGGCCATTCACACTGACGGCGTCCGGCGCATCGCTGAACATGCCGGGCAACCAGCAGACGCCGGATCAGATCAAGGACAACGTCGAAATCCTTGGCAACGTCGGCGGTGATGGAACCTACTTCGACACCACCGCGTTCGCGCGTGTGACGCAAGTGCGTTTCGGCAACGTCGGCCGGAATACGATGCGCGGACCCGGAGTTTCGAATCTCGACCTGGGGCTTTTCCGTACGTTCAAGCTTGGCCCGTCGTACAACCTGCAGTTCCGGGCGGAGGCGTTCAATGCGACGAACACTCCGCACTTCAGCAACCCGAACGGGAACGTGAACAGCTCGAACTTCGGAAAGGTGCTGTCGACGCAGACAGCGTACGCGCTCGGCCGATCGCGAGAGTTCAGGTTCGGGCTGCGGTTCACCTTCTGAACGGGGAAAGGAAGTTAAAAGGTAAAAGTTAGAAGTTAAAAGTTAAAAGGGCCGAGGAGAGAACGGGGCCAGCTGTTGGCTCCGACTCTCTTCGGCCATCATGATCAGTCCCGTGTCAGTGCTTCATCGGGACGATCCATTCGACTGGACCGTCAGGGCCTGCCGAACCGGGAAGGCCATTCGATGACGCGACGTCGCGCCACGTGAGCCGTCCATGGACGCCGTAGGGAATCACGCGCACGCGATTGTTCGATCGCTCGACCTTGACCTCGACGAAGCTCTGAAAAAACGGCGCGACGTTGTAATCGAACGCCGCCGACAGCCATTCCGCGGAAAAGGGCCACGCCGCGAAGTGCGTCGTCCACCACCAGGCTGGCCGCTTCCACAACGGTGACATCGCCTCGATCTTGCCGGTCACCGCTTGCCGGTTCGGGTAGTACGCCCATTGAGTTGTCGGCGGCTGCGCCGGCCACGCGAGCGAGGTGCCGAAGCTGAGGTAGGCGCCGCCGCCGCCGTTGACGAAGTAGTGAACCGCCGGCGACGAGTCCGTGCTCGGATTGGAGTAGTACTCGAAGTCGTGCGTATCGCCGGCCATCGCGATCGTCACGCCGCGGCGCAGCAGCAGCGCCTTGAGATTCGAAAACGCCTCGTCTCCGACGGTGGCGTCGTGGCCGCCGGCAAAGAAGGGATGGCCAACGACAGCCATCGTGAATTTCCCTGCCGAGCGATCCAGCGCGCCGTTCAGCCACGCCGCTTGTTCATCGTCAATGGTGCGCAGGACGCCGGTATCAATCGCGATGAGCGCAAACCGGTCGGTCTGAACCTCGAAAAACGGCGCGCGCTGAAACCCGGTGGGGACCCGATACGCCTGACGCAGACGGTCGGCCTCGCTAATGAGATCCTCGATTCGGGCGTCGGTCGTACTCGTGACACGCAGGTCGGCCAGGACTCTCGCGTGAATGCTCGCGCGGGCGGCATCAGGCTGAAGGAACGTCACCGCGAAACCTTCGAGCGCATCGTACCAATCATGATTGCCGGGGATTGCGTACACGGGTTTGCTGATTCCCTTGAATGGCAGCCAGAACTTCGCTTCGTAGTCTTTCATCGCGCCGGTTGGATACACGACGTCTGAAGAGATGACGACGAAGCGCACCTGCGGCTCGTTCGCGACGGACAAGAGCACGTCGCGAAGGACGTGTTGCGACGCATCGCCTTCACCCGTGTCGCCAATGACGATGAACGAGAAGTCCTGCTGATCAAGGCCCGTTGGCGCAACCGCAAATGGCAACGGTTGTGTGCGATCGCCCTGGGTCGAGAGCACGGCGCGAACCATTTCCGCGCGCCACTCGTCCGTGCGCGAGGCCGCCCACGAGTTCCACATTCCGGCGGCCCAGTTCTCGGTGTCGAAGTACCAGCTCATACCCCAGACGGGCACCGTCGCGGCGAGGATCGCCGCAAACGGAAGCCCGCTCCGGAGACCGCGGGTGAGCGCTGTGGGAATCGAAAAACGCGCGGCGCGCATCCGGATGGCGTACGACATCCGCCAACGCAGCCAGGTACCGGTCGCGCGGGACACGACGCTCGACGCTGAGGACCGAACCGCGCGAATGTACGACCGCCAGACGCGGCGTTCGATCCAGCGGGTCGGTCCGCGCCACAACAGATAGACGGGGTTCATTACAAACAGCCCGAAGACGACCGCGATCAGCATGTCTCCAAGTACGGCAACGCCTGGCGACACGAGGCCGAGAAACGTGAGGTCCGTGGTCATCCGGCCCACGTGAATCGCAAACAGCGTCGCGATGAATGCGATCGTCCAGCCGCGATCGCTTGGCGCGCGTGCGAGCTCGGCGGCGCTGACGTCAGCCGCCATGGCGACAGCCTCAGGTTCCGCTGTGAGTCCAAGCTCGTTGACGACGCTCTCGTCCGCATCGGTCTCGGTAAGGATCGGTGCCGTTCGGATGTTCCAGGCAATGCCGAATATTCTCAGCGCGCCCGCGATCGTGACGACCCAGGTCAGCGCGGCGTCGGCCGCGAACACCAGCAGCAGCAGGACGCCCACATTGCCGAGCGTGGCCAGCGCCTTCCAGATCTTGTCGGTGCGCCCAGCCGCCCGCGCGACACCGATCGCGTAACGAACCGCATCAAGCGCAAACCATGCGGCCACCACCACTCGAAGAGCCTGGGCGGCAACGAACGGCGCATTGATCAGGAAGAGCGCAATGATCAGGCTGATGACCGCGCCGGCCGTTCCCTGGTGTCGGGCGGCGGGTGTCGATCGGCGAACGGCGTGCAGCGCCTCGATAGCCGCGGCAACCGCAAGCAGCCACCCGACGGTGGATGGCGGAGACTCTGACCGCGTAAACGGCGTCAGGAGCGCGAGCGCGGCGAGGCCGAGCGTGACGGCAGCAAGGCCGGAAACCGGGGATCTCAGCTTCAGCAACTCGACCGACTGAGCAATTCCGAGTCCATGCGTGAAGCAGCCGGAGTGAACGACCTGCCTCAAGATCTATGGATCATTGGCCCACGACATGTCGTGCTTCTACACGGCGGGGTGGGCGGCGAGTCCCGCGGAATTCAGCGCGGCCGCTTGACCGCACGAGTGTCCTGCGCGTCGGCTCCGACGTGCATCTCGGCGAGGGCGAAGGCCCACTCGTCAGCAAGCTCGGCGATCCGCTTGTCGGTCGGGCGATAGCCATGCGACCCGAGCGTTTCGACGCGAATCAGAATCGGTTTGTCGCACGACTGCGCCGCCTGAAGCGCCGCAACGAACTTGAACGAGTGGCTCGGAACGACGCGATCGTCGTGGTCCGCGGTCGTCGCCAGCGTTGCCGGATAGCACGTGCCAGGCTTCACGTTCTGCACCGGCGAGTACTTGTAGAGAAAGCGGAACTGCTGCGGATCGGACGACGAACCGTACTCGGTCCGCCAGGCACGGCCGCCGGTGAATCTGTCGTAGCGCAGCATGTCCATGACGCCAACCGCTGGCAGCGCCACGGCAAACAGGTCCGGCCGCTGCTCCTGCACCGCTCCGACGAGCAGCCCGCCGTTCGAACCGCCGCTGATGCCAAGCTTCGATGGCGAAGTGTATTTGTCCTTGATCAACTGTTCGGCAACCGCGATGAAATCGTCGAATACGTTCTGCTTCTTCTCGAGCATACCTGCTCGATGCCAGGACTCACCGTATTCGGCGCCGCCACGCATGCTGGCGGTTACCCAGATCCCGCCGAGTTCGAGGAAGGCCGGAACGTCGGGCCGATACGTCGGAGTCGTGCTGATAGAGAACCCGCCGTAGCCGTAGAGCATCGTCGGATTCGTGCCGTCGCGTGCGAGATCCTTGCGAGCCGTCAAAAAGAACGGCACTTTCGTGCCATCTTTCGACAACGCGAACCACTGCTTCGTCTCGTATCGCGACACATCGATTGGAGGTTTCGGCGCTTCGAATGGTGTCGAGATCCCGCTCTTCAAGTCGTACGAGAATACCGTCGCCGGATACAGCGGTGACGTGAAGGCGTAGAACATGACGCTCGAGTCCTGACGCCCGTTGAGTCCGCCAATCGAGCCGGTGCCTGGCAGCTTGATCTCGCCCGCGTCGGTGCCGTCCTGGCCAAACATCAGCAGGCGGCTCTGGACGTCAATGAGATACTCCGCGAATATTCGATTGCCCGCCATGATCGCAGCCTCGATCGACTGCTTACGCTCGGGAACGATGGTCTTCCAGGCAGCCTTCCCAGGGTTTCGAAGATCGACGGCGATGATCCGGCGATTGGGCGCGTCGAGATCGCTGCGCAGATACACCACGTTTGCCACGTTCCCGATCGGCGCGTACTCGGCGTCGTCCGTTTCAATCACCGGCTTGACCGGAGCGCCGACATTGGGATGCTGCGGATTCTCGAAGTCTGCGACGTAGAGGCGATTCTTGTTGTCAGAACCCTGAGACATCGTCACGAACAGGTAGCGGCCGTCTTCGCTGACGTCGCCACTCACGAACCAGGTCGGCAGATCCTTGCGCTCGTAGATCAGCCGGTCGTCCGACTGCGCAGTGCCCACGCGATGGTAATAGAGCGCCTGCCCGGAGAGCGCGGCCTCGAGCACCTTCCCTGCCGGCGGCTCGGGATAGCGTGAATAAAAGAATCCCTTCGAGTCCTTCGTCCAGGCGAATCCGGAGAACCGCATCCATTTGACGTTGTCGATGAGATCCCGACCAGACGGGAGATCGCGGACGTGAACGTTCTGCCAGTCTGCACCTCCCTCTGACGTCATGTAGGCCAGGAGGCGCCCGTCCGGCGATGGCGACGTGGCCGAGAGCGACGTCGAGCCATCTGGCCAGAGCTGATTGGGATCGAGCACGAGCGTCGGCAGGGCTGTCAGCGACGTGCGCGTGTAGAGCGGCGACTGCTTCTGCAATCCAGAGTTCCGGCGATAGAAGAGCCGGCCGGCTTCCATCGCGGGCATCCCGGTCTTTGGGTAATCCCACAGCTCAGTGATCCGCGCCTTGATCTTGTTGCGGATCGGCAGCGACTCCAGATACCGAAACGTCAACGCATTCTGTGCCGCGATCCACTCCGCGACCGGCTTCGAGTCGAGGTCTTCCATCCACCGATACGGATCGGCGACCTTGGTGCCGAAGTAGTCATCAGACACATCGCCTTTGGTCGTCGGCGGGTAGGCGCGGCTTTGAGCGAGCGTCACGGCTACCGCGGCCGCCACCGCAACCGTCGAGAGCAGGCTGAGAACTCGAAACTTCTGCATGGGCGGATAGTAGCCCGTTGCCGAGAGGAAGTGTCCAGAATTTCCGGATTCGGTCAGATTGTGTTTCCTGCCGACCGTCTTCGGGCAGTGTCGAGTGCGACAGCCGCGCAGCCCTCGTCTGGCCACTCTTTTATTTGATCTCGCCGCCAACGAACCGGATCAAACGGCCGTCTCCCTTCGTAATACGTGTGAAGCCACAGTCGTACGAAAGGAAGGTCTCTCTTGTCATCAGGTCGCTCGATCATGATGGCGCTGGTACTGGCGGTCGCGGCGTGGGCGGCTCCGGTTGCAGCGCAAGCGCCGACTCAGCGTGGCAAGCTCGTTGTCACCGTTTCCGATCCAAGCGGCTTGGTCGTCCCCGACGCGACCGTGACTCTTGTCGGCCTCGACGACACGACCAGGGCGACGGCGATCGCGCCGATGAAGACCGCCGTTAACGGATCGGCGACGTTCGAAGGGCTCGTGCCGGGACGCTACTCGATAACCGCGGAGTTCACGGGCTTCGAGCTGGGACTGCTCCGAGACTTCCGGGTCAACCGGGGTGACAACAAGCACCTCGTCGTCCTTCCACTCAAGAACATGACCGAATCGGTCACGGTCGGTGGCGAGGGTCAGGCAGCCAATCGCGCGAGCCGAGCGTTCGGCCTGAACCTGACGGACGATGAAATCCAGAATCTCTCGGACGATCCCGACGAACTGCAGCGTCAACTCAACGATGTTGCCGGCCCCGGCGCGATCTTTCGCGTCGACAGCTTCGAGGGGCAGCAGCTGCCTCCGAAATCGCAGATCAAGTCGATTCACGTCACGCGCGATCAATTCGCGGCAGAAACCGAGCAGCCCGGGTCAACCTTCGTCGACGTGATCACGCAACCAGGCATCGGCCCGATTCGGGGCACTGGAAACTTCTCGTTCCGCGACAGTTCGATGAGCGCCAAAAGTCAGTTCACGCCAACCAAGGCGGACGAGCAGTTTCGTGGCTACGGGTTGACCGTTGGCGGCGCGATCATCAAGGAGAAGAGCAACTTCTCCATTTCGGTGAATGGTCAGAACAATTACAGCACCCCCAACCTGAATGTGGCGCTCCCGAACGGACAGCAGCGGTTCGACGTGTTGCGGCTGCGACAGCCGTTTGACCGGGTCGACATCAACGGCCTCTTCGACTACGCACTGACGCGCGACCAGACGCTGCGATTTGGCTATTCGGAGAATCACAACTCGTTCAAGAACCAGGGCATCGGCGCCTACGACCTTCCTGAGCGCGCCTTCACCTCGACGAACAACGGCTACACGTTCCGCGCGCTCGAGGCCGGGCCGATCGGCCGGCGCACTTTCATCAACACGCGTGCGACGATGTCGTGGCGAGACTTCGGATCAGAGTCTGCGGTCGAGGCGCCAACGATCGTCGTGCAGGATGCGTTTACGAGCGGCGGCGCGCAGCGCGCCGGCCGCGTACATGGCAAGAACATGACGATGGCGTCCGACCTGGACTACGTCCGCGGAATCAATTCGTGGCGCACCGGCATCCAGATGTATGGCGACTGGTATCACGCGACGCTCAACAACAACTACCTTGGCACGTATACCTTCAGCAGCCTCGAAGCCTTCGAGGCGGGTACGCCTATTCTCTACACGCGCAGCCTGGGCGATCCGACGTTGGACTTCTTCCACGCCCGCATCGGCGCCTATATCCAGGACGACATTCGAATTCACAAGGGGTTCACGCTGAGCCCGGGCGTTCGTTACAGCTACCAGACGCGCGTGGACGACGCCGCGGCGTTCGAGCCGCGGATTGGAATGACGTGGGCGCCGTGGAAGAGCGGGAAAACGACGCTGCGCGCGAGCGGTGGGATATTTCACGGCTGGCTCGACCCCGGTATCTGGTGGCAGACGGTGCGATCCGATTCGATGCATCAGCGCGACGTCGTGATGACGAACCCGTCGTACCCGGACCCGGGAACCGGCGGCGTGGTGACGCCGGTCAACACGTATCGCCTCGGCAACTACAAACTGAACAAGAACATTCGCTACAGCGTGGGAGTCGATCAGCGCTTCTCGCCGCGCGCCAGCGTCAACGTCCTGTACACCTACTACCATCAGGATCAGTTGCCGCGCGGGGAGAACCTCAATCCTTTGATCGACGGGGTGCGGCCCGATCCCGCGTATGCCAACATCATCGCCACGGTGACCGATGCCGAGCTGCGGCGCCACGAAGCGTACGTCAATTTCAACCTCAATCTTCTGGCACCGTCCGCTTCGAGCAACCGTACTCAGTTCGATTGGCGCCGGCTTTCGGCCAACGGCAGCTACTCGTTCTTTCACGCGCGGCGGAACGCGATCGGACCATTCGACGTGCCAGCCAGCGGTAGGCTGGACACCGAGTGGGGTCCCGGACCAGGCGATAACCCGTACCGCGTCAATGTGACGGTGACGAGCACGCAGCTTCGGAACTTCGCTGCTGCGTTTTCGATCAACGCGGCGGACGGGTATCCCTACCTCCTGACGACCGGA
>Ga0207701_10000752_pt1 | contig 34167 bp, 24 predicted proteins | sample KBSSwiSSwithPhiX_FD_184294 | JGI IMG/M metagenome (GOLD analysis project Ga0207701, IMG submission 184294) | Switchgrass rhizosphere bulk soil microbial communities from Kellogg Biological Station, Michigan, USA, with PhiX - S5 (SPAdes) (version 2) | ecosystem: Environmental > Terrestrial >... | reverse complement strand
CGTTGCGCATCCCACTGGATGCGTTGATATCAATTCAATACGGGCAGCCGTTGATGCTGGCGGCTTTCATGCACAGAAGATGGCGCAAGTCGCCACTGATCAGTCCCGATTCGAGAATGCCGGCTTGCAACGCCTGGACGCCTTTTTGAATGCTCGGCCGCAGGCCATATACCTTCGCAGTATTCAAGATCTCGCCGTATTGTTTTTCCTGTTCTTCAAAAACCTTGCGCGCCTCCTCCGATGCATCTTCTTTAGTGACACCCTTGATTCGTAACATTTCACACCTCCTAACAAGCGCTAAATTAAATTTTTAGCAACGTCGCCGCGGTTCCGCCTAACATCGCCTGCTTGACGGTTTCCGCTAACGGCAGCTGCGCAATTTGTTCGATGTACAATCTAACACCATCGATGCTCTGGCCCTGTTTCGGATCGCTGTTATTGAAATTCTGCGGATAGTCGGTCGCAAATACCATTCTTTCGGGGCGGATGCCCTCGAGCGCGCAGCGCAGCGCGATTGGACTGCCTTCGAACCCTGCCATGTCGAAGTAAAGCCGATCGAAGTAATCCTCGAACCGCTGAGGTAGCTTGAAGCGATACGCGGAACGCGCGACTCGTTCCCTGTACCCAGCCAATCCTCCGCCAAAGTGCGCAAATACGAAATCGAGTTCCGGATAGCGCTCAATCACACCGCCGGCGATGAGCCGCGTCACCGCCAAACCCAGATCGAATTCGCGTGTCAGAATCACCGGAAGCTGATAATCGTTCATCAAGCTGTAGCCCTTTGGCGCCAATGCAGGGTGGACGAAAATCGGCACCCGTAAGCGTCGCATCAATTCGTAAAAGGTAACGAACTCCCTTGCATCGAGGGGCAATCCGTTCACTTGGGAGGAGATCGTTATGCCTTTCAAGCCCAGCTCGTCGATGGCGCGTTCCAACTCTCGCAATCCGTCTTCTTCAAGAATGGGCGCGTGCGCCAAGCCAACGAACCGGCCACGATATTGTTGTTGCGCGGCCGCGGTGCAGTCGTTGATGAGCCGGCAGTTCTCCAGTGTAGTATCCCAACCGAGAATGCAGCTCTGTACTGCGACGTCGATGCCGACCCGGTCCAGATCGCGGAGTTGCGCTTCGAGATCGAAGAGTTGCGCGTGCACCGTTGCATCGCGCGTCTTCACCGCTTCTTTCCGCGTCGGATCCATGCCGAGGCGGCGCCCGAGCTCCGCGGGAATGTAGTGATGCTCGAAATCGACGATCATCTCGCTTGCTCGTTTTGAATCAAAATTAAGATACGCACGAAATGTCTCCGGTGTGCGTGATAGAACATATCGGCATCTGTGAGGTGTTGCGAGCATAAGCAACCTGCCCGCATCGGTCGATCAGGATAAGCCCGCCGGTGCTGCCAGTGAGCCGCTCCAGATCACCGACCGCGCACCGCGCGGCTTCAAACGGCTCGATGCCGTTTTGCAAATATTCCAGGGCTGCGCGCGCCATCAGGATGCGGATAATCGCTTCACCATGACCGGTGCACGAGACCGCGCCATACTTATTGGCATACGTTCCGCACCCGAGCAGCGGTGAATCACCGACTCGGCCCGGCAACTTGTTGAAGATGCCGCCGGTCGAAGTAGCGACGGCCAGCTTGCCTTCACGATCAAATGCCACGCAACCCACGGTGCCATGCGCGTTCTGCCAGCGATTTCTCTCTCGCTCCGAAGTCAGGGACTCCGAAGAAACTTCAGCAAAGCCGATTTGCCGAGCGAAGATGAGCGCTCCGTCCCCGGCAAGCATTACATGCCGTCCATCCTCCATAATCTGGCGCGCGAGCTTGATTGGATTTTTGATTCCGCTTACCGCTGCCACGGCACCCGCACGCAGCGACTGTCCTTCCATAATCGCGGCATCCATCTCGACTTTGCCGAGGCTATTTAAAGTGGAACCTGTCCCAGCGTTAAAAAGCGGATTATCTTCGAGCATAACCACAGCCGCTTCAACGGCGTCCAGCGCGGCGCCGCCATGCGCGATTATTTGCCACCCAGCCAGCGCCGCTTTCTCACAACCGGCCAGTCGCGGCTCAAGACTGTCATCTTTAATGGGCCCGGCGCCGCCGTGAACGATGATTGATGGAGTGAAGTTGACCATGGGCAAGTATCAAACTACGAAGCTCCAGAAGATCACGAAGGCATGCTTGCAACGACCGTTCATGACTTTCGCTGATCTCACGAATTCTGGAACTGGGATTCCATTGCGCTTCGGACGTTGAAAAAGATCCGCAGAGCGCACTCCATGAAAACCTTTCGTGTGCTTCGTGATGTTCGTGCTGAACATCGCTAGCAACATCTATTTCACGAAAGCTCGCGGAGCACCGCTCTACAAGGCGCCCCGTCGGAGCCGGCGAGCTTCACCGGCGGACAGAATAATTCATACCGTCCTGGCGGCACTTCCGACAACTCTACGCCTTCGAGCAAAATGACGCCGTGATCGAGAAATGCGCGATGCACCGGCACTTGCTCGTCGGCGGCCGCCGCCGAGAGATAGTCGAGACCGACAAGCTTCACGCCGAGCTTCACCAGCGCTTCCGCCGCATCGACGGAAAAGGGCGCAAATGCCGCGTCGTACTCGCCTTTCTTGAGCAGATTGGAATTGCGTGTTTTGAACAGCACGCGAGTTTCGCCAGCCAATTGCGCTCTTTCGACATCCGACGCAGTGATGTGGCTCCCGGCATTCACGGCACAGACGCGTGCCGGCCCGATAAATGTTTCCAGCGGCAGTGATTCGATCGTGATCCCGTCCGGTACGAAATGAAACGGGGCATCGACGTGAGTACCCGCATGAACACTGGTATGAACCGAGGATGAATTATTGGTATCGCCGCGTCGCATGCGCTTGCGCTCGATTAACTCCAGCGGCTGCGCCGTGACCCAGCGAATGGACTGTGCCGAGAGCGTAAGAGAGATATCGTAGAGCTTCACGAGCCACCTCCAAATTGATCTTATTCAACGCCATTTGCCGTGACAAGTCTAACAAACCTCCACCATGAAGCGCGCGAAGAACACAAAGTTCGGACTAAGAGAAATCGCAACCTTCGTGACCTTCGTGTCTTCGTGGTGAAAATCTCCCGCTCGATGAATTGCATGTCATTTCAAGCATAGCGAGACATTCTTTTCCGCTTCTCATCTTCCTAAGTAGATCGCGAAATTTCCGGCAACCACGCTGACAATTCCCGTGATTACTTTCCAATTGATCGGTTCCACGTCGCGCAGAAAAATCGCCGACTGAATCAACGACCAGACTGGATAGCTCGCCGCGATCGGCGCGACTATGACCACCCGCCCCATGCTGATGGCTGTGATGATCATGAGAATGGACATTGTTTCGCAGACTCCGGTGGCGAGAAAGGGACCGATTGCCTTGCGGTTCCACACCAGTCTTTGCGATCGTCGTGAAGCGGCAAAATAGATTAGAAATCCTACCAGAGAAACGCTGCCCATCAACGCGGAAAAAAACAGCGGCTCGTCCGCCATGGTCAGGACGTAGCGCCGTATCGGGTGATTTATGCCGGTGAGAAATGCGGCGCCGATTGGCAGCAATAAGTGCCACCGCCGAAAATTGGCGAGCTGGCGCTCAGGTTTCCACGAAATCAGCACGATCCCCGCGACGACTAGACAAGTCCCGAGCACAATCAGCAACGTCGTCGGCTCGCCGAGTATCGCCACCGCGATCGCCGCGCTGATCAGCGGGCTCACGGACTGCAGCGCGCTGCTGCGCGACGCACCGATCTTTTCGACACCCGTGTAGGCGAGCAACCGAACGCCGAGCTGAAATATTCCAACAACAGTGAACAGCAGGATACCGATAAGCGGAACCGTGTGCACTCCACCCGTCACAAATATGGCTGACCACAAAAGGAGATTTTGTATGAGAATCGAGACCAGAGTGACCGTGGTCGGAGTCGAGTAGCGCATCCCGGCGCGCGCCGAAACCAGCGCCGAGGCATAAAAGATCGAGGTGATCAGCGCTAAGACCTGCGCCGTCGCGTCGGAGGACATATCACGCCGAGTGTTCTGCGCAGCCTACGAGCATCGTCCGTACGCTGATTTGACTCCCGCTTTGTCGAGAATTAGTGTACGGTGTCGTTCCTTCTCCCGAGAACGCAAGAATGAGGGCGCACAATTCACTCTACGTTGGTCCTCTTCCGTCGAGCAAGAGAAAAAAGAATGGCGAGAATAGCAAACTTCGTGCGGCGTTTTACGGGATAGCAAATATTTCAGTGATTCGAAGACGGACGGTTAGCTTCTCGCCAACGTCTGGCGAAATTTTTCCCGATGCTCGAGGCTATAGAGACGGGGAAAATTTTCCGGATAGGCTTCGCCGGCTTCGACCTTCAGAGTCACGAAAACTGGACCTTCGTCTTTGAGGATTTCCGGAAGCTTCCTTTCCCACTCCGACAGGTCAGCAATCTCATACGTTTTTTTATAACCGGCGCTCTTGGCGAGCTCGGCAAAGCGGATTTGCCCGACGCGCGGTATAGGCACTGAGCCGTTGGTTTCATAACAGCCATTTTCGCAGACGCAATGAACATAATTTTTCGGCGCCTGATTCGCGATCGTCACCAGGCTGCCGAGGTTCATGAGCAAGCTGCCGTCGCCATCGAAGACCACGACTTTTTTATCGGGCCGCCCGAGAGCGAGGCCGAGCGCATGTGATGAGCCCTGTCCCATCGCGCCAATGAAAGTATAATTCAAATCGTTTGGCTGAATATGCGTCAGCTCCTGCGCCGCCGTATAAACAGCGACGACGATCTCGTCTTTGCGCTGGCGCGCGAACGTCTTGAGCATTTCATCTCGTTTCATCATGACTAGCGAGGCTCCCTTCCAATGAGAATGGCCGTGGGTGAGGAGTTGGCAAACGCTTTATCAATCACCTGCCCGATCTGTGCGCAATCGCTATCTCGCTCAATCAGGTGATGTTCGATCCCCATGACGTCGAGAATCGGCTCGATGATTTTCACGCCATACTTTTTCGATTTGGTCGGCGCCACGTCGGGTTCCTTTCCGAGCAAACCGACGATCATACACACCGGAAAATGGCCTTCCACGGCAACACCGCGGATGGCGTTGATCGAGTCGAGAAAGCCGGTGTACTGCATCATAAACACCGATTTTTGTCCCGCGGCATAAAGACCGCTGCAAATCGAGATACCCTCGTCTTCCTTACAAACCTGCACCACTTTGAATTCCGGATCGGCGATCAAGCCTTTCAGCAGGTAATGGCTCGTGACGCGATCGGGCAATGCCACAACGAAACGGATGCCCGCGCGCCTGAATTCATTTTTGATCGTCTGCGCCGCTAATGGATAATCCGCCATATTCCCTCCATCAAAATTGTCGGGGCGCGCATGCTGCGCCCCTATGCAACCTCCTGTACGAAATCCGCCAGCCGCTCGCCGATCATCAGCGAAGTCAAATTGGTATTCGCCCGGCTCACCACCGGCATGATCGAGGCGTCGCCGACCCAGAGATTTTGCATGCCGTGTACTCGCAGTCGCTGATCGACCACGGCCGTCGGATCGGAAGCGGGACCCATCTTACAAGTGCCGACGCCGTGGTGATAACTGTCGTATGTCTTGCGCGCGAACGCACCCCAATCTTCTCCGGCGCCCGGCTGGATCAACGGTCCGTAAAATTCTTTGATCTCCGGACGGCATACCAGCTCGTCAATGAACTGCATCGCCTCGACCATCGCCTTCAAATCTTCGGGATGCTCCAGCATGCGCGAGTCGATGCCCACCTGATCGTGCGGATCCGCGCTCTGCAAAAAAACCCGGCCGCGATTTCGCTGTTCGAGCAAATGAGCCGAGATCGGCATCATGCGCTTTAACCCGGTAACCTCTGTCGGCGGGCGCATATTAATGTGAAAGTTCGCCGCCTCGCTGATCGCGTTTTTGCGAATGATCAGGCGAAATCGCGGCACCACCCAGTCCACTTTGGATTCCTTCGGTCCTTCGTAGGTCATAAATACGACCGGATGATCCTGATAATTTTCGCCAATGCCATTGAGCTCATGAACGGTCGGAATACCGTGCTTCTTTAGCTCGGCGGCAGGACCGATGCCGGAGAGCATGAGAATTTGCGGCGAGCCGTAAACTCCCGAGGTCAGCACAATTTGTCCGCCGAGCGCCGTGTGCAGCACGCCGTCTTTTTCATAGTTCACGCCTTCGGCCTTCTTCCCGGAGAGCTTGAGTGAATGCACTGCCGCGTCATCAATGATCGTCAAATTTTTGCGACCGCGGGCTTGATCCAAATAGGCCACCACCGCGGACTGTCGTTTTCCGTCTTTGATGTTGTACGGCGACGCGCAAACGCCGTACGGTTCTGCCACATTGAGGTCAGGACACTTTGGCAACCCCATGCCGTATGCGGCTTCGAGAAACGCACGCACCGGCGGAGATGCCGGCATATCGAGCATGAAATTGCGCTTGACGTAGAGGGGTCCATCCTTGCCGTGAATCGGGCTGTCGGGAAAATCCTGATCGGACTCGATCTTCTTCATGAACGGCAAGCACCGCTCGTAGGTCCAATCCGGATTTCCCGCCGCCACCCATTGATCCAGGTCATAACGCTGGGGCCGCAGCACTGACATGACGTTGACGGACGAGCCGCCGCCCATGATGCGGCCCGCGAGTGCATAATAGGTACTTCCGTCGAGATGGCGCTGAGTCGGAAACATCGCCACGTAATCGGATTCGAGTAATAGCCGGGTTTGTTTCGACGCGTCCGCGACTAATTCAGGCAATGGCTGCGGATCCGGCCCCGCCTCCAGTAACAACACCTTCCGATTCGGATCTTCGGTTAGGCGCGCCGCCGCCACGCATCCCGCCGACCCGCCGCCGACGATAATCACGTCATACTTATCTGGCATTCCGCACTCCTTAACCTTGCTGAGCTAGTACTCTCGAAGAAAGATTTCTCGCTATGCTCGAAATGCCAAATTAGCTCTTTCACCGAGCTAGACATGTCATCTCGAACGACGTGAAATATCGTTCTCCGTTTACCCGCGTTCAATTTCCTGGCTTAATCCTTTGTGCAGACGCTTCGTAAATTCCTGCAAAATCAAAGTCGCTGTCGCGCGCAGCACCATATCGCCGAGAATCCCGAGCCGACCTTTGATTTTCACATCGGCTTTGTAGTCCATTTCGGTTTTCGCTTCCGAAACCGCACGCAGATCGACGGTCATATCGGCGTTCACCATACTTTTAGTCACCGAGTCCATGCCTTCGGTTTGAACAACCATCTGCTCCGGGGGCCGGCTTTCGACGATCGTCGAGCGAAAATTGAACTTCCCCGAGATCGGCCCCACCGCGGCCGAAATAATTCCTTCGAATGTCTTGTCATCGATCTGATTGACCTGATCGATGCCAGGCAAACAGGTGGAAAATTTATTGATATCGATCAAAAAATCCCAGGCTTTTTGCACCGGCACTTCGAGATCGATTTTACCGTCAAAAATCATTACAAGCTCTTTCTAGTAAATTCACGCGCGATCTTATGTGAGAAAAATTTATGTGACAAGTGCCTGGCACTGATCGCGCTATCAATCGGCAGAGTCGTTCAGCAACCCCGTAGGAACGCGCCATTTGGAAAGTAGTTTGACTCTTGCTGTTGTAAGCGCCAGTGACTTGATGGCCACATATTCGACTGGCGACCCCATGTCGCTGGAAATGCCGGCTTGCTTTCCAATATCAGCCGAACTATATGCTCGTCGCACGGTAGCTCTGTCATGATCTGCCATCGATGCCAATCTGAGAATCGTTCCAACGCCGCTTTCTGCGACCAGTGCGGAGCACAGCTCGAAAAAGCTTGCCCCAACTGTGGTGAATTGAATCGTCACGAGGCCAAATTTTGCAGCGGCTGCGGTCAAACCATCAGCCCGGCTGTAATGACATCAGCCTTCACATCGCCTGGAATACCGGCGCCCGATACCTACGTTCCTAAATACCTCGCCGAGAAAATTCTCGCCTCTCGTCACAAACTGGAAGGAGAACGAAAACAAGTCACCGTCCTTTTCGCGGATATAAAAGGGTCCACTAAATTGCTTGAAAACTTAGATCCCGAAGAGGGTCAGAAGCTCATTGATCCAGTGCTTCGCATTATGATGGACGCGGTTCACCGCTATGAGGGAACGGTCAATCAGGTTTTGGGCGATGGCATCATGGCGCTGTTCGGCGCGCCGCTAGCGCATGAAGACCATGCGCTACGCGCTTGCTACGCGGCGCTGGCCATGCAAGACGAAATGCGCCGGTATCGCCAAAAGCTCGGGCAATCCGAAGAGACAGGTCTGCAGATTGGCGTTGGCATGAATTCCGGTGACGTCGTGGTGCGCTCCATCGACAACGATTTAAACATCGATTACTCGGCACTGGGCCATACCACACATCTAGCAGCGCGGATGCAGGAACTTTCGGGTCCGGGTGAAGCTCTGATGACGGCCAGCACGCTTCGGCAAGTAGAAGGTTTTATTCAGATCCAGCCCCTAGGTCCTGTGCCAGTGAAGGGTGTTTCACAGCCAGTCGAAGTTTATTCGGTGATCGGCGCTACCAGTGCACGTACGCGCGTGCAGGCGGGCGCAGCACGTGGTTTGACTCCTTTGGTCGGGCGCAGTGCGGAAATCGACGTTTTCAAAAAACTTGTTGAGCAGGTAGCCGAGGGGCGCGGACAGATACTGGCAATGATCGGCGAGCCTGGTATCGGTAAGTCGCGCCTGGTCCACGAATTCACGCGTCATCAACTGCCGCCCGGCTGGTTGGTGCTCGAGGCTGCGTCGGTTTCTTATGGCAAGGCAACGCCCTATTTCCCGCTCATTGAGATGTTGCGTCGCTATTTCGGAATTGGTCCTGGAGAAGGCATCGAGGAAATCCAAAGCCGCGTGCTAACCCATATTCTAGAGTTGGACAGCGCTCTAAAAGACACAATCCCGCCGGTCCTTTCATTGTTCGGAGCATTGCCGGGTGAAAAAACTAGCTCCGAAGAGGAGGGCAACGAGCAAATGCCGCTGTCAGAAGTTGCGGCGGTGATCAGAAGCTTTAACTCCATGGACCCGCAGCAGCGCCGCCATCATACATTGGACGCGACCAAACGGATTTGCATCCGCGAAAGCCAAAGACAGAGTCTACTGCTCGTGTTTGAAGACCTCCACTGGATCGACCATGAAACTCAGGCGTTTCTCGACATTATGGTGGAGAGCGTCCCGATGGCCCGCCTCATGGTTCTGGTTAACTACCGGCCCGAGTACAACCACCAATGGTCGGATAAGAGTTATTACACTCAGCTCCGTGTAGACCCGCTTCGGACAAATAACGCCGAGGAACTGCTATCAAAACTGCTTGGCAGTAATCCGGACCTCTTGCCTCTAAAGCAGCTGTTGGCCAAGCGCACGGAAGGAAATCCCTTCTTCGCCGAAGAAAGCGTGAGGTCCCTGGTCGAAACTGGAGTTTTGGTTGGTGAGAAAGGAGCCTATCGACCGGGTTTAAGAATTGATGATCTTATTATCCCAACCACCGTCCAGAACGTTGTGGCGGATCGTATCGATCGATTGCCGATCGCGGAAAAACACCTTCTTCAGACTGCTGCTGTTATCGGCGTGATCATACCTTTTGGTTTGCTCCGCGCGGTAGCAGACTTACCGGACGAGGAATTGCACCAACTCTTGGCTCGTCTACAGTCGGCTGAGTTTATCTACGAATCGAATTTATTTCCTGAGCTTGAATACTCTTTCAAGCACGCTCTTACAAATGAAGTCGCCTATGGTGCGCTACTTCGCGAGCGTAAATGTCATCTACATGCAAAAATAGTTAACGTTCTTGAAGATAGCACGGCTAATAATCCACGTGACCATATAGAAACGCTTGCCCATCACGCTTTCCACGGCGAGATTTGGGATAAAGCGGTCGATTACCTGAAACAAGCCGGATACAAGGCCGCGGCGCGTTCGGCTAACCGCGCAGCCGCAGATTTTTACTACGGATCGCTAGCGGCGTTACAACATCTGCCGCAAGGCATTGATGCGTTGCGCCGTGAAGTGGACATTCGATTGGAACTTCGCAATCCGCTTTTTCTCCTCGGCCAACTTGAAGAACTCCATCGCAATTTGACACAAGCCGAAGCGATCGCCGAGAAAATAGGCGATCACAAACGCCTGGGACGGGTGCTTAATTTTTTGGTCGGCTATTACTCGGTCGTCGGCGATCATACTCGCGCCATTGAGTCGGGTCCGCGCGCCCTGCGAGTCAACCCAGACGATGTGGAACTAAATACCGTAACCCGTTACTACATGGGGGCTGCTTTCCATCACATGGCGAAATACGATCAATCAATCTCGATCCTCGATCAGGCGCTTTCGGTAGTGAAAGTCCAGCGCTTCGAACATGAGCGGTTTGGCACCGCTACGATAATCTCTGTGATCTGTCGCACTTGGCTGACTCAATGCTTTGCGCAACTTGGCGAGTTCAAAAAGGGTATTTCTATCGCCGGGATCGGGATTCGAATCGCCGAAGAGAGCGAGCATGCTTACAGCCTGGCCTATGCGTCCTGTAGCTTGGGATTTTTGTACTTGGTCAAAGGCGATTTGGAACTCGCGATCATCTCGTTGGAAAGAAGCGAGAAAATCTGTGAGTCGAGTGAAATTCGTGTCCTAACGGCTCAAGTTGGCTCGAATTTGGGTTACGCGTACGCTCTTGCCGGACGCATCAATGACGGTATTCCATTGCTGGAAAAAGCCAATGAGCAATCAGAGGCGATCGGTCGTAAAGGAGGATGGGCGCTTCGGCTCACCTGGCTAGCCCATGGCAGCTTATTAGAGGGCCGAATCGGTGCAGCGCGAGAGCATTGTCAACGTGCACTGGCCTTGGCCGGCGCGGGCGGCGAACGAGGATATCAAGCTTGGGCGCTTAAAGTCTTAGGCGACATTGTTCAAGAAGAGGCAGCAGGTCCTAGCGAAGCGCTTGATCATTATAATGCGAGCATGAAGTTCGCAACGGAATTGGCGATGCGACCGCTCCAGGCTCACATTCATTTGAGCCGCGGACGATTACACAGCCGTGAGAAGCAGGTTGAAAAAGCCAGAACTGAACTATCTCTCGCCCTCACATCTTACCGGAGTATGGAGATGCCTTTCTGGCTAAATGCGGCGGAGCACGAATTAAGCACGCTGGTTCATTGACGAATATTTACGCAACTCATCATCGTTGTTGCTAGCCATAATGTGACCCGATTGCTTGCGTTTGAAACCACAGCCACATGATGCAGACTGAAAACCGGCGCGCGAGAATTTTCTCGCGCTGACCCACTGTAAAGCCCTCGTCTGGCGCGGTATCCCCTTGAGTTTAGAACGTAAATGGCGATGATTTGATATCGCCACATATTCGACCGGCGAACCGATATCGCTGGAATACCGGCTTGCTTTCCACTATCAGCCGCACTATATGCTCGTCGCATGGTAACTCTGCCATGATTTGCCCCAGCTGCCAACGTGAGAATCCTGTCCACGCGGCTTTTTGCGATCAGTGCGGAGCACGGCTCGAAACGGCCTGCCCTAACTGCGATGAATTAAATCGCCACGGCGCGAAGTTTTGCAGACGCTGCGGTCAGACAATAAGCGAGCCCGTAACTACACCAGCTGCGACAATTCCTGGAGTACCGACGCCCGACACGTACGTTCCCAAATATCTTGCGGAAAAAATCCTCGCCACTCGGCACAAACTTGAAGGAGAACGGAAGCAAGTCACAGTTTTGTTCGCCGATATTCGCGGCTCAACGAAAATTCTCGAAGGCGTAGATCCCGAAGAGGGTCAGAAACTCATCGACCCGGTGCTGCGCATCATGATGGATGCGGTTCACCGATACGAGGGAACCGTAAACCAAGTCCTGGGCGACGGCGTCATGGCTCTCTTTGGTGCGCCGTTGGCGCATGAAGACCACGCATTGCGCGCTTGCTACGCGGCGCTGGCCATGCAAGACGACATGCGCCGCTATCGCCACAAGCTCGGCCAATCGGAAGAAGCAGGGGTGCAGATCGGGGTTGGGATAAATTCGGGGGAAGTCGTGGTGCGCTCCATCGACAACGATCTAAACATTGATTACTCGGCTCTGGGCCACACCACACATCTCGCAGCACGGATGCAGGAGCTTTCAGGTCCGGGTGAAGCTCTGATTTCAGCCAGCACGCTGCGGCAAGTGGAAGGATTTGTTCAGATTCAGCCCCTTGGTCCTATACCAGTGAAGGGTGTTTCACAGGCAGTCGAAGTTTATTCGGTCATCGGCGCTACCAGCGCGCGTACGCGCGTGCAGGCGGGCGCTGCCCGTGGGTTGACTCCTCTGGTCGGGCGCAGCACGGAAATCGAGATATTCAAAAAACTCGTAGAGCATGTAACGGCTGGGCACGGACAGATACTGGCGATGATCGGAGAACCCGGGATGGGAAAATCGCGCCTGGTTCACGAATTCACTCGTCATCAACTGCCCCCAGGCTGGTTGGTGCTCGAGGCTGCGTCGGTTTCTTATGGCAAGGCGACACCTTATTTCCCGATCGTCGAGATGTTCCGTCATTATTTTGATATCGGTGCATGGCAACAAACTGAGGAAATTCGAGAACGAGTAGTAGCGCATCTCTTAGAACTGGACAGCACACTAAAGGACACAATCCCGCCTGTCCTGTCGCTACTTGGCGCATTGCCTGAGGAAAACACACTCACTCGACAAAATGGTAGACAGCAAATGCCGCGCGCGGATATCGAAGAGGTAATCAGCCGCTTTAACTTCTTGGACCCGCAGCAGCGGCGCCGTCACACGTTGGATGCGGTCAAGCGGATCTGCATCCGGGAGAGTCAAAGACAAAATCTGTTGCTGGTATTCGAAGACCTCCACTGGATCGATCACGAAACCCAGGCTTTTCTCGATGCTCTGGTTGACAGTGTCCCGATGGCCCGGCTCATGCTTTTGGTCAACTACAGACCCGAATATAACCACACATGGTCCAAAAAAAGCTTCTACACTCAGCTCCGCGTAGATCCACTTCAGATAAGTAATACCGAAGAACTGCTGTCGAAACTGGTTGGTAGCAATCCGGACCTCGGACCGCTAAAAAGGCTGCTGGTCAAGCGTACCGAAGGAAACCCGTTCTTCGCTGAAGAAAGCGTGATGTCTTTGGTAGAAACAGGAGTCTTGGCTGGCGAAAAAGGGGCTTACCGGCCGGCGCTGAAAATCGATACTCTCCTTATCCCTAACACTGTACAAAATGTTGTGGCCGATCGCATCGATCATCTCCCGCTGGAAGAAAAGCATCTTCTTCAGACTGCTGCCGTCATCGGCGTAGTCGTTCCTTTTGAGTTGCTTCAGGCCGTATCGGATCTACCGGACGAGCAGATTTTCGAGTATCTAGCGCACCTCAAGTCTGCTGAATTTATTTATGAATCCAATCTTTTTCCGAAACTAGAGTATACATTTAAGCATGCGCTCACCAATGAAGTTGCTTATGGCGCGCTGCTCCGCGATCGCAGAAATCAGCTCCACGGAAAGATTGTCATGGTTCTCGAAAGCAGCGCGAAAGAGAGTCTTCAAGAGCACATTGAAACGCTCGCTCATCACGCTTTTCATGGCGAAATCTGGGAGAAGGCAGTCTTTTACCTGAGGGAAGCCGGTGCAAAGGCGGTATCGCGTTCGTCCTTCCGAAACGCGGTGCTCTATTTTGAGCAAGCACTGGAGGCCTTGCGGCACCTTCCTAACTCCTCGGACAACCTGACACGGGGAATCGACCTGCGTTTTGATGCGCGCAACACGTTGTTTGTGCTCAACGAATTCAAGCGCGGCTTCGAACACTTAGAAAAAGCCAAACAGTCCGCAATAGCTCTCCACGACGAAGAGAGATTGGGAAAATTATTGACGTGGATGACGGCTCACTGGAATCTCGCGGGCAACTCTGAGCAAGCGATGATCACAGGGAAAGAAGCCCTCGAACACACCAAAGGGCATGAGAATATCGATTCAAACATTGTAGCTCACAACTGGCTAGGTGTTGCATATCATAACTTGGGCCGATTCCGAGATTCAATTGACGAGCTAAAAACGGCTCTTTCGTTAATCCCCGAGAAGCGGAAATACGAGTTCCTAGGCACTCCGGGGATCGTCTCGGTGAACTGCAAGACCTGGCTAATCCGTGGTTTAGCACAGATCGGAAATTTTACCGAAACTGCCCGATACGGAGACGAAGCGATCCAAACGGCAACGGAGCGCGACCATCCATTGAGTATTGTCTTCGCCTATTATGCCGTCGGCGCGGTTGCTCTGATTCGGGGCGAATTCGATAAAGCCATCACAGCGCTCGAGCACGGGTTGCAAGTATGTGAAGCCGCTGAAATTCCGGTTCAACGACCGCTCGTCGCTTCTGGTTTAGCCGCTGCTTACGCATTCGTCGGTCGCTTTGAACAGGCACTCCAGCTTTTAGTGAACCAACCGGCTCTCAGCGTTTGGACGCCTGGAGCAGACAACCGCCGAGTTCCTCTTGGCAGAGCAATGGGTATGGCCTGGGAAGTGGAGACCTATATGCTGGCCGGTAAGCATGGTGAAGCAGAGACCCGTGCGCGCCAGCTACTGGAGGTGTGCCAGGAACGCAAAGACCAAGGAAGCGAGGCGTGGTTACGCTGCCTGTTAGCAGATATTCTCGCTGGGTCTGCCAGCCCAAATTTGATGCAAGTTGAAGCTAGCTATAGAGAGGCGGTGGCGCTTGCTCACGAACTTCAGATGCGTCCTCTCCAAGCGCGCTGCCATCTCGGTCTCGGACAAACTTACGCACGCTGTGGGAATAATTCAGTGGCACAATCAGAACTGCATTCGGCCAGAGAACTTTATGACACCATGTCCATGCCTTTCTGGATTATGAAAGCTGATTCCGTTACAGCCACCGTGAGTTGAGTTTATCAGAGGAGGGCGCGTTTGGCGGTGGTCGATCACTTCAGCGTTAAAAATCGGTTTTGGGAATTTTCGATCGAAGAAACCGAACAATCGATCTCCGAACGCTTCGAAGGACAGGTTCGCAAGTATCCCCGCCACATTGCGGTGCAAACCAGCCATGCGCGACTCAATTACAAAGATCTTAACGCCTTGGCTAATCGCCTGGCTCGGACACTTCTACGATCATTTCGGGACAATGAACCAGTCGCCATCTTGGTAGACCATGATGCGCCGGCAATTATCGCTATTTTGGCGGCGCTGAAGGCATCCAAGATTTTTTTTCTTCTCGATCCTGCGCTGCCAGCGGCACGGATCGAACAGATTCTGAGCGATTCGGGGTCCAATTCAATCGTTACGAACGATCAGTTTTTCCCGACGCCCTGTAATCTGTTAGAGAGGCGGGGAAACTTCGTCAACTTGGACCACCCCGACACCTCCACAAGTACGGACAATCTGGATCTCAAGATCTCCCCTGACAGCATCGCCTATATTCTGTACACCTCCGGCTCCACCGGAAAACCCAAGGGGGTGATCCGAACTCATCGCAACGATCTTCGAAACATAAGGCACGTCACCAATACCCTTAAAATTTGCACGGATGATCGAATTACGCTGCTTGGCTCCTATAGCACCGGTCAAGGCATGACCGATATTTTTTGCGCATTGTTAAACGGAGCTGTGTTGTTTCCTCGCAATCTGAGAACGGAAGGATTTAACGGTCTGGCTGATTGGCTCATTCGCGAAAGGATTACATTCTACCATTCCGCCGCAACGATATTTCGGCACTTTGTGCATAATTTGAGCGGCAGCGAAACGTTTCCAGATCTGCGGATCGTGAGACTTGGCGGCGAAACAGTATCTTGGAAAGATGTCCAATCTTACAAAAATCACTTCTCCGATAAGTGCATACTCGCGAACGAGCTTTCCTGTTCGGAGGCGAGCACCTATAGCCAATTCTTGGTTAACAAACAAACCGAAATCAACGAGATGGTTCCGGTCGGTTATCCCGTCGAGGACAAGGAAATTCTAATTCTCGATAAGACAGGCGGTAAACTTGGACCCGGCGAGATTGGCGAGATTGCAGTCGGCAGTCGTTTTCTTTCGCCCGGTTATTGGAACAGGCCGGACCTTACAAGTCTCGCCTTTACTCAAGACCAAGCATGTCCAGGATGCTATATCTATCGGACCGGTGATTTAGGTCGAACGTCACCTGATGGTTGCCTTGAACACCTGGGGCGCAAAGATACGCAAGTACAAATCCGCGGCTATCGAGTGGAGTGCCGCGAAATTGAATTGGCGCTGCTGCACAATCCCGCAGTGGATCAGGTGTTTGTTATATCTGGCCAGGATACAAATGATGGCGCCTACCTCATCGCTTATCTTGTGTGTTGCACAGGACGACGGCCCACGATTAACGAGTTGCGCGAAAACCTCAGGCAGCGCTTGCCCAGTTTCATGATCCCGGCAGCTTTCGTGTTCCTCGATGAACTGCCCCTTACGGCAACAGGAAAAATCGACCGTGGCGCACTTCCGAAACCTAATTCAGCACGGCCTCCGCTTGATGAACCCTACGTAAGTCCTCGGGGTCCGATCGAAGAAGCCATTGCCAGCATTTGCTCGGAGATTGTCAAAATCAGCAATATCGGCACACACGATAGTCTTTTCGATTTGGGCGGGCACTCGCTATCCGCCATGCAAATCGTCGGCCGGGTTATGAAGACGTTCCGCGTCGACGTGCCTTTGAAAAGTTTTTACGATGCGCCAACAATCGCTGGATTGAGCGCCCTCATCACCTCCTGCCGCGGTATTGCGGCGGCCGCTGAAGATACACCATTAGCTCAAGACCTCACTGAGCCATCAACTGTGATAGAATTGGATCGTCGGATCGGAAGCTTTCGTGAACACCCTCCCATATCTCTTCCGTCCTTACATGTGGTGGCGCGCCCAGGGCCAATTTTGCCGTCAATCGCTCAAGAACCTATTCTCCAGCTTGCACAGTTATTCCCCGGTCTACATCAATTCAATATTTCGACAGCATATCGGCTTAAGGGCCCGTTAAATCTACTCATACTAAAGCAGAGTCTTACGCGCCTCACTGACAGGCACGAGGCCTTACGCACCGTCTTTTCGGTAGAAAATGGAAAACGCTACCAGTCTATTATCGAATCACTCTCGATCAATCTCGACGTCATAGATCTCCACGAACTGCGCGAGACGGAGCGTGAATCAAAGGCGAAAGAGCTGTTCAGAGAAGAATTTCAACGACCGTTCGACTTGGCCGATGGTCCTTTATTTCGTGTGATAGTTTTTCGGCTGAGTGATGATGACCACATATTGGCTGTCACGGTGCATCAAGCCATCAGTGATGGTTGGTCAATGGTGATTTTCTTCCGCGATTTGAGTGAGTTTTACCGCAGCAGCTTGCAAGCAAACCACTCGCAACTCCCCGACCTTCCTGTTCAATACGCAGATTTCGCTGTATGGCAGCGGGAGGTTTTGCAGATAGGGCTAATGGGTAGGCAGCTATCTTATTGGAAAAAACAGTTGAGTGAACCGCTAATCCCTCTGGAGTTTTCTAGCCGCTCTCATCAAAGCGATGAAATGAGTTTTTTTACAGCACGCAAAAGATTCTCAATCTCGGGTAAGCTTTATCAGTCCGTCAAATCACTGGCACGTGGGGAAAAGATGACACCGTATAGCGTTCTTCTAACCGCACTGAATATTCTTCTCTTCCGCTATTTTGAAGAGGAAGATATTCGAGTCGGCACTCTGGTTGCTAATCGCCTTCAAACTGAAGTCGAAAATGTCATCGGTCACTTCGTCAATACCGTAATTCTGCGTACGAGTGTTTTGAAACATTTGAATTTTAAGAACCTCGCCCAACGGGTCAGAGAGGTGGTAGTATCCGCCCAGTCTAATCAGGACATTCCCTTTGAGGTATTGCTTCAATCATTGGAAAATGAATCCACAATCCGGTGCGATATGCTGTCTCCTGTACTGTTCATATTTCAAGGGCTGCCACCGCCGGTAATTTTGTCCAATCTAACGGTTAACGTTCTAGACGACTTTCAAAACGCTGCGGCGCCTGAAATTGCATTAACAACATTTGACTTAGTACTCTCGATCAAAGAAGGTTCCGAAGGCTTAGCGGGCTTTGTCCTCTATAAAATTTTTGTTTTCGACGAGATGATGATCACCCGGTTTATCAGGAACTTCGAGAATTTGCTCGAGCGGATTGTGTATGATCCAAACGAATCGGTTTACACCCTTTGCTCTTCGGTAGAAATTTAACTGCAAGCAGCAGGTGCAATCGTAAAACAAGTTTGTATTGGTTAGATTGAAAGAGGAAAAAAAGAACCAGTGAAGATTATTTGACATTGATGCGCGAATTGTGATCTAAGCGTAGATGGTCCTTAGAAAGGAGGTCAAGTATGGGAATAATCAGTCAGACATTTAGGACTAGTCCTGAGCTAGACAAAAAAGGCTTCTTTCTGCTTCAGAAGTGGAACAGGTTATCAAATGAGACGAGACAGAATATCATAAAGACGGTGATCGCCGATGGTTTGCGTAGCGACAAGCCGGGCACCCAAATTAAGGACGAACTGGAAAAAGCTATCAACGTCGCGATGAGTGACCAAGAAATAGCAAAACTTAATTTTTGATCGGATAACCTTTCTTTCTCATTTTTGTTTTTGACGGTGCTCACCAGACAAAAAGATTCAGAACCGGTTCTTTAACGACTCGAATGTGGAAACCTAAACGCTGGCGATAATCGAATCAGGCAGTCTTTAGTGCGTCATCCGCGAATTTCATTTGAGGGACGCATAACCTTCTCACACGATTCGTTATTTCTACACAGTTACGTTTGCGCAACCGTTTTCCGCCACAATCCAATTCTCGAGACTCGCCTATAGATTGGCGTTTACTCGTAGTGCCCGCTCAACTCTCAATAAATGACCGATTTTGGCTGGGCAGGAACCGCTGAGAATCTGGCTTGCTTCATGACTAGCCGACCTATATCCTCATCGGCTGGTAGCGCTGCTATAACCTTCGATTTGAACCGCTCGGTTTAAGCTACCCACACTATACTGGAGCCGAAGCACGTCAAACCATCATCTGAAGCCTTTATAAATTCGAAACAGTCCTGCGGTACAATGTCTGCGATAGATTAGGCTTATGGACGAGCAGCTAACGACACTGGCACCGAGTTCACGGTAGTCGACGTGTTGCGAATTTCCGAAGCTCTCTGTGCTGGGCTCCTGATCGGCCTCACCGGGATACTCATTGGTTTTTTTCGGCCGGCACACGATATCGAAGAAAACATAGGGCTCGGTTTACTTTTCAAGCTCAGGGGTGCAAGACAACCTCCATCCGAAGTTGTTATCGTCAGCATCGACAAGGAATCCTCCGACCTACTCAAAGTCTCGGGCAATCCCTCAAGATGGCCGCGATCGTTGCATGCGGAGCTCGTGGAAAAACTCACGCAGGCCGGCGCTCGACTAATTTTTTTCGATCTTTATTTTATCGAGCCACGCTCGCCTGCTGAAGATGACGCATTTGCAGCTGTTCTCAAGCAATCCGGCAAAGTTATTCTTGGAGAAGCCGTCAGAGCGAGGGACCTTAGCTCCGCGACGCCGGCGACTGCGGCGCCCTTTGAATACCGATTAGCGAAAACCACAAAGCCAATCGATCTCTTTTCTCACGCAGCAGTCGCTACAGCCCCCTTTGTACTGCCTCGTTTGCCGGTGCGGGTAAATCGATACTGGACGTTTCAACCGAGCCTTGGGCAGGTCTCGACTTCTCCAGTAGTCGCTTTCCAACTGTATGCCTTGCCATTCTACGCCGATTTTCGTCGCCTATTCTTACTAGTTAATGCAGGTGCCGACCAAGACTTGCCCGAAAATGCTAGTGATGAAATTCGGGCAGTGGGCCTGTCGCAATTTATCAAAGAGATACGAACACGTCTCAGCTCTGGTGGCGGCTCGGTCCATAAAATCAGCCAGGCCTTGGAACAATCAGCGCTTCTGAAAAGCGACGTACGGCGTTATCGGGCTCTCAAATCCTATATAGAATTGTACTACGGCGAAAATTACCGCTATCTGAATTTTTATGGGCCGCCTAGAACAATACAGACAGTTCCTTTCCACCGCGCCTTATTGTCAGACCGGGACAACTCGGGCACCAGGATCGACTTCAAAGATAAGGTCGTCTTTGTCGGACTGTCGGAGACATTACTAACGGAACACGAGGACAGCTTTCACACCGTCTTCTCGGATGAGAAGGGCACATTCATCAGCGGGGTAGAGGTTCTGGCCACTGCGTTTGCGAACTTACTAGAAAATTCCAGCATTACACCCCTGCAGTCGAATTATTATTTACTATTGATCTTCTCGTGGGGCGTTATCATCGGTCTCATTGGCTTGAATTTTGGACCGCTCAGTGCTGCAGCAGCAGTAATATTTTGCGGAGGGGCATATCTTGGCGTTGCCGAGCGCCTGTTTGCAACCAAGGGGCTTTGGATGCCGCTGACCATTCCTTTATTTGTTCAAGCTCCGCTGGGCTATCTCGGAACGATGTTATGGACGTATTTCGAGATCAACAAGGAGCGCCAAAACATCCGTAGGCTGCTCAAATTCTCTGTTCCAGACGATGTAGTGCATACGTTCGCTCGAAAGATCATCGATCTAAAGAAGGCCGATCAAGTGATCGATAGCGTTTGCTTATACACGGATATCGCCGGGTATACGACTGTTTCGGAGTCGCTCAATCCGCTGCAGTTAAACGCTCTGATAGAGCGGTATTTAGTTGCGCTATTGGAACCCATCAAACGGAATAACGGACTGATCATCCAGTTCAAGGGTGATTCCATTCTCGCTATCTGGAAAGCTCCCGGATTGCGTCCAGATGTGCGTCAGCAGAGTTGTAACGCGGCCCTCGAAGTAGCGACTGCCGTCCAACGGTTTAATCAGACCAATAGCTCTCTCAAATTACCCACTCGCATTGCTGTTCATGCGGGAGAAATATTTTTGGGGAATGTTGGCACGGCGGACAACTATGAATACGGCCCGCGGGGTGACACGGTCAATACCTCGCAGCGGCTGGACGATCTCAATAAGCAGCTCGGCACTGAGATCCTCGTATCTAGTGACGTACTGCAGGATCTGGACGGTTTTTTAGCGCGGGAAGCCGGCCGGTTTTTGCTCAAAGGTAAGAACCATCCGGTTACGGTATTTGAGCTATTTGGCCCATCCCAAGGAGCAACCCAGAGCGAAAAAAATGCTTGCATGCTATTCACGAAAGGACTAGAAGCTTTCAGATTCCGCTCGTGGGGGGAGGCGGAGGAGATTTTCAAAGAGTTACTACAAAACTCGGACCACAGCGGACTGCCAACTTACTATTTAAAACGCTGCAATAGCTATAAGAAGAATTCTCCCGCGAGCGACTGGGATGGAACGATTACGGTCGAAGACTCGAGCGAAAAAACATAATCCTAGTATCTTACCTTAGGGAAGCGAGAGGTAAAACCGATGAAGAAGATAGGCGTAGCCTTTTCTCGACCGTTCACGGTAGTACTCTTTTCGCTGTTCTGCCTTTCTCCAAAGTCATCCTTCGCCGCTGCGTTATGCGATCCATGGATTGCGAGAATCGTTTCAGTTCAAGGACGAGTGGAAGTCTATCGAGCCGGGCAAGCCCAACCTCAAGCGGCTCGTTTAAACGATACTTATTGCCCCGGTGATCAGATCTCAGTCGGCGAGCGGAGCCGGGCCGATGTCGCATTGCTGAACGAACCAATCATCCGTCTGGACCAGAATACGACCCTCACCCTCAATGGAATTCAACAAGACCGATCCATCATCCAGCTTATAAAAGGCGTCATTTATTTTTTCAGTCGGCTGCCTCGCAATCTGGAGGTCAGTACGACCTTCGTCAACGCCGGTGTCGAAGGCACGGAGGGACTAGTCGCAGTTGAAGCCAACCGGACACTGATCTCGATTTTTGAAGGCAGAGTTCGCGCTGAGAATCAGTTCGGTAGTCTGTCAATCGCAGGCGGTCAGAGCGCAGTCGCGGAGCAAGGAAGAGCGCCGGTGATCACTCTGATTGCACGTCCGCGGGATGCCGTCCAATGGGCGATCTACTATGTCCCGACCCTCTACTTTCGTCCGGCCGATTTTCCGGCGGGACCGGGTTGGGAAGGCATGGTTCGTAACTCGATTGAAGATTACATGAAGGGAGACATCCAGGGAGCATTCAACAGCATAGTCGGAGTTCCGGCTAATCTGAACGAGCCGCGCTTCTTTGCCTATCGAGCCTCGTTACTGCTGGCTGTCGGCCGCATCGACGAAGCGAGCCGCGATTTAGAACGAGCGCTGAGCCTAAGTCCCAACTACAGCGATGCTCTCGCCCTGCAGACGATTATCGCGGTCGTACAGAACGACAAGGAACGAGCCGTGAATACCGGGAAACAAGCGACCACCGCCGACCCGAAATCGGCCGCGGCTTTAATCGCTTTGTCTTATGCGCAGCAAGGCAATTTTGATCTGAACGGCGCCCTCAGCAGCCTTCAGCAGGCTGTTCAGTTGCAACCCGAAAACACGCTCGCTTGGGCTAGATTGGCCGAGCTTCAGCTTTCGGTTTCACGTTTGGATGAGGCAATGGAAGCCGCACAAAAGGCGGTCGCTATTGACCCGAACCTGTCCAGGACTCAAACAATTTTAGGGTTTGCATATCTAATCCGTGTCGATACCGCGGCGGCAAAAACAGCATTCGAACGAGCGACCGAGCTGGACCAGGCTGACGGCCTACCGCGATTGGGCCTGGGGCTAGCAAAAATTCGTGAAGGCGATCTGTTAGAAGGACGAATGGAGCTGGACGTCGCAGTTAGTCTCGATCCTGACAACTCGCTCTTCCGGAGCTATTTAGGCAAGGGCTATTACGAGGAAAAGCGAGACCCACAGGCTGCCGCACAGTACGAAATGGCCAAAGAGCTGGACCCCAAAGACCCGACTCCCTATTTCTATGACGCCATCCGAAAACAGACCACCAATCGGCCGGTGGAAGCTTTGCAAGACATGGAAAAAGCTATCGAGCTGAACGATAACCGCGCGGTTTACCGATCACGCTTAGAGTTGGACTCGGATCTCGCAGCCAGGAGCGCGGCTCTGGGCAGGATTTACAGCGACCTCGGCTTCCAACAACTCGCTTTGGTCGAAGGATGGAAGTCAGTCAATACGGATCCGACCAACTTCTCAGCTCACCGATTCTTATCCGACTCCTACTCCACTTTGCCACGTCACGAAATCGCGCGGGTAAGCGAACTACTTCAATCTCAATTGCTCCAGCCGCTCAACATGACACCTATCCAACCACATCTCGCCGAGAGCAATCTGTTTCTAATCAGCGCCGGCGGACCGACGGCGCTGTCATTTAATGAGTTTAATCCGCTATTCAATCGAAACGGAATTCAATTTCAAAGTACCGGCCTTGCGGGCGAAAATAGCACCTACGCTGGTGAAGGTGTATTATCTGGGATTTATAACAAGGCTGCTTTTAGCCTTGGCGGCTTCCATTTTCAAACGGATGGGTGGCGAACCAACGCTGGGCAAAACGACACGATCTCAAACGCTTTTGTGCAACTAGAACTCTCGCCTAAAACGAGTTTTCAAGCGGAATTTAGGCATCGATATACAACTCAGGGTGACCTCCAACAACGTTTTTTTCCCGACGATTTTTTTCCGGGGCTGACAGAGAAAGCAGAAAGCTTCACCGTTCGTCTCGGCGGGCGCCAATCCTTCTCACCCGATTCGATCTTGCTGGGCTCATTTATGTATCAAAATAGGACTGACCAGACGCGAGATGAATCGCCTCCATTTTTCGGTCTTCTTTTAGCAGATCTAAATAGACCGCAGAGCGCGTTTAGTACTGAGTTACAACACTTGTTCCGGTGGTCCTGGCTTAACTTGACAACCGGTGCAGGATACTTCGACATCACAGGAAAGCTGCGGACCACATCAGTCACAATTCTGCCGCCTCCTTTCGACATCATATCGACAGTTACAGATGCAGGTGTGCAACATGCTAATGCCTACAGTTATGCCAATGTCAATCTACTGAATAATTTAACGATCACTATAGGAGCAAGCGTCGATTATGTGAAAGGCGATTCTGCGAATATTCCCGGTGGAGATGAAACCCAATTTAACCCGAAGTTCGGCATCACATGGGCTCCATTATCGCAAACAACCATTCGTGCTGCTGCGTTTAGAGAGCTAAAAAGAACCCTGATCACAGACCAGACTTTAGAACCAACTCAGGTCGCGGGCTTCAATCAGTTTTTCGACGACGCAGATTTTGCAGAAGCATGGCGCTATGGCGTAGGGATTGACCAAAAATTTAGAAAGGATTTCTTTGGAGGAGCAGAATTTTCCAAGCGAGATCTGCGGATCCCTATCTTAGATCTTACCGGTCCTTCCGCTCAAACTACAAAAGTGGATGGTACAGAATATCTAAACCGCACCTATCTTTTTTGGACCCCTCATCCGTGGCTCGCACTGAGAGCAGAATATTTGTTCGAGCGATTCAAAAACGATCCATCGCTTGGCCCTAAAAACCTGAATACGCATCGTGTTCCACTCGGAATTAGTGCTTTTCATCCATCAGGATTGGGAGGCTCCCTGACGGCCACCTACTACCATCAAAATGGTAAGCTTTCCGCATTTCCGCCGACAGTACCGGCCGGACCAGATCAGTCTGTAAGCTCTGACTTTTGGACGGTTGATGCTGCGATAAATTATCGCCTGCCGAAGCGATACGGTTTTATAACACTCGGAGTCCTTAATCTTTTCGACCAAAAATTTAAGTATTTCAATGTGAACCGAAATAATCCCGTCATCCAGCCGGGCAGGATGGCTTTCTTTCGAGTGACGTTATCATTGCCATAAGGAAATTTCGGGTAAGCAGTAAAGAGCAGCAACTGAGCCTTGAAAACTTACCCGGTTGAAGCATGGTGCGCGTTAGGCAAAGATCTGCAACGCCCCAATATTGATCCGGGCTAAAGATACAGGCTCCTGAGCCGATCAGAAAGGTTACGAATTCGGCTCTACGGGCAAGGCAGAATCACCGGCGTGTTACCTATCCAGTAAAGGCACCCTGGACTTGAATGCGAATGGTATACGCTTCCGACGAGCTTGAACCCGTTGGCATTATATACCCGTTCGTACTCTCCCGGCGAAAGTTGCGCCCCGTGCCCGGGAGGGATTGATGCAGGTGCAGCGTCTATAGGAATTGGGTTGTTGTTTGCGTCCACAAGCACGCCCTTACCGCTTGCTCCGGTCACCCGAATATGAATGATCGTGTCTCCAGGGGCCAATACCGCCATGATATGTTCCTCCTTTTATTAACGTTACTAAGTTGGTCCACGAGGTCCTATAGTGGTCTGCTCTGAAGAGGACTGGTCTTGAGGCAACCTTTCACAGCAGAGCGAAAACATCTACACCGCCTCAATATTAATTGAGGCTAAGAGATACACTCCGGAGCCGACGAGAAGACGTTCGAAAGCGGCTCTAAGGGCAAGGCAGGATTATCGGTGTGTTACCTATCCAGTAAAGGCATCCTGGACTCGCATGAGAATGATATAATGCTCCGACAAGCCTGAACCCGTTGGTGCTTTGATAGACCCGATTGTACTCGTCTTTCGTAAGGTCCCCATAAGGTGGCTTGGTCGCGTCTATCGGCTTGTCGAATTCGTCTACTAGCCACCCTTGGCCAGTCTGTCCGTCAATCCGAACTCTAATTGTCACTTCGGCCATAATACATTCCTCCTTGTTATCTAAGGTCGTTAAAAACTGCTGTTTTTCAGAACCTGGAACCCTTCCGAAACACTGATTGTTCCCCCACCGTGTGTCAGCAAGCCAGATAAACCTGGGACTGAGCAAGTGGCGGGACTCTAGTCAAGAATGAATATTAATGTCAAGCCCAATTCGATACTTGTTAGAACCCGCAAACGGACCGGAGTCTCGCACAACTTTCGATCCAAACCTTAAAATCTTCTGAACATTTAATTTCATCATCCGGGCACGCTTGTGTAGAGCAAGTTTAAAGCCACTAGCGAACTACTTGTTCAGATCAGTCTTATTGTGGAGAAACGCTGCCAGTTACCCGTAAAGTCTCGGTTAATAAAATTTATTGCCGAATGGCTGCCAGAGATGGCGTCGCAAATTAGTAACGACAAGGTTACTTGAGTAGTAACTTGGTTGTCGTCTTGCAACTTAGTTGTCGTCTTCTGCGCGTTACTCGCTCGGGCGCAAATTCCGTAGGGTTGTCAAACAATGGCTGGGCATCCGGCTAACAACAGCTGTCAAAACGCTCTACGATTTTCTTTGTTTACTATCCTCGACGGAAGACGGCTCAATCACCGGATCAACGATAAAAAAATTAACACGCCGACAACTACGTTACCGCATTGAGTAGCATCTCAAGCTGACTCTGCCACCGATCTTTTGTCCACTCGCACAACCATAGTGATGGAAATTGATTTCACCGATTCTCCAGTTGTCGCTAAACTCATTTTTTAGCACGATTCTAATAACCCGTATCGTTCTGTCGACAGACGCCCGAGAGCTTTTTCTGCTTGGCACAACCTCTGCTCTTAGCAGGAATCAGAGTGAAACTGGAAAAGAAAGGAGGTGAATAAAATGAAAAAGAACATATCACTCATGATCAACCTGCTGCTGGCATCGACGCTGTTTTGGGGCGTGCCGCTGGCGTACGGAGAGGAATTGAACTCGGAAGAGATGATTTCGACAGTTCCTGCCGAGCTTCCGAGTTACTGCCATATCAAATCTCCGGCTATGCGCGAGGATAGTCTAGGCTGGGCGCATCCAGTTTTTGATGACAGCACGGTTAATGCCGTCGATTTCTATGGACCATGTGACTATGATCCACTCGGAATTGCCGCGGTTAAGACGGAGCGGCGGATAGAGCTTCGCGGATTCTATGGGGACGGCGAATGAACGACACCTCGAATGACACAAGGCATTAGGGGGAGGCGAAACGAAAACTCCTCCCCCTAATGACAATCAACAGCACTATCCCCCGTTTTGATTCGCGCAGAGAATTCCCCCACGGTTAAGTCGTAATTGCGAGCCTTTTAATTTTTTTCAGCAAACCCTGCCGGCTAAGCCCTAGCGCCTCAGCGGCTCTTGCTTTATTGCCGCCGGCTTTGAGAAGCGCTTCTTCGATCATGCGCTGCTCAATGGCTTCGACCACTTCGCCGATGGTCTTTCCCCTATAATGGCCCGCGTTTTCTGGAGCGATCGGCTTCTCTGTTTCGATAGGAAGGTCCAGCTGCTCTGCGCCAATGGTTTTGCCCCTTACCGACGCGACCAACCGCTTGATCTCGTTCTCCAACTGCCGGGCGTTGCCGGGCCAGGAATAATTTTTCAAGCGTTCGATCGCTGCGGACGTAAACTGCTTCGGCTCGATCTTCAGTAGCGCGCAATGACTGGCGAGAAAGTGATTGGCCATGAGAGGAATATCCTCGGCGATTTCCCGCAGTGCCGGCGTCTGGATGCGAACCACTTTCAGGCGATAATACAGATCGGCGCGAAACGTGCCGGCTTTGCTCGCGTCGTCGAGATTCTTATTGCTTGCTGCAATGATTCTGACGTCAACTGGAATCGGCCTCTGACCGCCGACACGATCGACCGCGCGTTCTTGCAAAACGCGCAGCATCTTGGCTTGAGCCGAGAGACTCAGGTCGCCTATTTCATCGAGAAAGAGCGTACCCCCGTTGGCCGCTTCGAATTTTCCCGTCCTCTTTTCGACTCCGGTCGCCACGCCCCGCTCGATTCCGTACAGCTCCGCTTCAACAAGGTTCTCGGGTAAAGCCGCGCAATTCAGCGCGACGAAGGGCTTATCGGACCGTGGGCTATTGTAATGAAGCGCCCTGGCGACCAGTTCCTTGCCAGTCCCGCTCTCCCCCTGGATCAGCACGTCGACCGAGCTTTCTCGTAGCTGATCGACCAGCCGAATAATCGCTTCAATTTCCGGGCTCACCCCGACCATTTTCTGTAAATACGACTGGCCGATTTCGATTCTGTTCTGCAATTTGTCCTTCGGCTCATTCTTCCCCTGCTCTCTTTTTAGCGCATCAATCAACAACGCTGTCTCAATGGCACTCGCCGCATGTGAGGCGAACGTTTCGAGCAGCTGTGCGTCATCACAGGTAAAAACTCCTTCTAACTTATTGATCGCTTCGCAGACGCCAACGACCTCCTCTCGAATATTCTTAATCGGAGCCGCTAAAATAGTCTTTGTTCGGTAGCCGGTCCTGGAATCGACCTCTTTGTAGAACAACTCATGCTCATAAGCATCAACGACATTTATGGTCTTTCCCTTGGTCGCGGCGGCGCCGGCAACCCCGAGCCGGGCGTCGAAGCAGATTTTTTGGTTATCTAGGGAGATCAACGAACAGAGTTCACATTTTTGCCGGTCGAAGAGAAAGACGCTGACCAGGTCGGCGCGCAATAGCTCTTTGACCTCACGCGCGAGCAAATTCATCAGCGGAACAAGTTCCCGTTCCGAATGGATCCGCCTGATGATCGACATCAATGCCGATTTATCCGTTTCGGTCATAGTCGGAGCTTCGATCGCGTCTACAATAACCGCCTAGCTCACCGCGTACCACACGGCCAAAACAACTGTCAATCAGGTCAAAACGTCGTGCTCCGTGAGACAAGCAGCGGAAACTAAATTGACAATATGGAAACCAGGTTACCGCGCTATACCTTTTGAACACATTCACTGGGCTCCGAGTTTCGCATAGGCTCACACATTTCTCAAAACCTTCATAGCTGGGCATCATGATTGCTCAAGGGACGAATCGAAGCCGTTATCCATCGTAGCTCAAAGCAGAGGGAATGAATCTGCCGGTGCGCTTCAGAAGGTAAACGACTTGAACCCAGCTGGACGGAAAAATTTGACAGCTTACGATCGGTATGAGAACATTCGTGGAATTGTCCGCCGCATGAAACTGATTCCCGCTCCACCTGAAAGTAAGGGCCGCAGGCTAATTCAGCCGAAAGAGCACTACCAAAAATGATTCGTTTCCCAGCGTTCCTGTGGCCCATTTGCTTGTTCATTCCGCAAATAACCCTGGCCAATGATCGACTGAACGTGCAGATCACTTCCGTAAAACTTACTCTCGACCGCCGGCCAGCGGTCATATTCAAAGTGACGACTGCAAAGGATAATTTGGCGGAGTTAGCCGATCTGGATGCAGAGAGCGTTAAGTTTACGATCGCCGCGATCGAGCGGGACACCAACGGTGATACGCGTTATCACAATTACGTTCTCGCCAAAGTTTCCGGCAAGTCATATGTTTTTAAAGGCGAGACGAAAAAACCTGCCATATCAGAAGCAGTACAACCCGATGTGGATCACGGCGGTACGTTGAAACAGATCGGGCCTGGCGCTTTCACTTACACTTTTAATACGGTTCTGCCGCCAAATTACGATCGCCAGGCCACGCACGTTGTCGGCGGCGAAATTTCCAGCAGAGACGGTAAGGCATTCGCCAATTTCATTTATGAATTCCTGCCTGCCGGCGGCAAAGTACGCATCGAAAGAGCGGTGGTCGAGACCGCTTCGTGCAACAATTGTCACGATCCACTGAAGGCGCACTCTGGAACGCGCCGTGAAGTGGGTTATTGCGTGCTTTGTCACACTTCTCAGCTGAGCGACCCGGAAACCGGCGAAAGTCTCGACTTCAAAGTATTCGTTCATAAAATCCATAGGGGCAAGATGCTTCCCAGCGTGCGTGGCGGAAAGCCCTATTTTCTGGTCGGTGACAACCAACGCATCACCGATTTTTCCACAGTTCGCTATCCCCAGGCACTGCTCAGTGACGGTACTTACAAAGAGCTCCGCAATTGTCGCGCCTGTCATACCGATAGCTCGACACATGATCACTGGAAAAAATTTCCGAGTATCGCCGCATGCACCTCGTGCCACAATGACGTCGATCTAACGACCGGTAAGAACCACAAGCTCGGCCCGATGGCCGACGGAAGTTGCGTTGGCTGTCACGCACCCGACGGGCCGGAGTTCGGACCGTCAATTATTGGCGCGCACACCTATCCGGGTTTTTCTAAACAATTGCCAGGCATCGTGTTTGAAATTCTAAAAATCACAGATGGCGGGCCGGGCAAAAGCCCCGTCGTAACCTTCGCAGTCAAAAACAAGCAAGGCGAGCCGCTCGACGCCGCCAAGCTTGCCAATCTGCGGTTGGTGGTGGCATGGCCAACGACAGATTATCAAGTCGCCATCGAGGAGGATGCCAGGAAAGCCAAACCAGGAGGCGATGGCATTTATACATACAAATTCAAATATGAAATTCCGGGAGATGCGACTGGCTCCGGCGCCATTGGCCTCCAGGGATTTTCTTTAATTGACTTAAAGAAGCCAAATGGAGACGTTCTCAAGGCGCAGCGTGATGTCGGTACAAACGTCGTTAAATACTTCGCGATCACAGACAAAGAGCCGGTCGCGCGTCGAAAAGCCGTCAAAATCGAAAACTGTAATGTTTGTCATCTCAAACTCGCGACCCATGGAGAAATGCGCAACAACACCGAATTTTGCGTGATGTGTCATAACGCTTCGCACACCGATCAAGAAAAGAGGAAAGCCGCCAATGGGCCGATGCCGCCGCAAAACGTGCACTACAAGCGATTAATTCACCGAATTCATACTGGGGAAAATTTAGGAGAGTCTTTTACTGTCTATGGCGGTACGCCGGCGAAACCCGGTGCCATCGACTTTTCCGATATTCGTTTTCCCGGCGATCGGCGGAATTGCGTCAAATGTCACATCCCGGGTGCTAACGAGCCGCCGTTGCCCGCCGGTCTGTTACCGACTTTGATTCCGCAGTCCGACGGCAGCACGAAAGCGCTTCAGCCGATCACGAGCGCTTGCGTCGGCTGCCATACCGCAGAGCCTGCCAAGTTGCATATGGAGACCATGACCTTCAATGGACAAGAGAGCTGTGTAACTTGCCATGGCGTAGGCCGCAGCTTCGCGGTCAGCAAAGTTCATCAAAGATAACTTAACGAGGATAGAGCTCTTTGATGAAACCTTCCCTCGCCAGTTGGTCGAGCGGTCCCGGATCGTAGAACTGCCGCGGGTCGACGCTTTTCGCCTTCGGATTTCGCGTCGCGAGATCTTCGACAACACCTTCCATTTCGGGCTGTGTGACGGTCGGGACGTCGCGGATATATCCCAGGACGTAGCTTTTGAACGCGCTCGCGAGCAGCTTCGTATCCGAGGTTCGCGTGTACTTGCCAAGAATTCGAACCGTAAAATCCGGATTGCTCTTGGCGTACTTGATGCCTTCGAGGGTTGCTTTCAAAAATCGATTGACGGTTTGCGGGCGGCTTCGGATGAATGAGTCTGTAGTGACCAGAGCGGTGCCGGGATAGCGAAATTTCAGCTCGCTCAAATTCATGAATTCTTTGTAGCCAAGCTCCTTCGCCTTCTCGAGAGTCGGCGACGAGATCAGACCTCCTTTGATAACGCCTTGCTGCATAAACAATAGAATCTCGGGAACGCCACCGGTTTGAATCATCTTAATATCTTTGTTGCCATCCAGACCGAATTCACCCACCGCTTTTCTCAACCCCAAATCGGTAAGCGATCCGAAGCGGCTGACACCAAAAGTTTTGCCGCGCAAATCTTGCGGGGATGCGATATCCGGCGTGGTAACCAGGCTCATGGGAATCACATTGATGGTGGTGCCGATAATCGTCACATCCGACCCTGACAGGCGCGAAAACGCCGCAGCCGCCCCTGAGCCCTGTACGATCTGAGTATCGCCGGAAACCAGGGTTGTGATCGCTTGCGCGCCCGCAACATAGATCATGCGCACGTCCAGACCGTATTTCTTGTAAATTCCGGCCTCATACGGCACCCACGTCGTGACCGACGTAGCCGCGATAGACGAATAGCAAACATTGATGCGCTCCGGTTCCGCCGCTGTCACGATTGGACTGAAACCAATCGGGACAAACCCTACTAATAAAAATACGACGAGTTTCAGGATCAGAGAAAGCTTCATCAATTTAATCTCCATTCACGAGTCGCGCCTCGAGCCGCAACGTCGCGGCTGACCTTAGAAAAGCCGCCGGGTCAAGTCAAGTTGACTCCCTTACATTGAGATGAGTTTTTCGGTGTGATATTGGCGAGAGGGCTAGCCTTTGCCTCGTTGAGCTATGGATAGCGCAATAAAAAAAGCTGGCGTCGTGGGCCTCGGCGTCATGGGATTCGACATCCAGCAGTTGGGAGGCGAGCCTCTCGCTCCGCCCAAGCTTCTCAGCGCAATGGCCGAAGCCAAGCAGAAGTTTTACCAAGACGAAAAACCGAACCCCTGGCTGGCAACCTATATTCATCGATTGGCCAATCATGCGTGCGATTGATGTTCACGTTCATCCGAGCACGCGCGGCCTTGATCACCACGCCTGCAGGTATTTTAGACGCGACCTCAGCGAGGTGCCGCAGACGGCGGAAGCGTTCGCCGACCTGTATATAAAACACGATGTAAAAGCTCCGCTCATCGGCTGGCATCCTTCTACGGTCAAAGAGGGTAGCCAAAACAGCAATGAGCACGTGATCGAGCTGGCGGCCAGGTTTCCTGATGCCTTTCCAGGAATCCTCGGCGCATTGGATATTCATGCGGATGATTTGAATGCTGTTGCCCATTACGCGCAGGACTTGGCTCGCAATCCCAAAGTTCTCGGCTTCAAGTTCCACCCACCCGATCAGGGATTCTATCCGACTGAGCGAAGACTCTATCCGATCTGGGAGGTTCTTCAGGGAAGCGGCAAGCCGGTGATGTTCCACGTCGGCTTTACCGTGCTTGGCGCGGACACCGAAGGCGGCAGTGGCATTGCCCTGGATTATGGCAGACCGGTTCACCTTGATACTTTGGCGCGCGATTTTCCTCGTATGAAAATCATCGCTGCCCATCCCGGCTGGCCTTGGGAACAAGAGCTCGTCGGGGTGGTTACGCACAAAAAAAATCTTTTCGTCGATACTTCCGGTTACCTTGCTGAGCAGTTACCGCAAATTTTTCTCAAGGCGATCGGCGGGCGGCTTCAGGATAAGGCGCTCTTCGGCACAGACTTTCCCTACGTCGATTTGGAAAAAGCGCTGGCGAGCTTCGATCGAATAAATTTTAAAGACACTGTCAAAGAAAAACTCTTGATCACCAATGCCAAGGCGCTTTTTAGCTTGTGATCCAGCAGGATCGCTCGCATTTATTCCGATTGTCATTTCGACGGAAGGGAGAAGTCCTTCCGCAACTGCGTATTGCCAGTGCTAACTTCAGCAGGAGATTAGGCTATGAACATACGCGCTCGACTCACATGGCTTGCGTCGTTGCTGGTATTTGTATCTCCTTTACTACCCCCCGCGAGTGCTGCGACCTTGGAGCGCTTGAGAATTGGCTATCCCTCGCCCAGCGCCAATTTTTATCCACTGTTTGCCACAAAAGAAGCCGATCTATTCGAGAAATACGGCTTCGAACCGGAAATGATCTATGTTCAGGGTGTTCAATTAATCGCTGTGCAGGTAGCCGGGCAATTGGATTTCTCGTCGGTTTCCGGTCTGGTTTTTCTCCAGGCCTCTATCGAAGGCTCTGACTTAATTATGCTCGCCAGCTCCAATGACAGTCAACCGATGAAGCTCATGGTGCACAGCGGCATCGCGGGGGCGAAAGATTTGAAAGGAAAAACCATTGCGGTCACGCGCTTTGGCTCGCTTACCGACCTACTGCTTCGCCCGATGCTCAAGAATTGGGGATTGGATCCGCAGAAGGACGTGAAGCTGCTTCAGATCGGCAGGCTACCCGATATGGTTCTCGCCATCGCGCAGAAAAAAGTCGATGGTGGGGTGATTTCTTTTCCCAGTTCGCTGCAAGCCGAGAAAATGGGTGTCAAGACTCTTCTTGATTTCGCGGATTCAGGATTGGACATTCCGTCGACTACTGTGGTGGCGAGCCGGAAATACGCCAATGCGCATCGTGACACGGTGCTGAGATTTCTCAAAGCCTACATTGAGGGCACGCGTCGCCTGCTCACCGACAAAGAGCTCGGCATTCGCGCCCTGAGGAAATACGGCGGGG
>Ga0207701_10000751_pt1 | contig 34191 bp, 22 predicted proteins | sample KBSSwiSSwithPhiX_FD_184294 | JGI IMG/M metagenome (GOLD analysis project Ga0207701, IMG submission 184294) | Switchgrass rhizosphere bulk soil microbial communities from Kellogg Biological Station, Michigan, USA, with PhiX - S5 (SPAdes) (version 2) | ecosystem: Environmental > Terrestrial >... | reverse complement strand
AGGCGATCGCCGCCGGACACAACGGCATCTTCCGCGGCATCTACGCCGGCAGCACCAATCAGTACGTCGTGAAATCGGCGCGGCTGTTGACCGACGATGTGGCACTCGCGCACGTGGACGCGGTACTCGACGTGCCGACCGGTCCGCTGGCAGGGCGTCTGCACGCGCTCTACTCGATCGTCCTGGTCCGCGCCGGAAGCGGATGGCAGATCGCCTCCTTTCACAACACGCTCGTGCCGCCAGCGAACTAAGAGCCCGTTAGGAAATAAGTGCGCCATCTCTGGGTGTCGAGGCGCCCGTGGGGCGAGGCGCGAAGAGCGCGCATACCGGGTGTATGAAAGCGATGAGCAACGCCGCCCGCCGGGATGCATCGGCGGCCAGGATGGCACAGTTATTCCTGACCGGCCCTAAGTCAGCCGTCGATTGGCTCGACCACAATCGACCGATTTGGCCGCACAGCCCGACGGCAGCGCGACGTGGCACGCGTCCACTGCAACGGCGTCCATCCGCGAACTCTGGTACGGCGTGCGGCCTGCGGCGGCGAAGCCGCATCGCCGGACAGCTCGGTCTACCGAATGATCGTCTTTGTTTCGACGGTGAACCGGCGGTAGTCGGAGTAAGTGGCTGTGGCCTCGACTTGCACGGGTGACGAACGCAAGCGGCCGCCGGACGCACCATGCGACCCTCTGGTGGCGACCTCGTAGCTCTCGGTCATCCGCTCCGGCACCCACATCCCGAGCTTCGGCTCCAGCGAGAAGTCGACCAGCAGGACCACGGAGGTTCCCTCCGACGACAGCCTCAGCTCGGTGCGCACGATCGCTCCACTCTCCGGCTCGACCCACACCCGCCCGCTCGCCGGCGCGTCGTCTCGCGTGTAGATCAGCCGCGGCTTGCCCCGCTCGGTGAAGCTGATGACGACAAGGTCGCGGTCGTTCAAGACGCGGCGCCCTTCGAGCTTGAACGAGGAGCGGGACTGCGTCTCCGGACGCAGATAGCGCAGCACCTGGGTCGGTGTGTTCAGCGTCCGCGGAATGGGACCGAGATTGTAGCGCGCGCTCTCGTCGGCGATCCGGCTGGCGCGCGGCAACGCATCGCCTGACCCCTGCAGGAACAGACCTGCCAGACGGCCATCGCGGTCGCGCACCGGCCGGCCGTCCACCTCGTAGACGTCCCTGAACACCATCCACTCGTCGTCCGCCCGGACGAGTGCTATCTCGGATGCAAGCTCGCGCGTGGTCTCCGTCCCGTCCGTAACGCGTGACCGCTGCCGGTAGGCCTCCTGCGCGACGATGGCGGCGAAGGCACGTTCGTAGTCGTGAACGTAGCGGCCGACCCGCTGGAGCTGCTCGTGGAGGGAGCCTGGCGCTTGCCGGGCGCCGATCAGGACGGGCGAGACGAGAAGCGCGCACGCGAGAGCCACGCTGCCGGACGAGCGCGGGCCGGCGAAGGACGCCATGAGGCGATCTTACGATCCGGGGTGTGACCGTTGGCGACGAGCGCCCCCGCTCGTCAGGCGCGGGTGCGGTAGACCGTTGTCCACAACGGCAACAGCTCTTCGAAGGCGATGGCCATCCACCCCTCGAGCCGCCGCGCGTCCGACAGGACCTCGGAGTCGGTGACGTTGTCCGCGAACAACCATCGGCCGATGAACACCGAGTCCACCGTCGTGCCGTCCATCGACATCAATCGTTCGACCGCCTCGGCGCCGGAGAGGTCTGTCGCGGGCGGCTCCCGGCCAATCTGGATTGCGCCGCCGTTGCGGGACAACCAGTCAGTCAAGAAGGCCTGCCATTGCGAGGCCAGGAGCTGCTGGAAGCCGGCGAAGTAGGCCAGCGCGCGGTTCCGGCCGTCCTCGCGATTTGCATCGTTTTCGAGCGCCGACAGATCGAACGCGAGCCCGGCGCGGATCGAGTCGCGGCCGCCGCCGGCCGGGCTGACCGTCGACGTGAGCGCCACGCTGATCTGCGGCTCGCGCGCGCCGCCGTAGTGCACCGCGACGATCTGATTGGGCGCGCCGGTCGCGAAGCCGCCGCGGCGAAACAGCCGCACGCCCGATCGGCCGGCCTTGTTGCGGGCATCGGCGATCTTGGCGGCGAATGGCCGCTCGTTGAGCGCCATGAGGAGCGCTTCGAGCCGCGGGCCCAGCACGTCGAGCGCCACCGCCGGCGCGGAATGCGCGAGCGTCTGGAACTCCTGGCGATCGAACGAGGCGATCGGCGCCGGGGCCTTGGCGCTGGCGCGCTTCGGGGCCTTCTCCTTCACCGCCCGGGTCCGTGGGGCCTTGACGGCCGTCGTGACGGCTGCCGCGGCGCGGCGCCGAGACACCTCGCCGAGCAAGCTGCGGGCGATGCTGTTCTGCGAATTCAGCTGGAGGACCGCGTCCAGCGCCGCCGTCGCATCGTCCAGGCGTCCGGCCTCGAGATAGCAGCGCGCGAGCCGGGTCCATGCGCCCTCGTTGTCGGGCGCCACCTGGGTCAGTTCGAGATTGGCCTCGAGCGCCGGCGGGCCGAACGTCCCCGCACGCGCATAGGCGATCGTCCGTTCCTGGAGCTCTGAGGCGGTCGGCATCCGCACAGCCTATCAGCTTGCGGCCCGATCCCTTCGACAATGACGCAAGGGCCGGTGGCCGGCTGTGGAGTCCTCGCCGCGGTCTGCGGGGCGATCTCGCGGTCGCGCACGCGCGATCATTCGGACGGGCGCTCAAATTGCAGAGATCAGGCGGATGTCGATGTCCCCTGTCCGTCGCGGGTTCGTCATCCTGTTCAGTGCTGCCGCAGTTGTGGCATTGGGGCTCCTGCTGGCGCAGGATCAGGAGACGCTTCGCCCGCGCAGTGCGGTGAGTGCCGCCGATGCGCGTTTCCCTGAGTACCTCGCGGCGCTGGTCGGCGCCGATGTCGCCCGGGGCAATCGCTACGAAGTCTTCACCAACGGCGATCAGTTCTTTCCCGCGATGGTGGGGGCGATCAACCAGGCGAAGAAGCGGATCAGCTTCGAGACTTACATCTACGATACAGGGACCGTCGCCGACCAGTTCACCGCGGCGCTCGAACAGGCGGCGCGGCGCGGCGTGCACGTCCAGCTCACGGTCGATTCGGTTGGCGCCAGCAAGATGGAGAAGGCCCATGTCGACCGGCTGAAGGTGGCGGGCTGCTCGATCGTGCAGTTCAACACGCCGCACTGGTACTCGCTCGAGGAAGTGAACTACCGCACGCACCGCAAAATTCTGGTGATCGACGGAGAGATCGCCTTCACCGGCGGCGCGGGCGTGGCGGATCACTGGCTCGGTCACGCGCAGGATCCCGAGCACTGGCGCGACACGCAGGTGCGCGCCACCGGACCGATCGCGCGCCTGCTCGAGGGAGGTTTCTACGAGAACGTCTTCGAGGGCGGCGACCCGGTCGCGCCCGAGCTGGACGACCCGAGATCTCCCGCTGACGACCAGGGTCCGACCATCCTGGTGCGCAGCTCTCCGTCCGGCGGCAGCAGCGACATGAAGCGTCTCTACCTGCTGCTGATTGCCAGCGCGACCAGGACGCTCGACATCACCACGCCGTACTTCGTCACCGACGAATCCACCTCCTGGGCGCTCGAGGACGCGGTGAAACGCGGCGTGAAGGTGCGGATTCTGGTAGAGGGAGACGAAACCGACGCGATGCCGGTCAAGTACGCGTCCCGCCAGGCCTACGACGACCTGCTCGCCCGCGGGATCGCGATTCACGAGTATCAGCCGACGATGATGCATGCGAAGTCGCTGGTGGTCGATGGGGTGATCAGCATGTTCGGCTCGGCCAACTTTGACAACCGCTCGCTGGAGTTGAACGACGAGCTGAACCTCGCCGTCGCCAGCCGCGACCTCGCCGCCCGCCTGACCAAGGATCTCGAAGCGGACATCGCGCACGCCAAGACGCTCCGCCTAGACGAGTGGCGGCGACGACCTCTCCTCGAAAAGACGCGTGAGTACTTCTGGAGTTACTTTGGGGAAATCTTTTAGGGACCCGGGATCCGGGACCCGGCAATACGGCGCTCGTGACTCGGCACTCGGGCCACGAATAGCTCGTGAACGCCTGGGTACATGGCAGATGTGAAGCGCTCGCTACTTGCCATGTGCCAACAGCCATCTGCCATCTGCCATTTGCCATTTGCTCCGGGCCGAGTTTTTCATCGGCCCTCCCCACCGCCGGGTCCCGGGTCCCGGGTCCCCAGTCCCGGTAAGATCACCCCATGGTCCGCGTCCGCTTCGCACCCTCACCCACCGGCTACCTGCACGTCGGCGGGGCCCGCACGGCGTTGTTCAACTGGCTGTTCGCGCGGCGGCAAGGCGGCACGTTCGTGCTGCGGATCGAGGACACGGACACCGAGCGGTCCTCGTGGGAGATGGTGGCGGGGATCGTCGACGGTCTGCGCTGGCTGGGGCTCGATTGGGACGAAGGGCCTGACGTCGGCGGCCCGCACGCGCCGTACTTCCAGTCGGCGCGGCTCGAGGGGCATCGCGCCCGTGCAGAGCGGCTGGCCGGTGAGGGACGCGCCTATTATTGCTATTGCTCGAGCGAGGAGCTGCAGGCGAAGCGCGCTGCGGCCGAAGCGGTGGGGGGCGGGTGGATTTACGATCGGACCTGCTGCGCGCTGAGCCCTGAAGAGATCGGCCAGCGCGAAGCGGACGGCGTGCCTCGGGCCGTCCGGTTCAAGGTCCCGCCCGGCCGCACGTCCTTCGTCGATCAGGTCCACGGGCCGATCGCGTTCGACAACGCGCACATCGAGGACTTCGTCATCGTCCGCTCGGACGGCCAGCCGACGTATCACCTCTCGGTCGTGTGCGACGACATCGACATGGCCATCACGCACGTGATCCGCGGCGACGATCACGTCTCCAACACGCCGAAGCACGTGCTGCTGTTCGAGGCGTTCGGGGCCGCGATGCCGGCGTTCGCGCACGTGCCGCTGATCCTCGGCACCGACAAGAAGCGCCTGAGCAAGCGGCACGGCGCGACCTCGGTGATGGCCTATCCGGAGCTGGGCTACGTGCCTGAGGCGATGGTCAACTTTCTCGCGCTCCTCGGGTGGTCGCCGGGCAGCGACCAGGAACTGTTCTCGCGCGACGAGCTGGTGACGCGTTTCGGGCTGGACGGCATCAGCGGCGGCAACGCCGTGTTCAATCCCGAGAAGCTCGATTGGTTCAACCAGCAGCACATCATGCGCCTCAGCGCCGGAGACCTGGCCACGCGGATCGAGCCGCTGCTCCGGGCCGCGGGGCTATGGAGCGATCGGCTCGCCGGGGCTGATCGGCCGTGGCTGGAGCTGGTGATCGAGCTGCTGAAGCCGCGCGCCAGGACCCTGGGCCAGTTCGTGACCGATGGACGGCTCTTTTTGGTGGAGGAGGTCGACTACGATCCGGCCGCCGTCGCGAAGTACCTGCACGCGGCGGGCAGCCGGGAGCTGCTGTCGGCGGTGCAGGAACGGCTTCAGGGGCTGCCGGTGTTCTCACGCGAGGCGATCGAGGCGGCGCTGCGCGGGCTGGCGGCCGAACGCGGTCTCAAGCCTGCGCTTCCGATCCACATGACGCGCGTGGCGGTGACGGGCCGAACGGCCAGCCCGGGACTGTTCGAAGTTCTGGAGCTACTCGGTCGCGAACGCACGCAGCGGCGGCTCGCGAGTGCAGTGATCCTCGCCACCGACTGACTCCAGACGATACTCCCAAATTTACGCACCTGTATTGATGAGCGTTCGGCTGGGCTGCACATCAGAGCTCATGAATGGGTAGGCGTCTGCCCAAAAATCCGACTGCGCTTCACTGTCGACCTGACAGAAGGCACCTCTTCGGTACAACTGTGACGCCACTTCGTCCCAACCTGCCCCGATCCCGACCGCGCCTCTATCTCCAAGCGAATCAATGTGTTCGTGGTACCTGTGTTGCAGCACACGAGGTAAGGACGACCGGTGGACCTCGTCGGGGAACCGAGGCACCGGACACGGGAGGGAGGCACATCGTGGCCAAGGAAGATCGCGGATTCGCTTCAATGGATAGAAGCAAACAGCGCGAGATTGCCAGCAAGGGCGGCAAGGCAGCGCATCAGAAGGGGACCGCACACGAGTGGACGAGTGAGGAGGCTCGCGACGCCGGCCGCAAGGGTGGGATCGCCAGCCATCGCCGGCGCCGGGAGCAGTCGGGTGGGCCGGAATCCGAGGATTCGCGGCCGGGCGGCATGGTCGATCCACGGCCATCGCGCGATGACGACCAGCCGCACGGCCCGGTCGAGTAGCGTGATTCGTCACGCTTGACGGGGAGGCCCGGACGTCCGGGCCTTCCCGCCAGGCGCTCAGGGTGGTCGCCCCCCGCCGCGCGTGTTCCCCCGTCCTTCCAGTAGTCAGTACCGGTCGTCGCGCCCTCCGCTGCCGCCCGGATATCATCCGCACCATGACGCCCGCCGACTACGCCAAAGCCCGCCGGCTGCTGCTGCGCGGTGACCCGGTGATTGCGAAGCTGATCGCGCAGCACGGGGCGTGCGGCCTCGCCGCCGCGCAGCGCGGCGACCACTTCTCGGCCCTGGTGCGGGCCATCACCAACCAGCAGCTGTCGACGAAGGCGGCGGCCACCATCTATCGCCGCCTGACCGAGCTGATGTCCGAGGGCACGCCGACGCCCGAGGGTTTCGCTGCGGTGAGCGACGAGCAGCTGCGCGCGGTCGGCTACAGCCGTCAGAAGATCGGCTATCTGCGTGATCTCGTGCAGCACGTGCAGGCGCATCAGCTCGATCTCGCATCGATCGACTCGCTGGACGATGAGGAGGTCATCACGCAGCTGACGCAGATCAAGGGCATCGGCCGGTGGTCGGCGGAGATGTTCCTCATGTTCCGGCTGCATCGGCCGGACGTCCTCCCGGTCGGCGACTTGGGGATTGTCAACGCCATCCACCGCCAGTACCGCTTGCGCAAGCGCCCGACGCCGGATCGGATCCGCAAGCTGGGCGAGAAGTGGCAGCCGTACCGGTCGGTGGCGTGCTGGTACCTGTGGAGGAGCCTGGACAACGAGCCGTGAGGTGCGCCGCGGGTTGCGTGCTCGATGGCGACCCCGTTATACTTGTGGTTTCCGCCTGCCTGCTGGGAGGTCGTTCAACGGTAGGACTCCGCGCTCTGGACGCGGATATCGGGGTTCGAATCCCTGCCTCCCAGCCACATGTCTTTCTAGGACAACAACTTAGGCTCGTTGAGTGTCCCTCGCGAATCCCTGCCTCCCAGCCCACTATCCCGTTCTCTTCGCGGCACTTACGCGTTTCACCCCTTCGGCGCCTCCAAACTGTCTCCAACTGACCGAAACATCCACCGGTTGTCGATAGCTCGATCGTCGCGTCGAGGGCTACGCTAGATGCGAGGACCGGCGTCAATGCGAGGCAGTCGGGCGACAGGGATTACGGACGTTTGGCTCTGTTTTGAGACTGAGCCGCAGCTGCCGCGCCGCTGACGCACACGAAATCCCCATCATCGCAGCCCAATAAAAACTTTCCGCAAGATCGATGCGCGTCAGCGTGTCCCCGCAACGAAACGCCTGATCATCGGGGAAAGCCGGCTTGAACGTCCTCTCGCCACTTCGCCCGGCCGTCGATGGGGCTGGTTGATCTACAGTGCGGATATCATGAAGGTCGTCATCGTCGGAGCAGGAATTGGGGGCCTCGCCTCGGGCATCGCGCTCACCCGCGCGGGCCACGAGGTGACGATCGTGGAAAAGCGCGCCGAGTTCAAAGAGGAAGGCGCGGGCGTCGTGCTCGGCCCCAACGTGATGACCGCGGTGCGCCTCCTCGGGCTCACCTCCGATCTGAGGTCCGTGGGCAAGGAAGTGGCGGGTATGAACATCACCAACGCCCGCGGCGAGGTGCTCGGGCGTTCGAGTTACCGCGTGAGCAGCCTGCCAGAGCCCGGTGTCGCGCTTCATCGCAGCCGCTTGCACGAAGTGCTCCGCGCCCACTTCAACGGCGAGCTCCGGCTCGGGGCAACCATCGAGCGGCTCGCGTTCGGTGACCGTCCGGAGCTGGTAGTGGATGGCGTGCCGCTCACTTGCGATCTGCTGATCGGCGCCGACGGGATCCGGTCGCAGCTGCGGCAGGCGCTGTATCCCGGCTTCGTGACGAGGTACAGCGGCGTCACCTGCTTTCGCTTCGTGCTGGACGCGCAATGGACGGACGAGGCTTTCGAGATGTGGGGGCCCGGCAAGCGCGTGGGCGTGGTGCCCATCGGTCAGGTCAAGACCTACGCCTTCCTCGCGATGAACGCGCCACCTCGGGCGCCGGCGCCCTGGGCGACGCTGGACCACTTTCGTCAGCACTGGAGCGCCTTCGGCAGCCCTGGCGCCGAAGCGATCGCCGCGGTGAAAAACCTCGGCGCCCTGCTGCACGACGATCTCGAGGACGGGCTCGCCCCGCAGTTCTACGGTCCCGGGGTGGTGTTGCTCGGCGACGCCGCCCACGCGGTCACGCCGAATATGGGCCAAGGCGCTGGGCTCGCCATCGAAGACGCGTGCTGCCTCGCGAACGTGCTCCACAGACCCCGCCCGTTGGCGGAGGCGCTCGCCGACTACGAGAGGCTGCGCCGCCCTCGGGCCAAGTGGATTCTCGACCGGTCGTTCGCTTTCGGGCGCCTGGCGCAGATGACCTCGCCGGTGGGCCGCTGGTTCCGCGACTGGGCGGTGCGCTTGACCCCGGCCAGCGTCACCGAGCGCGCCTTGCGGCGCATCGTGGCGGACATGCGCGGCGTCCCGTTGCCCACCGAGAGGCACGCTCCCACGTCTGGGCCTCGTTCGCATCACTGAGTTCGACCGCGACCACAGTCGGCGCCTGCTCAACGACAGCCACGACATTCGCCGCGTGCGCAGGAACCGTTATCACTCGAAAACCGGCGTTGGACGCTAAACGTTGCGCGTCGAAGCTCGGACCACTCCTCGTCCGAGAAGAACGACCCTGAAGCCGGAAATACCGGTGGTTGCAGTCGGCTCCTATGTATGGACCGCCGCATCCGATCCAGTCAACAGCAACAGAAGCGCGGCCGACGCGGTAATTGACTTCATCTCGTCTCCACATTGTTAGGTCGCAGCGCTGTGACCCGGCGATCCGGCTCGCTTTCATCGCACCTACCAGTTCGCGCTGGTGAGCGAACCTCGGACACGGCATTACTATCGCGCGCTCGCTATTCAATCCGAACGTACTTGGACGTCACCGGCGCGCCTATTTTGCCCGCCTCGGTCTCTATCGGCGTCAACCACAAGGTGTTCCGCTCAAGCCTGATGTTGAGCCGGGTGAAGTTTCCATTCGCTTGAGCTCTGGGGTTCTTGGCCACGATGGCGTGGAGCATCAGCGTGGTCCCTGAGACATCATACGAACCGGCATTGGCAACAAACGGACCCCATGCCGCTTGTAACTCTTCCAACGTCGGTTTGCCGGGGATTTTGTAACCGGTCGTCGGACGAGGCTGGGCTGCGGTGTCGGTGGTCCGACTGTAATGCTTTCCAGTGAAGATCATGAGTTCCGGTTGGAGAGCGGTGTGAGTGCCTTCGGAGAACGCACCGAATGGGTCTTGTCGCGCGGCGGCGCGATTGTCGACGCCAGCCGCGGGAGCCGACGAAGCGGGAATAGAAACTTCGACCGCTCGCCAGACGCCTTGAATCGACGGCGCTGATTGACCAGCCATCAGGGTCGCGAAGGCAACGAACAGGACCAGCGTCAACATCCGCTTCCGCATAATGCACCCCAGAACTCTTAAGGGCATAGTTCGCCCTTAGACGCCATCCTATTTCGGAGGAGGCACGCGCGCTCTGAGGTCTTCGAACCAATTGAGCACGACCTGGATTTCGGCGTTCGCGCGCGTGAGCGCATCCGCTTGTCCCGGTGGGATAAGCCCCAGGAACTTGCCGCTTGGCGTGACGTCGTACCACGTTCGCATGTTGGGTCCCCCTGGTTGGAATGGCCTCGGCACGCGCACGGCATTGCCGAAGGCGAACGTCGGCTGCGTCGTGATGGAGACGGCCTCGAATTCACCAAGTCTCGGAACGTAGAACAGTTCCTTGCCATCTGGTGACCAGGCGACTTTGTGCGGGGTGGGGCTGGACCCTTTGACGAAGAGCGGAAACTTGTTTCCCGTGGCTGGGAATGGCTGGACGTAGATCGTCATCTTCTCGCCCGGTTCCCTGCTCGTGTAGGCGACCCATCGTCCGTCGGGCGAGAACCGTGCCCCGGTTGGATAGAACGAGTGAACGTCGCCGAATGGCCTCGCCTTCCTGTCCTGCAGCGAGAAGGTCCATAACGACACGTCCGACCCTTTCGTGATGCTGAACAGAAGGAGGTCGCCTTTCGGATGCCACGACTCGGGCGCATGTGATTCGCCCTGTTCGGGCTTCGTGAGGCGTTCGGTGGTGCCTCCGAGGGCGGCCTGCCAGACGGCCAGGTCACCCTCGCGATCGGACTGAAACGCAACGTGCTTACTGTCCGAGGACCAAGCTGGAAAACGGTTGTTACCTCCGAACGTGAGGCGTTGCATCGTGGTCGCGCCGGAGAGGTCGTAGGTGTAGATGTTCGCCTCCTGGCCGTCATCGGTCCCGAAAGCGATGCGCGTGCCATCCGGAGACACGCGGGGAAACGCGTACCGACCAGACGGGAGTTTCAGTCGCTCCACCCCACCCTGCCGATCCGTCAGGACGATATCCTGTTGGCGGGAAACTGCGAATCCCGGAATGTAAACGAGGGAGCCGGTATTGGAAATGCTGAAGTGGGATGCGCCGGTGGTTCGTCCTCCGGACCACCGAACGTTTTCGACGACGGGCGAGATGGCGCCCGTTACCTTCAGCCGCTGCAGGTCGAACGCAACGGCGAACAACGTGCCCTCAACGGCATACACCAGGTGACCCGTCGGGACATAACGGCCGTCGCTTCCACCTTCGATGAGGGTCGTGGGATCTCCGGACGTGACCGGCTGGACGACGATTCGTGCTTTGTCCCATCTATCAGGGTCGTTACCGGTTGCAACCGTAAACAGCACGTGCTGCCCGCCAGGAAGGAGCTGGGGGCCAGATGCCTCTTCTCCGTCCTTGCCTCGCACGAGAACCGTCGGCGTGCCACCATCCGGTGAGACTCGCATGATGCCCTTCCTGCCCTGCCCGAAGACAATGCCGTCCGGTCCCCAGCTGATGCCGTACGGGGCATCGGCGCGGCAAATCGTTTGAGACACACCGCCCGTGACTGCAATTCTCTTGATGGTGTGATCTTCGGACGCGTAGTAGAGAATCGACCGGCCGTCCGGCGAAAAGACCGGATCGGACACCCCCTGATCCTGTTCGGTGCTTGGAATCGCGTGCACGTCCAGCCGCGACATCGACCGCAGAAAGAGCTGCGTGTTCGCCGCGTACACCAGCTGCGTGCCGTCTGGCGAGAGAGCGATCACCGGACGAGGCGTCGCTCCGACGAACGATTGACCGTCCGGCAACGGGAACAGAAATCGCGTGACCTGGAGCTGCGGCACAGATTGGTGGCTGACGTACCAGACGGCGGTCCCGGTGAGTGTGGCGGCGACAATCGCGGAGAGCACAACTGGAATCGCGCGTCGCCACAGGGGTCGCGGCGGCGGGAGGACGGCCATGCCTTCCACGCCTTCCGTCGTGAGCCGCGCGGGATCCTCAAGGGCGATCCGCGCTTCGCCGATGTCGCGGAGGCGCCGCCTGACGTCCCGCTCGAGACACCGCGACACGAGACGCCGTACCGCGGGCGGCGTCGACGGGGGGAGTCCCGTCAAGTCGATGCTCTGACGCAGCACCGCCGCGAGCGTGTCCGAGATGTCCTCGCCTTTAAACGCGCGCTGACCAGACAACATTTCGTAGAGGACCGCACCGAACGCCCACACGTCGCTGCGCTTGTCAGCCGGCCGTCCTTTCACCTGCTCGGGACTCAGGTACGCAGCGGTGCCAAGGATCATCCCCATCTGCGTCAACGCCGGACTGGTGATCGTCGGTGACGCTGTCATGTCGCCGCCTGCGACCTCGACCGGCTCGAGGGCCTTCGCAAGACCGAAATCCAGCACCTTCACGGCGCCGTCCACTCGCACCTTGATATTCGCCGGCTTGAGATCGCGATGGATGATCCCTTGCTCGTGTGCCGCTTCGAGTGCTTCCGCGATCTGGCGGGCCATCGGCAGCGCCTCGTCGACGGGAATCGGCCCCTGCGCGACGCGATCGGCGAGCGTGGGCCCCTCGACCAGCTCCAGCACGAGCGCCTGGACCCCGTTCGATTCTTCAAAGCCGTAGATCGCGGCGATCGTCGGATGGTTGAGCGACGCGAGCACCTGCGCCTCGCGTTTGAAGCGCGCGAGCCGGTCGGGATCGCGCGCGAAGAGCTCGGGAAGGACCTTCAGCGCGACGTCACGATTGAGCTTCGCGTCACGCGCACGGTAGACCTCGCCCATACCGCCCGCGCCGAGTGCAGAGACGATCTCGTAGGGGCCGAGACGCGCGCCAGCGGACAGCGGCATGAATCGAGGCTGATTGTAGCGACTGCGGCCCCTCACGACAAAGGAGAAACCGGGCCAGTCATTGACGGGCGTCTGACCGATCCGGAATCCATTTGTGACCTGGCCACAATAGTGAGCGTGTTGTGCCTTTCGCCGAGAAGCGTATTCAATCATCGTTCATCGCCTGATGGGCTCGAGGCGCTTCACCTCTTCCACCCAGTTCTGCGCGACCACGATTGCAGCCGACGTCGCTGAGGAGTCGGAGCCTGGTGCGTCCTTGATCACCAGGAAGCGCCGGCCGTCCGTTCAAGGGCACGCCTGCGGCGCCTTTCCAAGCTTCTCTCGCGACGGCCAATGGATCTACTCTGCGGCAGGTATGGAACGTGGAGAGTCGCGCATCTGGAAGATGAAGGTCACGGGCGGCGCACCCGTTCTGGTGACGAACAGTGCTGGTTCCATCGCCATCGAGTCGTACGGCGGTGACCTTTCTACGTCGACACGACGAACGGGCCGGGTACGGTGTGGCGCTTGCCGCAGGGCGGTGGATCGGCCGTCAAGATGATCGAAGGCGTGGTGCTCGGCAATTTCGACGTCGTCGAAGACGGTCTCTACTACGTCGATCGCGTGTCCGGTGAAGCGGGGTCCTTCACCGACAGGCCCGATGGCGAGACCCGGCTCCGATACTTCGATTGCACCACGTCACGATCGACGACGGTGGCCACGAATTTGGGCACGATAGGCCTCGGCCTGAGCGCGACCCGTGACGGCCGACTGTATTCTTCGCGCGCATCGACTCGTCGACAGACGAGTTGATCCTCGTAGGTAATTTTAGGTGACGGCAGCGCCGTCGTTTCCGAGTCACGTCCCCTCGATTGGGAGGAGCGCGGCCGGCGCAGGCTGGAGACCCCGCGCTATCGATTCCCGTAGAAAATCGGAGTTTCCGGCAATCGTCCGGTCGGTTGCACAACCCAGCCGCATGGACTGTTCAGGAGCAGTGGACGCGGCGGTGACCCTAATGTTTGCCAGTTGGAACCAGATCGGGGACTGGCTCAGGCGGCTCGAGGCGCTCCAACAAGCCGCCTGATCGCAGAGGTCTCGTATCCGCCGGTGGTCCGGCGGGACTTCAGCCGGTACTTGGGCGTCTCTCGCCGCGAAGCGCGGCCATCATGCGCGGATCGGAACGCGCTTTCGCGAGGGCACGCCGCCGGTCTTCATCGTCTGAATACCACAGCAAGTCGAGTTCTGCTCCTGCCCCGATTAGCAGCGTGACCGCTTCGTAGTAGTGTCCGCGTCTCACCTCACTTTCCGTGGCATTCCCCCAGGCGTAGAGCGCCCACCCTAACGGCGTTCCGCCATAGCTCTCGTCCTTCGCGTCGACTGGTGCGCGGAGTCGCAGCAACGCCTTGACTAAATCTGCGTGACCGCCGTACGCGGCCCAATGCAGGCCGGTCTGGCCATCGTGCTTGAGCCTCGCGTCTATGTTGATACTCTTCTCCAATAGGAACTCGACGACGCTGGTCCGGCCGAATTCACAGGCCCAGGCGAATCCATCCTTCACTTGTTGCTCGGTTGCAGTCGGCTTTAGGCCCCCGTCGTCATTGAAAAAGCTCTTAACGACGTCGAGTCGGCCGACTCCGGCCGCGCCTTCCAGATCCAACCGCGCCCCGCGACTCGCAAAAAACTCGGCAGCCTCCCCGCGGCCGTTATGGAGACAGCCATTGACGGCGCTGCCTCCATCCGGACCGTCGATAATGGCGCCATGATTGATCAGCAGTTCCATGAGCGGCAGCTGAACTCCTGCATTTTCTGGATGCCAACTCGTGGCGGTCAATCCGAGCGTTGTGGATCGTCCGCCGTATGCGTCTGACTCCGCGTTGACATCGGCGCCGGCGTTTAGCAGTAACTTCGTGATATCGAGGATGTTCTTCGGCGTCTTCTGACGGAAGTCTTCGACGCCGTTCGCCGACACGTAGTGAAGCAGCGTCGAACGGTGTTCCCGCGTCGAACGCGCCCGCACGAGCTCGGGATGATCGTGGACCAGCTTGGCAAGCGTTCCGGTGTCGCCGCTCACGATCGCGTCCACCGCCGCTTCGAAGTTCGAAACGGGCGAGTTGTCGCGCGCGAGTGTTTCAACGTGTTTGGCAAACCTGGGCCAGCTCGCGAAACCGTGGCAGCGCGCCACAAAGAACTGCGCGTCGGCCACGCTGCAGCGGGCCACACGTTCCTTCGACTTCCGGATCTTGTGCCATTGCCGTTCGACCCGTTCTGTGTCCCAGTGGATCTCTTGTCGAACTTCGGGGGTGATCGGGCGCCCTTGCAGGCGGGCAAGTGCCTCCGCCCAGCGTGCCGCCCAGTCGTGGATTGCGCCGGGCTCGCCAGACGTGCAAGCGTGCTGAAAATCCTTTGCGAGCTTCTTGTACTGGTCGAGATTCGGACGGGGCGGGAGCGGAAGCGCGTCAGACATACGAATCTCCTTTGATCGCACGCCTGCAGTCCGCACGTATCAGGCTGAAAGAAGTTCGTATCCTTCAGGTCGGTTGTCACGGGTGGGCACGGCCCTTTCCGCGGACTGGATGCGCCCCACGCGCTGCTGTCCATTATACGTGTCTCGATCCACGCGAACCCAAGCGCGGTTCGATTAACTATTTGGGTTCAAGATTCCTGGTGTTTGGAATCAAGAGGTTGGAGCTGGTGAACCAAATAGGAATCGAACCGTCTGCCAGCAACCGGCGCAGTAGACGGATTAATCGCGAGTAGTCGTGAAGTGTAGACCGACTTCGGCCTGACCGCCCGACCGCGTAAGGTCGATAGCCCTCAACGGCTATCGCAGCGCACGATGCCCAGCCGCGGTGTGACAGCGCTGGAGGCACGGGACGTCGCGCGCATAGGGTAGGGTGCCAGCGCTGCGTATCGGTGCCTGTCGAGATCCGTTTCGACCGGCAAGGGGATGCCGCCGCGGGCGCCACTGTGGAATGCGAAGCGGGCCTTGACAGAAATCGTAGTCTCGCTGGGTGAAGGACACCCTATACACCTTTCGACCCGCATCAACCAAACGGATCACGGCCAGTGCCAAGGAATCAATGCTTCTTTCTGCGCCCCCTGCCCGCCGTGGACTTGACTGCGGACTTGGGCGTTGCGCCGCTCGCTGAAGTCAGCGATGAAGGCGGAGAAGCGTTGCCTTCGCGACGGGCAGCCCAGTAGGCCTTCATCCGCGCACTCACCGCCCTGCGCTCCGCGGCGGTCATCGTCCTTCGCCGCCCGGGTCGGTTCGGAGACCCCTGTTGCTGGCGGGCCTTGCGTGGTGCTGCCCGGTCGCCGTCCCTCTCGATACCTGGAAACGCACGACGGATTCGATCTGCCTCCGCGAGCAGATCCGCCAGTCGAGCTCGCGCACCTGCCTGCGCATACTGCATCACGTCAAATGTAGCCATGCGCCGATGATAACGGAGCTATAGAGGCGTAGCAATGATCCCAACGGTTCCAGAGTTCGACGAACGCGTGAACGAACTCTCAAGCAGGCATTCGCCTCTGAGAGTTCTTCCGTCGACCCGTTGGTTGATGATTCAGGCGCAGACTCGCCCGACGTCCGGCCCGACGACGTTCTTTCAGAGCACACCCATCAAGACCCACCGCGGCGCCGCGCGCAAGGGATTCTGGCGGATCAGCAGCACGTGCCGCGGCGCCAGCGTCGCTTCCGCTCGGCGTCACCAGGGCCGCCCGGATCTCGTGGATGCTCAGCCCCCGACGGAACCTGCCTGGGCGCTCAGCAGGACGAGCATCGCGACCGCCACCGCGGGGAATACGACGTCACCGTCTCCAGCTCCACTGCTGGTCAACGGGTGGGCTGCCGCGAATCGGCGCCATAACCGCCCCTGCCCCGATTTGTTACCGCCTGCTCATGGTTCGCTTACGACACCGCTCTACCGCGTTCGTTACTCTCGGTGTGTCGATCCGAAGTAATTGCATCGGGGGTTTTTGATGATGGTTCACCTTCGACCATTCTCCGGGCGGCTGGCGTGCCTGGCCATCTCGACAACCGCAGTGGCGAGCATCGCCACTGCATCGCCGGGCCCAGATACACACCAGCTGGCCGTCGTTCCGAATGATAACCGGCGTGCCGCGGGCACGCTCGACGGTCGAGTGCTGACGCTGTCGCTGCGCGCCGCCCATGGAGCCTGGCAGCCTGAAGGACCGGCGGGCCCAACAGTGTCGATTGAGGCATTGGGTGAGAGTTCGTCCTCCTCGCTGACCGCCCCTGCCCCATTGATCCGGGTGCACGAAGGCACGCAGATCGCGGCATCCCTCCGCAACGATCTCCCCTCCATGCTGAGCGTGCATGGGCTGTGCAGCCGCGACGGCACGCCCTGCTCGACGCTGGATGTTCCGCCAGGGGAGACCAGGGAAGTCCGGTTCACCGCTGGTGCGGCCGGCACCTACCACTACTGGGCGTCGGCATTCGGCGCGCCGATTCCGTTCAGGGAAATGGGGGGCGCCTTCATCATCGATCCGGCGGGCAGCGCCGCCGATCCGGGCCGGGTGATGGTCATCACCGAGTGGTCCAACCTGACCCCCGCTCAGCTCGGCCAGGTTCTTGCGGCGGACTTTCCGGACCGGGTGTTCGAAGGGTTTAAGCCGGGCATCGGATTCATGATCAACGGCTTGTCGTGGCCAGCTACTGAGCGGCTCACCTATCGCGTCGGGGAGCGGGTGCGGTGGCGGATTGTCAATCTCACTTCGCAGGCGCATCCGCTCCATCTGCACGGCTTCTACTTCGAGGTGGACAGCCTCGGCGACGGCATGCAGGATCGCCCTGTCGCGGCTTCGGATCGTCACTCCGTCGTGACGCATCTGGTGCCCCCAGGCACGACGATGGCGATGACGTGGACGCCCGAGCGGGAGGGGAACTGGCTGTTCCACTGTCACATCATGCAGCACGTGTCGCCGGAACGCCGGGTGTCGCCCCACGCCGGGTCCCACGGCGGCGCGCATGTGGATCACGACGCTTCGGGAGGGATGGCCGGCATGATTATGGGAATCACCGTGCGTGGCGCCGCAGCGCCGGCGTCTGCTGTAGGAGCGGCGCCGCGCACGGCTCGCAAGCTGACGCTGGCGATGGAGCGGGGGACCGCCGGTACGGACCGGTCGTTTGGTTTTAAGCTGAGTGGAGATGGCATCGATCCCGCGGCAGATCGCATGTCCACGCCTGGCCCGACACTCGTGTTGCGGAGGGACGAGCCGGTCGAGATCACGGTCGTCAATCATCTCGGAGAGCGGACCGCGCTCCACTGGCACGGCATGGAACTCGAGAGCATCTACGACGGCGTTCACGGCTGGAGCGGCATCGACAAGCGGCTCGCTCCGATGATCGAACCCGACAGTTCGTTCATCGTCCGGTTCACACCACCGCGGACGGGCACCTTCATGTATCACACGCACGTCCACGACGAGCGTCAGCTCCCGCTGGGGATGTACGGGCCGATGATCGTCATCGATCCCGAGCAGAGGTTCAATCCGGAAACCGATCACGTGCTGATTCTGGGGCGCAGCGGCGTGGATCCCAGCGCGCCCAACGTGCTCCTTCCAACCACTCCGGTAGTCGTGAACGGCGAACGTGCGCCGGAGCTGGTCTGGACGGCGGGCACGCGTCACCGCGTGCGGCTGATCAACATCACCCCGGACGACATTTTCAGCGTGTCGCTGGAGACGCCACAAGGACCGGTGGCGTGGACGCCGATCACCAAGGATGGTGCGCCGCTGCCGGAGGGCTTGAGGAAACAGACGCCGGCACGGCAGACGATTGCCGTCGGCGAGACGTATGATTTCGCAGTAGATCTCCCGCCAGGGCGGCGGAGGTTCTGGATCGAAGTGCGCAGCACCGCCGGCAAATGGGAAGCGCAGGGGGTGATCAACGTCAGGTGAGTCGGAATATTCCTGTGTACCGGCTAGGCGGGCTGGGTCGCTCCTCCTGCGGCGGCAAACAACTTCCAGGGTTCGCCGCCGGGTTCGAGCGGGTGCGCTCCGCGATCGAGGAAGGCGACGCCGGAGCCGGCGACGAGATCGGTCACGGTGCGGCTGACGAGCACTTCGCCTGCCGCCGCGCGCTCGCAGACCGCACGGGCACGCTCGTAGGCGCGCCCCGAGACATGCCCCCCGGGTGTCAGCTCGCACTCGCCGGTGTGCAGGCCGAAATGTCCGGTCCGGCCGAAACGCGAACAGTCGCCGACGAGGGCGCGGGCACAGGCAATGGCTCGGGCCGGACCGTCGAATGCGGCTACGAAACGGTCGCCCGTGAACACCACACCGCGTCCCCGGAACCGCGCGATCTCCCGGCGGGCATGGGCATCGAAGTCAGCCTCGGGGGCGTCCCTTAGCCGGTCCTCGATACGCGCGCAGAGGACGGTCGCGAGCACCCGATCGGGCGCCTCCCCCTGGCCGACGGACGCTAGAAACATCTCGATCCCGTCGATGACTGCGTCCTGATCCCCGACGAACGGGAGATGATCCTCGCCGGGCAGCTCGACGAACTGCGCTCCGGGGATAAGGCCCGCAACGTACCGCCCTTCATCGACCAGCAGACACCGATCACCGGATCGATGGAGCACGAGGGTCGGGACGCGCACGAGCGGCAGGACCTGCCGCACGTCGATTTCCGCGTTCATCTGCGTGAGCATCAAGGCGGCGCCTGGGCTCGCACCGAGGCGCAAGTAGTTGCTCCACCACTCTCTGAATGCCGGGTCGTCGGCGCGACTCGGGGCGCGGGTCTCGATGCCCACCGGGCCGCCCCAGTTCGCCCGGATCTCGTCGAGGAAGCGCTCGCGGGCCTCCTTGGTTGGCGCCCAGGGATAATCGTGCGCCCACAGCCGCTTTGCGTAGGTGCCGATCATAATCAGCGCGCGCGTCTTCTCGGGGTAAGTCGTCGCGAACAGGCACATCGGACCGCCTTCGGAGACGCCGAGGAGCACCGCCTCGCGTGAGCCGGCGGCCGTCATCACCGCTCGCACATCGTCCATACGCTGTTCCAGCGTCGGCAGCGCGCCAACGCGATCGGACAGGCCCGTCCCGCGCTTATCGAAGAGCATCAGCCGGGAGAATCCGGACAGGCGCCGGAGGAAACGCGCGAATGCCGGTTCCGTCCAGGAGCATTCCAGGTGCGACACCCACCCCATCACGAAGACCAGATCGATCGGTCCCTCGCCGAGCACCTGGTACGCGATGTTCACGTCGCCGCTGCGCGCGTAATGCGTCTTCGGCACGTCGGCCGGTCCAGAACGCGGCCGCGACGGAGTCACGTCAGCGACGTGACGCGGTGTCCCTGCCGGCCGGTCGGCGATCGTGACGCTGGCCACGAAACGATACCCGCGGCGGTGCGCCGTCTCGACGTATCGCGGGTTCTGCGAGTCGTCTGCCAGCGCTCTGCGAATCTCGCGAATGCAGACCTTGAGTGCCGCGTCTCCCACGAAGACATCGGACCACGCCGCGTCGAGCAGTTTCCTGCTTCGTAACAAGCGATCCAGCGTGTTCGAGAAGGTACAGGAGGACGCTATAAGCCTTGGGGGTGAGTGGGACGACGCGCCCGTCGCGGGTGAGCTGCGCGCTGGCGCGATTGAGGGCGCACACTCCGAAGCTAAGCGTGGCGTCCGGGGAAGCGATTGACTGCTGAGGTGTCGTCATCCAGAGCTCCACGGCGGCTCGTACGACAGGGTAAAAGCGCAACGGAAATTCTGCAAGCGTCACTCGGCGCGATGGGGGGAGCCCGTGGTGGGCGGATACTCGGCCGGGAGAGAAGCCCCGCAAACCGGATCCAACGGGCAAGGCGTCGATCTGCGCGCTTTAACCGAGTCGCCGTGCGGCGACAAGCTTCCACCATGGCCTCGCTGCCGCGCCCGCTCGCGTTAACCGGCAGCAGCAGGTGGTCATCAACGCGTTTGCCGGCTGAATCTCAGCGTACTCGCCCAGTGTGGCTATCCAGTGCTGGGGGCGGAAGTCCCATGCGGCGGAGCAATCCCTCGTAGCGGGGATCGGACCGGATGCTGTAGTGATTCCACCTCGGCTCCACATACAGCCTGAGGAGAAGCGGCTCGCGTTGTTCATACGCGGCGTCGAGCCACGCAAACGCCTGATCGTTCTGCCCCAGGACGGCGTAGAGCTCGGCGATTATGAATGGCGAGACGTAGTGACTCTTCGACAGCACCAGCAACTCGCTCAACAGCCTGCGAGTGCTGTCCGTTCCTCGTCCTGACAAGACATCAAGGCGTGCAAGAAGGCTTTTCGGGAGCACGCTCGCGGGAGCGATGTCGAGGAACTTCCTGGCTTCAGCGGTGGCTTCCGCGTACAGCCCGTTGTCCGCGTAAACCTCGGCGAGGTTCCAACGCGCTCTCCAGAAAGCGGGGTCGATCTCGAGCGTCTGCCGCAGTTGTGTGATCGCGTGTTCGTCATCGCCCATGAAGTGGTACGTCCAACCGAGGTTATCGTTGATCGCCAGCGACACGGGATCGAGCTGCCGTGCCACTTGCAAGCTGCGCAGACTCTCGTCAAAGCGCCGCATGAACGCCAGATGCATCCCGTAGCGGTGATGGGCCGACGGGTTCCGTGAGTCGAGTTCGAGCGCCCGCTTGAATGCTTGCTCGGCGCCCGGCCAGTCCCATTCAAAGGAGTGTCTGATCGTGCCCAGGGAAACGTGCGCTTCGGCGAGCGTGTCATCCAGGGCGAGCGCCTTGAGCGCGGCGGCCTTGGCGGGCGGATAGTAGTCGCGGGGCGGCCGTGGTGTGCCGACTGCCGTCAGGGCAAGAATGATGTAGGAGTCCGCTAGTCCGGTGTACGCGAGCGCGTAGTTTTGATCCAGGCGCGCCGCCTGCTCGAAGTACTCGATGCCTTTCGTGAGGGCATCCACGGTTCGCCTGTTCCAGAAGTAGCGGCCTTTCAGATAGAGCTGGTAGGCTTCTGTGTTCTCGGTGTATCGGTGGACGAGACGCTCTTGTTGGTCGCCACTGAGCCGCAAGTGCAGCTTCTCCAACATCTCGTGCGAAATCTCGTCCTGCAGGGCGAGCAGATCCGAGAGACCCCGGTGATATTGTTCGCCCCACAGGTGACGGTTGTCGCGCGCGTCCACCAGCGCGAGACTGATCTGGACGCGCTCACCGCGTTGCACCCATCGAGTGGTGAGGACCGCTCGCACGCCCAGGTCGCGACCGACCGCCTGCGGGTTCGGCTCGCTGCCCTTGTAGCGGACAACCGAGTTGCGCGACATCACCCGCAGGTGCGGCACCTGCGCGAGGCGGTTGATCAGGTCGTCGGCCATTCCGTCCGCCAGATACTCCGCATTCGGATCCGCGCTCGCAGTCACGAAGGGCAGAACGGCAATCGAATCAATCGGCCCCTGAGCTCCACCACCCGTATAGCCGACCGCCATGACGAGCGCCGCCAGCGCGACGATCGCCGCCGCCATGCTGGTGGCGGTCGCCTTGTTGCGTGCAAGGACCTTCCGCGCCCGGTACCCCCAGCTACTCTTGCAAGCCAGGATCGGCAGCCCTTCGAGGTAGCGCCGGAGGTCCTCCCCCAGTTGCGCTGCGGACCCGTAGCGCCGCGCAGGCTCCTTCCGCAAGGCGGACAAGATGATCGTGTCGAGATCCGGCGAAACGGTGCGTCGCGACGTGCGAAGGTGGACGGTGCTCTTGCCGCTGACCAGGACTGCGGCAAACGTGAATCGCGGCTCGACATCGCCTGCCGCGATGCGCTGTGCGCGCCGGAGCACCGTACTCGGTTTCTCCGGCTCCTGCTGCGAGATCAGGACCGCGATCTCCGCCGGCGTGCGGCCGTCCACGCGATACGGCAGGCGGCCTGTCAGCAGCTCATAGAGCACAACACCCAAGGCATAGACATCGCTGGCCGTTCCAATCGGTTCCCCTCGCACCTGCTCCGGGCTGGCATACATCGGCGTCATCGGCCGCAGTGGTTGAAGGGTCCCCTCGAGGGTCTCGCCCGGGTGAGCGGGCGTCAACAGCTTCGCGATGCCGAAGTCGAGCAGCTTCGGCGTTCCGTCGGCGCTCACGAGGATATTGCCCGGCTTGAGATCGCGATGGACGATCTGGTGCTCGTGCGCGTAGTGCACCGCCGCACAGACCAGGCGATAGAGCTCGAGTCGTTCGCGGGTCGCCAGGCGGTGCGTATCACAGTAGCGATCGATCGGCAGCCCGTCGACGTACTCCATGATGAAGTACGGCAGGCCGTCGTCTGTGCTCCCCGCATCGAGCAATCGGGCGACATACGGATGGTCGATGCTCGCCAGGATCTGTCGTTCAAGCTGAAAGCGGCGGAGGATGGCCTCGCTGTCCATGCCGCGTTTGATGAGCTTGATGGCGACCCGCTTCTGAAAACGGTCGTCGGCGCGCTCGGCAAGATACACGGCGCCCATCCCGCCCCGCCCGACCTCGCGCACGATCCGATAGGGGCCGATGTGGCGGCCGACAAAGGTGTCGCCGTCGGCATCGCCCGGAGGAGGGTCTTCCGACGCCAGACAAGATGGGGCGTCGGAGGCCAGCGCCGGAATCTCGAGGAAGCCTGCCGCGTGCGCGTCAGCCGTGATGAGCGCCTCAATCTGCCGTCGCAGGGCAGGATCGCCAGAGCACGCGCGATCCAGGAGAGCGCCGCGCTCGTTCGGCTCGCACTCGAGAGCTGATTGCAGCAGCTCGTCGATCTGGCGCCAGCGCTCTCGCGTCACGATTGGTTGTCCTGCGTCAGCTCGTAATAGAGCCACGCTTTGGCCAGCCGCCACTCGCGCTTGACCGTGCGAGCCGAGACACCGACCACCTCGGCGGTCTCCTCGATCGAGAGCCCACCATAGAAACGCAGTTCGACGATCCGGCACTTTCGCGGGTCCCGGGCTGCCAGGCCGGTCAGCGCCTCCTCGAGCGCGACCAGGTTCACGGCGCCGGGCTGCCCGCCGACGAGCGCGTCATCGATTGCAACTGTGCAGAGGCCGCCGCCGCGTTTGGCCGCCTGGTGTCGTCGCGCGTGCTGCACCAGGATTTGCCGCATCAGATGGGCGGCGATGCCGAAGAACTGCGCGCGATTCTGCGACGGCACACCAGACTGATCGACAAGGCGGAGATACGCCTCGTGAACGAGCGCCGACGCCGAAAGTGTGTGGTCGGGACGCTCGTATCTCATGGAGCGCCGCGCAACGCGCCGAAGCTCGTCATAGACGAGCGGCATGAGGCGCTCCAGCGCCGCCGGGTCCCCATGGTTCCAAGCGGCGAGCAGTTGGGTCACGTCCGGTGGCGAGGATGCCCCCATCCCAATCACATCCTGGTGTTCACGGTGGTCCTACGAATTTATACAACGCGATCAACCTGGCCGCCATCGCTGCGCCGGCTGTCGGCTCGTTGCTCCATACCGTCCAGCTCGGACACACGATGTGGGTTGGCCCTTTTCGTCGAGAGATTGCACATAAGGAGAAAACGCCGGCGACGAACGCCGGGCCTCGCTCGGGAACTGTTCAATCCGGTTACCGGCCGCCCGGGGGAAGGCCCACGAGAACCGCACGCGACAGGTCTGCCACATGCCAAGCCCAAAAGTCACGACCCTCTTGTCCGGTCTCCTTCTAAGCGTCGTCACAGCCTGTACTGTGAAGGCGATGGCACCCGCGCCATTGAATCCCTCGACCGCGGTTCAGGCGCTGTTCGATGTGACCACGGTCGACGACGGGCCCTTTCCGAGCGACTACTTTACGGTCGAAGACCAGGAGCAGAACACAGGTCTGCGGGTCAACCTGCCGCTGCCGGACTGCGCGGTGTACGTCTCCGACTGCCAGGACGTCGAGGCGCTCAACAGGCTGGACGGTTTCAACATGCGGGTTCGACTCTCGATCCCGTTCAGTGGCGCCATCGACGTCACCTCGGTCACCAGGAAAACGGTCTTTCTCATCCCCTTGGGCGAGGGTGCAAAGATGCAAGAGCGTGAGGAACGGCCGATCGGCATCAACCAGATCGTCTGGGACCCGGTCACCCACACGCTGCATGCGATAGCAGATGAACTCCTCGATCAGCACACGCGCTACACGCTCCTCGTGACCCGCGGCGTGCGGGATCCGTCGGGCGCTGCGATTGAAGCGAGCGAGATGTTTCGCCGCTTCCGGCAGACGGTGCGCGAGCCGTACAGGCAGGCGCTACTCGAGGCGATTCAGGCCTCCCGCCGGGTCGGGGTTCGCGAGGACGATCTGGCCGCCGTGAGCGTATTCACGACGCAGAGCTTCTCGCACGTCATGGAGCGCATCCGCGACGCGGTGCAGGCCGCCCCGGCGCCGGCCATCGACTTCGCCGTCGGTCCCGGCCGGGCGCGTGCCGTGTTCAGCGTCTCGTCGCTGGAAAACGTCACGTTCAACGCCCAGACCGGCGCGTCCGGCGCCCTCACACCGCGGCCGCTCGCCAATTTCATCGTAAACATGAACACGATTCCTGGAGCCGTCGCGAGCGTCGCGTTCGGCCGTTTCAGGGCGCTCGACTTCACGAGGCACCCGTCGGGCCACATCGCGCCGATTGCGACCCGCACCGGCACGCTCGCGCCGACGGGCGCAGTCGACGTCGGCGTCACCGTCTGGCTGCCGAGCGGCCCGCGGCCAGCGGCCGGTTGGCCTGTCGAGATCTGCGCGCACGGCTCCGCCGGGAACAAGAACGCCTGCGTCTCGCAGTCGTCGATCGCCGCCTCGCGCGGCATCGCGGTCATCGCGATCAACGCAATGGGCCATGGCAACGGGCCGCTCTCGACAATGGCGCTTCGGCTCACCGACGGCACGACCGTGACGGCTGCGGCGCCGGGCTCGGGCTATGACGCCGACGACAACGGCACGATCGACGAGTGGGAGCCCCGCTTCGCGCCGCGGCCGCACGCCGTCTGGGGAACGTCGGGCACGGTCGCTGAGACCGCGGGGATGCACCTGCAGCTCGTCCGCGCACTGCAGGCCGGGATCGACGTCGATGGGGACGGCGCGGTCGACCTGGACGCGGCGCGGATCTACCTGATGGGCCACTCGCTCGGTGTGGCGTGGGGCGAGATGGTCTTCGCGTATGCGCCGGCGATCCGCGCGGCGGCGTTCGTCGCCGGGGGTGGCACGCTCGCCTACCTGCGCCCGCTCTCGCCGCCGTACCGGCCGATGTTCGCCGCGGACCTCGCGGCGCGCACGCCGTCGCTGCTCAACAGCGCGTACGGCCTGAGGACCATTGACGGCGTCGCCGTCGCGCCGCCGTTCTTCAACGAGAGTCTGCCGCTGCGCGACCAGCGGCCTCTCACCGACCCGGCGCCCGGCGCGACGGCGATCCAGCGGGTCCTCGACCGCAAAGCGTGGGGCGAGCAGACCGCGAGCGCTGCCGCCTTCGCACCGCTGCTGCGCCGCGCGCCGCCGGCGGGCGTGCCGGCGCGCCCCTTCGTCTTCCAGTTCGCGCGCTCCGACCTCGCCACCGTGAACCCGGCCTCGAGCGAGACCGTACGCGCCGGCGACTTTGCGGACCGTGTGACCTACTACCGCCACGATCTGAACTTCGGCCTCGCCGGCGTGCCGGCCGGCCCGCACAACTACATCACCGCGCAGCAGCAGCCCGCCAACTACGCGCGCGTCGCGATCGGCGCGCAGAACCAGATCGCGACGCTGTTCGCGACCGACGGCGCGACGGTGATTCATCCCACACCCACGGAGCTCTGGGAGGCCCCGATCAAAAGTCGGTTGCCCGACGATCTCTTCTTCTTGCCTCGGTGAGACCGAAGCAGACGCGCCAGAGTCGGGAACCAAGGAGTACGCCGTGAAAAAGACATTCCGTTCTCTATGTCTCCTGCTGGCTGGGGGCGCGCGTGGATGGTTCAGCACAAGGCCTGACCCCGTTGACTCCGATTCACTCGGCGAGTTCCCGAGGACGCCAGGAACCTATGTGTTCAACACGAGCGGCGTTCCGACGCTCACCGGACCTGGGGTGAGAATCGAAGGCCCTGTCGTGGATCACGTCCATAAGGAGAAGACAACCATGACCCAAGCGTTCGCACGCGCCATCGTGGTGACCAGTTCGTTGCTTGCGCAAGCGCCACTTCTGGGTCAACACGCGCCTGAGCCTGTCAACGACGTGATTACCCTCCCTGGCGGAGTGTTTTGCGCATTGGACGTGCAGGCGACCGTGTCGGGCAAGGCCAAGACAATTCAACTACCAAATGGCGGATTCATCGCGACGTCGCCAGGTTTGGATATGACGCTCACCAATCTGAGCGACACTTCCAGGCAGGTTTCGCTGAACATCACCGGTGCCGTTCATGGGTCCACCGACGCTAGCGGACTCACTACGGTTTCGCGACAGGTCGGAGCGTGCTCTTCAACCCATCGGGCCCCTTCAAGGGGATCGTCCTCATCATTGGCAGCTTCACTTTCGGCGCTACGGCCGACCCGACTCAGCCGGTCCAGGTGTTCGAAGGAGAAGGCCAGTTGATCGATGCGTGCGCTCTCATCTCATGAGTGCGCTATCTTTCCTCGCGCAGCGAGACAGCGGAAAGACTCAGTGGCGCGTTCCAGGCTGCGCCAGGGACGATGTGCACTTCTGATCCTCGAGCACCTGACTTTGCTCGATCAGCACACAACGGATCGTGAGGTAACCAAGGAGCCCGTATGAGGAAGCCGTTCTTGATTGCGGTGCTCGCCATCGCGCTGTTCTCGGCGGCGGCGATTGCTCGTCTGCAACCCGCTCCTGCGGTGGTGGCCTTGACGCACGTCGCGATCGTGGATCCTTCCGGCACCGCCACACAGCGCGACAGGACCGTCGTCGTGAGCGGCGATCGCATCGCCCAGATTGGCGGCACCGGCGAGGTGACTATCCCGCCGGCAGCCCGCGTGATCGACGGAACTGGCAAGTACTTGATCCCGGGACTCTGGGACATGCACGCGCACGTGTTCACTCACCGCGGCGACGCGTTCTTTCCCCTCTACGCCGTCGCTGGAGTGACCGGCGTCCGCGATATGCACACCGTGGTACCAATGGCGGAGATCCAGGAGCACCGCCGGCGGCTGGCCGCAGGCACGCTGATCGGTCCGCGACTGATCGCCGTCGCCGGGCCGCTGATCGCCGGTCCGTCGGGCCAGGGGCGCTTCCCTTCCCAATGTGTCGTCAGCACTCCCGCCGAGGCCCGCGCCGCCGTCGTCGCCCGCAAGCGGATGGGTGTGGACTTCATCAAGGTGCACGGCGGCCTGTCGCAAGACCTGCTTCTCGCAATCGCCGACGAAGCGAAGCAGCAGGGGCTTCCGGTTCTGGGCCACGCGCCAGGCCGGCCCGAGGACGCCTCCGACGCGGCCCTGCGGAGCATCGAACACAACACCGGAGTGCGTATGTCCGGCTCTCCGGACGCGGCTGCGTTGCGGAAGCAAAACGCGGCGTCAGTACCCGAGGAAGGCGTCGGCTTCGTGATTCAGAACCTGCGGCGCCGCGCCAAGGCCAGATTCGACGAGCAAACGGCGCAGCCGCTCTTCGCGAAGTTTCGCGCGAACGACACCTGGCTCGTGCCGACACTCGTGCAGGGATTGGTCTGGCAGTACCTGGCGGACGGCACGCTTCCTTACCCGGACTGGTTGCGTTATATGCCGAGGAGCTTCACCAGCACCTGGAAGAACTCGCCTGGGTTCCAGAACCCGAGCGCGCAGGATCTGGTCGAGGGTAACAACGACTTGCGGATCGCCGTCGAGATCGTCGCCGCCATGCGGCGGGCGGGGCTGAAACTGATGGCGGGGACGGACGCCAACGGGCCCTTCCCGGCTCTGATTCCTGGCATCAGCCTGCACGAGGAGCTGAGCCTCTTCGTCGAGGCCGGATACACGCCAGCGGAGGCCCTGCGCGCCGCAACGCTCGCGCCCGCCCAGTTCCTTGGGCGGGAGGGAGACTTCGGCACAGTCGAGCCCGGCAAGATTGCGGACCTCGTGTTACTCGATGCCGATCCGCTGGTCGACATTCGCAATACGCGGAGAATCCAGGCGGTCGTGCTGCACGGCAGGTTCCTGGACCGGAACGCGCTCGACGAGATTCTGAGCCGTCTTGAAGCGGCGGCGCCGAACCAGTAGCACCGTTCCGCCCACCAGGCCTCGACGACCGGGATAACCGTCCGCCTGTGGCCGCCTGATGACCGCAGCCTCCACGGGAGCCGGTGATCACCAACGCCAGAAAGATCTCACCAGGGATGAGTGTGCCCAAACGATGTCCGAAAACCAGTCTCTAACTCCTGGCAGGCTTTGGCAAACCCTCGCCTTTGGCCGACTTCAAACCTTCTCGGGCCGTGTGCTCCTGCATCGAGGCGGCCTCGGATCGGTGCCAGCGCCAATCGCAACGCTGGCACCGTCTCCAGAATGTCTCCGCGACCGGGGGAGAATCGGGCGGACTCGGGTGGACGGCAGTGAACGACTCGGAGCGACGCAACCGTCTGTGACTCAAGCGCTTAGCACCAGAAGTCGCGCGCCATCACCAGTTTAGAAGAACGCCTGGCTCCGAGTTCGAATCCCTGCCTCCCAGCCACATCTCTTTCTAGGACAACAACTTAGGCTCGTTGAGTGTCCCTCGCGAATCCCTGCCTCCCAGCCGACTATCCCGTTCTCTTCGCTGCACTTACGCGTTTCACCCCTTCGGCGCCTCCAAACTGTCTCCAACTGACCGAAACGTCGGCCGGTTGTCGATAGCTCGATCGTCGCGTCGAAGGCCGCCGACGCCAGATGCGAGGACCACTGCGTCAATGCGAGGCTCCGATGTTCGACGAGCTCTTGCGCACCTCGCATCGGCGCGCCCTGCATCGCCAGGTGCGAGCAGAACGTGCGAGGCAGTGTGTGGACGCCGGTCGGCACCTTGGCTCGCTTGGCTGCGTAGCGACCCGCGGCCAGATGCCCTGCCGAGTGGTCGGCGTGCCATCGTCAGTACAGAGCACGCGCCGACTGCGGCGATGCCGCTGCTGGCGTAGTGCGATCGCCAATCGGTCGGTCGAGGGCATCGGGGAGGATCTGGAAGGATTCTGGGATCCTGCGGAAGCCGAAGGGGCGCCGCATTCTCATTGGCCCGTCGATTCACATCGACTCACAGCGACGGGGCTGGCAGTTGTCCGCCGCCGGAGGGCCGACGTTGCGTCCGTCCGACTCGGGCCGGTCAAGCGGCCCTGTTCGCGATCTGCCGCCGACCAATCGCCCGAACGGTTATGCCCTCCGGGTGATCTTCGCCTGCAATTTCTAGCTAACCCATACTGGGAGCCGCCAGCGGACTGGCGCGCTGACTTCGTGAGGCTCAGCGAGCGCCGTAAATGATTGCGGCATATTAACGGGTCTCACGCAATTCGTGTTGCCGGACCAACCGCTAATCTACTGATTCTGAAGACACGGAGAGATGTCCGTGCGGTTGAAGGAGCACGATTGGAAATAGACGCCGGCCGCACGTGCTGACCCACACCGACACGCACTAAAGCAGTTCCCGTCAACGACTTCCCGCAACAACGATGTGCATCCTAGTTTCCTCGTCAGTCAAGGCGTTCGACGAGAGTGTTTGGGAGCATGTGACACAGTTCTGACACAAGATCGAGGCTCGCTTACCACCACTGTCCTTCGCGGATGACTCTAGGAGACGCGGGTCGGCGAACGACTACACAAGCGTTTCATGGGAGAATTGCCCCGCTCTCCCTGACATGACGTCGGCAGCCCTCGAAGGAGGCTTGGTGGACGTTGTCCGTGCGCTGTTCGTCACACTGGCCGCGCTCGTCACCATCTACGTCGCGCGCTGGTGGATGGCGCTCTCTCGATCACGCTCACTGCCGCCTGGCGCATTGGAGCGTGCCGCTACACCGGGACTGACTCACGGCGCCATTGGACTCATCACGAACTTCTTCGACACGCTTGGCATTGGCTCGTTCGCCACGACGACCACGATTTACAAGCTCCGGCAACTCGTGCCTGATGAACGGATCCCCGGCACGATGTTGGTTGGCCACACGCTGCCGGTCGCGGCGCAGGCGTTCGCATTCATCAGCGTCGTGTCGGTCGATCCCCGGCAGCTCGTCGTTTTCATCATCGCGATGATGGCCGGCGGCTGGCTCGGCGCCGGCACGGTCTCCTGTCTCCCACGGCGGGTGATTCAGGTCGGAATGGCCGCCGCGCTGTTGCTCGCGGGGCTGTTCATGACGATGGGGCTGCTGCGGCTCTATCCCACCGGTGGCGACGCGCTAAGCCTGACGCCTCCGCGTCTGATCGTGGCGCTGGTGGCCAACTTCGTCTTAGGCGCGCTCGTGACGCTCGGGATAGGGAGCTATGGACCGAGCCTCGTCCTCTTCAGTCTCCTCGGCATGGAGCCCCGCGCGGCGTTTCCGATCATGATGGGTTCAGGAGCGTTCATGGGCCTCGTCGCCGCGATGCGCTTCGTGAGCAGCGGACGCTACTCCGCCCGGGCGGCGCTGGGGCTCACGCTCGGCGGCATCCCAGGCGTGTTGATTGCCGTCTGGCTGGTGCGGTCGTTGCCTCTCGACATCGTCCGCTGGGGCGTGATCGTCGTGGTGCTCTACACGGCCGTGACGCTGATACGTTCGGCGGTCGACGAACGGCGCACACTCGCCGCCGCGCGTGCGGCTGCCCCCATGGGCGCCTGATCTGCAGGTGCGCACTCTGCGCGAGCTCGATGATCTCGTACGGCTCTAGCCAAGACGCTCCCGGATTTGCGAGGCTCGACCCGTAACCGATGGCGAGAGATCGAGTGGTCTGACACAGTTTCCTCGAGGCGCATCGTTGGGCTCGCTTGAACCGCTCAATCGAAACGTGATCGAGGAACGTGCATAAACGTGCCGGGCGTGTGCGACGATCCGTGGCCGTCCGCCCCTTGGATGGCCTTGCTCACGCTGACGCTTCGAGCTCAAGCCCCATGGTGTCGTTGACCGCGCACCGGAGCTTCTGCTTGCAGCCCAGGTATCGTTCTGCCGTCTGACTCGACGAGCGACGTATGGACCCTGCCCTCGGTCGACATCCGCTGCGCAGCCCTGTGGCCCTGAGCCCTATGCGCGAAAACATACCTACGGATGCCACGACGACGGCGGCAAAACCGGTCGCGCCGATTCCGGTGTATGCAAGGACAAGCGCCAAAGTCGGCGGATTCAGGTACGGTCCCGGACGCACGTCGGGCTTCGGCGCGTCGACATCTCGCAGCTGCTGTTCCAGCTGATGGTAGGCGCGCCAGGTCGCCAGATCGTTCGCCTCGCTTCGGTACGGGCTCGCTCCTGCGATGACGCGTCGAGCAGCGATTTGGTACGTCACAAAATCGATCGGTCCGCGCTGCTGGCGGTCGAGCTCTGCCGCGATCACGATCTGCAACGCCGACCAACCGATAAACAGCAGCCATGGCCACGCGCGGCTCGCCGCAAGCAGCATGTCCATGATGCCCGATATTCAACCATGACCGAGGTGACAGACGGCGAGGGATGTATCAGGACGGCGTCGAAGCCACTGCCGAACGGGAGCTCGGAACCATCACCGCCTCTCCTGCCAGGATGGGTGCGTGTGCGCACCGATGCAGGAAAGACGGTCACGCTTACCGTGGATCAGGCGCGCGGCGCCCATCGCCATTTCGATCTTGGCTACACCGTGATGAGCCACAGCGGCCGGCGCCTCACCGCCGATCGTGTCCTGCTCTACATCGACCGCGAGCGAGCCGGTAGCGTCTGGTGAGTCAGCGCCTGGCATACGTGGCGCTCTCGCGTGGTCGGCGCGACGCCCGGATCTACACCGACGACCGCGAGCGTCCGCCGGCACCGCTGAGTCGTCACGTCTCGAAATCCAGTGCGCACCAGGTGCGGCCGACTGGCCACAGGCTCGACCCACAGGCAGCGATCGTTCGACGAAGGCATCAGTAGAGGCGTTCCGTCGAACACAGGCGGCCGCTGGCCCGTCCGAGCCGGTGCGCACACAAGGCATCCCGCCACTGCACGCGAGGGAACTGCCGCCGACGCCGCACGCGACCACACGCGCGTCGACATCTCAGCACCGTGCGGCGGACACACAACGCCGCGGTCCGACACAGAGCCATAGACGCGCGTCAGGTCACGGACCGATGACTCGCTATCCAAAGGTGCGAACTTGTGACCGTATTCCGGTCGGTCGCGTCGTTCTAGATCGGCGTTACTGGTTATCTGTCCTCAACGCGGCGAACGCGGAGGCTTCGGCGAGTCTGCAGGCTTTCAACGCGGATTGAACCCGGTGTGATTTGGGCTACTCTCCCTCCTGAGGCGACTTGATACTCTTGGTCTTCAGGCCAGACACGACCCACGACTGGCGCACCGGCTCTGCGGCTAGATACGTGCGCATCGCTCGCGCGCTCATGTCGTCCGTCAGGGTGACGTTGGCCGTTCCTGAGGACACTTCACTTTCACCGCCTGGAATCGGCGTCCGGTCATACTTGTCGGAGACTGACCTGCGCGCCATTGTCGACGAGGCGGCAATCGCCCTCGTGCCTAGCGCGCTGTTCGACATGTATCCGTCACTCGCACGGACGCCGGCGCGACTGGTTGTGGACGCATGGCACTGCCAGCACATCTCGCGGGAGGCGCTGCGGGCGGGCGAGTTTTTCGTGTGCGACAGCGAGGCCGACCGTGAGCGCTGCCTCAGCATGCTGATCGGGCGCGGGCGCGTCAGCCGGCGCGCGCGATCGCGCGGCGATCTTCGTCGCCTGGTGGACGTCCTGGAGCCAGGTGCATTCGAACAGCTGACAGAATCCGCCGATGATGAACGTGCTGTCGACCCCCTTCGCCTGTATTGCACAAGCAGCGCACGGCAGCCGCGCGGATGGGCGTGGGCACCACCCACAATCGTGGCGCGCGCGCGCCGTATTCTGCGTGAGCAGGGTCCGCAGGCGCTCGCAGCCCGAGTGATCGGCCGCATCCGGGGCCACGCACCTGCTCCGGCATCGCCGGCGATCCTCTCCGGTTCGCCGCGCCGCGGCAACGGACCGGACGGGTCGGCTCGCCTGGCGTCGGCCGCGAGCCTCGGTGATTTCCATCGGCTCCTGTCCGAGCGTCAGCTGATGGGGCCATCGCCCCGCTTCATGGAGCTCGAAATCGACGTGTCGAACCGGTGCAACATCCGCTGTCGGATGTGTTACTTCAGCTTCGACCGGACCTTCCACGCCAAGGCCGTGTACATGAAGCCGGGCACGTTCGCGTCAATCGCCGATAGCGTTCTGCCTCATGCCAAGGCGGTGATGCTGTCGCTCGGCAGCGAGCCGCTGATGTCGCCGGACTTCGTGCGTGTCCTGGAGCTCGCGGCGCTGTATCGCGTCCCCGAGCTCGGCTTCTACACCAACGCGCTCCTCATGAATGATCGCGTCATCGACGCCATTCTGCAGAACGGCGTCACCCTGGTGGCGATCTCGGTCGACGGCGCGACTAAAACCACGTTTGAGTCGATCCGCCGAGGCGCCAGCTTCGAGCTGCTGTTGCGGAACGTTCGCGCGCTCGTCCGGCGCCGGGCCGAAGGGGGAGGCTCGCTACCGAGGGTACGTTTTGGGGTGGTCATGATGCGTCAGAACATCAAGGAGCTGCCGGACGTCGTCACGCTCGCGTGGCGGCTCGGCGTCGAGGAGCTCAACTTTTTTCATGCAGCTGTCTACGACGGCCTGGACATGGAGTCGGAGTCACTGGTGCACCACAAAGCGCTGTCGAACGCCTACCTGGCCGAGGCTCGAGCCCGGG
>Ga0207701_10000749_pt1 | contig 34196 bp, 27 predicted proteins | sample KBSSwiSSwithPhiX_FD_184294 | JGI IMG/M metagenome (GOLD analysis project Ga0207701, IMG submission 184294) | Switchgrass rhizosphere bulk soil microbial communities from Kellogg Biological Station, Michigan, USA, with PhiX - S5 (SPAdes) (version 2) | ecosystem: Environmental > Terrestrial >... | reverse complement strand
ACCCCTTCCCATCCCGAACAGGACCGTGAAACGGCGGCGCGCCGATGATAGTACGGATTGCCCGTGCGAAAGTAGGTCATTGTCAGGCACCCTTAGAGCAACAAAGCCCACCTTCGAGTGGGCTTTGTTGCTTTGAACGGACGCATCGATGATTCGGCACGACGACAGCGGTACGAACGCTTCGCGTTCGGTTCTCCAGTCAATTCTCCAATCGGATTCGCTCCGCGATGACGATGCTCAGTTTCCCCACGCCTCGACCTCCGTGATTCGGGACCACGAGGCAAGTGCACCCGTGACGTAAATGCGGATCCGATTCGTCGCGAATGGCGCGAACGCGACGCGGCGCTTGACCAGATTGTTGCCGGCCACCGTCGATAGCGTCACCCAGTTGGTGCCGTCGAATCCCTGTACCAGGAAGTCCGTGATGCCGCGCAGCGTAAACAGCATCGAATCCGTGGGTTCGACCGGATTCACGTAGTCGTCCTGCACCGAGTAGACAACCGCGCTGTCAATCGTCTTCTGGCCGTTGAAATCGATCTCGACCCAATCCGGAAACGTACCCGGCGTTGCATCGTTCCACCCACCGCCGGATCCCCAGCCGGCGCCCGAACGGTGGTTGTCGATCAGCGTCGCCGGCATGAACCCCGGGCCGTTCGTGCTCGACGCGAAGGCAGTACCACCATTCGAAGCGAGCGCGAAGTTGGTGGACGATGTTGCTGCGCTGGCCGCGGTCCACGCCTCGATCTCGGTGATCCGAGAATAGCTCGCCAGCGCGCCGGTAACCTGGATGCGGATCCGGTCGGTTGCAAACGACGCGAACGACACCGTGCGCTTGACGAGATTGTTGCCGCTGACGCTGCCCAGCGTGATCCACGCCGTTCCGTTCCAGCCCTGCACTTGAAATGCCGTGATGCCGTACTTCGAAAACGTCATCGTGTTGCTGGGCTCGACCGGGGTCGCGTAATTGTCCTGCAGCGTAAAGACGACGACGTGGTCGATTGTCTTCTGGCCGTTGAAGGTGATCTGCACCCAGTCCGGAAAGCTGCCGGCGGTGCCGTCGTTCCACCCGCCGCCGGCACCCCAGCCGGCGCCCGAGCGGACGTTGTTGTTCACCGCCGACACCGGGTAGGCGCTGCCGTACGTGCTCGACGCCGACGCGACGCCACCGTTGGACGCCAGCGCGACATTGAGGCTGCCGGTCGATGAGGTTGCGTTGACCGTCTGCGTCAGCGTCGCGCTCGTCGACGCCGTGTTGCCGGCGTCACCCGAATAGCGAGCCGCGACCGGGTGACCGCCCGCCGCCAACGCGCTGGTGACGCACGCGGCCGAACGTACATTGCCGCTTCCGGTCACGCTGACCGCAGCGCAGCCGGCGATCGCGACGCCGTTGTCGGTGAACGCGACGGTTCCGGTGGGCGCAGCACCGGAAACGGTTGCCGTCATCGCGACGGCCGTGCCGGCCGACGACGGGTTCGGCGTCGCCGTGATCGATGTCGTCGTCGCGGTCGGCGCGGGCGGCGGTGCCGCACCGCCAGTGCCGACCTGCACGGTGAGCGCACTGGCCGTCGCCGACAGGACCGTGACGTTGATGCCGTAGGTCGCGTCGCTGAACGTCTGGCCGATCGGCAGCGTCGCATCGGTGAATGACGTCGTCGACGGCGTCATGTCGAGCAGTTCGGTGTCGTCGCTGTTGCTGTTGCAGCCGGAGCACAGCGTCTCGAACGGATAGGACACGCGGATCTGCGCGCCGCTGTTCGGAAAGGCAGCGAGCGGGCTGTCGAAGCCGATGGGCTGCCGGAACTCGAGCCAGTATGTCCGATTGGCCGCCGCGGGAATCTTGACTGCGTAGGTCGTCGCGCCACCAACTTCGAGCGGACTCAGCGTGTACGTCGCCGATCCGCTGGTGTGCGTCTTGACCGACGTCGACGGAATCCAGGCGAGCTTCGCCTTTTGCATCGCGTTGTAATGCATCGCGCGCTGGTTGCCCATCGCGCCGAACGGATCGCCGTATTCGCTTGACGAGCAGGCGCCGCCGATCGACGTCGCGCAGCGCAGGCTGGCCGCGTGCAGCAGGCCGTAGTTATGGCCCATCTCGTGCGTAATGGTCGTGGTCTTGAAGGCGCCTGTGCCATTGATCCAGGATCGGTGGGGGTATCCGATGTATGCGAGTCCGCTCCATCCGCATGCGGGCAAAGGGGGGAAAACGTAGACGACGAAGTTATAGGACGCCGGATCGTAAAGCGCGCTGTACGCCTTGGCTGCGGCGTCGGCGGTCGTGCCGATGCCTCTCCAGTCCGCCGATCCGCACGTCGTCGGCTTGGCAAGATTCATCGTGACCCACACCGGTGTCACGGTGACATTCATCACCTGCTGGCCGTACGACGTTTCGCGAAAGAAATTGGCGACGCTGTCGCTGTTGGACGTCATCACCTGCTGCGCCTGCGCCGTGCTGAATGCGGGTGCTGTTGTGTTGTTGAAGTTCGCCATGATCACGAGCACACCGTTGGCCGTGGCGGCTTTCGTGGCAACGTCTTCGGCAGCGGCAGCCTGGCGCGACAGGATCGTGATGCGGTCGGGCGTCATCGTCGCGCTGTCGGCACTGATGCGTCCGTGCACGCGCACCTTCATGCCGGGCTCGAGTGCCGATAGGGTCGCCGCCAACCGCAGCTGGTGAACGCTGCCAGAGGCGTGGTGCACCTCGTAAACGAACGAGCTCTGCCCATTGGCAAAGTCGTCCGCGTGCAGTATCGCGAGCGTGCCATCGATCTCGGTGAGCGCCTTGGTATCGGGCGCAGCGGCGGCAGCGAGCGCACGCGAGCCTTCGACGTACAGCGTCTTGCCGCTCCGGTGTCCGTGCACTTCGACCGTGGCGCCGCGCACGAGCGCCTGCGCGGGATCGCCTTGCAGGGCAACGAGCGATCCATCAGCGAGCTCGAGCTCGACAAACCGTTGCGACGTTCCACGTGTCGTGTCGTCGACGATCACGTCGTGCACGGTGCCCGTCAGCGCCTCGACAGTTGCGGCCGTTGGCTCTGCCACCGTCTGCGTAGCGTGCTCGGCGGGGCCGTGTGCGCAGGCGAGCGTCGATGTCAACGCGAAGGCGAAGGCGGCGAGGGTTGCCGCCGAGCGCATGAGCTGCATCGGAATATCTTCCTCTAATTGGCGCGAAACCGGACACGCAGGACCTTGCGGTCGTACTCGTCCTCGATCTGGCGGGTTATCTCCTGTCCGCTGGCGGCGAACACACGGCCGCCGCTGCTGCGGCACAGGTCCCGTTCGTATTGGCACGGACCCATTTCCGGGTGGCGCTTGCACAGCGCGCCGACCTTCGGCGAGAACTCGATCGCCGTCTGCGTCTGCGTACCCTGTTTATCGGCAACGCACACGTAGAGCGCACCGGCGGGTGCTGCGATCGTGGGCTGCGCTAAAGGCTGCGGTCTGTTCGGCGTCGCGGGCTGCACGGGCGTGGGCACGTCAATCGGCCGGCGCGCGACGGCTGCATCCTTGACGTCCGCCGGCGCCGTGATGGGCAGCGGTGACTGCGGCGCGGCGCAAGCGGCGAGGATCGCGACGGCGGCGGACAATGCCCACCTTTGTAGCGTTGAATGACTCATCGGCGGTTCGTACGGTTGGGGCAGGCGCCGCGTTGGAGCATGACACGCCGAAAATAAGCGATCTTTATGCCATTCGCATAGCCGGGACGCCCGCCCGCGACCGCCGGTTGCCCGCCAAAGCGAACAAAACCGTGCGCCGTCCGGCGCTTAGCCATTCGTCGGCCAAAAGGCGTGCGGGCAATCACGCGCGCCCCTGCGTTCCCGTTCTGTCGCCCCTGGGCGTCATGCGAGTCAAATCGCGTCACGCATTTGAAAGAATTGCGTCGCCGCGATGCGTGTCGCCTCGGCTCGAAAGCGCCGATCAGCCCAGCAGCAAGGCGAGTTCGCCCGCCGCCTCCCGCCCTCGCGCCGATCAGGTACGCTGCGCACGCAATCGGTTTCCTCGACGGAGCTAAACAGGATGGGCGATCTGCTGCAACTGATCGTTTCGGGCACGGCTACCGGCGCAATCTACGCGCTGGCCGCACTGGGCTTCACACTGTTGTGGCAGGCGGCGGGAACGATCAATTTCGCGCAGGGCGAGTTCGTGATGGTGCCCGCGTTCCTGATGCTGTTCTTCATGGCGATTCTCGGGGTCCCGCTGTGGGCGGCATTCCTGCTGGCGTGCGTCGTTGCGATGCTGCTGCTCGGCGTCGCCTTCAAGTACGCGATCGTCAACCCGCTGATCCGCCACGGCGTCATACCGCTGGTGATCGCGACGCTCGGGCTGTCGCTCGGCTTGAAGCAACTCGTGAAGGCCGGCTACAGCGCCGAGGCGCATCCGTTCCCGAGCCCGTTTCCGCCTGGTCAGCTGTCGATCGCCGGTGCGGCCGTTTCCTATGCCGACATCGGCACGCTGCTGCTGGCAGGCCTGATCGTCATCGGCCTCCAAACGTTTCTCAACCGGACCGTGACAGGTCGCGCGATGCAGGCCGTTGCCCAGAACACCGACGCGGCCAAGGTGCTCGGCATCGACGTCAATCGGATGGTGCTGTACACGTTCCTGATCAACGCGGTTCTGGCGTGCGTCGCAGCGCTGCTGGTCACGCCGACGTACCTCGCCAAGTTCGACATGGGCGACTCGATCGGGCTCAAGGCGTTCTTCGCCGCGATCATCGGCGGCTTCAACCAGACGCGCGGTGCTTTGCTCGGCGGCGTGCTGATCGGGATCCTGGAAAATGTCGTGGGCTTCTACTTCTCGCCGGCCTACAAGGAGGGTGTCGCGCTGATGCTGTTCCTGGTCGTCATCCTGGTGCGCCCCGAGGGATTGCTCGGCAAGGTCGAGGAGCGCAAGGTATGAAGCCCACCGGCAAGGTCGCAGCGCTCGTCGTCGCCATCGCCGCCTTCGCGGTGCTGCCCGTGTTCCTGAAAAGCTACGGCGTCTATCTCTGCACGCTGTTCTGCGTGACGCTCATGGCGACGTACGGGCTCAACCTGACGGTCGGCTACGCAGGGCAGATGTCGCTCGGCCAGGCGGCGTTCTACGGCATCGGTGCCTACATTGCGGCGACCGCGCTCAAGGCCGGTATTCCCTTCTTCGTCATCCTGCCCCTGGCGGCCATCGTGTGCTTCGCCGTTGGGCTCGCGCTGGGTTTTCCCGCGCTGCGCGTCCAGCATCATTACCTCGCGTTCGCGACGCTGGGCTTCAACGTGCTGGTGTTCCTGATGATGCGCAACGAAGAGAAGCTCACCGGCGGGACGTTCGGCATCTCGGGAATACCGCGACCGACGCTGTTCGGACTGTCGCTCGACGGTGTGCTGCCATTTTTCTGGTTCACGCTCTTCTTCACCGTCTTGCTGATCTCCCTGCTGTGGTGGCTGCTGCGCTCGCCGTGGGGACGCGCGTTCGCAGCGCTGCGCGACAACCCGATCCGCGCGGAAAGCCTCGGTGTCAACATCACCGCGTATACGCTGCTGGCGTTCGCGATCGGCGCCGCCTGTGCCGGGATCGCGGGTGTGTTCTTCGCAGCGCTCGTGCAGTTCGTCGAGCCCGCGCCGTTCCACTTCTCGGCATCGCTGATGATGCTGCTCGCGGTGATCGTGGGCGGCTCCGGACGCTTCTTCGGCCCGGTGCTCGGTACCGTCGTGATCGTGCTGCTGCCCGAATGGCTGCGCTTCATGCAGAACTGGTATCTCGCCGTATTCGGCTTCGCAATCGTCGCGCTGATGATCTGGCTGCCTGGCGGGCTCCTGTCGATTCCGGAGAAGTTCGCCCGCAAGGAAGCTGCGAAGTGACGGCCCTGCCGAGCTTTCTGGAAGTGAAGCACGTGCGCAAGGCGTACGGTGCGATCAAGGCCGTCGACGGTGTCACATTCTCGGTGGGGCCCGGCGAAATTGTCGGCGTCATCGGCCCGAACGGCAGCGGCAAGACGACGTTGTTCAACAGCATTCTGGGGCAGATCAAGCCATCGGCGGGTGGCGTCGAGTTTTGCGGCGAGGACATCACCGGCATGTCGCCGCTCGAACTGTCGCGGCGGGGCGTCGGACGCACGTTCCAGACGCTGCAGGTCTTCACGCATCTGACGGTGCGTGACAACCTGATCGCCGCCGCACAGGAGTTCAAGGGCACATTGGTCGGACGCCTCTTCGCGAAGTCCGACGCCGGGCTGGGTCATCACGCCGACGAGATGATCGAGCTCTTCCGCCTGAAGCACGTCGCGCACCTGAAGGCAGGTACGCTGTCGTACGGGCAGCAGAAGCTGATCGACATCGCGATGGCGTTCATGCCGGCGCCGCGCCTCGTGCTGCTCGACGAACCTTGCGCGGGTGTGAATCCGAGCCTCGTCGACCAGTTGCGCGAGCTCCTGATCGATCTCAACAAGACACAGGGCGGCAGCTTCGTCGTCATCGAGCACAACATGGACTTCATCATGCGACTGTGCCCGCGCGTGATCTGCATGGTCGAGGGCAAGGTGATGGCCGAGGGAACGCCGTCGGCCGTTCAATCGAACCGGCAAGTGCTCGAGGCGTACCTCGGTAACTAGCGACGAATTTTCACCGAACTTCGAAAACACGGCTACCGGCGCGCGTGCGTGGGCGAGCGCCGCTCGAGAGGATAACGGCATGTCCGGCAGGATCATCGAGTTCGACAGGGTCGTCGCCGGCTATTCGCCGAGCCTGACGATCCTGAACGAGACGACGCTCGACGTGTGCAAGGGCGAGATCACGCTGCTGATCGGACCCAACGGCGCAGGCAAGTCGACGGTGCTGAAAACGCTGTTCGGCATACTGACGCCACGCGCGGGCGAGATCCGCTTCGAAGGCCGGCGGATCAATGGCAAGCCGCCACGCGAACTGCTCGCCGAGGGCATCGCGTTCGTTCCGCAGGGCCGCAACCTGTTCGGCTCGTTGTCGGTGCGACACAACCTCGAGCTCGGCGGCATCACGCTGCCGCGCGCGGAGTTGCCCGGACGCATCGAAGAGGTGCTGACGCGCTTTCCGCGCATTCGCGAGCGGATCGACAACCAGGCATCGACGATGTCGGGCGGCGAACAGAAGCAGCTCGAAGTCGGTCGCGCGCTGCTGTTGCGGCCCCGTGTGCTGTTGATCGACGAGCCGTCGATCGGCCTGTCGCCGAAGCTCGTGCAGGACGTGATGGGCCTGTTGCGCACGCTTGCAGACGGTGGGACAACGGTGCTGATGGTGGAGCAGAATGTGCGCACGGCGTTGAAATACGCGAATCGCGCACTGGTGCTCGAGATGGGCCGCCTCGCACTCGACCGGCCGGCATCGGAACTGCTGCATGATCCCGACCTCAACCGGTTGTTTCTCGGCGGTCACGCGAAGTCGGCCTGACGCCGGCGCATTCGTTCCGCCGCTTCAACGCATTCAAGGACATTGTCATGCAGAGACTCGAACTCGCAACGCTGTCGATCCGCACGGCCACGGCCGCCGCCGCGCTGCAGGGGATCGAGCGCTATGCGGGACAGCACAAGGGCCCGGGCGCGTTCGCAGGCGTGTGGACTGCTGAGATCGGCACCCTCAACCGCATCCTCGTACTCCGCTCGTTCGACGCGCAGGACGAGCTCTTCGCCGAGCGGGCACGCATCGTCGAATCCGGCGATTTCTTCGGCGCCAGCGACCAGCTCGTCGACTGCACGTTCGAGACGTGGGCGCCGTATCCGTTCGTGAAGCCGCAGCTCGCCGGGGCGTTCGGCGCGTTCTACGAAGTGCGCATCTACGGCATCAGGCCCGCCGGCATGCGACCCACGCTCGCCGCATGGGAAGCCGCGGTACCGGCCCGCACCAAGCTGTCGCCGATCGTCGTGGCCGCTTATGCGCTCGACGGTGCCACGCCGCGGATGCTGCACGTCTGTCCGTACGCCGACCTGAATGAGCGGACGCGCGTGCGCGGCGAAGCGGTGTCGAGCGGCATCTGGCCGCCCAAAGGGGGTCCGGATTGGTTGACCGTCATGCAGGCGACAATCTGCGTGCCTGCGAAGTTCTCGCCAATGCGCTGAACCCATAAGGCCGCTTCGCAACTCATCAATCGGCACCGCGAGGCACTCAACCATGCGCAAATGCATCGCCACCGTCTGCCTGTCAGGGACGCTCACCGCAAAGCTCGATGCGATATCGGCCGCGCGCTTCGATGCGATCGAGGTCTTCGAGAACGACCTCATCAACTTCCACGGCTCGCCGGCCGACCTGCGCAGCATGGCGGCGGACCGGGGGCTCGGCATCGACCTGTATCAGCCGTTTCGCGAGATCGAAGGTGTATCGGACGAACAGTTCAAGCGCAATCTCGATCGCGCAGAGCGCAAGTTCGACATCATGGACACGCTCGGGACGTCGATGATGCTCGTGTGCGCCAGCGTCTCGCCACAGGCGATCGACGACGACGCGCGCGCCGCCGCGCAACTGCATGCGATGGCCGAGCGTGCCGCACGCCGCAACATCCGGCTCGGTTACGAGGCGCTCGCGTGGTCGTCGCGCGTCAACCATTACGAGCACGCGTGGAAGATCGTGCGCGAAGCCGCGCATCCCCACCTCGGCATCATCCTCGACAGCTTTCACATCCTTTCGCTGGGCGACGATCCCGCGGCGATTGCCGACATCCCGGGCGACAAGATCTTCTTCCTGCAGATGGCCGACGCACCGCGGCTGTCGATGGACGTGCTGCAGTGGAGCCGGCATTACCGCAATTTCCCGGGTCAGGGGCAGCTCGACCTGCCGCGATTTCTCGAGCAGGTGCTCGTCGCCGGCTACACAGGACCGTTGTCGCTCGAGATCTTCAACGACGTCTTCCGCGAAGCGCCCAATCGGCCGCTGGCGGTCGACGCGATGCGGTCGCTGCTCTATCTCGAGGAGCAGACGCGGTTGCGTCTCGAGAGCGCCGCGACGGACAGCTCGCGCCCGATGAGCGAACGCGCGCGTACCGTCCACCGCATCGAGCTCTTCGATCCGCCGCCTGCACCCAATCTCACCGGCGTCGCGTTCCTCGAGTTCGCCGTCGACGAAGCGACCGAGTGGCTGCTGGACAACGTGCTCGAGGTATTGGGCTTCAGGCGTGCCGGCCGGCACCGGTCGAAGAACGTTACCCTGTACCGGCAAGGGTCGATCAACCTCATCCTCAACGCCGAACCGAATTCGTTCGCGCGCGAGCATTTCGACATCCACGGTCCGTCGATCTGCGCCGTGAGCCTGACGACCGATGATCCGGTAGGCACACGAAACCGTGCGACGGCGCTGCACTGCCCGCGTTTCGACAGCCGGCTCGGGCCCAACGAGCAGAGCGTCCCGGCGGTGCGCGCGCCGGATGGCAGCGTCATCTACTTCGTCGGCAGCGAGCTCGCGTCGGGCGCGCTGTACGAGATCGACTTCGACCTCGATGCCGCGGCAACTGCGAACGCCAAGGACGCCGGCCTGACGCTCGTGGACCACGTCGCGATGGGTGTTCCCGTCGATGCGCTGGATACGTGGACGCTGTTCTATCGCGCCGTGCTCGGGCTCGAGCCGGGCGAAAGCCTCGAACTGTCGGATCCCTTCGGACTCGTGCGCAGCATGGGGGTTGCGAGCGCCGATCGAGCGGTGCGCGCGGTGCTCAACGTTTCGCAAAGCCGCAGCACGGCGATGGCACGCGCGATCTCGTCGCACGGCGGATCGAGCGTCCACCACATCGCGTTCGCAACCGACGACATCTTCGACACGATGGCCAAGCTGCGGCGCAACGGCGCGCAGTTCGTGCCGATTTCGCCGAATTATTACGACGACCTGCAGGCGCGCTTCGATCTTCCGGGTGAGCAGGTCGCGAAGATGCGCGAAGGCCGCGTGCTGTTCGAACGGACGCCGACGGGCGAGTATTTTCATGCGTACAGCGAGAGCTTCGCCGACCGCTTCTTCTTCGAGATCGTTCAACGCGTCGGCGACTATGACGGGTATGGCGCGCTGAACGCCGCTGCGCGCCTCGCGTCGCAATCGCAGGCAAACGCAGCAACATGACCGATCGGTACGCGGTGATCGGCAACCCGGTCGCCCACAGCCAGTCGCCGCACATCCACCGGATGTTCGCGGACGCGCTTGGCGAAGACATGGACTACGGGATGGTGCTGGGCCGCCCCGGCCGGTTCGCGGACGATGTGCGCGACTTTCGCCAGTCCGGCGGGCGCGGCCTCAACGTCACCGTACCGTTCAAGCTCGACGCATACGACTACGCGACCCGGCGCAGCGAGCGCGCGACGAAGGCCGGCGCCGTCAACACGTTGCAGTTCGACGGCGACGACGTGTTCGGCGACAACACCGATGGTGCCGGTCTCGTCCGCGACATCCGTGATGGATTCGGATTCGCCATCGCAGGCGCTCGCGTAGTGCTGATGGGTGCAGGCGGTGCTGCGCGCGGCGCGCTGCTGCCGCTGCTCGCCGAGCGTCCGGCGCGGATCGCCATCGTCAACCGTACGGTGGTCAAGGCGGAGGCGCTCGCGACGGGCTTTGCGAGCCACGCGGCCGGCGTGTCGCTGCACGGCGGCGGGTACGGCGACGTTGCCGGCGACACGTTCGATCTCGTCATCAACGCGACGTCGGCAAGCCTTGCCGACGCGTTACCGCCGTTGCCCGCCAACGTTTTCGCGCGCGCAGCACTTGCCTACGACATGGTGTACGGCGCACGGGCGAAGGCGTTCATTGCATACGCGCTCGCGCAGGGTGCCGGGCGCGCCGTCGACGGCCTGGGGATGCTGGTCGAGCAGGCGGCGGAATCGTTTTTCCTGTGGCGCGGCGTGCGGCCGGCGACCGGTCCGGTACTGGCTGCGCTGCGCGCGCGCGACGCGGAAGCGGCGCGCTAAAGGCGGCATAATGGTGCAACGATTGCGCGGGCAGAGGACGCAATGATCAACAAGATTGTTCTTGCGGCCGCCGAGGCCGTTGCCGACGTTCATGACGGCGCGACAGTGATGATCGGCGGCTTCGGAACGGCGGGCATGCCATCCGAGCTGATCGAGGCGCTGATCGAGCAGGGTGCACGCGACCTTACCGTCGTCAACAACAATGCAGGCAACGCCGATACCGGCCTCGCCGCGCTGCTGAAGACGAAGCGTGTGCGCAAGATCATCTGCTCGTTCCCGCGGCAGACGGATTCGTGGGTGTTCGACGAGCTGTTTCGTGCTGGCGCAATCGAGCTGGAGCTCGTGCCTCAGGGCAATCTTGCCGAGCGCATTCGCGCGGCCGGCGCGGGCATCGGCGCGTTCTTTACGCCCACCGGTTACGGGACGCTGCTCGCCGAGGGCAAGGAGACACGCGAGATCAACGGTCGCCAATACGTGCTCGAGTATCCGATCCACGCGGACTTCGCGCTGATCAAGGCAGACCGCGGCGATCGTTGGGGCAACCTCGTTTATCGGAAGACAGCGCGCAATTTCGGTCCGATCATGGCCAGTGCGGCGAAATGTGCGATTGCGCAGGTGCGCGAGACCGTCGATCTGGGCGGCCTCGACCCCGAGACGATCGTGACACCCGGAATCTTCGTTCAGCGGATCGTCAAGCTGCCGGCCGGCTCGATGGCCGTGCCGCAGGCTGCCGCGTGACAGGAACCTCGATGCAACGATTCACCCGCGATCAAATGGCTGCGCGCGTCGCGCGCGACATTCCGGAAGGGGCCTATGTGAACCTCGGCATCGGCCTGCCGACGATGGTCGCCAATCATCTACCGAAGGATCGCGAGATCCTGCTGCAAAGCGAGAACGGACTCCTGGCGATGGGTCCGGCGCCATCCCCCGGTTCGGAGGATTCGGACCTGATCAATGCGGGCAAGCAGCCGGTGACGCTGCTGCCGGGCGGCGCGTACTTCCATCATGCGGACTCGTTCGCAATGATGCGCGGAGGCCACCTCGACTTCTGCGTGCTCGGTGCATTTCAGGTATCGAAGACCGGCGATCTCGCGAACTGGCACACCGGCGCGCCGGACGCGATTCCGGCGGTCGGCGGCGCAATGGACCTCGCGATCGGCGCGAAGCGCGTCTACGTGATGATGGAGCACACCACCAAGCAGGGGCAAAGCAAGATCGTCGACCGCTGCACGTATCCGTTGACCGGCATCGGCTGCGTGAACCGGATCTTCACCGACCTCGCGGTGCTCGACGTGACGCCGCGCGGACTTGAAGTGCTCGAGGTCGTCGACGGCCTGTCGTTCGACGAGTTGGAGCGGATCACCGGCCTGCCGCTGTCGCGTGCCTCGGCCACGAAGGAATCACGATGAACGAAGCTTTCATCTGCGATGCGGTTCGCACGCCGTTTGGCCGTTATGGCGGCGCGCTGGCGACCGTTCGTGCCGACGACCTGGCCGCGGTGCCGCTGCGCGCGCTGATGCAGCGCAATCCGAACGTCGACTGGAGCGCCGTCGACGATGTCGTGTACGGGTGCGCCAACCAGGCGGGGGAGGACAATCGCAACGTCGGCCGGATGGCCGCGCTGCTAGCGGGGCTACCGGTTGAAGTGCCGGGCACGACCGTCAATCGGCTGTGCGGCTCCAGCATGGACGCGATCGGCATTGCCGCCCGCGCGATCAAGAGCGGCGAAACATCGCTGATGCTCGCCGGCGGCGTCGAAAGCATGTCACGCGCACCGTTTGTCCAGGGCAAGGCGACCGAAGCCTTTTCGCGCGCGGCGAAGATCGAGGACACGACGATCGGCTGGCGGTTCGTCAACCCGCTGATGAAGTCGCGGTACGGCGTCGACTCGATGCCCGAAACGGCGGAAAACGTCGCGCAGGAGTTCAACGTCAGTCGCGCCGACCAGGACGCCTTTGCGCTGCGCAGCCAGCAGCGCGCCGCCGCCGCAATTGCCGCGGGTCGGCTGCCGGAGGAGATCGTTCCGGTCAGCGTCGCGCAGAAAAAAGGGGACCCGGTGACGGTGAGCACTGACGAGCATCCTCGCGCGACGACACTCGAGTCGCTGGCCAGGCTCAAGGGCGTCGTGCGGCCGGACGGCTCGGTGACGGCGGGCAACGCGTCGGGCGTCAACGACGGTGCGTGTGCGCTGATCCTCGCATCGGAACAGGCGGCGAGTCACCACGGCCTGAGGCCGCGCGCGCGCGTCGTCGCGATGGCCGTAGCCGGTGTTGCACCGCGGATCATGGGGTTCGGGCCGGCGCCGGCGATGCGCAAGGTGCTCGCCGCGGCGAAGCTCGAACTGGCGAAGATGGATGTCATCGAGCTGAACGAGGCGTTCGCCGCGCAGGCACTCGCCGTCACGCGCGATCATCGGTTACCCGACGACGCCGCGAACGTCAATCCGAACGGCGGCGCGATCGCGCTCGGCCATCCGCTCGGTGCGAGCGGCGCGCGCCTCGTCACCACGGCGCTCTACCAATTGCAGCGCACCGGCGGCCGGTATGCGCTGTGCACGATGTGCATCGGCGTAGGTCAGGGCATCGCGCTCGTCATCGAGCGCGTGTGATGGCAGGCGCCCGCGGCAGGCCGGTCGACGACTAGGCGGTCACCCGTGCCCGATTCCCTGTTCGCAACGGATGCGATGCGCGACGTGTTCTCGGAGCGCACGCGCATCGCGCGAATGCTGGAATTCGAGGCAGCGCTCGCGCGGGCCGAGGCGAGCGTCGGCGTCATCCCGCGCGAAGCCGCCGAGGCGATCGCCGGTGAATGCAATGCGGACGGCTTCGATGTCGCGGCCATCGCCCGCGACGCGCGCAAGGCGGGTAACCTCGCGATTCCGCTCGTCGCCGCGCTGACGCGCAATGTCGCCGCCGCGGCGCCCGACGCGAAGGGCTACGTGCATTGGGGTGCAACGAGCCAGGATGTCATCGACACCGGACTCGTGCTGCAGGTGCGCGATGCGCTTGCGCTGATCGAAGCGGACGTCGACCGCCTGGCAACTGCGCTCGCCGTTCAGGTGCGCCGTCACGCGACGACGGTGCTGGCCGGCCGCACGTGGCTGCAGCAGGCGTTGCCGGTCACGCTGGGCATCAAGCTCGCCGGCGTACTGAGCGCGCTCCTTCGTCATCGGCAGCGACTGGCTGCAGCGCGCCGCCAGGTACTGGTCGTGCAGTTCGGCGGCGCTGCAGGGACGCTGGCGTCGCTCGGCGATCGCGGCATTGCCGTCACCGAGGCGCTTGCCGCGAGCCTCGCACTCGATGTACCTGACTTGCCGTGGCACACGCAGCGCGACCGGTTCTGCGACGTCGCGTCAACGCTCGGCATGCTGACGGCGACGCTCGGCAAGCTCGCGCGCGACATCTCGCTGCTCGCCCAGTCGGAAGTCGGTGAAGCGCAGGAACCCGCGCTGCCGGGACGCGGCGGATCGTCGACGATGCCGCAGAAACGCAATCCGGTCGGTGCGGCGATCGCGCTCGAGGCGGCGGTGCGCGTGCCCGGACTCGTATCGACGATGTTGTCGGCTGCCGTGCAGGAGCACGAGCGGGGGCTCGGCAACTGGCCTGCCGAATGGGCTACGCTGCCGGAGATCGCGCTCTGTGCGTCCGGCGCAGTGGTCGCGATGGTGGAAGTGATCGAGGGCCTCGACGTCGACGCAGACCGGATGCGCGCGAACCTCGACATCACGCAGGGACTGATCTTCGCCGAGGCCGTGCAGATGGCGCTCGCACCGTCGATCGGCCGCGGCACCGCACATTCGCTCGTCGCGAGCGCCTGTCGGCGGGCAAGTGCGGAGCATGCGCATTTGCGCGAGATCCTCGCGCAGGAGCCGGATGTGACCCGGGTGCTCGATGCGCAACAGCTTGCGCAGTTGTTCGATCCGCTGCACTACCTCGGCGCAACCGAAGCGTTCGTCGCGCGCGTTCTGGCCGGACATCCGGCGCGCACCGACCAGGTTCGCTAACGAAGGACTACACGAGGACCTGTCATGCCAACTGCCCGGCTCGCCGACGTTACGCTCAATTACCAGATCGATGGTGGCGAGTCCGCGCCGCCGCTGCTGCTGTCGAACTCGCTCGGCACGTCGCTCGAGATGTGGGAGCCGCAGATCGCGGCGCTCGCGGGCAGGTTCCGAGTGATCCGCTACGACAGCCGCGGTCACGGTCACTCAACGGTCACGCCGGGTCCCTATACGATCGAGCAGGTCGCCAGCGATGCGCTTGGCCTTCTCGACAAGCTCGCGGTGCCGCGCGCGCATTTCTGCGGCTTGTCGATGGGCGGCATGGTCGGCATGTGGCTCGGCATCCACGCGCCGCAGCGGATCGACCGGCTGGTGCTCGCCAACACCGCGGCGAAGATCGGCACGGCGGAAATGTGGAACGCCCGCATCGACGCTGTGCGCAAGGGTGGCATGCCGTCGATCGCCTCGGCGGTGCTCGCGCGCTGGTTTTCGTCGCAGCTGCTCGAGGCGCCCACGCCGATCATCGCGAGGATGCGCACCACGCTCGAAGGCGTGTCGACCGAAGGCTACACGGCATCGTGCGCGGCGGTACGTGACATGGATCAGCGCCACCTGGTGAGCCGCATCCGCGCACCGACGCTCGTCATCGCCGGCACCGAGGACTTCGCCACGCCGGCCGAGGATGGCCGCTTCGTCGCCGAGCACGTGCCGAACGCGCACTACGTGGAATTGCCGGCGGCGCACCTGTCGAACGTGCAGGCCGCGTCGGCATTCACGCAGGCTCTGATGCAGTTTCTCACCGGCCGGATGGAGTAGCGAAATGCACGAAGACGAGCGATTCGAGAAGGGTCTCGAAGTACGCAAGGCGGTGCTCGGCAATGCCCACGTCGAGCGCTCGCTGGCGAAGCGCAACGATTTCAACGGTGAGTTTCAGGCATTGATCACCCGCTATGCGTGGGGCGAGATCTGGACGCGCCCAGGTCTGCCCCGACACACGCGCAGCCTGCTGACGATCGGGCTGATGGTCGCGCTCAATCGCTCCGACGAGTTCAAGCTGCATATCCGCGCAGCCTTCAACAACGGCGTGACGAAGGACGAGATTCGCGAGGTGCTGCTGCAGTGCGCGATTTACGCCGGCGTTCCGGCCGCGAACTCCGCTTTCCACCAGGCGGAGGAGGTTTTTGCGCAGATGGAGTCGACGCCAAAGTGACGCGGGGGTCGCGGAAGCGGCCCTGAAAGGCGACCGGGCGGCTGCCGACTATTGCTTCCGCTGCCCGTCCTCGGGTAGGGTGCGCACCATGCCACGGAGCGTGCGTCTCGCATTCATCCGCATCTCGCGCAAAAGCGCTCCACGCAGGTTATGCAGAGGCTCCCTAGGCGCCACCGGTAGCGCTCCGGTCGAAGGCGGCCTGCGATGATCTCGCAACCGCAGCGCGGCCTCGCGCTCGATGGCGCTCCGCCGGTATCCGCCGAACGCGCCCCGCCCGCACATGGCGGCCGACTGTTCCGCAAATACCTGTTGCTGATCCTTTCGCTGGTGACGGGCGCGATGCTGACGTCAGGCGCGTTCTGGATCTGGTCTTCCCACCAGGACAACAAGGCGGCGCTTGCGAGTCTGCAGCACGAGAAGGCGCTCGCGGCGGCGGCGCGCATCGAGCAATACATCAGCGGCATCGAGCAGCAGCTGAAGTACGCGGCGTTGCCGCAGATCGGCGCGGGGGACATCGAGCTGCGCCGCATCGAGTTCCTGAAGCTGCTGCGGCAGGTGCCCGAGATCACCGACATCGCGCAGCTCGACGGCGCCGGCCGCGAGCAGTTGCTCGTGTCGCGCCTGACGATGGACAGCGTGAACTCGGGAAAGGATCGGTCACAGGAGCCGGCGTTCCGCAATGCATCGCGTGCCCGGACGTGGTTCGGTCCCGTGTACTTTCGGAAGGAGACCGAGCCGTACCTGACGATCGCGCTTCGCTCGGGCAGCGACGCGGGACCGGTGACGATTGCCGACATCAACCTGAAGTTCGTCTGGGACGTCGTGTCGCGGATCAGGATCGGTGACAAGGGCAAGGCGTACGCCGTGGACGGCAACGGCTATCTCGTCGCCGATCCCGACATCGGCCTCGTGCTGCGCAAGACCGACCTGTCGGCGCTTCCGCACGTACGGGTGGTGAGCGGCGGTGGCAAGCCGGGTGCCGACGCGATGGAGTCGACGGACGTCACGGGCATTGCGACGCTGACGTCGGTGGCGCTGATCGAGCCGCTGAATTGGCGGGTGTTCGTCGAGCAGCCGATGTCCGAAGTGAACGCGAAGCTCGAGGCGTCGATCGCTCGAGCTGCGCTGCTGCTGCTCGCCGGCGTGTTCCTGTCAGCCTTCGGTGCACTGGCGCTCGCGCGCGGCATGATGCGCCCGATCCGTACGCTGGACGAAGGTGCGCGGCGCATTGGTTCCGGCGACCTCGACCAGAAAATCGACGTGCGCACCGGCGACGAGCTGCAGGGACTCGCCGAGCAGTTCAACCGGATGACGGGCAAGCTGCGCGAATCGTATGCCGGCCTCGAGCGCAAGGTCGACGAGCGGACGCGCGAGCTCAAGAATTCCCTCGAGCAGCAGACGGCGATCAGCGAGATCCTGCGGGTGATCTCGAGCTCGCCGACCGACGTGCAGCCCGTGCTGCAGGCGGTCGCCGAGCGGGCTGCGCATTTGTGCGGCGCGCCCTACGCGCGTGTGATGGTGATCGACGGCGAGATGCTGGTTCCACGGGCGGATTACTCGACCGAGCCGGTGTTCAGCGGCTTTCCGGTGCCGGTCGCCCGTACGTCGTTTACCGGCCGCGCGGTGGTCGACCGTGCCACGGTTCATTTCGCTGACATCGTCCCGATCGCCGATGCCGAGTTTCCGGATGCAGCCGAGAACATCCGCCGCCTGGGCTGCCGCGCGGTGTTGGCGGTGCCGCTGCTCCGCGAGGATGGCGCATACGGCGGCATATTCCTGTTTCGCCGCGAGCCAGGGTTGTTTTCATCCGACCAGGTGGCGCTGGTCGAGACGTTCGCACGTCAGGCGGCGATCGCGATCGACAACGTGCGGCTGTTCAACCGAACGAAGGAGGCGCTCGAGCAGCAGACAGCAATCAGCGAGATCCTGCGCGTGATCTCGAACTCGCCGACGGACGTCCAGCCGGTACTCGACGCCGTTGCGAAGCGCGCGGCGCACCTATGCGGCGCGCCCTACGCGCGTGTGCTGCTGATCGAAGGCGATGTCATACGCCCTGTGACCGAGTATTCGGCGGGACAGGAGCCGCTGCCGCCGCCGCCCACGCCGATTCCATATCGCCGTACGGTGATCACGGCGCGCGCCGCACTCGACCGTGAGACCATTCACCACGCGGATATCCTGCCGCTCCTGGATGCGGAATATCCCGACTCGCGCGCAAGCATCATTCCCCTCGGTGCACGCGCGGTCCTGGCAGTGCCGCTGATGCGCGAAGGTGGCGCATACGGCGGGATATTCCTGTTTCGCCGCGAACCGGGCCTGTTTTCGCCCGATCAGGTTTCACTCGTCGAGACGTTCGCGCGCCAGGCGGCGATCGCGATCGACAACGTACGCCTTTTCAACGAAACGAAGGAAGCGCTCGAGCAGCAAACGGCGATCAGCGAAATCCTGCGCGTGATATCGGCTTCGCCGGGCGACGTGCGCCCGATGCTGAACGCCGTGGCAGAGCGTGCGCTCAAGCTCTGTGATGCGGCGCAATCGACTATTTTCCTCGTCGAAGGCGCGACGGTCCGATGTGCGGCCAGCGTCGGAGATACCCCCGCGCTGAGCGAAGGCGAGCACATGTTGTTGAGCCGCGGTTCAACGAGCGGTCGCGCCATCCTCGATCGGACCCTCGTGCACATGGCGGACCTGGCGACCGCGCCGGAAGAGGAGTTTCCGGTCGGCCGCGAAATGCAGCGCAGGATCGGCCATCGCGCGATTCTCAGCGTGCCGCTGATGCGTGAGGATCGTGCGATCGGCGCGATCGCCTTGTGGAGGATGGAAGCGCGCGCGTTCTCGGAAAGCCAGATCGCGCTCGTCAATACGTTTGCCGATCAGGCGGCGATCGCGATCGAGAACGTGCGGCTGTTCAACGAGACGCGCGAGGCGCTGGAACAGCAGCAGGCGTCCGCCGAGGTGCTGGGGGTAATCAGCAGCTCGGTGGCCGATACGGCGCCCGTGTTCGAGCGGATCTCGCGAAGCTGCAAGCGACTGTTCGAAGGTGTCGTCGTCAGCATCAATGTCGTCGGCGATGACGGCATGCTGCATCTCGGCTATTACGACGGGCCAAACCCCGAGCGATTGCGCAGCATCTTTCCCGGTCCGATCGACGTGAACTCGTCGTCGGGCATCGCGCTGACCGAACGACGCATCGTCCATCTGGTCGATGCCGAGCAGGACACCAACGTGCCCGAGTACACGCGGCGGAGCGCTTTCGCCACGGGCATGAAATCGGTCGTGTTCGCGCCGATGTTGTGGGAGGGACGGGGTGTGGGGGTGATCACCGTCGCGCGTCCGTTCGTCAAGGCGTTTTCGGACAAGGAGATCGCGCTCCTCAAGACGTTCGCCGATCAGGCGGTGATCGCCATCCAGAACGCGCGCCTGTTCAACGAGACAAAGGAGGCGCTGAATCAGCAAACGGCGATCGCCGAAATACTGCGCGTCATTTCGAGCTCGCCCACCGACATGCAGCCGGTGCTCGAAGCGATCGCCGAACGCGCGGCACGGCTGTGCGACGCATCGACGGCGTCGATGTACCTCATCGAAGGCGACGTGCTGCGGCATCTTGCCTCGAAGGGACCCTCGCCCGACCCGGTCAGCCACGTCGAGTCGCTGCCGATCGACAGCCAGTCCATTTCAGGTCGCGCGCTGCTCGAGGGGCGTAGCATCCAGGTACCCGACATGCTCGCCGAAGAGGCCGCCTACCCGCGCAGCTACGTGCTGGCGCAGCGCTTCGGCCATCGGACAGTCATAGTCGTGCCGTTGTATCGCGAAGGACAGACCGTCGGCACGATCCTGTTGCGTCGCGACGATGTGCGCCCATTCGCCGAACGCGAGATCGAATTGTTGCGAACGTTCGGCGACCAAGCGGCGATCGCGCTCGAGAACGTGCGCCTGTTCCGCGAGATCCAGGACAAGAGCAAGCAGCTCGAAATCGCCAACCAGCACAAGTCGGAGTTTCTGGCCAATATGTCGCATGAGCTGCGAACGCCGCTCAATGCGATCATCGGCTTTTCCGAGGTTCTGCTCGAGCGGCTGTTCGGCGAGCTCAACGACAAGCAGGACGATTACCTCAAGGACATTCACTCATCGGGACGGCATCTGCTGAACCTGATCAACGACATACTGGACCTGTCGAAGGTGGAGGCGGGCAGGATGGAGCTCGAGCCCGCGCCATTCGACCTTCCGACGGCGATCGGCAATGCGATGGCGCTGATTCGCGAGCGCGCGCAAAAGCACGCGATCGCGCTTGACGTGCACATCGAGCCAGGACTCGCGAGCGTCGTCGCCGACGAGCGCAAGCTGAAGCAGATCCTGCTGAATCTGCTGTCCAATGCCGTCAAGTTCACGCCCGACGACGGACGCATCGAAGTGCGTGCGCGCTGCGTGGGCGATGACCTGGAGATCGCCGTCGAGGACACCGGGATCGGAATCGCCGCCTCCGACCACGAGGCGGTGTTCGAGGAGTTCCGGCAGGTGGGTCGCCAGTACACGAGCAAGCACGAAGGAACGGGACTCGGGCTTGCGCTGACGCGGCGGTTCGTCGAGCTGCACGGCGGTACGATTCGCGTCGACAGCGAGCCGGGCAAAGGCTCGGTGTTCACATTCGTGCTGCCGCGGGTGGTGCGCCGATGATCGCCGCTCCCGCCGCTTCGGTGCCTGCCCGGAGAAATGCGCAATGAGCGTGATCCTGATCGTCGAAGACAATGAGAAGAACATGAAGCTCGTCCGCGACGTGCTGCAGGTCAAGGGTTACCAGACGCTGGAGGCGGCTACGGCGGAAGACGGCATCGCGCTCGCACAGGCGCATTCGCCGGACCTGGTGCTGATGGACATCCAGTTGCCGGGCATGAACGGTATCGAGGCGCTCGGCGTGCTGCGCGAGAATCCGGCCACCGCGCACATCCCGGTCATCGCGGTCACCGCATCGGTGATGCAGCAAGACCGCAAGCTGATTACCGAGGCCGGTTTCGACGCGTACATCGGCAAGCCGATCAACCTGAAGGAATTCCTGCAGGCGGTGCGCGAAATGATCGAGGCGCCGCGATGAGCGGCGCGACCGCACTGGGCAAAGTACTGGTCGTCGACGACACGCCGACCAACGTGAAGCTGCTCGCGGACCTGCTGGCGATACGCGGTTACGCCGTCACGACGGCGACCAACGGCGAAGAGGCGCTGGCCAGAGTGGCAACGGACACGCCAGACCTCGTGCTGCTCGACGTGATGATGCCGGGGCTGTCCGGTTACGACGTTTGCCGGCGGCTGCGCGCCGATGCCGCGACCGCGCTGCTGCCGGTCGTGCTCGTGACGTCCCTCGACGCACAGCAGGAGCGGGTCAAGGGTATCGAGGCGGGTGCCGACGATTTTCTCAACAAGCCGATCAACCAGCCGGAGCTTTTCGCGCGCGTGCGCTCGCTGTTGCGCGTCAAGGCGCTGCAGGACGAGGTGGGCAAACAGGCGGCGGCGCTCAAGGAGTGGAATACGAAGCTCGAGGAGCGCGTCGACGCGCAAGTGGCCGAGCTCGGCCGGATGTCGGCGCTGAAGCGCTTTTTTGCGCCTGCCGTGTGCGACGCAATCCTGTCGGCGGGCACTGCGTCGATTCTCGCGCCGCACCGACGCGAGATCTGTTACGTGTTCGTCGACCTGCGCGGCTTCACCGCGTTCACCGACGCTGCGGAACCGGAAGAGGTGCAGGCGGTGCTGCGCGAGTACCACGCGACGATGGGCGCGCTGATCAGCCGCTACGAGGGGACGCTCGATCGCTTCGCCGGCGACGGGATCCTGATCTTCTTCAACGATCCGCTCGCCGTTCCGGACGCGCCGCGCCGCGCCGCCGCGATGGCGCTCGACATGCAGGCGCAGTTCGCGCCGCTGCGCGTGCGCTGGTCCGAGGTCGGTTACGAGCTCGATCTCAGCATCGGCATCGCGAAAGGTTTCGCCACGCTCGGCGCATTCGGCTACGAGAGCAGGTTCGACTACTCGGCGATCGGCGGCGTCGTAAACCTTGCGGCGCGGCTTTGCGACGAGGCGGGGCCCGGGCAGATCCTGACCGACCGGCGCGCCCGCGCGGCGCTCGACGGCATTGCGACGCTCGAGGCGCTGGGTGCGCTAGCCCTCAAAGGGTATCTGCAGCCCGTCCCGGCCTTCCGGCTGCAGGCACTTCTGTGACGCGGCCAGGCTTGCATTCGACGCCCTGGGCACGAGGCACGCGCAAAGTCCTCCGCGACGTGCGCGCCGGCGCAGCTTCTCGCCGGACCTTCATCGCGGCGACCGGCGCGCTCGCAGCATTTGCTGCCGGCGTTCGGGCGCAACCTCGTCCGGTCATCGGCTTCCTCAACAGCGCGACGCCGCAGCTCTACGAATTCAACGTCGCTGCATTCCGCGAGGGACTGCAGGAGGCCGGCTTCATAGACGGGAAGAACCTGACGATCGAGTTTCGCTGGGCCGAAGGCAATTACGACCGGCTCCCGGGCCTCGCGCGCGAACTCGTTGACCGGGGTGTCGCGGCCATCGCCGCAACCGGCGACGTGTCCTCGGCAAAGGCTGCGCAGGCGGCGAGTCGAACGACGCCCATCGTGTTCACGATCGGCGGCGATCCGGTGAAGTTCGGGCTGGTCGAGAGCTACAACCGTCCCGGAGGCAATCTCACCGGCATAAATCTGATTTCCAGCGCCATGGGCGGAAAGCGTGTGGAACTGCTGCACGAGCTTGCGCCTCGCTCGGTGATCGCGCTGCTGATGAATCCCGACAATCCCAATGCAGCTTCCGAGCAGCGCGATGCGCAGGAAGCTGCGCGCGCGCTCGGGCACTCGACAGTGCTGCTGAACGTGCGCAACAGCGGCGACTTCGACGCTGCGTTCGCGGGGTTTACGGCCGCGGGCGCGGGCGCGCTCTTTGTGGCGACCGATCCCATGCTGCTGAGCCAGCGCGATCGCGTCGTGGCGTTCGCGGCTCGCCAGCGCGCGCCGGCCGTTTATTTCGTCCGCGAATTCGCCATAGCTGGTGGGCTCGTGAGCTACGGCGGGAGCATTCGCTGGATGTACCGGCAAGCGGGTGTCTACATCGGACGCATCCTGCGCGGAGCGCGGCCGGCCGAGATGCCCGTTGTCCAGCCCACCAGCGTCGAGATGGTCATCAACCGGCGCACGGCCCGGACGTTGAATATCGCGGTGCCGCAAAGCCTGCTGCTGCGCGCTGACGAGATCATCGAATGACCGAATCGGTTGCGACGGACTTCAAGATCGCTTGGGTCAACGTCGGCGCCCGCCGAGTAGCGAACCCAGCACACCGCGAACGATCTCGCGTCCGACGGTCGAGCCCATCGTCCGCACGGCGCTCTTCGCCATTGCTTCGACGAGGCTGTCCTTGCGTCCGCTGCCCGTCATCAGGCCGCCAAGCGATCCCTTCAGCGAATCCATGAGGCCACCGCTTGCCCCGGCCGGTGCCGGCGCTGCAGTGCCGGCCGACGCCGAGGCCCGGCCCGCAAGCTTTTCGTAGGCGGATTCGCGGTCGACCGGCGCGTCGTAGACGCCCTTGACCGGCGACTGCGCCGTGACGGCCTTGCGCTCATCGGCCGTGATCGAACCGATCCTCGATGCGGGCGGCAGGATGAACGCGCGCTCGACGATGCCGGGGCGCCCCTTTTCGTCGAGAAACGAGATCAGCGCCTCGCCGACGCCAAGCTCGGTGATCGCCTTTTCCGTATCGAGCGCCGGATTGGCGCGCATCGTCGAGGCGGCGGCCTTGACCGCCTTCTGGTCGCGCGGCGTGAACGCCCGCAGCGCGTGCTGGACGCGGTTGCCGAGCTGGCCGAGCACGATGTCAGGGACGTCGAGCGGATTCTGCGTGACGAAGAACACGCCCACACCCTTGGATCGGACGAGGCGGATCACCTGCTCGATCTTGTCGAGCAGCGCTTTCGGCGCGTCGGTGAACAGAAGGTGCGCTTCGTCGAAGAAGAACACCAGCTTGGGCCTGTCACGGTCGCCGACCTCGGGCAGGCGTTCGTAGAGCTCCGACAACAGCCACAGCAGCATCGTCGCGTAGAGCTGCGGTGACTGCATCAGCCGGTCCGCGGCGAGGATGTTGACGGCGCCGCGGCCGCCCTCTGCCTGCAGCAGGTCGTCGACGTTCAGCATCGGCTCGCCGAGGAATGCAGCAGCCCCCTGCTGCTCGAGCGCGAGCAGGCCGCGCTGGATCGCGCCGATCGAGGCCGCCGAGATGTTGCCGTAGGTCGTCTGCAGGCTCTGCGCATGGTCGGCCACGTTTTGCAGCAGCGCGCGCAGGTCCTTGAGATCGAGCAAAAGGAGCCCATTATCGTCAGCGAACTTGAACACGATCGCCAGCACGCCCTGCTGCGTGTCGTTGAGGTTCAGGATCCGCGACAGCAGTAGCGGCCCGAGGTCGCTGATCGTCGCGCGAACCGGATGGCCCTGCTCACCGAAAACGTCCCAGAAGACGACGGGCATCGCGGCAAACGCAGGTGGCTTGGCACCGATCTGCTGCAGCCGGTCGCTGAACTTGGTCGACATGGCGCCGGCCTGGCTCATGCCGGCGAGATCGCCTTTCACGTCGGCCATGAACACCGGGACGCCAATCGAGCTCATCCGCTCGGCGATAACCTGGAGAGTCACGGTCTTGCCGGTGCCGGTTGCACCGGTGATCAAGCCGTGCCGGTTGGCGAGCGCGGGCAGCAAGTCGAGTTCGAGGTCGCCGTGGACGGCGATGGGTAGCGGGTCGGGCATTGGGGCGCACTTTCCGTCGATAAAAGCCGGCTGCCAGTTTAGCGTGGAAGGTGCTGCGGACGCCTCGCAAGCCTGTCAAAATACGCGATTTACTGCTACAATCCCGGCGGATAAGTAATGAGAAATGGGCTGGGGGCAGCCCATTTTTTTTTGGAGTTTGGATACGGGTTCGGCAGGTCGAGGGCGCGGTGAGCCTGGGTGAGCTTTTGGAGCAGACCGTACCTGCAATGGGGTACGAGCTCGTCGACTGGGATATGTCGGCCAGGAGCCGGCTCGTCCGCGTGTTCATCGACAAGCCGAACGGCGTCGACGTAGAGGACTGCGCGCGGGTGTCGAACCACCTGACGCACTTGTTCGCCGTCGAGGAAATCGACTTCGAGCGGCTCGAGGTGTCGTCGCCCGGACTCGATCGCCCGGTAAAGCAGCTAGCGGATTACGCGCGCTTCGCCGGGCAGGAAGCACAACTGACGCTCCGCGCGCCCGTGGACGGCGCGAAGCGGATCAAAGGCAAATTGCGGGGCAGCGAGGGCGACAACGTCCTCGTGGAAACTGCCACCGGCGTGAAGTCGTTTCCGTTCGAAACGATCACCCGGGCGCGGCTCGTCCCCGCGATCGACTGGACGAAGCGATGAGCGCGTTGGGTGAGGCCAGAGGCCGAGCCGAGGCCCGGCGGGCGCGGCAAGGCGCGAGTCGCAGTGATCGACACGAGATGATTCGGCCGGCGCAGGCAGGCCAAGGAGAGGAAGGAACATGAACCGCGAACTTCTGCTGCTCGTGGATGCGCTGTCGCGCGAAAAGAACGTGCCGAAAGAGATCGTCTTCACGGCGCTCGAGGCCGCGCTCGCGTCGGCGACGAAAAAGAAATATGCCGACAACATCGACGCCCGCGTATCGATCGACCGCGAGACCGGCGACTACGAAACGTTCCGCCGCTGGACCGTCGTGCCCGACGAGGAGCACGAGGAGCCCGCGCACCAGATCGCGATCACCGACGCCGGCGAGCGCGATCCGGTCCTCGAAATGGGCGAGGTGGTCGAGGAGCCGCTCGAGCCGGTCGAGTTCGGCCGCATCGGCGCACAGGCGGCGAAGCAGGTGATCCTGCAGAAGATCCGCGACGCCGAGCGCGAGCAGATCCTGAACGATTTCCTCGAGCGCGAAGACAACCTGCTGTCGGGAACCGTCAAGCGCATCGAGCGGGGCAACATCATCGTTGAATCGGGCCGCATCGAGGGCCTGATTCCGCGCGACCAGCTGATCCCCAAGGAGATGTTGCGCGTCGGCGATCGGGTCCGCTCGTACGTGATGAAGATCGACCGCACCGCCAAGGGACCGCAGTTAATCCTGTCGCGCGTCGCACCCGAATTCATCATGCGATTGTTCGAGCTCGAGGTGCCGGAGATCGAGGAGGGCCTGATCGAGATCAAGGCCGCGGCGCGCGACCCCGGCATCCGCGCGAAGATCGCGGTGAAATCGAACGACCCGCGACTCGACCCGCAAGGGACGTGCATCGGCATGCGCGGCTCGCGCGTCACCGCCGTGACGAACGAGCTCGCCGGGGAACGCGTCGACATCGTGCTGTGGTCGGACGATCCGGCGAAGCTCGTCATCAACGCGCTTGCACCTGCGGAAGTGCAGAGCATCGTCGTCGACGAGGAGCGGCACGCGATGGACGTCGTCGTCGACGAGGAAAACCTGGCGATCGCGATCGGCCGCAGCGGGCAGAACGTCCGCCTCGCGTCCGAGATGACCGGCTGGGAATTGAACCTGATGAGCGTCGAGGAATCGCAGCAGAAGCACGAGGCCGAAACCGGCCGCTTGCGCAGCCTCTTCATCGAGAAGCTCGACGTCGACGAGGAAGTCGCGGACATCCTGATCGGCGAAGGCTTTACGTCGCTCGAGGAAGTGGCTTACGTGCCGATCACCGAGATGAACGAGATCGAGGCGTTCGACGAGGACACCGTGAGCGAGCTCCGCTCGCGTGCGCGCAACGCGCTGCTCACCGACGCGATCGCGCGCGAGGAAAGCGTCGAGAACGTCGAGGAAGCGCTGCTGTCGCTCGAAGGCATGGATACCGACATCGCGAGCAAGCTCGCCGCGAACGGCATCACGACGCGCGATGCGCTCGCCGACCTCGCAGGTGACGAGCTCGTCGAGCTGACCGGGATGGATGCCGTGAAGGCGCAGGAGCTGATCATGAAGGCGCGCGCCCACTGGTTCGAGCCTGCGGCCGACGCGCCGCAGACCGGCGCGGCGCTTTAAGGTACGGAGCCAGAACCCACGTTAGGGCAAGGCGCAACGAAAGAGCGGTACAGGAGAGCGCATGGCGCACACGACGATCGAACAATTCGCGACTGACCTGAAGATGCCGGCCGGCGCGTTGCTGGAACAGCTGACCGCCGCGGGCGTCGCGGGCAAGAAGCAGGGCGACAACCTGTCCGAGCAGGACAAGACGCGTCTGCTCGACTACCTGCGCAAGCAGCACGGTGCGGCCGGCGACGGCAAGAAGCGCATCACGCTGACGCGCAAGTCGACATCCGAGATCAAGGCGGCCGACTCGAGCGGCAAGGCGCGCACGATCCAGGTGGAAGTGCGCAAGAAGCGCGTGCTCGTCCGCCGCGAGGAGGAGGCGCCGGTACCCGCGCCCGTCGTCGAAGAGGCGCCGGTTGCGGCCGCCGCGACTCCGGCGGCGGCACCGGTTGCCGTCGGCGTGCTGTCGCCCGAGGAGATCGCCGCGCGCGAGGCCGAGGCTCGCAAGGGACATGAGCTGATGGCGCGTCAGCAGGAAGACCTGCAGAAGAAGCAGGCCGAAGTCGAGAAGCGCAAGACGAAAAAGGAACGCGAAGCCGAGGAAGCGGCTGCCCGCGTCGCCGCCGAAGCGAAAGCCGCCGAAGACGCGAAGGCCGCCGCCGAAGCCGCGGCCGCCGCTGCGGCCGCGAAGCCTGCCGTCGCCAAGCCGGAAGGCACACTGCACCGGCCGGCGGCGAAACCTGGCGAGAAGCGCGAGAAGCCGACGAAGAAAGCACCGGGCCAAGTGTTCCAGGAAGAGGCGGCGCGCCGTCGTGCACTGCGGTTGCGTGGCGACACCACAGGTGGCGCTGCCACCGGCTGGCGGGGCCCGAAGGGCGGCCGTCACGGCCGGACGGACGAGGAAACGGGCGATGCGTCCGGTGCCCAATCGGCGCAGGCCGGGCCGATGATCCGCGAGATCTCGGTGCCGGAGACGATCACCGTGGCCGACCTCGCGCATCGCATGTCGGTCAAGGCCGCCGAAGTGATCAAGGCGCTGATGAAGCTCGGCTCGATGGTGACGATCAACCAGGTGATCGACCAGGAAACGGCGATGATCCTCGTCGAGGAAATGGGCCACAAGGCGAAAGCCGCCAAGCTCGACGACCCGGACTCGATGCTCGTCGACACCGAGCAGACGCACGCCGCCGATGCGCTGCCGCGTCCGCCGGTCGTCACGGTCATGGGCCACGTCGACCACGGCAAGACGTCGCTGCTCGACACGATCCGCCGCACACGCGTGGCGAGCGGTGAAGCGGGCGGCATCACGCAGCACATCGGTGCCTATCACGTCGAGACGTCGAAGGGGACGATCACGTTCCTCGACACGCCCGGCCACGAGGCGTTCACGGCGATGCGTGCGCGAGGTGCCAAGGTCACCGACATCGTCGTGCTGGTCGTCGCGGCCGACGACGGCGTGATGCCGCAGACGAAGGAAGCGATCGCGCATGCGAAGGCGGCCGGCGTTCCGCTCGTCGTCGCGATGAACAAGATCGACAAGGCGGATGCGAATCCCGACCGCGTCAAGCAGGAACTCGTGGCCGAGAGCGTGCTGCCGGAAGAGTACGGCGGCGACGTGCAGTTCATGCCGGTGTCCGCCAAGACGGGGCAGGGCATCGATGCGCTGCTCGACGCGATCCTGCTGCAGGCCGAGGTGCTCGAACTCAAGGCGCCGCGTGATGCGCCCGCGAAGGGCATCGTCATCGAATCGCGGCTCGACAAGGGACGCGGCCCGGTTGCAACGGTACTCGTGCATTCGGGAACGCTGAAGCGCGGCGACATCGTGCTCGCGGGTGCGGTGTTCGGGCGCGTGCGCGCGATGACGGACGAAGCGGGCAAACCCGTCAATGAAGCCGGTCCGGCGATTCCCGTCGAGATCCAGGGACTGTCCGACGTGCCGCTCGCCGGCGAGGACGTGCTGGCACTCGGCGACGAGCGCAAGGCGCGCGAGATCGCGCTGTTCCGCCAGGGCAAGTTCCGCGACGTCAAGCTCGCCAAGCAGCAGGCGGCGAAGCTCGAGAACATGTTCGAGCAGATGGGCGATTCGGGCGTCAAGACGCTGACGCTGATCGTCAAGGCCGACGTGCAGGGCAGCTACGAAGCGCTGCAACAGGCACTGACGAAGCTTTCGACCGACGAAGTGAAGGTCAACATCGTTCACTCGGCCGTCGGCGGCATCACCGAATCGGACATCAACCTAGCACTTGCTTCGAAGGCGGTGGTGATCGGGTTCAACGTCCGCGCCGACGCGCAGGCGCGCAAGCTCGCCGAAACCAACGGCGTGCAGATCCGCTACTACAACATCATTTACGAAGCAGTGGACGAGGTGAAGGCCGCGTTGTCGGGCATGCTGACACCGGAGCAGAAGGAGAACCGGCTGGGCCTGGTCGACGTGCGCGAGGTGTATCGGATCTCGAAGGTCGGGACGGTCGCCGGCTGCTACGTGCTCGAAGGCGTCGTGCGGCGCGGTGCGAAAATCCGCATCCTGCGCGACAACGTCGTCGTCCACGACGGCGAGCTCGATTCGCTGAAGCGCTTCAAGGACGACGTCCGCGAGGTCAAGGCGGGCTTCGAGTGCGGCCTGTCGATCAAGAACTACAACGACATCGAGAAGAAGGACCAGCTCGAGGTGTACGAGATCGTCGAGGTCTCGCGCACGCTGTGAGACGACGACCCCCACGCTCGCTACGCTCGCTGCCCCCCGAGGGGGCGCACAGCGCCCTTCGGACGGCCGTGCGGGCGCTGGTCTCGTGAAGCGGCATCCGCAGAGGGCGCATCGCGTCGGCGACCAGATCCAGCGCGAGCTCGCCGACCTGCTGAAGAACGACGTGAAGGATCCGCGCGTCGGCCCGGTCACCGTGACCGCGGTCGACGTGACGGCCGATCTGTCGCACGCGACGATTCGCTTCACGCATCTCGCCGGCAGGGAGAACGCGGAAGCAGCGGTGAGCGCGCTCACGCGCACCGCGGGCTTCCTGCGCAGCGAGCTGTCGCGTCGGCTGAACCTCTACTCGGTGCCGCAGCTGCATTTCGCCTACGACGATTCGATCGAGTCCGGCATGCGGATGTCGCAACTGATCGACGAGGCGATCGCGGAAGACAAGAAGCATCCCGCCGACTAGGCCCTGTTCGCGTTCGAAGCCATCTTGTGAACGGGCCCTAGGCGCTCCCCCATGTCAGCACCGCGCCGTCCACCGCGGCGCAACGTCGACGGCGTGCTGCTGCTCGACAAGCCCTCCGGAATCTCGTCCAACGGTGCGCTGGGGCGCGTCAAGCGCCTCTACAACCCGGCGAAGGCTGGTCACACGGGCACGCTCGATCCGCTCGCATCGGGACTGCTACCGATCTGCCTGGGCGCTGCGACGCGCTTCGCGCAGTTCTTGCTCGACGCGCACAAGCGCTACACAGCCACCGTGCGTTTCGGCATCACGACGACGACGCAGGACGCGGATGGCGACATCGTCCTGTCGCGTGCCGTCGCGATCGACCGGGCGGCGCTCGACGCCGTCCTGCCGAATCTGGCCGGCCGGCAAATGCAGTTGCCACCGGCGCACTCGGCGCTGAAGTACGCCGGCAAGCCGTACTATCACTACGCGCGGCAGGGGATCGAGATACCGCGTGTCGCGCGTGAAGTGTGGATCCATCGGCTCGAACTTCTCGCATGGAATACGCCGGATGCCACGCTCGACGTCGAATGCAGCAAGGGCACGTACGTGCGCGCGCTCGCGGCAGACCTGGGCGAAGCGCTTGGGTGCGGCGCGCACCTCGCGGCGCTACGGCGGACAGCGAGCGGAGGGTTTTCGATTGCCGACGCGGTGACGCTCGAAGCGCTCGAGGGTTGGTCCGAGGCCGAGCGGGACCAAAGGTTGCTGCCGATGGCGGTGCTGGTCGCGCATTTGCCGCAGCTCAAGGTGACTGCCGACGTCAGCCGGCGCTTTCTGCAGGGGCGCGCGGTGCCCGCCGAGGGCTCGCAGCCCGGGCCCGTGGCGGTGTTCGACGGTGAATCGCTGCTGGGCGTCGCCGATGTCGTCGATGGCGTCGCACGGCCGCGGCGCGTCATATCGGACTCCGCGGTCTCGGGCACGGAAAGTGGTCAAGGTTGAGCCCTTCAACGCCCCGCTTTCCGGGCACCAAGCTGGTTGAAAACTAAGCCTTTTCCAAGCTATAATCGCCCTCTTACCCAAGAGCCGAACAAGCGAACGAGGAAGGAATATGTCCGTTACGGTTGCAGAGAAGGCGAAGGTCATCGCCGATAACCAGCGTGCGACGGGCGACACCGGATCCCCGGAGGTCCAGGTCGCGCTGCTGACGGCCCGCATCAACGGGCTGAACGATCACTTCAAGGCGAACGTCAAGGATCACCATTCGCGTCGCGGACTGCTGCGGATGGTTTCGCGCCGCCGCAAGCTGCTCGATTACCTGAAGTCCCGCAACACCGACAGTTATCGGTCGTTGATCGAAAAGCTCGGCCTGCGCAAATAGCGCCGCAGCTCGCCGGATCAACGCCGCCGAATCGCGCCGAGTGACCAGCATCGAGTTCATCGACGTCTGCTCTCGCCGCGGCCAACCCGGGCCGTCGCCGCTGACACCCGTCTGATGTCCCATACCGATGGCCGCGCCTCAATGCGCGGCCATTGTCATTCCTGAATTGCGAGGCAATCGTGTTCAATCCCATCAAGAAATCGATCCCGTACGGCAGCCATACGCTGACGCTCGAAACGGGTGAAATCGCCCGCCAGGCCAATGGCGCCGTCATGGTGAGCCTTGGCGACACCGTCGTTCTGGTTACCGCCGTCGCCGCGAAGAAGCCGAAGCCCGGCCAGGATTTCTTTCCGCTGACTGTCGACTACCAGGAAAAGACGTACGCCGCCGGCAAGATTCCCGGTGGTTTCTTCAAGCGCGAAGGGCGCCCGTCGGAGAAGGAGACGTTGACGTCGCGGCTCATCGACCGTCCTTTGCGACCGCTCTTTCCCGACGGTCTCTACAACGACGTGCAGATCGTCGCGACGGTGATGTCGGTCGATCCCGAGATCGATCCGGACATCCCGGCGATGATCGGCGCATCCGCGGCCGTGTCGCTGTCAGGTGTGCCATTCAACGGTCCGATTGGCGCGGCGCGCGTCGGCTATGCGGATGGCCAGTACATCCTGAACCCGACGAAATCGCAGCTCGAGAAATCGCAGCTCAATCTCGTCGTCGCCGGCACGGAAGCGGCAGTGCTGATGGTCGAATCCGAAGCGCAGGAACTGCCCGAGGAAGTGATGCTGGGCGCCGTTGTGTTCGGACACCAGCAGCAGCAGGCCGTCATCGCGCTGATCGACCAGCTCGTCGAGGAAGGCGGCAAGCCGCTGTGGAACTGGGAGCCGCCCGCGAAGGACGAGCCGCTGATCGCGCTCGTCGCTGCCGTCGCCGAGCAGGAGATGCGCGACGCCTACCGCATCCGCTCGAAGCAGGAACGGTCGCAGCGCATCAAGGAGATTTCCGCGAAGGTCGACGCCGAGTGCGTCGACGTCGATGCATCACCCGATGAGCGGCGTCACGCCGGCAACGTGCTGTTCGACCTCGAAGCGAAGATCGTTCGCGAGCAGATTCTCGCCGGCGAGCCGCGCATCGACGGTCGCGACACCCGCACCGTGCGTCCGATCCGCATCCGCACCGGCGCGCTGCCGCGCACGCACGGCTCCGCGCTGTTCACGCGCGGCGAGACGCAGGCGCTCGTCGTTGCCACGCTCGGCACGGCGCGCGACGAGCAGATCATCGACGCGCTGATGGGCGAATATCGAGATCGCTTCATGTTCCACTACAACATGCCGCCGTACGCCACTGGCGAAACCGGCCGCGTCGGCTCGCCGAAGCGGCGGGAGATCGGCCATGGACGACTGGCGAAGCGCGCACTCGTCGCCGTGCTGCCGTCCGTCGAGGAGTTCGCCTACTCGCTGCGCGTCGTCTCGGAGATCACCGAGTCGAACGGCAGCTCGTCGATGGCGTCGGTGTGCGGCGCGAGCCTCGCGCTGATGGACGCCGGCGTGCCGACGAAAGCGCACGTCGCGGGCATCGCGATGGGCCTCATCAAGGAAGGCAACCGCTTTGCCGTGCTGACCGACATCCTCGGCGACGAGGATCACCTCGGCGACATGGACTTCAAGGTGGCCGGCACCGATCGCGGCCTCACGGCGCTGCAGATGGACATCAAGATCCAGGGCATCACCAAGGAGATCATGGCGGTTGCGCTGTCGCAGGCGCGCGAGGGCCGGCTGCACATCCTCAGCCTGATGCAGGAAGCCGTTCCGCACGCACGCACCGAAGTGTCGCAGCACGCGCCGCGGATGATGACGTTCAAGATCAACCCCGAGAAGATTCGCGACGTCATCGGCAAGGGCGGCGCCGTCATTCGCGCGCTCACCGAGGAGACCGGCACGACGATCGACATCAAGGACGACGGCTCGATCACCATCGCGTCGGTGAACGCCGAGGCGTGCAACGTCGCGCGGAAGCGCATCGAAGCGATCACTGCCGAGGTTGAAGTCGGCAAGATCTACGAGGGCCCCGTGCTGCGCCTGCTCGATTTCGGCGCGATCGTGCAACTGCTTCCCGGCAAGGACGGGTTGCTGCACATCTCGCAGATCGCGAAGGAACGCGTGAACCAGGTCTCGGATTACCTGAAGGAAGGCCAGGTCGTGCGCGTCAAGGTGCTCGAGGCCGACGAGAAGGGTCGAGTGCGCCTGTCGATGAAGGCGGCCGCAGAAGACGACGCGAAGCAGAGCCAGCCGGCGGAGTCGACGCCCGCGGCGTGAGCGTCTGCCGTGCATCGATGAAAGGGCGCCTCGCGGGGCGCCCTTTTTTCTGCCGTTAGAGACGCACCATCCGCAACATGATCCAGGCCGTCGACTACGCCGCACCGTAACGTGAGCGCACTACCGATTTCCGCGTTGCACGCGCGGCAGATCCTCGATTCGCGCGGCCGGCCGACGATCGAGGTCGACGCAATGCTCGCCGGCGGAAACCGCGGCCGCGCGAGCGTTCCCTCCGGTGCCTCCACCGGAG
>Ga0207701_10000746_pt1 | contig 34218 bp, 29 predicted proteins | sample KBSSwiSSwithPhiX_FD_184294 | JGI IMG/M metagenome (GOLD analysis project Ga0207701, IMG submission 184294) | Switchgrass rhizosphere bulk soil microbial communities from Kellogg Biological Station, Michigan, USA, with PhiX - S5 (SPAdes) (version 2) | ecosystem: Environmental > Terrestrial >... | reverse complement strand
CGGCTTCCGCGCAGCACGTACTTCTGAATCTTGCCCGTCGCCGTCTTCGGCAGCGCTGGGACCATCGTGAAGCTGTGCGGTGTCTTGAAGTGCGCCAGGTGCGTGCGCGCGAATTCGCGCAGCTCTGGTCCGGTGACCAGCTGGTCCGGCTTCAGCACGATGAAGGCGTGCGGCGCCTCACCCCACTTCCCATCAGGCAGGCCGACCACCGCGGCCTCCATCACCGCCGGGTGACGGAGCAGCATCGCCTCCACTTCGACGGACGAGATGTTCTCGCCGCCGCTGATGATCACGTCCTTCAGCCTGTCGCGGATCTCCGCGTAGCCGTCGGGATGGACGACGGCCGCGTCGCCCGTGTGGAACCAGCCCCCTTCCATCGCGTGCGCCGTGGCCTCTGGATTGTCGAAGTAACCGGCCATCACCGCGTTGCCTCGGACGACGATCTCGCCCTGGGTCTCGCCGTCTCTGGGGACGTCATTGCCATGGGTGTCGACGACCTTCAACTCGCCGGACGTCACGAGCTCGACGCCCTGCCTCGCCTTGATCGTCGCGCGCTCGGGGCCGTCGCGGCCGTGCTCGGGGCGGGGCTCGCAGATCGTGATGAACGGAGACGTCTCCGTCAGCCCGTAGGCCTGGGTTACCGTCCACCCGAGGCCGTCTTCCACGGCTTCAATGGTCGCGGCCGCGGGCGGTGCGCCGGCGGTCATCACGCGCACGCCAGGCGAGGTGGCGCGCCGGGCCTCGATCGGCGCGTTCGCCAGGCCGATGAGCACCGTCGGCGCTGCGCACAGCATCGTGATGCGCTCCTGCTTCACCATCTCGAGCACCTGCACGGGATCCGGTTTGCGGATGCACACGTGCGCGCCTCCGACGGCGGTGATGGTCCACACGAATCCCCACCCGTTCGCGTGGAACATCGGCAGCGTCCACAGGTACCGGTCCGCGCACGTCGCGTGGTGATGGACGAGCGTGCCAACGCTGTTCACCCAGGCGTTGCGATGCGTGATCATCACGCCCTTGGGCCGCGACGTCGTCCCGCTCGTGTAGTTGATGGTCAGCAGGTCGTGCTCGCTCACCTCCTCGCGGCGGTCCATCGGCTCGCTCGCCTGGAGCAGGTCTTCATACGACTGCCAGCCCGGACGCACGCCTTCCAGCGCGACGAACTGCTCGACCTTCGGCACCTGCTTCCGGATCGTGTCGACGACGTCGACATGGGGTTCCGCGACGCAGAGGACTCTCGCGCCGCTGTGATTCAGCAGGTACGCGAACTCTTCGTCCGACAATCGATAGTTGATGGGCACCAGCACGGCGCCGAGCTGCGGCACCGCGTAGTACGACTCGAGCTGCGCATGGATATTGGGCGAAATGTAGGCGACGCGGTCGCCCTTTTTGATGCCCATCCGCCGCAGGACGCTCGACCAGCGATCGCACCGGTCGAAAAACGCCTCGTACGTCCATCTGTTCTGGCCATCGACAACGGCCTCGCGGGAGCCGTACAGGGTCCGCGCACGACGCATGAACTCGAGCGGGCTCAGCGGCACTTCCATCGGCGCACCTCGGAGGCCGCGAGTATAACGCCCCATGCGGCGACCATGAACTTCTGTCCCAGGTGGTGGCGTTTATGCTGACTCTGCCGTGCCCGCCGCCGGTCGCAACCAACTTCCCGGGCCATGCGTCTCACAGATGGCTGGCACGACCTTTGTCCCTTGAACCGTTTGCGTTCCTTTGGAAAGGGGAGGCCCGACGGGCCGACGATGACCGCCACAACTGACGCTGCGTTGACATCCGCGAACTTCTGGCTTGCTATGATTGCCGTCAGCTGCCTGGCGCAGCTGGTGGTCACCCTCACTGTGGTCGTGTTGGCCTGGCGCGCCTACGTCCGCGCGGCCGACGCGGTTGACGAGCTCGAGCGAGACCACCTGCGGCCGCTGGCCCTGAAAGCGCATGCCCTCATAGACGACCTTCAGGACATGGCCGCCCGCGCGCGGACAGTGGACGACGCGGTCCGGGCGCGGATTGAGGACGTCGAGTCGGCGCTCCACTCGACGAAGGAAATGGTTCTGGGGCGTTTCTGGCCGGTCTTCGGTGTCATCCGTGCGTTGCGCGCGGGTGCCGGGGCCTGGAGCCGGCGCGGCGCCGCGACGCGCCGCGTCACGCAGGGAGGCTGACATGTACAGTGAAATGGATGATATGCAGGCGGGCGGCGGCGGTCGTCTGCTGTTGGGAATCCTGGTGGGTGCCGCGGTGGGCGTGGCCCTCGGTCTGGCGTTTGCACCGTACCCAGGCATCGAGACACGGCGGCGGCTCGGCGAGTCGAGTCAAAAATTCAGGAAGAACGCCGTGCGCGGGTACGAGCGCGCGAGCAGCAACGTCAGCCATCTGCTCGATCGCAGCCGGGAGGCTCTGACGCGCGGCCAGGAAGCCTACGAGCGCGCGCGGGGCGAAGCACGGGAAACGCTCAGCGCCTCTTGAGCAGCGCACGCGTACGCTGAAGGGGCGGGCCCACTCCGGGCCCGCCCCTTCGAACCGCGCGATTGTCAGCGCGTCGCCGCCGTGTGCTGGCGCACGAAATCGTCTACCTCGCGATCGGCGTCTGCCCGCTCGTAGCCGTACCGTTCCTGAAGCTTCCCGGCCAGCTTCTGGATGTTGCCCTGAATCTGGTCCAGATCGTCGTCCGTGAGTCGGCCCCACTGAATCCGGGCCTCGCCCTTGAGCTGCTGCCACTTGCCCTTCAGAACATCCGAGTTGATTGCGGCCATCACTACCTCCGACACGCGCCGCCCCTTGGCGGGGCGGCGCAACCTTCCAAACGAAATGTGTTGCCAGGTGGTCATCCGACGAACACGTCAGTTAATTCCCGCTGACCGTGACCTCGCTCGCGACGCGGCGGACGCCAGGAATAGCACGAGCCACTTCAACCGCACGCAGGTTGGCCTCGAGTGACTTCGCGTCGCCCGACAGCAAGACCACGCCCTTGTTGACCGATGCGACCTTGATGCCCGAGCTCTTCAGTGCCGGATCGGCGTCGAACGCCTTCTGCACGTTGTCCTTCACGGCGTCGTCCTGCTGATCGACCACTTTCCGATCGGGCTTCGGCACGACCTGCAGGAGGTTCTTCACGCTGGCGACGCCTTCGATCCCCTTCGCGACGGTGTCTGCCTTCTCCTTCGCCGCATCCGATGCGACCTTTCCGTGCAGCGTGACCCCGCCGTTCACCGTGTCGACGTTCAGATCCCACGTGTCGATTCCCTCGGTCGTCATCAGTGCCAGCTTCGTCTTCATCGTGATCCATGAGTCCGGGTGATCCGCGGCAAGTGCGCTCGTCGACAGCACGAGCGCGAGCGCGGCGCAGCCCATCAGCGCGCGCGCGGCAATACTCATCTTCATGACCAGCCTCCAGGCGCCGTCTTCGGGGAGCGGAAGGCGCCACGAGATAAGGCATCAAGAGCTGTGCCACGGCCAGCCCGTCCGAAATTGAAGCGTGTGTTGGGGAAAAATGAGCAGGACGGGAGGTTGGGCCTGTTGAGGCAGACCTCGACCGGGCCCGTTCTTACCCGGCGTCCATGTCGAGTCTTACCCGACGAACTGTCTCGGATCTACTCGGAAGCCGATCAGTTTGACGCGTCGGAAGCCGATCAGTTTGACGCGCGCCCCGACGACAAGATACGCGCGCCGCCCTCGTGGCCGAACTTGCGCGCGAGGTCGAGCGCCGTGAGCCCATCCTTGGATTTCGCCGACCGATCGGCGCCGGAGGCGACGAGGAGCTCTACCATCGCGGTGTCGCCGAAGTCCACCGACGAGGCGTGCATGAGTGCCGTCAGGCTCATCTCGTCGGTCTGGTCCACCTTGGCACCGAGGGCGATGAGCGTGCGCGCCATCCCCACGTCGTTACCGAGCACGGCATTGTCGAGCATCGACAGCCCGTACTCGTCGAGCGCGTTGACGTCGAGGCCCGCCGCAGCCAGTTGCCGGACCATTGGCTGATCGCCCTGAAAGACGGCGATGTCGAGAAGCGTGACCGCGCCCTGGCCGCCCAGCTTCATCGGCATGCTCGGGCTGGCGCCACGCTCGACGAGCACGCGCGCCGCGTCGAGGTTGCCGGCCCAGGCCGCATAGAACAGCGGTGACGCGCCGTGCACGGGCTTCGGATCGGCAGGCTGGACGTGGGCGCCTCGATCGAGGAGCAGCCTCGCGACGGGCGATGCGCCGCGCCGGTTGAGTGCCACCATCAACGGCGTGAAGCCGGTCTTCGCCGCGCGATTGACGTCGGCGCCGCGATCGACGAGCAGTCGCACTTTTTCGATATCCGCCGACGCCATCATCAGCAGCGTCGTGCCCTCCGACGTCGCCGCGTTCGGCGAGAGCCCGCCGTCGAGCACCGCCCGCAGCTCGCCGGCGGTGCCGAAGAGCGCCGTCATGATCCACGACGCTTCGTCGGCGGCTCGCCACTCGGCCGCATCCACCAGAGTCGACGAAGGCGAGTTCGCTTCCGGCAACGCGCGCATGACGGCAGTCACCGCCAGCGTCGATCCCATGCACGAGATCATCTGGTGCTCGCCGTGAGGAAATCCGATCTCGAAGTGCGGCGGGCTGACGAGCGCCTGCTCGTGCATCCGCGTTTCGACGCGCCACGAGCCGTCGGGTTGCTGGTGATCGAGCAGATACCGCAGGCCGCGCTGGTAAACGCTGTCGCCGACCGGCAGGCCGCCGTCGTGAAGCGCCAGCATTGCGTCGGCCGTGGCGTACACATCGGTCTGGCGTGAGGGCAGCTGCCCCCATCCACCGTCGTCATGCTGCAAGGCACGGAGCGCCTCGGCGGCGCGGGCGATGTCGGCAGCCGCCGCATTGGTCCAGACCAGGCCGCGCAGCCGATAGGCCATGTCCGCCGTGGAACGCGGCGTGGCGTTCAGCAGCCAGTCGCGCGCCCGCGCGGTGCGATCGGCGATCTCGGCGTCGTGCCCCGCCGGCCAGTACGCCCGGACGCCGCGAATCGCAGTCGCGGTCGCGGTGATGGGTCCATACGACTGCGGTGGCCGCAGATCGAGCGTGGTCCAGTGCCCGTCAGGGAACTGCCATCCGGCCACGGTACGCGCCGTAGCGGCGCGCGCGATCCCCTGCGGCACCCCCGCGATGCTGCCCGCGACCAGTTCCATCCCGACTTCCATCGCTGGATCGATCTGCTGGTAGCCCTGCACGTTGCGATCGAGTGACTTGAGGGGGAGGAGCCCGGAGCTGATGTTCTTCCGCGCGAGCGCGTCATCGAAGGCGATACCCCGCGACCGCGCGAGCATGATAGCGGCGATGGGCAGCGCCTGGTGATGGCAGGAGAAGCAGGTGCGCTGCTGCTGCCAGACCGCCAGGGAGCGATCGACGAGCGCCATCCCGCGCGTGGCGGCACCACGAAGGGCCGCTTCCGGGACTGGAGGATCGGGCGCCGCGTGCGCGGTCGCGCACGGAAGCAGTGTCAGAGCCAGCAGCGCCGCGCGAATCCGCATTCAGCCTCCAGGCCAGTGTCGTGGCGGGCCGATGGTACCACGGGCGCGCCGCGGCCGTTCGGGCTAGTCGAACTCGAACACCGGGTCCGACTGCGCCACGCCCACATGTCCCATCGCGATCCGCGCTCTGAAGTAGTCTTCGCCGCGTACTGGTGCGCCGGCGAGGCGCCTGAGCATCGCCAGCTGGCCGACATGCGTGAGCGCATCGGCGATGGGGCCCTGGAACAGTTGCTCGACGGGAAAACCGAGCGGGGCTTCGTCTGCCAGCCTCGCGTCGAAGCGCTCGAGCGCGGCGAAGAACCGCGCGACATCGTCGGTCCATGCCTGCGGCGGCATGGGCTTCCACACGTGCGTGCCGTCGCTGGCGGCGATGCCCCAGTCCAGCAGGTCGCTGATGTGGGCGAGGATGTCGGCAGGCGTGCGCGTCGAGGGGCCGGCGCGAAACGCGGCGAACGCCGCCGGCGCGCCGCGCACGGCCTTGCTGCCACGGTAGGCGAGCGTCGCGAGCGTGTGGCGGAGCAGCTGGCGTCCGGGGTCGGAAGGCATGCCGGATAGTAGCGCGGGTAACGATTGCATCTTCGAAAAATCGGGTAGACTCTCACCGCCCCGGGCGGGCTTGGCCTGGCGGGCACGCTGCGGTGGTTCACCTTTGAGGAGGGCGGCTCGCGCTCATGACGACACTCGACTGGCTCATCATCCTGGCCTACTTCGCTGGTCTCGGTTGCCTGACCTGGTGGGTCATTTCGAAGAACAAGGACACCGCGGCGGATTACTTCCTGGCGGGCCGCAATCTCGGCTGGTGGATCATCGGTGCCTCGATCTTCGCCTCCAACATCGGCTCCGAGCACATCGTCGGCCTCGCCGGGTCGGGCGCCAAGGACGGCGTGGCGCTGGCGCACTACGAGCTGCATGCCTGGTGCCTGCTGGTGCTCGCCTGGGTGTTCGTGCCGTTCTACTCGCGGACGCTGGTCTTCACGATGCCGGAGTTCCTCGAGCGGCGCTTCTCGGTCGCCTCGCGGTACGTGCTCTCGATCGTCTCGCTCATCACCTTCATCGTCTCGAAAATCGCAGTCGGCATCTTCGCGGGCGGCGTCGTGTTCGGCACTCTGCTGCCCGACGTGCATCTTTCACTCGGCCCGGTGACGCTCGACAGCTTCTGGATCGGGTCGATCCTCGTGATCGTCCTGACGGGCCTCTACACCGCGCTCGGCGGCATGCGCGCCGTAGCCTACAACGACACCGTGCAGGTGTTCGTGCTCATTACCGGGTCGTTCCTTCTGACCGTCTACGGCCTGCACCAACTGGGCGGCTGGGGCGAACTGCGGCGCATCGCCGGCTCGGACATGTTCAATCTCTGGAAGCCGCTGATTCCGGCGGGCGTGGAGGGCACCTGGGCGCCGGTGAAGGAACCGGCACGGATGGCCTGGTACTTCAACGACCACTTCCCGTGGCTCGGCATGGCGATCTGCGCGCCGATCATCGGCCTCTGGTATTGGTGCACGGATCAATACATCGTCCAGCGGGCGCTGGCAGCGCCCAACGAGACCGAGGCCCGGCGCGGCAGCATCTTCGCCGCCTTCCTGAAGCTCTTTCCGCCGTACCTGTTCATCATCCCGGGCCTGATTTGCTACGCGCTCGCGAAGAGCGGCCGCAATGCGGGGCTGGCCGACGCGTTGTTCGGACCGCATGCCGATCCGAATGCGTCGCAGGGCGCCTTCCCGCTGATGGTGCAGCATCTGCTGCCGTCCGGTCTTCGCGGCATTGTCGTCGCAGGGCTGCTCTCGGCGCTGATGGGATCGCTTGCCGGCGTGTTCAACGCCTGCTCGACGCTGTTCACCGTGGACATCTACGAGAAGTGGCGGCCCGGCGCGACGCAGTCGGAAATCGTTCGCATGGGTCGCACGGCCACCATCGTCATGGTGCTCATTGCGATGGCCTGGATTCCCGTGATCAAAGGCGCGCACGGTCTCTACAACTACCTGCAGTCCGTACAGGGATACCTGGCGCCGCCGATCTTCGTCGTGTTCTTCTTCGGCGTCTTCAACAAGCGGCTCAATGCCCAGGGCTGCCTCTGGGCGATGGTGGTGGGATTCATCATGGGCATCTTCCGGCTGGTCGTGGACACGCCGGTGAGCCTGGGCCTGGCCGGCTTCGAGCACGGCTATGCGGAGGGATCGTTCCTCTGGATCGTGAACAACATCTATTTCCAGTACTACAGCGTGCTCATCACGCTGGTCTCGATCGTGGTGATGGTCGGCGTCAGCTACGCAACCGCGCCGCCCTCCGAGTCACTGGTTGGCCTGACCTTCGCGACCATCACGCCAGAGCAGCGCCGCGAGTCGCGAGCCAGCTGGAGCCAGCTGGAGGTCGTGGCGTCGTGCGCGATCGTGGTCGCCATCCTGGGGGCGTATCTGTACTTCAACGGCTAGTGTCGTCTCCGCCACGGAGACAGGGAGGACATTCGCCGCGGAGACGCGGAGAGCGCGGAGAATTTTGGGTTCTGCACCGATCCCGACCTCCGTGTTCTCCGTATCTCCGCGGCTGAACCGTCTGAGCTCTCCGTGGCGAGAGGTATCCGCGTCTCCGCGGCGAGGTCTCAGTGGCTGCCGGGCCGTACCGACTCCGTGGCGGACAACATCTCGGTCAGCACTCGCCCCTGCGAGCCCGACGGCGTCTCCACGGCGATGAGCGTCGCGACCGTCGGCGCCAGGTCGTTGAGCGCCACGTTCGCATCGTAATGCCCCGGGCGGATGCCGGGTCCCATGAAGACCAGCGGAATGTGCGCGTCGTAGCCGTACGGCGTGCCATGCGTCGTCCCGCTCGCGGCGCGCATCCAGTACGGTTCGAACACGATCTCGAGATCGCCTGAACGCGTGAGGTTCTCGCTCCGCGCGATTCGGCGGCCGATCGTGTCCGGCGTCACCTGGCCCGCCAGAATCTGATCGCGCGTGTAGACGCGCGCCACGTGCGGCAACAGAGCCGCGGCCGCCGCCGCCACCTTTCGCACCTCCACGGGATCGAGATGCTTCTCCTCGATCAGCGCGTAGTTCAGGTACGGCGACGTGCCGGCCGTCGCGAGGATCCAGTTGCCCTCGCCGTACTTCGCGGTGAGCGCCCTGGCGATCGGCGTCATGGCCTCGTCATTCGTCAGGCGGCCGCCGGGCAGGTGCCGCTGCTGCTGGACTTCGGGCACCGGTGCGACGCCGTGATCGGCGGTGAGGACCACGAGCGTGTGGTCGAGACCGACCAGTTTGTCGACGCGCGCCAGCAGTTCGCCGATGGTGCGATCCGTCCGGACTGCGATGTCGTGCACCTGCGGGCTGTCGGGGCCGAAGCTGTGGCCGACCGAGTCGTTCGATGAGAAACTCACGCTCAGCAGGTCCGTGACGCCGCGCTGGCCGAGTTGCTCGGCCTCGATCGCCGTCAGCGCAAAGCTCAGAAGCAGGTCGTTGCCGAACGGACTGCCGAACACTGCGTTGTACAAGGCGTCGCCTACCGGAGGGAGGGTACCCGCGCTACCCGCGGCAGGGTCGAGATAGGTCCACGTCTTTCCGGCAAAGGCGTCGGCCGGCTTCTTCGCGTTGAATGCCGCCGCCCAGGAGGGCAGGTCCGCCCGATAGTAGGTGCTCGTCACGAACGCGCCCGTCTTCGTGTCGAGGCAGAAGGCCGCGTTGGCCATGTGACCCGCGGGAAGCACCGCCGACCGATCCTTCAGCGACATGCCGAACACCCTGGGACGAAGCGGGCTGTCCGCCGCCGCGCGCGACGCGCTCTTGAGCTCGTCGCCCACCGTGCTCACCAGCATCCGCCGTGGCGAGAAGCCTGCGCCATCGCTGCCGCCGACCAGCTTCGTCTCAGGATCCCCAACGCTGGTGACGCTCTTGCCGAGGGCCCGGTCGAACCAGTCGTTGCCGACGATGCCGCTGAGCGCCGGAGTGGCTCCTGACATCATCGTCGAATGACCGATGGCCGTGACGGTGGGGTAGTGTTCGAGGAACGCGTTCGTGAAGTCGGCGCCCTCGGTCAGCAGCCGGTTGAACCCGGACGTGTACTCACCGCGGAATCGCGTGAGGTAGTCGTACCGGAGCTGATCGACAGCGATGAGCAGCACCAGGCGGATGGCCGGTCCCTGCGCTTGCGCCTGCGGCGCGGGCGCTGACCGGGGCACGGCTGGTGCCAGCAGAATGAGAACGACGAGAGACAGGAGACGGACGGCGGCGTTGCGCATGCGTGACGTGATGGTTGTGTGACGGAGCTGAAGAAACGAAACGGCCTCAGCTTGCCACAAATCCGGGCTGGCGGGGCGACGGAAAACTACTTTGGACCGGACGGCTCGGGCGTCGTCGGGGCGGGCTTCGCGTCGCGGAGGATGAAGAGCTTCTCGCCGGGTGCGGCGTAGCCGAGGTCGCGGCGCGCGGCTTCTTCAATCGCAGCCGGATCCTCGCGCAGCCGCTTCGCCTCGTAGCGCAGCCGCAGGTTCTCGGCGCGCAACCGCTCGACGTCTGCCGAGATCGACTGATACTGGCGCCTGGCGTCCAGCATGGCCGAGAGGCCTCGCGAACCGAACAGCGACTCGACGACCAGGATTATCGCCACCGCGGCAATGCCGAGCTGAACCAGCCGCCCGGTGCGCGAGCTGCTCCGGAGGGGCGCGGGCCGCTTCGTCCTCGCCCGGTCGGGCCGCCGAGGCGTCTGAAGGTCGTCGGTCACAGAGGAATCAACATACCGCAAAAGCGGCCAAAGTACAATCGCGCCACGCTGTTGTACCCGATTTCCGATCGAAAGTACAAGCGTGTTGTACCGCACCTCGCTCAAAAGTACAAGCGGAGATCCATGCCTGAGCATCCAGTCATCGTGCTGACGACCTGGCCGGCGGACCGCGATCCGGCGCCGTTCGCGCTCGCCATCGTGGACGCGCGCCTTGCCGCGTGCGTCAACGTCCTCGGCGAGATGCAGTCCACTTACCGCTGGGCTGGGCAGGTGGAAACGGCCACCGAGCGGCAACTGGTGATCAAGACCGTCGCCGAACGCGTGCCGGCGCTCGAAGCCCGACTACGCGCCCTTCACCCCTATGAGGTCCCGGAGTTCCTCGTGATTCCGACGGCTGGGGGCAGCGACGGATACGTAGCGTGGCTGCGGGAGATGACTGGCCAGCAGGACTAAAGTCCTGCTCCACAACTGTCGCCGTCAGACATTGTCCAGCGCTTGAGCCAGGTCGGCCTCGAGATCCTCGATGTCCTCGATGCCCGCCGAGATGCGGACGAGCCCATCGGTGATCCCGAGTGCAGCACGGCGTTCGGGCGGCACGGACGCGTGGGTCATCGTCGCCGGATGGGAAATGAGGCTTTCAACGCCGCCGAGGCTCTCGGCCAGCGCGAGCAGCCTGACGCTGTTCAGCAGCCGGCGCGCGGCTTCGAGCGATCCCAGGTCGAACGAGAGCATGCCGCCGAAGCCCTGCATCTGACGCCGCGCCAGCGCGTGCTGCGGATGCGCCGGGAGGCCAGGATAGAAGACGCGCTTCACCTTCGGGTGCGCTGCCAGGTAGGTCGCCAGCGCCAGGCCGTTTTCGTTGTGGCGCGTCATGCGAACGGCGAGCGTCTTCGTGCCGCGCAGGATCAGCCACGAGTCGAACGGCGAGAGAATCGCGCCGGCCGCGTTCTGGTAGAACTTCAGCCACTCCAGATCCGCGTCGGCCACCGCTACGACGACACCGCCGATGCTGTCACTGTGGCCATTCAGGTATTTCGTGGTGCTGTGCAGCACCATGTCGGCGCCGAACTCGATGGGCCGCTGCACGGCGGGGCTGGCGAACGTGTTGTCCACCACCAGCTTCGCGCCGCGTTCGTGCGCCAGCGAGGCCGCGGCGGCCAGGTCCGTCAGACCCAGCACCGGGTTGGTCGGCGTCTCCACGAACAGGAGCCGCGTGGCCGGCGTGAACGCTTTCGCGGTGGCATCGAGATCGCCCGTGTCCACGTAGGTGAAGTGCAGCTCGTACCGCCGCAGCACGCGCTCGAAGAGCCTGAACGTGCCGCCATACGTGTTGTCCGTGACGACCACGTGATCGCCCGCCTGGAGGAACGAGGCGACGGCCGCGATGGCGGCCATGCCCGAAGCGAACGCGTAAGCGCCTGTGCCTCCCTCGATCGCCGCGAGGTTCGCTTCGAGCGCCGAGCGCGTGGGATTCTGCGTGCGCGCGTACTCGAATCCCTTGTGCTCGCCGAGCGCGTCCTGCACGTAGGTGGACGTCTGGAAGATCGGCGTGATGATGGCGCCGGTCGAGGGGTCGGGCTCCTGCCCGGCGTGAATGCAGCGTGTGGAGAATCCCGCCTGATCGGTGAGCTTCACGGTGGCGCGATTACGATATCATCAAACGTTCCGGCCTCGGACCACGCATGCCGCCGTTGTCATCGCCACCCGATCGCCCGAGCACGACGGATGCGCCCGTCGTCCGCGTGCGCACGATGCCCACGCTGACGGGCACATGGCCGGGCCGCGCGGTGCTCATCGGCGGACTGGTCAAGCTCACGGCGATCGCGTTGTCCCGCGCCGTGGGCGACAGCTTTTTCATCGACGTCGTTGGCACGGCGGGCACGCTGGCGCTGCTGATCGGCCTCGCGTATTTCGTCGGCCAGCTGATCGGGCTCGCGAAGCGCCAGTTGCTCTGGCGCGTGCGCCGCAAGCTGATCCTGAGTTACGTCTTCGTCGGCCTGGTGCCGGCGCTGCTCATCATCACGTTCTGCCTGCTCTGCGGCCTCCTCCTCTTCGGCACCGTGAGCCAGTACGTCGTCGACACGCGGCTCAGGAGCGGCGTCGACCAGGCGCAGTTTCTCGCGCGGTCGACGGCGATGGAGATCGGGCGTCTCCGATCGGACGAAGAGGCGGGGGCCTTCCTCGCATCCAAACAGGCGCTCCTCGCCGAGCGCAATCCGGACGCCTCTCTGGCGATCGTGCCCGTCGGGCGGACATGCGATCTGCCGGGTCCCGCGGTGCTGACGGGCCGGCTCCAGCCGTCGCGGACGATCACCGCGGGGCCGTGGTCGCATCTCGAGCCGCCGGCGGTCATCCCCGACTGGATACCGTGCGGCGGCTTTGCCGGGCTGGTCGCCTACACGATCGACGTGCCAGCCGCGCAGGCGGCTGCCGCGGCCAGCGGCGCTCGCCCGGGCCAGCCGACGTATCTGGTGATGCGCGCGACGGCGCTTGCCGAGGGCACGTCGCCGCACTTTGCGATCGTGCTCGACCTGCCCGTCAACGAATACACGGCGCGTCGATTGAACGAGGACTCTGGCGTCGAGCTGCGCGGTATCACGATCGCGGTGCGCGGCGGCGCGTCGCCCCAGCACGCGCGATCTGGGGCGCGCGCGGTGCAGCTTGGCGGCAGCGAGGAGGAGAGCCGGTTCAAGCCGCCCTTCTTCGTGTTCTCCGAGTTCGCCGATTGGGCGACCGGACGCCGCGGCCGGGCGACGCTGTCGATCGGGATGAACATCGGCCAGATCTACAACCGGCTGCGGCCCACGCAGCTCGGCGAGGGCAGCCTCGACCGGTGGGTCGTGTTCGTGCTGATCGTGTTCGGCGTCCTGTTCCTGATCATCGAGTTCTTCGCGCTGGTCGTGGGCCTGTCGCTCGCCAAGTCGATCACCGGATCGGTCCACGAGCTGTTCGTGGGGACCGAGCGCGTGCGGACGGGCGACTTCTCGCACCGGATCGACGTGAAGTCGCGGGATCAGCTCGGCGAGCTGGCCAACTCCTTCAACACGATGACGAGCACGCTCACGGGGCTTCTCGCCGAGATGGCCGAGAAGAAACGCCTCGCGGAGGAGCTCCGCATTGCGCGCGTCATCCAGATGTCGCTGCTGCCGCAGGGTCCGATCGGCATTCCAGGCCTCGCAATGACGGCCAACTGTATTCCGGCGCGCGAAGTGGGTGGGGACTACTATGACGTCCTGCCGATCGACGACCACCGCATCGGGGTGTTGATCGCCGACGTGTCGGGAAAAGGGACCTCGGCGGCCCTGTACATGGCGGAGCTGAAAGGGCTGATGCTGTCGCTCACACAGATCCACATGTCACCGCGCGCGCTGATGATCGCCGCCAACCGGATCATCGCCGCGAACCTGGACAGTCGCAGCTTCATCACGATGACCTACGCGATCTTCGATCTCGAAGCGCGAACGATGACCTACGCCAGGGCCGGGCACACGCCGCTCATCCACCTGCCGGCACGCGGGTCGCGCCCACAGGCCCGGCTGCTCACCACCGGCGGCATGGTGCTCGGCCTGAAGCTCGACAACGGCGAAAAGTTCGCCGAGCTGCTCGAGGAAGTCACGCTGCCGCTCGAGACGGGTGATTTGTTCGTCCTGTTCACCGACGGCATCACCGAAGCGATGAACGCCGCCGAAGATCTGTTCGGCGAGGATCGCCTCGGCGCACTGGTCGAAGAGCACGCGGATCTGCCGTTCGAGGAGCTGCGCGAGCGCATCATCCGCGAAGTCCGCGCGTTTGCCGGCGAACCCGGACCGCACGATGACATGACCCTGATCTTGCTGAAGGTCGAGCCTTCGGCCTCTGCCGCTCCTGCAACGATATCTGTTGCCGAGATCGCCATCGCATGACCCGACTCCGAGCTCTTGCTGTCTTCATCGTCTATCTCTCGATCGCCCGCGCAGCCGCCGCACCCCGCGCACCTGTCGCACCTGTCGCACCTGAATCCTGCTCGCCCAACCTCGTCGCCCTCCGCGGTCACATCTATACCGGCGACCCGGCAAAGCCATGGGTCGAGGCGTTCGCCGTCTGTGGCGAGCGGATCGTGAGGACGGGAACGAGCGCCGAGATCGAGGTCATGGTGGTGCCCGGCACGCGACGGCTCGAGCTGGGCGGCAGAACGGCCGTCCCCGGCTTCAACGACAGCCACGTGCACCTGATCGACGGCGGCACGGAGCTGACCGAAGTCGATCTGCGGAACGCGAAGTCGCCGCAGGAAGTGGCGAAGTTGATCGCGGACTTCGTCAGGACGCAGCCGAAGGGCCGCTGGATCCTCGGCGGCTTCTGGGATCACGAGTCGTGGCCGGACAAGACGCTGCCGACGCGCGCCCTGATCGACGCCGTCACCCCCGACAACCCGGTCTTCGTGCAGCGGCTCGACGGCCACATGGGCCTGGCGAACGCCGTCGCGTTGACGTTGGCCGGCATCACGCGCGACACGCCGGCGCCGGAGGGCGGCGCCATTGTGAGGGACACCGCCGGTGAGCCGACCGGCATCCTCAAGGACAACGCCGCGGACCTGGTCACGCGCCTCGTGCCGCCGGCCACGCTCGACGAGACGATGGCGAAGGCGCGGGCCGCGCTGAAGCACGCCGCCTCGGTCGGTATCACAACGGTGCAGGACATGACGGCAAGCGCAATCGAGCTGCGTGCGTACCAGCAGCTTCGCGCGCAGGGCGAGCTGCCTGTCCGGATCACCTCGCACCAGAACCACGGCATCGACGGCCTGGTTGCCGCCGGCGTGACGACGGGGTTCGGCGACGACTGGCTGCGCATCGGCGGCATCAAGCTCTTCGCCGACGGCTCGATGGGCTCGGGCACGGCCGCCTTCTTCGCGCCGTATGCGGACGACCCGACGACGTCGGGCCTGTTGATTCAGTCGCCGGCGGCGCTGGAGAAGAAGGTATTCGACGCCGACGCCGCGGGCTTCCAGGTGATCGTGCACGCGATCGGCGATCGCGCCAACGCCGTCGTGCTCGACATCTTCGAGAAGCTGCAGCAGGCGCGCGGGGCACGCGATCGGCGCCCGCGCATCGAGCACGCCCAGGTCGTGCGCGACGCCGACAAGCTGCGTTTCGCGAAGGCCGGGGTCATCGCGTCGATTCAGCCGAGCCACTGCATTGACGACATGCGCTGGGCCGAAAAGCGAATCGGGCCCGATCGCGTGAAGATCGCCTACGACTTCAAGTCGTTCGTCGACGCCGGCGCCCGCATCTCGTTCGGCACGGACTGGTTCGTCGAGCCGATGAACCCGATGCTGGGCCTCTACGCCGCTGTCACGCGCCAGTTCCCCGACGGCACGCCGCCTGGCGGCTGGTTCCCCGAGGAGCGGCTGACTCTTCAACAGGCCATTGAGTTCTACACGGCCGGCTCCGCCTATGCCGAGTTCGCCGAGTCGCGGAAAGGCCGCCTGGTGCCGGGCTACCTGGCCGATTTCGTGGTCCTGTCGAAGCCCATTTTCGACATCGCGCCCCGCGAGCTCCTCACGACGACGCCGGTCACGACCGTCGTCGGCGGCCGAATCGTCTACGAGTCCGCAAAGTGAGTCGGCACTACACTTAGCACTTTGCACTTCCCACTCAGCACTTAGAAATGGACTGGCCCGTCGTCTTCCGGTCGCACTCCGACATAGAGGCCCAGATCGTGCGCGGGCTGCTCGAGACGCATGGCATCGACTCGATTCCGTCGACGGGGCCGGGGCCATCGGTCTTCCCGTTCAATGCCGAGGGGCTGGTGGAAGTGCGCATCGCCGTGCCGCCGGACCAGGCGGAGACGGCGATCCGGATCATCGCTGAGCACCGCGAGCAGGTGACCGGCGGTGTCGTCGTGCCCCTCGAACGGGCGATCGCGGATCTCGAGCAGCGGATCGGCTACCGCTTCCGCGACCTGGGCCTCCTCGAGCACGCGCTGACGCACAAGTCGAAGGCGCACGAGGACGCGACCGGCGGAGTAGTCGACAACGAGTCGCTCGAGTTTCTCGGCGACGCCGTGCTCGGCTTCGTCGTGGCCGATCTGCTGTACCGCGAGTTCCCGCACTTCCAGGAGGGACAGAAGTCGAAGGCCAAGGCCGCGCTCGTCTCGACGGCGGCGCTGGCCGAGCTGGCGCAGCGCATCGGGCTGGGCGCGTACCTGCTGCTCGGGCGCGGCGAAGAGAAGACCGGCGGCCGGCAGAAGCAGGCGCTGCTGGCCGACGGCTGCGAGGCCGTCATCGCGGCGGTCTATCTCGATGGCGGCGTCGACGCCGCCCGCGACTTCATCCTCGGCGAGCTGCGCGATGAGATCGAGCACGTGCGCTCGCCAGATTTCCTGCGCGACTTCAAGTCAGCATTACAGGAGCGTCTGCAGGCGGATGGACGGCCGCTTCCCGAGTACGAGGTGACGGCCGAGCGCGGGCCCGATCACGACAAGCGGTTTCACGTCACCGTGCGGGTGAGCGGCGTCGTGCTGGCGGACTCCGAGGGCCGCACGAAGAAAGAGGCGGAACAGTTGGCGGCCAGGCACGCGCTGGCCGCACTCAATCAATCTCGATGATGCCCCATGCCTTGCGGTCGCCGCTGTCGGCGCGCGCTCCCACCAGCGCGGGCTGCGCTTGCGGCAGCCGCGCCAGCGCGTACTGGTGCACTTCCTGCGCCACCAGATCGTCCGACGGCGGCTCCGGCCTGCAGTGCAGTCGTACCCACAGCCGAAGCAGCGGATCGGTGATCGAGTAGCGTTTCTGGCGCGCACTGACCAGGTCCACGTCCTCGAGCCACGACAGGTAGTCCTTGGTCGATCCTGGTGTGCGCCCCAGCCTGATCGCGATCTCGGTCAGCGTGAGCGGTTCCTGTTCCGCCAGGATGTCGAGGATGGCCTTGAGCGCCCCGTAGCCGCGCGCGCGGTGCAGCCGCAGCTCGTACGAGTACGTGAGCTCGCGCGTGAGCGGCGCATCGGCGGAGAGCAGCGCCGCCAGGGCGCTGATGGGATCAGCGTCGATCGACTGCATCTGCTCGGCAAGCGCCTGCGCGTATCCCGCGTGCCCGTCGGCCAGCGCATGCACGGCCGCCAGCACGTCGTCGTCCATGACGCGCGTACCGATGGTCTCGCGCAGCTCGTCGATCGTGAGCGGTGTCAGGTGGATCACTTCGAGGCTCGGCTGATCGCGGACGAACCGCAGCCCCCGCGTGATGAAGCGCGTCGTCAGGACGAACCGGTTGGTCGATCCTCCAGAAAGCCCGGCGATCAGGTCGTGGAACACGTGGCGCAGGCGCGGGAAGTTCTCGAACGTCCGGAACTCCAGGGCTTCGTCGAGCAGGAACGTCACCGGCGCGCCAGAACGGCTGCGCGCGCCCTGGAAGAAGGCTACCAGCGAGTCGAACGCCTCGCGTGGCGACCGCGCGTCGGCCGACACGTCCGGCGCCGTGAAGGGCGAGGCCATCAGCACCGTGCGCAGCAGGCGCTCGGGTGTGGTGGCCGAACGCTCGATGTCGATGTACTGGCAGCCCGACGGCCCAAGCCGCTCGCGCAGCCGGCGGAGCAGGAAGGTGCGGCCCGTGCCGCAGCCTCCCACCAGCACGGGGATCCGCGCCGGCCGCGCGTCGAGCGCCGACAGCACACGCCGTTCGAACCCGGGTCGCGCGATGGTCATCGCCCGTCCATTCTCACGCGGGGTGTCATCGGCAGCCTGATACCGCGGTTGGCCGCCGTCTCAATGGCTTCGGGGTACCCGGCATCCGCGTGGCGGACCACGCCGAGGCCGGGATCGCAGGTCAGGACACGCTCGAGCCGCGCATCGGCCTCGTCCGATCCGTCGGCGACTATGACCATGCCTGCGTGCAGGGAATAGCCGATGCCGACGCCGCCGCCGTGGTGCACCGAGACCCACGTGGCGCCGGCCGCGGTGTTCAGCAGCGCGTTGAGAATCGGCCAGTCGCCGATGGCATCGCTGCCGTCGCGCATGCCTTCCGTCTCGCGATTCGGCGAGGCGACCGATCCGGTGTCGAGGTGATCGCGGCCGATGACAATCGGCGCCTTCAGCTCGCCGCTGCGCACCATCGCGTTGATCCGGAGGCCGAAGGCGGCGCGCTCGCCGTACCCGAGCCAGCAGATGCGCGCGGGCAGCCCCTGATACGCCACGCGCTCGGCGGCCAGCGGAATCCACCGCGCCAACGCCTCGTCGTGCGGGAAGAGATCGAGCACCGCGCGGTCGGTCGCCGCGATGTCGGCCGGATCTCCCGAAAGGGCCGCCCACCGGAACGGGCCTTTGCCCTCACAGAAGAGCGGCCGGATGTACTCGGGCACGAAGCCCGGAATGTCGAAGGCGTCGCCGACGCCCGCCTGCTGCGCCTGCGCGCGGATGTTGTTACCGTAGTCGAACACGATGCTCCCGCGGTGCTGCAGATCGAGCATGGCGCGCACGTGCTCGCCCATCGCCCGCATGGACTGCGCGAGGTACGTCTCCGGATCGCGCTCGCGGAGCGCGAGGGCGGCCTGGAGTGAGAGGCCGTTGGGGACGTACCCGTTCAGGGCGTCGTGCGCCGACGTCTGATCGGTGACCACATCCGGCGTGACGCCGCGCGCGACGAGCGCCGGCAGCACGTCCGCGGCGTTTCCCAGCAGCCCCATCGACCGCGCCTCTCCGGCGCGCGCCCAGCCGGCCAGCGTCGACACGGCCACATCCAGCGACGTCGTGGACTCATCGAGATACCGCGTCTCGACGCGCCGCTGGATCCTCTGCGGGTCAACCTCGATCACGAGGGCTGCCGCGCCGTTCATCGTCGCGGCCAGCGGCTGGGCGCCGCCCATGCCGCCGAGGCCGGCCGTGACGACCGTCCGGCCGGCGAGGGAGCCTCCGAAGTGACGCCGTGCCAGCGACGCCAGCGTTTCGTACGTGCCCTGCAGAATCCCCTGGGTTCCGATGTAAATCCAGCTTCCGGCCGTCATCTGGCCGTACATCGTGAGGCCGCGGCGTTCGAGGTCGCGGAAGATCTGCCAGGTGGCCCAGTGCGGGACCAGCAGTGCGTTTGCGATGATCACGCGCGGGGCGCCGGCGTGCGTCCTGAAGACACCGACGGGTTTGCCCGACTGGACGACCAGCGTTTCGTCGCCATCGAGCGCGCGCAGCGACGAGACGATGGCATCGAAGGCTTCCCAGCTGCGCGCCGCGCGCCCGGATCCGCCGTAGACGACGAGATCGTCGGGCCGCTCGGCCACTTCCGGATCGAGATTGTTCATCAGCATCCGGAGCGCGGCTTCCTGCGGCCACCCCTTGCACTCGAGGGTGGTGCCGCGCCGCGCGCGAATGATCCGGGTACCGGCAGCCATTGTAAGAACGAGATCGTGGGGAGAAAGGCTAGAAGGTATGGAGCGCGCGCCGGCTTGTCAACCGTCGCATGAAGAAAAAATCAGTTGACGGAAATGCCGCTCGCGTGATCGAACCCGCCGGCGGCGATTCGTTCGGCAATCGCTTCGATGTCGCGTGACGGCGGATGGTCGCCCGCACGCGGCGGCGCGACGTCGCGCACTGCCGCGTGCACGCGCGCGAGCGGCGTCGATGTGGTGAGCGGCGCCAGCAGATCGATCGCGCGCGCAGCCGTGAGCAGTTCGACCGCGACGACGCGCGTTGCGAGTGCCACGGCGTCGGCGGCCTTCAGGGCGGCACCCATGCTCATGCTCACGTGGTCTTCCTTGTTCGCCGAGGTGGGAATCGAGTCGACCGACGCGGGATGCGCCAGCGACTTCAGCTCCGACGTGAGCGCGGCCGCCGTCACCTGGGCCAGCATCAATCCCGATTCGAGGCCCCCATGCTCGGTGAGGAAGGCGGGGAGGCCGCTGAGCACGGGGTTGACCAGCCGATCGGACCGCCTCTCGCTGATGGTCGCGAACTGGGTGACCGCGATGGCGGTCAGATCCGCCGCGATGGCCACCGGCGCGCCATGGAAGTTGCCGCCCGAGACGATCTCGCCCTGCTCGACGAACACCATGGGGTTGTCCGTCGACGCATTTGCCTCGATTTCGACCGTCCGGCGGGCAAACGCGAGCGCGTCCCGTGCGGCGCCGTGTACCTGGGCCGCGCAGCGTTCGGAGTACGCGTCCTGTACGCGCCCACAGTCGGCATGCGAGGCATTGATTGCACTTCCGGCCATGAGCCGCAGCAGGTTCCCGGCAGAAACAGCCTGCCCGGCGTGCGGCCGGGCGGCATGAATTCGCGCGTCGAACGGCTTGCTCGACCCCCGCAGCCCGTCGATCGACAGCGCAGCCGCCTGATCGGCGGCCCGTGCGAGGCGCTCGGCACCCACCAGCGCCAGGGCGAGCACGGCCGTCGACGCCTGCGTGCCGTTGATGAGCGCCAGCCCCTCTTTCGGGCCCAGCACAACTGGTGACAGGCCGGCCTTCGCAAGAGCCTCCGCGCCAGAAACCCGACCGTTTCCGCTGAACGCCTCGCCCTCGCCGATGAGTACCAGCGCCAGATGGGCCAGCGGTGCCAGATCTCCGCTCGCGCCGACCGATCCGCGGCTCGGTACGACCGGGTGGACGCCTGCGCTGATGAGCGCCAGCAGGGCATCGACGGTGGATGCGCGGATGCCGGAGTGACCGCGCGCCAGCACGTTGGCGCGAAGCAGCATCATCGCGCGCACGGCCGGCGCGTCGAGCGGCGCGCCGACGCCGGCCGCGTGGCTGCGCAGCAGGTTGACCTGGAGCTTGTCGAGTGACTCCGCATCGATGCGGACGTCGGCGAAAGATCCGAATCCGGTGTTGACGCCATACACGGCGTCGGGCCCGGCGGCCTTGCGATCGACGATGGCACGTGAGGCCTCGATCCGGGCTCGCGCCTCGTCCGAGAGTGCCACCTCACGCATGCCGCCGGCGACGGCGGCAATGCTCTCCAGGGTCAGCGATCGTCCGTCGATGCGCAGCATTGCCAATCCGCGATCGTATCACCGTCCGCGTGTCAACAACCTGTCACGAAGGATCCACAGATTACACAGATTCCACAGATGAAACTTCACGACGGGGCTCGACCGGGGTCGGCCGCGGAGCGGCCGATTCGTGTGGCGCGAGCCTCTCGTGCCAGACGCGCGGCTTCGCCGCGCTGCCGGTCGAGCCTCAGCGAGATTCCATCTGTGTGATCTGTGAAATCTGTGGATGGTCTTCTGCTGCCGATCCGGCAGCGCCATGGTGTACCATGGTGCGCTTCGACAATGGCAAAGAATCTCGCAGTCCTCGGTGCGCAGTGGGGCGATGAAGGCAAGGGGAAGATCGTCGACCTGCTGACGCCGCGCTTCTCGGTGGTGGCCCGCTACCAGGGCGGTCACAACGCCGGGCACACGGTGTATGTGAAGGGGCAGAAGTTCGTCCTGCATCTCATCCCGTCGGGCATCCTGCATGACGGCGTCACCTGTCTCATCGGCAACGGCGTGGTCGTCGATCCGGCGGCTCTCTTCGCCGAGGTGGACGAACTGGCGCACTTGAACATCGCCGTGGACGGTCGGCTGCTCGTGAGCGATCGCGCGCATCTCATTCTGCCGTATCACCGCGAGCTCGACATCCTGTCCGAGGCGCGGCGCGGCGAGCGCCGGATCGGGACGACGTCGCGTGGCATCGGGCCGGCCTACGAGGACAAGATCGCGCGGCGGGGAATTCGTGCCTGCGATCTGCTGAACCCGACCCTGTTAGAGGATGGCGTACGGGAGAACGTGAAGGCGCGCAACCGCGTCATCAAGGACACCACGCTCGACTGGAAGCAGGTCTACGACCAGTTCCTCGCGTACGGCGAGCGCCTGGCGCCGTGTATCGTGGACGCGTCCGTCTATCTGACCGAGGCGATGAAACAGGGCCGCGCGGTGATGTTCGAGGGCGCACAGGGAACGCTCCTCGACATCGATCACGGCACGTACCCGTTTGTCACCTCGTCGAACGCGTCAGTGGGTGGCGTCGCCACGGGCCTCGGCGTGCCGCCTCGCGCCGTGGGCGTCGTGCTCGGCGTCGCGAAGGCGTATACGACGCGGGTGGGCGAGGGCCCCCTGCCGACCGAGCTGACGGGCGAACTCGGTAATCGCCTGCGGGAGAGCGGCCAGGAGTACGGCGCGTCCACGGGCCGGCCGCGCCGCTGCGGCTGGTTCGACGCCGTGGCCGTGCGTTTTTCGGCGCGCGTCAATGGCCTCGACGCGCTGGCGCTCACCAAGCTCGACGTGCTCGACGGGCTGCCATCGGTCTCGATCTGCACGGGCTACAACTGTGCCGACGGGAAAGTGCTGCACGAGTTCCCCGCCGACCTGACGCAGCTTGCGGGCTGCACGCCCATCTACGAGGAACTGCCCGGCTGGACGACTCCCACGCGAGGCGTGCAGCAGTTCGACTCGCTCCCCGCCGAAGCGCGCGCCTACATCGCGCGCCTCGAGGACGTGACAGGCGTGCCGGCGGCCATTGTCTCGACGGGCTCGGACCGGGAAGAGACGATCGTCAGGACAGACCTGCTCGACTAGAAGCCGCGCAGCCGGTTGCTGGCCCTGGCTGCCGGCCCGCTAGCCCTGGTCCCGCTTGCGGTGCCTGACCAGGTATCCACCGATGCCATCCGCGTCGGCACCGCCGAACTCCAGTCCAGCGCGATACATCGGCGCGGGCCGGCCCTTGGGCATTTCAAAACGCGCCCAGGCGACGGTTGCCTGCATGCGGAGCGTGACGCGCTCGTCGACCATCGAGACGCGGACGCGCTGGTTCGGCTTCAGCACGGAACCCGACAGGACCTGCGCGCCGATTGGTGACAGATCGATCAGTCGCGCGGGGTTGCCGTCCACGAGGATCTCGACCGTCTCCATCATCACGGCGCGCTGCGCTCGCCGGGTGCCCCGTTGATCCAGTTCGGGTGCAGGGTCGGCCACGGCGATGGGCGACGTCGTCACCGATTCCACCACGGGCCGGCGCGGCGACACGCGCGAGTAGTCGCTGTCGTGCGACACGATGCGGATCTCGACGTCGATGAGCGTGGGGTCCGCCTTCAATCGAGTGAGCAGCGCGGCGCCCCGCGAGGTGGCCGCGAACAGCCGTTCGACTGCCACGCGCTGCGGCCTGCGCTCGACGATGACGTCGATGGCGCGCGGAATGTCTGAATCAGGACAGGAGATCAGCTCACCCGGCAGCGTGCGCAGCCGATCGCACAGCGCGCCCATGAGATCGGGCGACGCGATGACCACCGTGCACTCGGTCGACATCCGTCCAGCATATCAAGAACCAACGGAATGCCCGGTGGTGGTTGCACAAAGGATACAGCGCGATCCTGTTACCATCGGTCGTCATGTCCGAGTCCGCGCTGCGATGCCGCGGTCTGCAGAAGCGCTACGCGGATGTCGTCGCCGTTGCCGGCCTCGATCTCGAAGTCACGCGCGGTGAGTGCTTCGGCCTGCTCGGACCGAATGGCGCAGGCAAGACCACGACGATAGAAATCCTCGAGGGCCTCACGTCGCCGGACGGCGGCGACGTGGAAGTCCTCGGAGAGCGCTGGGGGCAGGGGCGCGATCGACAGCTGCGGGCGCGGCTCGGCATCCAGCTTCAGGAGACCCAGCTCAACGAGAAGCTGTCCGTCGAGGAGACGCTGAGACTGTTTCGATCCTTCTATCCGCGCGGGCGGAGGGTTGACGACGTGCTCGGCCTCGTCGAACTGGAAAGCAAACGCGCAAGCTGGGTGGGCAAGCTCTCTGGCGGCCAGAAGCAGCGCCTCGCGGTCGGATGCGCCCTGGTCGGCGATCCCGAGCTTCTCTTCCTCGACGAGCCGACAACGGGTCTCGATCCGCAGTCACGACGTCAGTTGTGGGATCTGCTGACGCGCTTCAGGGCTGGCGGCGGCACGGTCCTGCTCACCACTCACTACATGGACGAAGCGGAAATTCTTTGCGATCGAGTGGCCATTGTCGATCTGGGCAAGGTCATCGCCCTCGACACTCCCCGGGCGCTCGTGGCCTCGCTGGGCGCCGAGCACGTCGTGGAGTTCCGGCTCGTCGACCGCTCGCTGGCGCCGACGGAGTCGACGCTGGCCGCCCTGCCCGGCGTGCGGGATGCGCGCCCCGAAGGCGACGCGTGGGCGCTCGCCACATCCGAAGTGCACCTCGCGGTGCCTGCGCTGCTCGACACGCTGCGCACGCGCGGCGCGACGCTGTCGCACCTGACGACGCACAGCGCGACGCTCGAGGACGTGTTCGTCTCGCTGACGGGGAGGCACCTGCGCGATGCCTGATCGCGGCGACACCTACCCGGCGCTCCTCGAGCTGACGCTGGCGCGGCTGCGCGAGTTCATCCGCGAGCCCGAGGCCGTCTTCTGGGTGTTCGTGTTTCCGATCCTGATGACCTGCGCCCTCGGCGTGGCGTTCAGGTCGCGCGGCGACCAGTCCAGCGTCGTCGCCGTTGTCGACGGCCCCGGACGAGCGGCGGTCGAGGCCGCGCTGACCGGCGTCCCCGGCATTACCGTCAGCACGCTGCCACCAGGTGAAGTGGATCGCGCGCTGCAGCGGTCCGACGTGCAACTGGTGATCGAACCTGGCACGCGGCCGACGTACCGGTTCGATCCGACGCGAGCCGAAAGCCGGCTCGCACGCCGCGCCGTGGACGAGGCGCTGCAGCGCGCGGCCGGCCGCCACGACCAGTTCACGGCCCGCGATCAGCCCGTCGAAACCGTGGGCTCGCGCTACATCGACTGGCTCGTGCCTGGCTTGCTCGGCATGAACATCATGAGCACCGGCCTGTGGGGCCTGGGCTTCTCGATCGTCACCGCCAGGACGCGGAAGCTGCTCAAGCGCCTTGTCGCGTCGCCGATGAGCCGTCGTGACTACCTGCTCGCACAGCTGTTCGGGCGGCTCGTGTTCCTCGTGGTGGAGGTCGGCGCCCTCCTCGGGTTCAGCCGCATCGCCTTCGGCGTGCCGATGCACGGCGCGTGGACGACGCTCGCCATCACCTGCCTGGTGGGCGCCCTGTCGTTCGGTGGCCTGGGGCTGCTGGTCGCGAGCCGCGCACGCACGGTGGAGGCCGTCTCGGGCCTGCTGAACCTGGTCATGCTGCCGATGTGGCTGCTCTCGGGCGTTTTCTTCGCCTCGTCGAACTTCCCGGCCGCCATGCAGCCGTTCATCCGCGCGCTGCCGCTCACCTCGCTCAACGAATCGCTCCGCGCCGTCATGCTCGAGGGAGCGGACCTGGCCGCCATCGGCGGCCGACTCCTCCTGCTTGCGGTGTGGGGCGTTGTCAGCTTCGTCGCGGCCCTTCGGCTGTTTCGCTGGCGCTGAGGCACCATAAGGGAAACCCCGTACTTAAGCGTCCCCAAATGTATCTCTGGGGATACAAATTTACGTTTTTCCGCACCTGGGCCGCTTGCAGCCGTTGTCACGGGACCGGATTATGCTGTCGGACCGCACTGAACCATGCCGCTGAACCAGAATGGCAAGCTGCGGGGCCCGACCTACGCCGCCGGGCCGCCGCCCCCCAACCGCATCTCGGATGACCTCCCGCACTGGGCGCTCATTCTGGTGGTGGTGGTCGCGCTCACCCTGTTGCTCGCGCTGCTCCGCTACGCGATCGACCTGCTCGGCGTCGTTTTCCTGATCATCCTCGTCGGCTTCTCCATTCGTACGGTCGGCGACTGGCTGACGGAGAACGAGTCCGTCTCGGCGTGGGCGGTCTCGGCGGTGTCCACGGGCATGATGGGCACCGTGCTCGTCGGGCTGTGGGTCTTCAGCTCCCCGGAGTACTCGGGGACCGCGATCACGGACCGTCTGCCTCCGCCTGTTGTCCGGGGCATGCAGTGGCTCGAGGCGAGGGGATGGGGCCAACGCGTCCTGTTGTCGTCTCCTGCCGTTCTGAACCCCAACGCCGACGCGATGGCCGGTCGCGCGCCGTCGGGCCTGACGCCGCCCCCGGCATCATCAGGAGGCGGTCGATCGGTGTCGTCGCCGGCCAGTGCGTCGGTCAGCGAGCCTGTGACGCCGCACCTGCCGACCGTTCGCATGCCTCCGCGCTCCCGTCGCGGTCCATCGGAAGCCGAAGCGGCGACGCTCGAGCCGGGCGCGTCGGCCGCATCGAAGGCGCCGGCGCCCGCCGTCGACACCACCGTCACGATCAAGAGCTGGCCAGTGCCGGCCGTCGTCGGGAAATCCGTGCGCCTCACCGCCACTGTCGCAGCCGATGTCTCGACATCGCCGTCAGGCATGGTGACCTTCTACAGTGATGGGACACGGCTCGGGTCCGTGCCCGTGTACGCCGTCGAGCCCGGGCGCGGTGAAGGGGCGCTCGTCACGTTGTCGCTGCCGATTGGCGCGCACGAGATCACCGCGCGGTTCACCGGCGCGAGCGGCTTCTCGGGCAGCCAGGCGTCGCCGGTCACCCTCACCGTCGTCCGCTAGCAGGGCGCGCCGTGGCGCTCCGAGAGTGGGGACTGTGCCCTTGCGTTTCACGGGGGACAGTCCCCAGAATCGTCGCTATGCCGGCGACGGAGGACACTCGCGACCAGGCGCCGCCCAGCCGCCCGCTGGTCGAGCCGCTCCCGTTCATCATCGTCGGCGGCATCGGACTGACGGCGATTGCGGCGGTGGTCATCTCGCTGTTCCGTCCGCTGCCGATCCCCGCGATCGTTTCGCAGGATTTCATGAAGGTCGCCGGCGCGGTGCTGAACGTCGAGGTCGCGCAGTCGGATCCCGGCCTGCTGACGACCTCGCTGGCCGATCGCGAGCCGTCCGTCTCCGGCGTGCAGGTGCCCGATCTCCGGTCGCGGGGTTTCTCGCTACTCGGGGGCCGCGCGCGCGAAGTCCGGGGCAGTCCCGGCGTGCTGGCGATCTATCGAAGCAGCATGCAGGAGCTGGTTGTGTGGCAGGCCTATGTCGGCCAGCTCGCGGACCTGCCTGTGACCACCGACGTGCGCGATCATGGCGGCCGGCACTACGTCGTCCATCGCAAGGCCAGCCACATCCTGGTGTTCTGGCAGCAAGGATCGCATGTGCAGGTGATCACGGCCAGCCTGCCGGCCGAGCAAGTAGTCTCGCTGGCTTATGCGACGGAAGGAGCGCCATGACTTCGCTGCGCTGGGGACTCCTGAGCACGGCCCGTATCAATCGCGCGCTGATTCCCGCCATCCGCGCCGGCGCGCGGAGCGAGTTGGTGGCCGTCGCGAGCCGCGAGGCCGATCGCGCCGCCGAATACGCGCGCCAGTGGGACATCCCGCAGGCCTTCGGCAGCTACGAGTCGATGCTCGCCGACCCGTCGATCAACGCCATCTACGTCTCGCTGCCGAACCATCTGCACGTCGAGTGGACGATCAAGGCCGCGCGCGCGGGAAAGCACGTGCTGTGCGAGAAGCCGATGGCGCTGGATCCATCCGACGTGGATCGCGTGGCCGAGGTCGCGAAGACCGCAGGCGTCGTGGTGAGCGAAGCGTTCATGTACCGGCACCACGCGCAGACGCATCAGATCCTGACGCTGCTCGACGAAGGCGCCGTTGGCGAGCTCCGGCTCGTGCGCGGCTGCTTCTCGTTCCTGCTCACGCGCGACGACGACGTGCGCCTGAAGCCGGAGTGGGGCGGCGGCAGCCTGTGGGACGTTGGCTGCTACCCCGTCAGCTACGCGCGGCTCGTCATGGGCGCCGAGCCCGTAGCCGTGTGCGGCCTCTCCGAGCGTGGGCCGACCGGCATCGACCTGGCATTCTGCGGCGCGCTGCAGTTTCCCGGCGGACGCCTCGCGACATTCGACTGCGGCTTCCGCGCGGCATTCCGGACCTTCATGGAATTCGTCGGCACCGAGGCCAGTCTCGAGGCGCCCAACCCGTTCAAGCCGGGACCCCACGAGCACCTGCGGCTCGTCCGCGACGGGATGGCCACCACCATCGACGTCCAGGGCGCGGCGCTCTATTCCGGCGAAGTCGAAGACCTCGAGTACGCCGCGCTCGACGGCCGCGCGCCTGTCGTGAGTCTTGCCGACACGCGTGGCAACGTCGCGGTCCTCGCCGCGCTCTATCAGTCCGCCGCGAGAGTCTGAACGGGGCTACTGCGATTTCGTCCAGACGGCGAAGGCGAGGACGCCCGCGGCCAGCGTCCCGAACGCGAACAGAATCACCGTCAGGCCGGACGTGGCGAACACGAACAGCCAGCCCGCCAGCGCCACGACGGCCGGGACCGGATAGAGCCACATCTTGAAAGGCCTGGGCCGATCCGGCTGCTCGCGCCGCAGGCGGACGAGCACCACGACTTGTCCCATGAACTGCACGACGATGCGCGTGGTGATCAGCCCATCGATGAGCGTGCCGAGCGAAGCCGCGGCCCCGGCGAGGATCGAGATCGCGCCGACGACGAGCAGTGAGACGTGAGGGAAGTGCTTCGTCGGGTGGACGCGGCCGAACACCTTGAAGAACGTCCCGTCCAGCGCCGCCGCGTACGGGATTCGCGAGTAGCCGAGCAGCAGCGCGAAAACCGAGGCGAACGCCGTCCAGACGATGAAGAGCGTGAAGACGGTGGCGACACTCCGCCCGTACGCGCGTTCCATCAGGATCGAGACGATGAAGTTGGCCTCGGGATGCTCCGCGGCCGGCACGAAACTGCGCCACGGGACAACGCCAATCACCGACAAGTTGATCGCGATGTAGATCGCAGCCACCGCCAGCACGCTGATCATGATCGAGCGCGGGATCACCCGGCCCGGATCGCGCACTTCGTCGCCCAGGTAGCAGATGTCGTAGTAGCCCAGGTAGTCGTAGATGCCGATGCGCGACGCCGCGCCGAGCCCGAAGAGCAGGCCAACCGAGAACTTGAACGCGTCGGGCGGCAGGTCGAACGCCACGGCGGGGTCGAAGTGCAGCGCGCCCGTGACGATGACGCCGAGCGTCGTCGCAAGAGTGCCCAGCCAGAGCGCCACCGTGAGCTTGCCGATCGACGCGATGCGGCGGTAGAGCAGCGCGACGTTCGCGACGCCGATGAGGACGGCGAGGCCGATGGCGCCCGCGTCGGTCAGCCCCGGCCAGACGTAGCGCGCGTAGTTCGAGCAGCCGATGTAGCCGGTGGCGATCTCGAGCGGTCCGCTCAGAATGAACTGCCAGATGAACAGGAACGCCATGAGGCGCCCGGGCTTCCCGCCGAATCCTTCGCGCAGATAGCGATAGGTGCCGCCCGAGCCGGGCATCATCGCGCCCAGCTCGCTCCACACGAACCCGTCGGCGATGACGATCACCAGCGCCACGAGCCAGCCGGCGAGCGCCTGCGGCCCGCCCATGGCCGACATCAGCAGCGGGATGGTGATGAAGGGGCCGACGCCGATCATGTTGGACATGTTCAGCGCCGTGGACTGCAGCAGTCCGAATCGTCGCTCGAGCGTCGGGCCTTCGGCGGAGGATGAGGACATCAGGCCGCCGATTCTACTCGGAGACGGCCCTTTGCCCTTGCGCGATTCGCACGAGGTGCCGATGATGCTCACGATGGTGTCCCGCGTCCTCCCCATTGGTCTGCTGCTGGTCGTCGTGCTGTCGCCGCCGGGACGCGCTCCCGCGCAGGACATCGCGCCGACGCTGCCGCCGGGCGACGACTGGCAGCGCTGCTCCGCGGAGGCGGCGGGCCTCGATCCCGCGTTGCTGCAGACGGCCGTCGCCTACGCGAGTGCGCACGAGACGAAGCGACCGCGTGACTATTCCGACCAGGTGCGTATCTTCGGCCGTCCCCTCGGGCCGCTGCCAGCCGCGCGCGGAGGCACGAACGGCCTGATCCTGCGGCGTGGATGCCTGGTGGCCGAGTTCGGCGACACGCGCGCGGTCGAACCGATTTACAGCGCTGCAAAGAGCTTCCTGTCCACCGTCCTCGGGCTCGCGCTCGATCGCGGGCTGATCCGCAGCCTGGACGATCGCGTCGCGGACTACGTGCGCGATGGCGGCTACGACTCGCCGCACAACCAGCCGATCACGTGGCGCGAGCACGCCCAGCAGACGAGCGAATGGGAAGGGACGATGTGGGGGAAGCCGCACACGTTCCTCGGAGTCGAGGAATTCGGCGAAGGGGCGCGGCCGCCGCGAGAGCTGCAGGCTCCAGGTAGCTACTACGAATACAACGACGTGCGGATCAACCGGCTCGGGCTGTCGCTGCTCCGCGTGTGGAAGCGGCCGCTCCCGGACGTCCTGCGCGACGAAGTGATGACGCCCCTTGGCGCGTCGGCGACATGGCGCTGGATTCCCTATGACAACGCTCGGGCCGACGTGGACGGCCGCACCATGCCGTCCATGAGCGGAGGCACGCGCTGGGGCGGTGGCATCTGGATGTCTTCGCGGGATCTCGCCCGATTCGGACAGTTGTTCCTGAACCGCGGCCGATGGGGGCAACGGCAACTCGTCTCGGTCGACTGGGTGCGCACCGCGACGACGGCCAGCGCCAGGAAACCCGACTACGGGTGCCTCTGGTGGCTGAACACCGGGCAGCAGCAGTGGCCGGGCACACCGGCGTCATCGTTTGCCGCCGTCGGATTCGGGTCCAACACCGTCTGGATCGACCCCGACCACGACCTGGTCGTCGTCTGGCGGTGGCACGATGGAAACGGCGCCGAGTTTTTCAAGAGAATCGTCGACTCGCTGAAGTAGCCGCCTGACACCTGAGCGGGACGCCGGGTATCCAATGCCCAGGGCAGTCAGCGAGAGGAGCACCTCATGTTTCGGGCATCCCGGTTTTTGTGGGCTGTTGGTGCCCTCGGGGTCGCGGCGGTACCGATTACAGCTGCCACGTCCCTGTGGGCCAGTCGAGCGTCGAGTCCGATTTCCGCGTCGCAACCTGTGGTGATCGAGCTGTTCACCTCCGAGGGCTGCTCGAGCTGCCCACCGGCAGATCGTGTCCTCGCGCAGCTGGCCGAGTCCGGCCTGGATGGCATTCCCATCATCGCCCTGAGCGAGCACGTGGACTACTGGAACCGGCTCGGATGGAAGGATCCGTTCTCGGCCGCGCGGTTCACCGACCGCCAGCAGCAGTACGCCGACGTGCTGCGCTCGGATGTCTACACGCCGCAGATGGTGGTAGATGGGCGCCGGCAGTTGGTCGGCAGCGATCGGGCCAGTGCCGTGGACGAGATTCGAAAGGCCGCTGCCGCGCAGAAGCTGGAGGTGAAGGCGGCCGCCACGCGGCAGGGCGCGGAACTGGTGGTCACCGCGATCGTCCACGCCGCTGCCGGCGGAAGGGCGCCGAAGGCCGACGTGGTGGTGGCTGTCACGGAGGACGGCCTGGAGTCGAACATCCTCCGCGGAGAGAATCGGGGCCTCCGGCTGGCCCACGCCGCGGTCACGCGCTACCTGAGTCCGGCCGCGCGGCTCGACGCGCGGGCGACCGACGGTGTAACGGTGCGAGTGAAAATCGATCCTGCGTGGCGTCTCGAGCGGTCAAAGGCGATCGTGATCGTACAGTCGCCGATTGACCTGTCGGTGCTTGGCGCGGCGTCAGTGTCCCTTGACCCGAACCTGCAAACGGCCCTCGAATGAGGCGGACTGCGGCGGAAAGCACACCTTCTCGTCGCAGGCCTGGTAACTCACGGTGCCACTGACGGGCAGGTCAGCGATGCTCGCCGTCGCGACGTGGCTCCGCAAGCTCGACTCGGCACGCAGCGGTACCGTCACGACAAAGCTCTTCGAGTAGGCCTTCACCGTTTCCGCGAGCGGTCCGAAGAAGAAGTCTTCTGCCTTTGGAAATGCGGGGGCCTGCATCGCCAGCCCCTCCGTCGGCGTCACGGTGACGACGACAGGGATGTAGTCCTTGTTGCCAGGCGCATAAACGTGGACGCCGGGATTCGGCGTGATGCGAATCGACAACGCCGCGCTCTGTCCGATCGCCACCGGGGCGGCGGGCGGCTCGACCGCGACGGTGAGCCTCGGCGGCTGCTGTCGCCGCGTGATCGCCTGCCCTGAGACCGTCGCGTGGCTCAACGCCCCGACGAGCGCCGCTCCCACCATCGTCGCCGCGAATCGGAACGGCATACTATCGCTCCTGTCCGATGATGATCTCACGCTCGACGGCGCCCAGCGGCTGCCTGCCGGCGAGCACCGTGGCGACCACGTCGTACAACCCGGGACCGACGTGGGTCAGCGACAAGGCCCCCTGCACCATCGCCTTGCTGGTGCCTGGTGCGGGCCTGGCCTTCGTCCGCACCGCGCCGCGATTTGCCCCGTCCATGCCGCGGAGCGAGAACTCGACCGACACGTTGTCGAAGGCGCTGGCGTCCTTGCCGTAGAGCTCGACGAAGGTCACCAACTGGGGCACCGAAGCGGCGAGGGAAATTCGCGGCTGGAAGTGGCCGTCCACGGCCTCACCGACGAATACATCGCTCACCTTGACGTCGCCCAGTTGCTGGAGGTCGGTGACCAGCGGGTGGTCGACGCTCGCGCGGCGGCCCTTGTCGTCGATCGTCGCGAACCGCAGCGTGTAAGCGCCGGGCGGCAGGCTGGCAGACGTGACCAGCACGCCTGATGCGGCGTCCTTCACTTTGGACTTCTCGAAAGCGTCGGCGACGATGCGGTCGCCGTCGTGGACCTCGAAGCCCCAGGAGAGATCGCGCGCTTCACCCAGTGGCTCGTCCACTTGCGCGACGATGACCGTCTTCACCTTGTTGGGCTCGACGCCTTGCGCGGAGTAGCACGTCACGCGAAGGCCGACATCGGCGGCAAGGCGCGGATCGCGAAGAACCTCTCCGAGCGCGCCTTTCGCGTTCTTCGGCGGCTTCGCGCTGCCGGCGGCCGGCGCGACCACCTGCTTCGGGCTCCGCACTGTCAGTCCGTCGCGCTTCACCTTGACGGTCACGTCAAGCGGCTTGTTGCGCTCGATGCCCTGCGGCGGCTCGACGCCGATCACGTAGCTGCCGCTCGTCTCGCGGCCGATCCGCTCGACGACGCCGGTGGCCCGTGCCACGGCGTTCAACACGACGCCGCCCGTGAGCCCGGCGAGAAAGTCGATGCCGGTGGTGCCTTCGAACGGCGTGCCGATGCCGGTCACGTTGCCGGTGGCGGATGCCACGAACATGTGCGGCTTCAGGATGTAAATGGTCAACCTGGCGGCCGCAGCGTCCTTGGCGAAATCGTGGTAGTCGTCGAGCCCGATGCTCGGCGGCAGGGCAGAGGAGATGAGAATCAGGGTTTTCGGTCCCGCCACAGTTTTCAGACGCCGCGCGAGCGCCTGCAACGCGTAGAAGATGTCCCGCTCTTCGGTGGGCGACGCGCCTATCCAGGAGGGAACCTGATTGCCTCCAGTCGGAACCTCGCCCCGATCGATCGCGACCGATCCGGATGTGGGCCCGGCCCCGATGGGGAACCGCGCGGGCTGGTCCAGGGCCACGCGGGACGATGTGCGCAGGAGCAGCGCTTCCAGTTCGGACGTGTTCCGAGTGAAGTCGTGCCACAGTCCGGGACGCGGGAGCGCGATGAGCGCCGTCAGGTCCTCCGGGCCGAGGGTCTTCAAATACTTCGCCAGGCTGGCCATCAGGGGCCGCGTGTCCTCAGGCAGGCTGCTCTCGTCGATGACGAGGATCGTCAGCCTCCCGCGCAGCGATTCCTGGTTCGTCGAGACATCACGGTAGCGCGCTTCTTCGGACGCCGTCCGCTCCGTGCGCGCGAGGTCCAGGAACTGCAGCGCGCGTACGGGCGCGGGCTTCCCGTTCACCTTGACGTCGAAGTCGTCTGCCGTCAGATCCTTCACCGGCGTCCCGTCGTCGCCGACGACGTGCACGTCGAGCCGGATCAGGTCGACGCCGCTCTTGAAGGTCGGCTGTTGCGCAATGGGAGAGCCGCCGAGAGCGAGAGTAAGCAATGCAGCTATCAGGAAAGCAGGACGATGCATGTTCGCGAAAACTGTACCATCGCCACCATGGTCCAGCAAGGTACTGTGGCAGGATGTTCCTGATGCGCAGATGTTTAACGCTGATCGGACTGGTCGCGCTCCTGACAACCGCAGTTGACGCCCGTGAATTCGGAACCCGCGTCACGTGCACCGTCAAGGGCGACGCGCACAATCGG